>Ga0074197_1002526_pt1 | contig 12583 bp, 8 predicted proteins | sample EPASupsiteSAE305_FD_64526 | JGI IMG/M metagenome (GOLD analysis project Ga0074197, IMG submission 64526) | Bioremediated contaminated groundwater microbial communities from EPA Superfund site, New Mexico - SAE3-05 reassembly with SPADES | ecosystem: Environmental > Aquatic > Deep subsurface >...
CCTGTTAATCGGCTCGCCGTTTCGAGGATGGCGATAACTGATCTCACCCTTCAGCTGGCTTTCCGGCACCTGCCGGGAAAGCTGCATCGAGACGATCATCGTTCCCGGCCGGGGCCTTTTGAACAACCATTTTACCGTGGCCCCATCCTGCTGGAAACCCGATGGCGCGGGTGTGGCTGCCGTCATTTTGACGCCCAGCGGTATTTGCTGCAGGACAATGAAGGCGGCGGGCGGCGGCGCCTGGATGGTCAAAAGCATTCGCACATCGCTCCCGCCCCCGGCCAGATAACGGCCGACCACATTCGTTTCCGCTTGCAGCGTCCCGACCGGGAAAAGGGCGAGGATTGCGAGGCTCAGCCATATCGGATTGTGTTTCATTTCCCGTTTCCCCCCTATTCCTTGCTGTCCGCCAGATATGAGGGGGAAAAGGCCAGCGTTTTTTTATTCCAGGTGTATTTACCCGCCAGCCACAGTTCTTCAATCGCGGTGAAATTGATCAGATTGTCGCCGGGAATGGAATAGGTCTCGTAGGCATTGAGAATCTCGCTGTCGCTGATCACATAATCTTGATTGGTATCCACCCAGTGATAGGGAGCAATGGCAATGCTCTCCACTCCCCCTATGGTGTCGCCGACGGTCTGCCCCTCCCTGACGATGATATCTCCGCTGAAACGAATGACATCCTGCGGGCGCAGCTTTTTACCGGGCTGCACCAGATAGAGAAAGGTGGCCCGGCCCTTATGCAGTTTGCCGAGCCAGCGAGGATTTCTGCCGAATTGCTTGGGCGCACCCTCGGCAGAAGGTCCGGTCGCTTCCGCATCGCCGAGCAGTTCCTCCCTGATCAGCAGAGTGATTTCCGCATCCGCCTCGCCCACGGTCTCAACAATCACCGGAAAAGGAAGATTGGGGGCGGTATGTTTCGGCAGGTGCCGCACCGCCCTTATCCCGGGACGGTTTTCGATGATCAGAAAAATGATCATGCCGGTAAAGAAGAGCAGACCCCCGCCCACGCTCAGCCATTTTTTATGGCGCGCGGCAAAAGCGAGCAGCCCCTGGGCAGGCGGCTTTGGCTTTGCCTGGGAGTCGACCTCGTCAACAGGTTCGTCCCGTTCAGGATCGGCAACCTTGCCCGGTTCATCCAGGAGCTCTTCAAGGGGGACCCCCAGCGCTTCGGCCAATTTCTTGGCGTTTTCCAGTTTGATTGTGGGATAGCGGCGGTTTTCCCACCTGGAGATGGTATCGGTCGTCACCCCGACCACTGTTGCCAGGTAGAGTTGGGTTAATTCGTTCTTTTCCCTGAACAGCTTGATTTTATTGCCGTTTATATCGACACTGTTGCTATTGTTCATTTCCTTGTTTCTGTCAGTGATACCCGCGCAACACAAGACCGGGTATGGGGCATTCTCCTCCCCCTTGATTCCGACTTTCCTTCCGATTTGTACATCGATGCGTATAAACTGCGGCAGGGATTTGCCCAGACCTGGATTCGGGCCGGGGTGAGAAAAATCGGTTCAGCGAAGATGATTGCCTGCTGAAATCCATGCCATCGCATTATAGATCACATTCAAGTTGAATGCCACTTACCCGAAGAAGGGATCATCTTTTTGCAAACGAGAGAGATTCCATGCCTGCTGATGGAGGCAGCCCGCAGAATGGCGGAAGATATATTGAATAGAGCTTTATGTTATATTTTTTATACCCATTTTTACCCCACTTTTCCCTCATTGTATTTCCCCTTTTTTACGCCTAGGCTAGTCCAAATTTACATAAGTTTACATAAGCCCTGCTGATTGCTGGGAAAGTGTCATGTCAATCAGATTCACACCAGAGACTTTTGGGAGAGGGCGCTCTGTTTAACCACCAGATGTTCAACATGTATGGAGGAGGTGCGGGATGACTTGCAAGATAACGGATAGACTGCTGCTGATTTTACTCTTCGCCTGTCCTGCGGCCGTTAATGCGGGAACCGTTTACACGGATTCCACAACAGGGATGGAATTTGTACCCGTAAAAGGCGGCTGTTATCAGATGGGTGATTCCGTCGGCGATGGAGATCTGAACGAAAGACCCGTGCACGAGGTCTGTGTCTCCGATTTTTCCATCGGAAAATTTGAAGTTACCAACGCTCAGTTCAAGAAATTCCGACCCCAGCACAACAGCGGTAAGTCGCAAAACGTTTCTCTGGACGAGGACAGCCAACCGGTTGTCAATGTCTCCTGGGAAGAGGCCGTTGCATTCAGCAAGTGGCTTTCCCAGCAGTCCGGACAAAAGTATCGGCTGCCGACCGAAGCCGAATGGGAATTTGCAGCCCGTGCCGGATCAAATCAGAGCCATTATTGGGGCAATAGCTCCGATGAAGCCTGCAAGTATGCCAATGTCGCGGACATGACCGCGAAGAAGCAGTGGGCCAAATGGACAACCTTCACCTGCGATGATGGCTACGCGGTTTCAGCCCCGGTGGGCAAGTTCATGCCGAACGGTTACGGGCTCTATGATATGCTCGGAAACGCCTGGGAGTGGTGCGAGGATATTTATAATAGCGAGGCATATGCCAAACTGCCCAAAGACAATCCGATCTTCGGGGGATCGGGAGAGTATCGCGTCATGCGCGGCGGCGGATGGAGCAACGGGCCTTTGGGAATACGAAATTCCCATCGTGTGGGCCTTTCTCCCGACTTCGGCCATCATGCGCTCGGCTTTCGCCTGGTTAAAACCGCACAATGAGGAGGCGAGACGTGCGAAAGCTTGCTGATATTTACAAAGGAAAATCCGGAGGAACTATGAAGAAAAAGTACATTATTTCGTTTCTTTTCCCACTTGGCCTGCTCCTGCTCCTGCTTGCTTTCACGCCGGGAATGGGCGACACCAAGGAAACCAAAGAGGCGGATGACAAAGCAGGTTTTATCGGCGGGGAAACCTGTAAGGACTGCCATGAGGAGCAATATAAAAGCTACTCAAGAACGGCCCATTTTCAAAAATCAGTAAAAGGACCCCAATCGCAGGATGCGTGCGAAACCTGCCACGGCGCGGGGGCGGCGCATGTGGAAAAGGGCGGTGGTCGCGGTGTCGACATCTTCACCTTTGACAAGAAACCCGGTCGCTCCGCCGATGAGATGAGTGCGGTGTGTCTTAAATGCCATGCCAAAACAGCCAATATGATCAATTGGGATATGGGCCAGCACAAGAAGTATGATGTCCCCTGCACCGCCTGCCATACCCTGCATGCTCCGCGCTCCACGGTCGACCAGTTGACGGTGTGTTTTCAATGCCACCGGGATACGAAAGCGCAAGTCAGCAAGCAGTCCCGCCACCCGATCCTCGAAGGAAAGGTAAAATGCAGCGATTGCCACAATGTGCACGGCACCCTGACCAAGGCGATGATCAAGGCGGAGACCACGAACCTGTTGTGCTATACCTGCCATGTCGATAAACGCGGGCCTTTTATCTGGGTCCATCCGCCGGCGGAAGAAAATTGCCTCATCTGCCATACGCCGCACGGCAGCCGTCATGAAAACCTCTTCGCGGACAGGATTCACATTATTTGCCAGGATTGCCATGATGACAATTCGCATCATGGCCAAGCCTATGATGGCACATCCGGATTCGGCGGGGTCAACCAAAGCAACCGTTTCGTGGCGCGGGCCTGTGTCGAGTGTCATCACACCATGCACGGCTCGGTAAATTTCAGACGCTCTTTTACCCGTTAAGGAGGCCGCCATGATAAAAAAAATCTCTACCACTCTTCTTGTATTGTCGTTGGTCGCTCCTGCCGTGGCTGTGGCCGAGGGGGACGAGTTCGATGTCTGGGGCTTCGTTGAAGGCGGTGTCCAGGGCGTGGATATCAGCAGTAACAACAGCGCCAAATTTGTGGAATACCGCGATATTGACGATGGTTTTATCGGGACGCTGCAGCTGGATGCCCTCAAAGACACCTATTTCTTCCAGATGGATGCAGTCAATCCCGGACTCGATGACCAGGCCATTGACGTCAAAGGCGGGAGTTACGGAAGCTTCAAGTACAACTTGTATTACGATGAAATGCCGCACAATTACTCTTTTAACGCCAAGTCGTTTTATCAGGGCCTCGGCACCAACCGGCTGGTGCTTCCCGATGACCCTGAATTATTGACAACCACGGACAACTGGACAATTTTTGACTATGCCGTCCAGCACAAGAAATACGGCGGCGAACTCGGGTTTTCCCTCCGTTCGCCGTTCTACGTCTCAGCCGGGGTCGAAAGACGTGAGCAAGAGGGAACCAGGCCGTTTAGCGTGCGGGAGAATATCGAAGTCCCCTTGCCCGTATCCTATGAAACCGACAATCTCAATTTGAAGACCGGCTACCTGGGGGAAAACATCTCCGTCGCCCTCACCGGTTATGTAAGCTCGTTTGAAAATGACAATAAATTCCTGCTTTGGGACAACCTGGCCGGCGATCCGCAGAATGCGGTACTGGACCCTGACAATGACTTCAGCAAGCTGGCCGCGGATTTCAGTTGGCGCCATCTTCCTCTCAAATCGACCCTGGCGGTGGCCGGCAGTTATGCCAACCTCTCCAACAGCTTTTCGACCAATGATGTTAATTTCGATGCCGCCACTCTCCCTGCAGGCGGTGTTTTGAATCGAACGACCTTTGAGGGAGACATTGACTATCTTACTTTTTCCACGGCCGTGGTTTCCATGCCGCTGGAGAAACTGGACAGCAAGTTGTATTACAATTTTGTGGAAAAGGACAATGACTCAAGCCGCATTTCCTACAATCTGGAGGAAGGTGACAATTTCAAGGAATTGCTGAGTTACGACAAGCATACCGCCGGAATCGATCTGGGCTACCGGCTGCCCCATCGAACCAAGGCCTATGCCGGTTATGAGTATGAAAATATCGAGCGTTCCACCCCACTGCCCGCATTTGCCGAGAATCCGACCCCCCCGGAAGTCGAAGTTTATCGGTACGACAATCCTGAGTCGACCACCAACAACACGCTTTACGCGAAGCTAAAAAATAACTCCTTGGACTGGCTGACCGCCCAGCTCAAATACAAGCACCTTGAACGGGATTCGGACTACACCGGAATTTACGATCCCTACAACAATTTTGGCGTGATCCGGTTCGATGCCGCCAACAAGAGCATGGATGAGGTGAAGCTGGGCTTTGAGGTGCATCCGCTTGATCGGCTCGATGTCGGTCTTGATTTGACCTACCAGATCAATGACTATGATAACAACCGTGAGACCATTACCGACGACGAAAGAAAGAATGTCTATCTTGACGTGGCTTGGCGGGCCTATAAAAAGGCGACGATCAGCGCTTTTGTCGGATTTGAGTTCACCGACACCGAGGCCAACAGAATCACCGAGTTGCAGGACGATACTGTTTACGCGCACCTGGTTGACGATAACTTCTGGACCTACGGGCTTGCTCTTCATGTCCCTGACGTGGTCGACAAGCTTTCACTGAAATTTTCATGGCAGTATCAGAAATCCGACGGTTCGATAAAATTTGATAACAGTCTTGGTGTCATCGGTCCGCTGGTAAATATCGATGAATCGGACGATTACGTCAAAAAAACCTTTGAAGCCAAGGCGATCTATGCCTTTGATCCGAAGCTGTCGCTGACCGTGGGCTACCTGTTCGAACAGTTTGACTACAGTGACATTGCCTTTGCCAATTATCAGTTCATCCTTCCCACCGGGGATTTTTACAGCGGCGCCTATTTTGATCAGAATTACCGGGCCAATGTCGGCTATGTGCTCCTGGCGTACAAATTCTGACAATCGGCTCGCCTGCACGAATAAAGCCTGAAAAAGAGAGCTGAGGGGGGATGATGATCAGGTGTCCTCGGTCCGGGATGCCTGAAACATCATTCTCCCCATCCTTCTCCCCCCCCCACCGCGATAACTCCGAAAAATCCACCGAAACGGGTGTCGCGGCGAATAATGCCGGAGCCGCTTGGAGAGATGCTTTTTCCGGCCTGCAAGAGAATGAAATCGGCACCTGTCTTGCCGGAGCGCGACACCGCGAAGGATTCCCAGCTTTGCGGAAAAAAGCGGTATACCTCAACGGCATATCTCCGATATGGAGAATGGCAAGCGGCCAATAGGCAGGGAAAACGCCAAGAAGCTGGCACCCAGCAGGCGGTCATCGTACCGCAAAAAACACCTGGGACTTCCGCCATAAGATGCATCACAATGACAGTTAACCCACCAATGCCTCCATTATTATTCATATAACAGGAGGACAAATAATAAAAAAAGGCCTTCCCGTCCGTATTTTGGCGACCGCAACGGAAAAGCCCTTTATCCCGACCATTAACCATCAAAAGCCAAGAGCCGTTCTAGCGATTATCCTGCCAGAAAGCGGAAACCACAGTTAAGGTTTTCCGCTTTTGTCAATTTGGGCAAGAGCTTCCCCTCTTGGTCCATTCAACGAATTTTCACTAATTGTGCCTTCTTCTTTTGCGTGGTAGTAATATTCTCTCTGGTTGCAAGAAATAGCAGCTTAGAGCAATCCCGCGCCTATTGCACCCCCCCCGTTTGTACAGTACTTTTTTTCAGCCTTCATCAAGGCTCCATTTTTTTGCGCGGTAACCTTTCCTGACTGCCCTTGCTGGATGCCCGGCTGCTTGCCGGTTGTTTTCCGGAGCCAACCAGCTCCGGCCTCATTGAAGGGGATTGCTCAGGCAACTATTATTTATTTTTTTTGCAGTCCTAACTCATACATAACCCAAAACAAAAAAAGCACCTAACCGAAACCGGCTAGGTGCTTGATTGTATGGTGGGCCGTCGCGGATTCGAACCGCGGACCAATTGATTAAGAGTCAACTGCTCTACCAGCTGAGCTAACGGCCCACATCGAATAGGATGAGTGGGGGCGCACGACGCCATCGTGGCGGACGTTGCGAGCGCATCTATTAGCACACCGGGGCGAGGGCGTCAAGAGGAAGCTCGGGCAAAACGGTCCCTGTCCGGCCCCCGTGGGCATTCTTGCCGCAAGCCGGTTTTTCGGGCAAAAAAACATCTGGAAATTTATCTTGACTTTATGGGCCGTTAGCCTACTTTCAAGAGACGTCGTTTTTAATTCAAGCAAAAGGAGAATTTTATTCCGTATGGAAAATGTGGAGCCATCGCCGACCAGCCCGGCGCCTTCCGAAGAGGAGCCCCCCGGTAAGTCGGTATTTGAAAAGATAAAATCCGCCCTCGGTTTCCGTGGCGCGCCTGACACCACGGAGGAACTGGAGCATGAGATCCAGGAATTACTGGAAGAGGGTGAAGAACAGGGCCTGATTTCCGTTCACGAGGAACGGTTGATCAATTCAATCTTTGATTTTCGGGAAACCATTGCCTCGGAAATCATGACCCCTTCGGCGGAGATGGTTTGCGCCGAGCAAAATACCTCGGTGCCGGAACTGATCCGGCTGATCATCGAGGAAGGGTATACCCGCATCCCTATTTATCAGGACAATCCGGACAGGGTCATCGGCATCCTCCACGCCAAGGATCTGCTGCGCATCTGCGCCTGCGGCCCGGAGGTGGAAAACAACATCAAGGATTTCTTGAATCCCGCCACCTTTATCCCCGAATCCAAGCCGATCACCGAACTGCTGCGCGAGTTTCAGCTGAAGAAAATCCACATGGTTATCGTGGTCGATGAGTTCGGCGGGGTTCGCGGGCTGGTCACCATGGAGGATGTCATCGAGGAGATTGTCGGCGAGATCGATGACGAGCACGACGATGCCGAGGACGAACTGCGGGTGGTGGATGAACGCACGGTCATCGTCGATGCCAAGATCGATATCGAGGAAGTGGAGGCTCATTTCCGTTTGAGCTTGCCGGACGGACCCTATGAATCGGTGGGCGGATTCCTCATCCACCGGCTCGGCAAGGTGCCGCCCACCGGTGTTGTCGTCAAGGAAGGGGGGCTGACTTTCAAGGTGCTGGGGGCCGACCAGCGCCGCATCAAGACCGTAAGGATCGTCAGGACTGATGCAGCTCATCCCCAGGACTGACGGCCAAGGACCGGTGCTGGTCCATGGCGTTGCCACCGCCGCTCTTCTCGCCCTGGCCATGCCCGGGCAGATCGGCTGGTGGCCTCTGCTGTTCGTCGCTTTGGCGCCCCTGCTGCTGGTTGGGCTCGTCGCCAGTCCCTTACGTAGCGCCCTGGTGGGATTTGTCTGCGGGCTGCTCCATCACCTTGTTCTTTTGTACTGGATACTCATCGTCCTGGGCCGGTACGGCAATCTGCCCTGGTGGCTTTCCCTGCCGGCCCTGTTTCTCCTCGCCGCCTACATGGCTTCTTTTACGGCGGTTTTTTCTTTCCTGCTCAGCCTGGTGGCCGGTCGCCATCAACAGCGAAAACCTTCGGCAGCCGTCCTGGTCTGGGCAGCTCCGATCCTCTGGGTGGGGCTTGATTATCTGAAGGGCATCCTGTTGAGCGGCTTTCCCTGGATGGATCTGGGTTATGGACTTTCCACCCAACCCCGGCTTATTCAAGCCGCCGATCTCGGCGGGGATCACCTCGTCACCTTCAGCATTGTCCTCTGCAACGGTCTGGTGGTCGCTCTCCTTGACCGGCGGCGCCGCGATTTCCGTCCGTACCTTCGCCCGCAGCGGTGGCCGCTGGTCCTGGCCTGCCTGTTTCTCGTGGGGATCGGCGGCTATTCGGCAGTCCGATACCGGGTGGTGGAATCCGGTCTCGCTGGAGCGCCGCAGGCCCGGATCGCCGTGGTCCAGGGAAATATCGATCAGGCGCTCAAATGGTCGGCCGAGGCCAAGGAAGCCACGGTTTCCAAGTATATCAGGCTCTCCCGCAGGATTTTGCAGGATTCGGATGCCCAGCTGGTGGTCTGGCCGGAAACAGCCTTGCCCTTTTATCTGCAGCGTGACGTGCTCATGGGCAGGATTGTCGATTTCACCACTACCAGCAACGCCTGGCTGCTGACCGGAACGCCTTTCTTCACCCTTACCCCGCAGATAGGCGCGGAAGATCAGGTCCGGTTTTATAACGGCGCCATGCTGATCGGCCCGTCGGGAAAGATCGGCGGTCAGCACGCCAAGCAGCATCTGGTGCCCTTTGGCGAGTATGTGCCCCTGCGCCGCTATCTTCCCTTCCTCGAACCCCTGGTGGTCAGTATCGGCGATTTTTCCGCCGGCACTTCAACCGCGCCCCTGGTGCTGGGCCCGATGAAGCTGGGCGTGCTGATCTGCTACGAGTCGATTTTTCCGGAAATCTCCCGCAATGCCGTGATGAGCGGGGCCAACCTCCTTGTCAACCTCACCAACGACGCCTGGTACGGCCGGTCGAGCGCCCCGTATCAGTCCATGTCCATGGCGATTTTTCGGGCCGTGGAAACCCGGCGGACCCTGATCCGCTCGGCCAATACCGGCATCAGCGGGTTTGTCGATCCCCTGGGGCATGTCATTGGCCGGACCGCCATTTTCACCGAAAAGGCCCTCGCCGCCCGGGTGCCGATGCTGGAAGAGCGCACCGTTTTCAGCCGGTACGGCCATCGGTTCGGCGTTGCCTGCTGTTTCCTGGCACTGCCGCTGGTGGTGTTCCGTCACCGGCGTGGGACCTGAGCCGGGCTTTTTCCGCTCCGCCCGGGAGGGTTGTTTTCCCGGCCAAACGTGCGACACGCCTGGTCCCCGCCTGCGGGCAACTCGCGGCTGTTCCCCGGTTTTCAAACGGTTTTCCGCCTTTCTTCCTTGAGACTTACAGCGATTCTGTTTACAATGGGTGTTTTTCTCAAGGGTGATCCGATCGGGCGCGGCGCACGACCGGCGCCGACATTCAGGGGCGGAATCGCCGCTTTTTTATACGTTTTTTAAGTGAGGTGTACCATGGCCGATGTTACCGAATCAGCGGAGTCAAAACAGTTACTCGAGAGCCTCAAGGGCAGGATGCTGGTGCTCAAGGAGCATCTTTGACTTAGACGGCAAGCTTGAACAGGTTGAACTGCTGGAGCGGCAGACCGTCAGTCCCAATTTTTGGGACAACCAGACGGAAGCCAAGCGGGTGCAGCGTCAGCTCGGCCAGCTGCAGGATCTGATCGGCGTCTGGCAGAAAAATTTCGGCGACCTCGAAGATGCCGAGATGATGCTCGACATGGCCAAGGAGGAGAACGACGAAGACACCTATCAGGAGGTGGTCGCCGGTCTGGACAGCCTGCGAAAGCGCATCGATCAGGTCGAGCTGGAGTGCATGTTCAGCGGCGAGCATGACCTCAGCAACGCCATCCTCACCATCCACGCCGGGGCCGGCGGCACCGAGGCCCAGGACTGGGTGGGCATCCTCCTGCGCATGTACCTGCGCTGGGCGGAAAACAAGGGATTCAAGGCCGATATCCTCGATCTTCTCCCCGGTGACGAGGCGGGCACCAAAAGCGTCACCATCATGGTCAAGGGGAAGTATGCCTACGGCTATCTGCGGTCGGAAATCGGCATCCACCGCCTGGTGCGCATCTCTCCCTTTGATGCCAGCGGCCGGCGGCATACTTCGTTTGCCTCGGTGATGGTGCTGCCGGAGCTTGCCGACGACGTCGCCATCGAGATCAACGACAAGGACATCCGCATCGATACCTACCGGGCCAGCGGTTCGGGCGGGCAGCACGTCAATAAGACCGATTCCGCTATCCGCATCACCCATTTTCCCTCCGGGATCGTGGTGCAGTGCCAGAACGAACGCTCCCAGCACAGCAATAAGGAAACGGCCATGAAGATGCTGATGGCCCGCCTCTTTGAGCGGGAAAAGGAGGAGAAGCTGCGCAGTCAGGAAAACCTGCAGGGCGACAAGAAGGACATCGCCTGGGGCAGCCAGATCCGCTCCTATGTGCTGCAGCCCTACCGGCTGATCAAGGACCATCGGACCAACACCGAGGAGGGCAATGTGGACGCGGTCCTCGACGGCCGTCTCGACGGCTTTATCAAAGCCTATCTCCTCTGGCAGCCCTGAGGCCGGACAGCGATGATGCAGCCTACGATCCGGGAACAGCTCGAAGAGCAGGAAAAGAAAATCCTGTCGCCCTATGCCTGCCTGAGCAGCCGCTCCCGGGGACGATTTTCCAAGGTGCCGGAGGAACCGTGCAACCTGCGCACCGCCTTCCAGCGCGACCGCGATCGGATCATCCATTCCAAGACCTTCCGGCGGTTGAAGCACAAGACGCAGGTGTTTCTCGCCCCGGCCGGCGATCACTATCGGACTCGCCTGACCCATGTCCTGGAGGTGTCGCAGATTGCCCGAAGCATGGCGGTCTGCCTGCGTCTCAACGAGTACCTGACCGAGGCCATTGCCCTGGGCCACGACCTCGGCCACACCCCCTTTGGCCACGCCGGGGAATTCAGCCTCAACCAGCTGCATCCCAAGGGGTTCAAGCATTATCGCCAGAGCCTGCGGATTGTCGATTTTCTCGAAAACGACGGCAAGGGCCTGAACCTCACCTGGGAGGTGCGCAACGGAATCCTCAAGCATTCCAAGGGCTACGGCGAGATCCTGCCCGAGGAGACCGCGGAGCTCGCCGCCACGCTCGAGGGGCAGCTGGTGCGAGTGGCGGATATCATGGCCTACGTCAACCACGACATGGACGATGCCCTGCGCGCCGATATGCTCAACCCCCGCGACCTGCCGCAGCATCTGCGGGAGGTGCTGGGCGACCGGTCCTCGCAGCGGATCAACGCCATGGTCGGCGACCTGGTTCACACCACCCTGGAGCGCAACGACGGCCGGCTCCATCTCAGCCGGCGGATGAATGACACCATCACCGAGCTGCGCGGTTTTCTTTATGAAAACGTCTATCGCAATTGTCGGGTTCATAACGAGTTCGAGAAGGCCCAGCGGATCATCCGCGATCTCTACGGGTACTTTCTCGAGCATGAGTTCCCTGAGGGCGGGATCGGCTCCTGCTGCCGTCTCTGCGACCCGGTGCGCTCGGTTGAGGAAGAGCAGCGGCGTCATCGCCGGGTCTGCGATTTTATCGCCGGGATGACCGACCGCTATGCCCTTGACCTCTATTGCCAGATTTTCATGCCCAAGCCCTGGAGCGTTCTCTGAACGGCATGATCTCTCGGTACCTGCTTGTCCGTTCATGACGACCCATTTTCTTCGTAGGGTGCGCCGTGCGCACCGTTCACGCTGGTGCGCACGGCGCACCCTACGAGGGCCAATTTGAAAGCTCACTGGAATAAACAACCTGAATAGTTACCTATGAAAGAAACAGCACCCAACAGCCCCGAAAAATACGATCTCCCCAAAGGCTATGAGTTCGCCGAGGTGGAACAGCGCTGGTACACCCACTGGCTCGAGCAGAAATCCTTTGCCGCCGCCATGGAGGAGGGCAGACCCTCCTTTTCCATCGTCATCCCGCCGCCCAACGTCACCGGGGTGCTCCATATCGGTCACGCCCTCAACAATACCCTCCAGGACCTCCTGGTCCGCTACCACCGGATGAAGGGCGACAATACCCTCTGGGTGCCGGGCACCGATCATGCCGGCATCGCCACCCAGAACGTGGTCGAGCGGCAGCTGGCCACCGAGAGTCTGACCCGCCACGATCTCGGCCGGGAGAAATTCATCGAGCGGGTCTGGGCCTGG
>Ga0074197_1002529_pt1 | contig 12553 bp, 9 predicted proteins | sample EPASupsiteSAE305_FD_64526 | JGI IMG/M metagenome (GOLD analysis project Ga0074197, IMG submission 64526) | Bioremediated contaminated groundwater microbial communities from EPA Superfund site, New Mexico - SAE3-05 reassembly with SPADES | ecosystem: Environmental > Aquatic > Deep subsurface >...
AAACTGAGAGGTGGCAGATACGCGTCGAGAGTGGTGTTGGCCGCCGGCCTTCCTTCCATATGGCCGGCGGAGGCGCCAGTGCTGGCATCCCTGGCCTGCTGGGTGCCCCGCTCCACACGGTCAGCGGCAGCCGCGCCTGAAATACCGCCCGCTTGCAGGGCGCCCTGATAACGCGCCGCGTTATCCGACACGAGCATGAGCCGGAGGTCGGCGGCCCGCAGACCGAGCATAAAATGCGAAATGTGATCGTGCCGGTGGCCGAAGCGCCGCGCCCGCTGCCGCAGCGCCACCTCCGCGGGGTGGTCCACGAACAGATTCAGCGCGCGTTTGTAGCAGGCGCGGCGCGGCCGCTCGCCGCCTGCCAGTTCCCCGGCGAAAGACCAGGATTGCCAGCCGTTCACCAGCACAAAGCGCGAGCGCGGCTCTGCCAGCTTCGCCGCCTGCACGCCGGAGGCCGCCTCGGCATCCCTGCATTCGTTTCCAAGGGCGTGACAGAGGGCGCTCACCTCAAATTCGCCCAGCTCCAGAAGCGGCTCATCACAGTGTATCTCCTCGCACGCCCGAAAGAAAATCTTGAGCACGTCGCCGGGAAGTCTCTGGAATGTAACCTCAATCTTGGAATTCATGAGCCCCATGGTATCATGGCGGGAAAAATTGTGGGAGAGCCGCATGCTTTCAACCTGCAGAATTTCTGCTACAATGCGCTCATGGCCCATTGCAGTATTCCCGAAGCAGAAGCGATCCTCGATAAAGAGTTCCCTGTGCTCGACAAAGGCTTCGTGCGCCTCGTCGACTATCTTGGAGGAGATCAGCGCATCGTCCAGGCGGCGCGCGTCTCGTATGGCGAGGGCACGAAGAGCTACCGCGAAGATGCCGCGCTCATCGATTATCTCTGGCGGCACGAACATACGAGCCCCTTCGAGCAGGTCATACTCACCTTCCACGTCAAATTGCCGATCTTCGTGGCGCGGCAGTGGATTCGTCACCGCACCGCTCGCGTAAACGAAATCTCCGGCCGTTACTCGATACTGCGGGACGAATTTTTCCTGCCCGAGCCCGAAGCGCTCGCTCCGCAGAGCGATGACAACAAACAGGGTCGTTCCGGCACTCCCTTCGCCGCGCAGACCGCGTCTCAGGTTCAGGAGATTCTGAAAGAAGGTTCTCAGATTTCCTACGCGCGCTACAAACAATTGATCGATCTCGGCCTTGCCCGGGAGATCTCGCGCATCGCCCTGCCGCTCTCGCTCTATACCGAATGGTATTGGCAGATCGATCTGCACAACCTGTTCCGCTTCCTCATGCTGAGGCTCGATTCGCACGCGCAGCGCGAAATCTGCGAGTACGCGAAAGTGATCCTTGAGATAACGCGAACGGTGGCTCCCGTCGCGACGGCGAGCTTCGAGCGGCATACGCTGCGAGGGGTGCGTTTCTCCGGGCCCGAGATGGCCGAGCTTCGCAGAAGGCTTGGAATTGAAGTAAGTGATGCTCATGACCAGCCGGACGAAAGCGCCGGCATGCCTCCCGGCCTCTCCAAAAAAGAACTCGAGCGCTTTGAGGAGAAGCTCAGGTCGGGGCGCCAGCTGTAGAAACAACCCATCCAACCAGCCTCGTACGCCGCCGCGACTCAATCCGCCACAGCCATGCCCGGCATTATTCTTCTATTCTATCGATAATCGCCAGGAAAGCTTCCACGGTGTGCGGATCGAAATGCCTCCCCGACTGTGAGCGGACATAATCGATCGCTTCTTGGGACCTGTGTGCGGGCCGGTACGGCCTGTCGCTCGTCATTGCGTCATATACGTCGGCAACCGCGAAAATGCGCGCCAGCAAGGGAATTTTTTCGCCACGGAGGCGGCGGGGATATCCTGTTCCGTCCCACCGTTCATGGTGACAATTTGGCACCGCGATGGCTCCTTCGAGATATTTAATGGGTCTTAAAAGTTCATATCCAAAAGAAGTGTGCGTCTGCATGATGGCTGTCTCTTCATCGTTGAGGGGGCCTGGCTTGCGTAAAATTGTATCGGGAATACCAATCTTTCCCACATCATGCAGAAGCGCCCCGCGCCGCAGATTTTCAATCGATTGCGAATCCAGATTGAGATGTTTGCCAATCGCAACGGCGATTTTTACGACACGCATGGTATGCCGCAGGGTATCATCATCGCGAAGCCCGATGGCACGCGCCCATCCTTCGAGAGTCTCGTCATAGGCTGTCTGCATCTGTCTGTCCGCATTTCGCAATGCTTCTATGAGCTGCATTCGTCCGATGACAATACCCGCATATGAGCCGAACATTTCAACGATATCGACAAATTCCCTGCTAAAGGGCGCGGGGGCTTTCATAGCAATATGAAAAACACCAAGCACGGTGCCTTCCGCGACGACCGGCACCCCAATGTTTGCTCTATCTGAAGGAACAAGCTTCCTGTTTCGCGGGATGATCCATGGGTCTTCGCCGACAAGGGGAGAAAGACGCAGTTGACCGGTGCTGAAGATTTTGCCACTGATGCTTTCATCTGGTCTGAGTGGCTGGTCAAAGACCTTTTCCAGCCAGCCGCGCGCGACTGTCTTTTGCAAAACATCTTTAGCCGGGTTATATATAAGAAGTGCGGCAGATTCTGCCCCTGTCGCCTCAATTGCTTTATTTACAAGTATTTGATAGAGTTCTTCAGGCTTCGCTTCGATACCAATCTGCTGATTGATCTGGTGCAGAATCTCGAGCCACTTCACTCGTTCCCTGAGCATCTCGATCAGTCGAAGGGACCTCACTGTCATGCCGACAATTTCGCCTGTCGATGAGAGGAGCCGAAGGTCGGATTCGGTGAAACTATAGTCTTTGCTTTCCACGCCTATGGCGCCTTCGATGTTCCCTTCGATGACTATGGGCGCGTAGATACCGTATTTTATGCCGGGAGCTGTCTCGATATAGTGCGTATCAGAAGGCAAATCGAGCGATCGTATCGGTTTGCCTTGTTCAATAACAAAACCGATCATTCCTTTCCCTGGACGATCGATCGCTTTGTTGAGAAAGTCCATTCGAGTCCGGTTTTCTTCGGGACTCATCGTAGGAGAACCTCGATAGGCGGCCGTTTCCAGCATTTCTCCGGCGCGCGATCTGAATCGTATGACCGAAGGATGCCAGCCCTTTTCTTTTTCCAGGATCTCCAGTGCGACATCCGCAATCTGCTGAAGACTGTTCATCTTTCCGATTTCAAGAGTGGCCCGATGAAGAATGGCCAGATCCGTGCTTTTCCGCGCATTATCCCGTCCCGTGAGAAATATCTTTACTGTCGTTAAGGCAGCAAGCACAAACGTATTGCGCCGTTCTGCATCCGCTTCGATCTTTTCAGAAAGAAATCCGGCGGCAAAAATCCAGAAAAAATAGCCTTTGGGCTCGTTATCGAGGACAAGAGGCGCGAGAAGAATGCTTCCCCACTGCCCAGGAGCAATTGGTATCGTGTACAGCGTATCCTTGCGCGGCTCGCACTGTGCAATCATCCTGCCCCTGTCCAATATCCATTGGCGAGCCATACCGGAAAGAGGCTCATATGAAATGAGTAAAGGGGCGGGCGACGGCATCCCGCCATTTGCTTCCAAAAAGCCGTTCTCATGCAAAGAGAAACCGACGTAGCCACAATTATGATGTTCGGCGTACAACTTATGCATGGCATTCAAGGCATGATGCAGGACCGGTTTTGCGTCTGTAAAAAAATTTTCCTGCATAGTAATTGCCATGAGTCCCGAAATTGCCTCGAGAAGCCTTTCACGTTGTTTGAGAGGTGTTATATCGATTAACATCGATTCGACGATAATATCATTTTCTTTAAACCACGATGTTGCCGAGATAAGGGCGTCCGACTCCCCTCCGTTGAGATGCCTCACACGGATTTCTATGGGCGGAACCGTTGGCTGACCACCGCGGAGCTGTCGCTCTCTTTCAAGGGTACACTCAATATACTCAGAAGAGATGAGGGTTTCATGAAAACGCTTGCCGATAAAATCAGAAGAAGATTGGCCGCAGAGCATTTTGACGGCAGTGCTGTTCATCTGCTGAATGATTCCATTGATGCTTACAACGATGCCTGCCTGCTGGGTATTGAAGATATGCTGCCACAAATTCCCTGTTTGAGAAATATATTTTGAATTTTCAGGCTTGTCTTGGTTCATATGGCAATCAGCGTGACCCTTTTTCTGGATATATCGGCCTGAAATTCAGATTCCTTGATTTTTTGCCGCACGTGCGGATCTATTTCATGCCAGCCCGCGCTCGTACAACAGATAAATCGCGTGCGTACTCAGATCACCCATGCCTTCCGCGACCATTTTTGCAAAGAGCTGCTCCGCGAGTGCCAGCATCGGAAGCTCGACACGCATCGAATGCGCCGAATCGAGCGCGATGCGCAGGTCTTTGAGGAAATGCTTGATATAGAATCCTGGATCGAAATTGCCATCGAGCATGCGCGGCACGTTGTTCGAAAGTTGCCAGCTCTGCGCGGCGCCATTTGCAATCGATAAAAGCATGTGTCGCGGATCGAGCCCTGCCTTCTTCGCATAGGAAACCGCTTCGACCGCGCCGAGAAGGTTGCCCGCCACGGCAATCTGGTTGGCCATTTTCGTGTGCTGCCCCGCGCCGGGGCCTCCCTGGCGAATCACGGTCTTGCCCATTTCTTCCAGAAGAGGTTTCGCCCTCTGGAAGGTTTCTTCGTCGCCGCCGACCATGATGGTGAGCGAAGCGTTTTTCGCGCCGACATCGCCGCCGGAAACCGGCGCGTCGAGCGCCCCAAGTCCTTTGGCTTTCGCCGCCTCGTAGATGCGCACCGCGAGGTCGGGCCTCGATGTCGTCATATCCACAAGGATGGCCCCCTGCTTTGCGTTTTCTATAAGACCATCAGGACCGAAATAGATTTCTTCCACGTCGCTCGGATAGCCGACCATGGTAAAAATCACATCGCACTCCAGCGCGACCTTCTTCGGCGTGTCGCGCCATTCGGCCCCCGCATCGAAGAGAAGCTGCGCCTTGCTCTTCGTGCGCGTATAGACAAGCAGTCTTTCACCTGAAGCCCGAAGGTGGCCAGCCATTGCGCCGCCCATCACGCCAAGCCCGATAAACCCGATAGTCTGCTGTGGCATATGTCAAACTCCTTTGCCCTTTCAAACATGGATTGATTCGATGTGATTGAATTATCATGTTGAATATACCAAAACGCACAAAAAAAAGCGAAGGACCCGCCGCGCTGCAAGAGGCATGCCGTCACACGCCCTCTGGCCGATTTTTCTAATTCTTTATATAGTTTGGTGCATGAATATGCAGGAAAGGCTCGAGCGCGCCGCCCTCGCCGCTTCACTGTTGCTTTCTGCGGGGACAGAGGTCAGGAATGCCGCGCTCGCACATATCGCGCGGCAACTCGAGGCTCATCGCGATGAGCTATTCCATGCCAATCAGAAGGACATGGACGAAGCCCGCGCCGGCGGACTTGCGGCCCCTCTTCTGAAGCGCCTCCTCTTCGATGAAAAAAAACTGAGCGAAGTTCTGTCCGGAATTCGGGGTCTCCGCGCCATGCCCGATCCGGTCGGGAAGGTGCTCGAAGCCCGTCTTCTGGACGAAGGCCTCGTACTGCAGAGAATAAGCTGTCCGATCGGGCTCATCGCGATGATTTTCGAAAGCAGGCCGGACGCGCTCGTGCAGATGGCCTCGCTCGCGGTAAAAAGCGGAAACGCCATCGTCCTCAAAGGCGGAAGCGAGGCGCGGGAGAGCAATCAGGCGCTCGCCTCGGTGATCGCCCGCGCCGGAGAAGAGGCCGGTCTGCCTACCCATTGGCTCACCCTGCTCGAAACCCGAGAGGAAATAAGCGAACTGCTCACCTTCGATCAGTATGTCGATCTCGTCATCCCGCGCGGTTCCAGGGAATTCGTCGCAAAGATCAAGGCGACGAGCCGCATCCCGGTGCTCGGGCATTCGGATGGCGTATGCCATGTCTATGTACACGAAGACGCTGATCCCGCGATGGCCGCAAAAATCGCGGTAGACTCAAAAACGCAGTATCCTGCGACCTGCAATGCCGCGGAAGTGCTGCTTGTCCACGAAAATTATGCAAAAAAAGGCCTCGTCCCGCTTTTGCGCGCCCTGTCGCGGGCCGGCGTCGTCCTTGACGTCTGCGAGCGCACCGCCGCGATGCTCGAAAAAGCCCGCGCAGAAGGAGAGATCGTGCCGCACTCCCTGAAATCCGACGCCGACTGGTCGGTCGAATATCTCGATCTGCGCATGGCGGTCAAAATTGTCGATTCGCTGGACGAGGCGATTGTCCATATCAACCGCTACGGAAGTGGCCACACCGATACCATTGTGTGCACTGCGTTCGAAGCCGCCCGGCGCTTTTTGACTGAAGTGGATTCCGCCTCAGTGTACCACAATGCGAGTACGCGCTTCGCCGATGGCTACCGCTACGGGCTCGGCGCCGAAGTCGGCATCGCGACCGGCAAGCTGCACGCCAGGGGCCCGATGGGACTTCAAGGCCTACTGACGTACAAGTGGCTGCTCGAAGGCCAGGGGCACATCGTGGAGGATTACGCGTCGGGCAGGCGGCATTTTCTGCACAGGGATTTGCCCTTGGACTGAAAAGCTGCCGGCGGCAATTGAAAGCTCAAGTATTGAAAGCTCAAGTGAGGAAAATTATGGACTTGTCCGAAACTGCGGACGCGGCCTCCGCGCGCGCCGCGCTCGCCAACGCCAACCGGATCGTGGTGAAAATCGGTACCGCGACCCTCACGCGCACCTTCGGCGCCGACGGCAAAAGCTTTCTGTCAGAGAAAGGCGCGCCCGGAACGTCTCCGCCGCGCACGCCCCCCTCGCAATCGGCAAAAGGAACTATCGACACTGCCTATATTTACCATGTGGCCGAACAATTCGCCAACCTTGTTCAGGATGGCAAGCAGATCATCCTCGTCACCTCGGGAGCCATCGGCATGGGCGCGCGCGAGCTCGGCCTCACAAAGCGCGTCACCGAGGTGCGCATGCGCCAGGCGTGCGCGGCGATAGGCCAGCCCATTCTCATGGAGGAATACCGGCGCGCGTTCGGCGTCTTCGGGCTTTCGGCCGCCCAGCTCCTCGTCACCCGCGACGAGTGGGACGACCGCGCCAGCTACCTCAACCTGCGCAAAACCGTGGAAACCTTGCTCGAAAGCCGCGTCATACCGGTGTTCAACGAAAACGATTCGGTCTCGACGGCGGAGATCGGCAACGCCTTCGGCGACAACGACAGGCTCTCCGCCTATGTCGCGAGCAAGATCGACACCGAACTGCTCATCATCCTCTCCGACGTCGATTCGCTCTACGACTCCGACCCACGCGAAAACCCCGATGCCAGGCCGATCCCTTATGTAAAAGAGCTCTCCGACGAACACTTGGCGGCCGCAGGGGGGCGCGGTTCGGAATTTTCCACGGGAGGGATGAAGACGAAGCTCGCGGCGGTCGCCATAGCGCGCGACGCGGGGTGCAGGGTGGTCATTGCGCATGGCCGCGAGCCGGACATCATTCAGCGCGTGGTCTCAGGGGAGGCGCTCGGTACGCTGTTCGATGCCGCCCATGCCCTGAAGAACCGAATCCGCTGGCTCAAAAATTCGCAGCCGCGCGGCCGGCTGACCATCGACGAGGGGGCTCTCGCGGCGATCCGTGGGCGAAATTCGCTGCTGCCGCGCGGTGTCGTGGCGGTCGAAGGCGACTTTGGCCGCGGCGCGGTGGTGCTGGTCAACGACATCGTCAAACTCATCAGCAACTTCTCCTCCGCGGAGCTCCGCGCCGTGCTGAGAAAGCGTTCCGAGGAAATCGACGCCGTTCTCGGAGAGAATGCGCCCCACCTCGTCGCGCGCCCCGAGGAAATGGCCTTTCTGGACGAGTGAAGCGCGCTCGGCCTTCGCTCCATGCTTCTTCGATTCGATAGCCAAGAACACAAATATCGGCTACAATACTTCTCTACGCGCTCCGTGGTGCCTCCCCGCTCAGCGTCGCTGAAGGGAGGAAAAGGGAATACGGTGTAAAACCGTTGCAGCCCCCGCTACTGTGAGCCGGTATTCGTTCAGTCCGGCGGAATGTTCCGCCGCAGGCACGTGCGCGGTACGCATCGCTTTGAAGAACGCACCTCTGCCTGATCCACTGGCTTCGCTCTGCGGGCCGGGAAGGGGGATTGAGCGAAGCGCCCCGATGCCATAAAGGCGACGAGGCGCGGCCGGCAAGCCAGGAAACCTGCCAGGAGCCGCACCATCCTTACTCTTCGGCGGGAGGAGGCGGATATGCGACGGATTGTCGGTATTTCCCTTTTTTTATTTCTGATTTCGATTTCCGTGGCCCCGGCGCAGCAGGCTAATTTCCAGATTGAACAGAAAAACGGATACAAAATCCTGACAGTGTCGAAACTCTGGCCCGGCGCAAACTCGACGAGGACCTATGTGCTCTACCCCCGAGGCTCGCAGGCGCCTGGCGGTGTAAAAGCAGACCTCTTCATCCAGGTTCCCGTCCAGCGCGTCGTGCTCTACTCGACTACCTACATTCCGGCAATCGAAGCAATTGGCGAACTCGATACCATCGTCGGCGTCGACAACGCGAATTACGTGTACAGCCCGGCGCTCCGCGCCCGCATCGGCGCCGGCAAGGTGGCCGAGACCACCAAAAACTGGATGCCCGACATCGAGCGGCTCATCGCGCTCAAACCGGATGTCGTCTTCAATTTTGGCGTCGGCAATGAGTGGGACACCTTCCCCAAAATGCAGGAGGCGGGCCTGCCCGTCGTTCTGCTCGGCGACTGGAACGAACAGGACCCGATCGTTCGCGCCCAATGGGCAATTTTCATCGCGGCCTTTTTCAATAAGGAAGCGAGGGCGCAGGAGAGGGTGAACGCGATCGCCAAGGCGTACGATACCCTGAAGACACTCGCCGCAGGTGCCCCGTCGCGGCCTCGGGTGCTGGTCAATGGTCCCTTCCAGGGCATCTGGACGGTATCCGGGGGACAGAGCTACATGGCGCGGCTCATCGCGGACGCGGGGGGCGATTATCTGTGGGCGGACAACAAGGAGTCGGGCGGGCTCAACCTGTCAATCGAAGCGGTATTCGAGCGCGCCCTCAGGGCCGACGTGTGGCTGAATCCGGTGTACGGGGCGAATCGGCTTTCCGATGTGCGAGGGCTCGATCCCCGGTTTTCGGCGCTGCCCGTGCTGAAAAAAGGCCAGGTGTGGACGAATGAGCTTCGCATGTCGCCCGGAGGAGGCAGTGATTACTTCGAATCCGCGGTGATGAATCCGAACCTTGTGCTCGAAGATATGATCGCCATTTTTCACCCCGAGCTGTTGCCTGAGCATAAATTCAATTATTACAAGAAATTAAATGAATAAAAACACAGAACCGGAAAGCCGCCAGATAGGCGACCGCGCACCGCACAAGAGCCGCGCCCGCCTCATCGCGGGACTCGGTGCGTGCACCCTCCTCCTTGCTCTGCTCGACATCTCTGTCGGCTCGGTGCGCATTCCTTTTGCCGAAGTCTGGAAAGCCCTCATCGGACAAGCGTCACGCCAGGAATGGGCGACAATCATTCATGTTTTCCGGCTGCCCAAAATGCTGACCGCGATGCTGGCCGGAGCGAGTCTCTCTGTCGCGGGCCTCGTACTGCAGTCGATCTTCCGAAATCCGCTGGCGGCGCCGGATTCCCTCGGCATTGGCGCGGGCGCGTCGATCGGCGTGGCGGTTCTGATGTTCGCGGGAGGAGCTCTGGGGGCGCTGGGCGCAGGCGCGCAGGGGATCGGCACACAGGGCAGCGCGATTCTCGGGAACCTGCCGCCGCTCGGATATACTCTGCTCGTCATCGCGGCGAGCCTCGGTGCCGGGGTGGTGGTTTCCATCATTCTCCTCATTTCGAGGAAATTCGAGCAGGTCGTGACGGTACTCATCATGGGCCTGCTGGTCGGATACCTGACCTCGAGCCTCGTGTCGCTGCTCGTCTATTTCGGCTCGCCGCAAAAAGTGCAGCTCTATCTTTCATGGACCTACGGCTCTTTTGGCGGTGTGCGCACGAATGAACTGCCTTATTTGGCCGGAGCGACCCTCATTGGCTTCGCACTCGTCGGAAGCGATATAAAGGCCCTCAACGCATTCTTGATCAGCGAGCGCTTCGCCTCGACGATCGGCATCCGCGTCCGCGCTTCCCGGACAAGGCTTCTCATTGCGGCATCGATACTCGCCGGCAGCGTCACGGCATTCTGCGGACCGATCGCGTTTTTGGGAATCGCCGCACCGCACGCCGCGCGCCTTCTCTCGCGCAGCGCGGAGCACCGGATTCTCTTGCCAATAACGGCACTCTCGGGTATGTGTTTTGCTCTGCTGGCAGACATGCTTTCATCTCTGCCAGGACACGGCGCCGTACTTCCCATCAATCCTCTGCTCGCGCTCATTGGTTCGCCGATTATCATCTCGATGTTCTTTCACAGGGACAGAGGATCACTTGTGGAGGAAATGGAATGAGTCCGGAACACGAGCCCCGCCACACCGAACAGCGGCAATCTGCGCTTCCCCCCATCGGGCCCAGCGCAAATCTTCCTGTGGTCGAAGCCTCTTCTCTGGCAATCGGCTGGAAACAGGGACGAAATCTGCAGATTCTTACACGGAACATCAATTTCCAGGTCGCGGCCGGGCACCTGATCGCGCTTGTCGGACCGAACGGCGCGGGCAAATCGACGCTGCTGCGAACAATCGCGGGCTTGCAGGCTCCCTGTGGTGGTTCGCTCTCACTGCTCGAAAGGGATATCACGCTCATTTCGGCCGAAGAGCGCGCGAGCCTGCTGGCCTGTGTATTCAACGAAAGGATCGAAGCAGGGTCCCTCACCGTCTGGGAATTCGTGGCCTTTGGACGATATCCGTACACGAATGCGCACAATCGCCTGACAGATGAGGACAGGCGGCATATTGCCACGGCACTCGCGCTCGTCGGAATGGAGCGGTTTGCGGCACGCACATTTTCAAGCCTGTCCGATGGTGAAAAACAAAAAGTGCAGATCGCGCGCGCGGTTGCGCAGAATACGCCTCTTTTGATGTTCGACGAACCGACCGTGTTTCTGGACGCGCCGTCGCGCATTGAAATTTTCAAACTCGCCGAGCGCCTCGTGCAGGAAGAGGGGAAAACCGTACTGCTCTGTACGCACGAAGTCGATCTGGCGCTCAAGACTGCGGACGAACTCTGGGTGATCGACAGGGAGCACCGGTTCAGCGCGGGGGCTCCCTTCGTGGTAGCGCGCTCGGGGGCAATCGGAAGAGCATTCGATCTGCCGACCGTCGCCTTCGATGTCATCAGCGGGACATTCAGGGCGCGCGAACCTCAGCGCTAGAACTTGTAGCCGAACTTCCGGAGCATCGCCTTGCGCGCGGCCTTGTCGTCTTCGCCCTCGACGCCCTTCGGCGAAAAACCATCGACGACGCCGAGGATTCCCGCACCTTGACCGGTCACGGCGCGCACCACTTCCACCGGATTGGCCGTCGCGCAGAAAATCCGGCACGTCTCAGGGCCCGCCTTGATGCGATCGAGCACATTGATGGGATATGCGCCGGGTCCGATCACAAGATAGAAGGTATGCCCCGCGCCCACCGCGACGGCCATGTGTTGCGCCACTTCTATCAGCGTCGGGTCCGTACCTTCGGTGCGCACGAGGCACGGCCCCGAGGCTTCGTTGAACGCGAGCCCGAATTTCACGCCGGGGACGGAGCACATCATGATTTCGGCGATATCCTCGACAGTCTTTATGAAGTGCGACTGTCCCACGACAATATTGCAATTTTCCGGAAATTCGAGTTTTACCGTATCGACGGTCATACAAAAACCTCCATTTTTGGGTTTATCTGCAATTCTATGAATACTTTCTCGGTCTTTGGCGCGGAGCCACCATTCAGGATGGAGTCAGGCGGCCGACAGGAGCCACATAGAGCGCGAACATGTCCCCGCCATCGAGTCCGAGGTAGGCATCCAGCTTTTCCTGATCGTAGGCGCCAATCGCGCAGGTCCCAAGGCCGAGCGATTCACACGCGAGATAGAGGTTCTGGCATGAATGCCCGGCATCGAGGGCGACGAGCTTGTCGGCCGCCTTGCCGTAGCGCCATTCGCTGCGATAGGGCACCGCGGCCCACATCACGACGCATGCGGCATTCCAGAATTGGCCGTTGAGAGCTTCGTTCAGAGCCTCTGAGTCATCGCCTTGCCGCTCGAGCACGAGCTGATGCTCGACGGGGAGGTAGCGGTACAAGCCGACATTGAGCCCCCGTATTTTGTGGGCGAATATATAGATGTCGAGCGGGTGGCGCGCGCCGCCCGAAGGCGTGGTGCGGAACGAAAATTTGCCACGGTTTTCCTTGACGCCTTCGATGGTCCAGAGCAGATAGGAGAGTTCTCCGAGGGCAAGAGGGTCGGCACTGTATTTTCGGCGCGACTTGCGGCTGTGGAGCAGGCCGTAGAGCACGGCGGCGCGCGCGAGCCCGGAAGATTTGGTCCCCGTCTCGGCAGGAGAAGGTACGCCGGGACCCTCT
>Ga0074197_1002533_pt1 | contig 12540 bp, 9 predicted proteins | sample EPASupsiteSAE305_FD_64526 | JGI IMG/M metagenome (GOLD analysis project Ga0074197, IMG submission 64526) | Bioremediated contaminated groundwater microbial communities from EPA Superfund site, New Mexico - SAE3-05 reassembly with SPADES | ecosystem: Environmental > Aquatic > Deep subsurface >...
GAGGTCCTGATCCTCGGTGGCGAAGATGTTGCTTTCCCCGACAAAATTGAACAATCCGGTGGCTCGCATTACGTCAAGCACCTGTTTCTTCAGTCCAGAGAAGACGACTTCAACCCCCGACTGCTGCAATTGCGCCACCAGATTATGGAGCATTTCCTCGCCCGAGGAGTCGATGGAGTTGATGGCGTCCCCGACCACCAGTAGATATTTTGCCTCTTGGTGATCGGCCATGGCACCGAGCACCGCGTCCTCAAAATGGGCGATATTGGCGAAATAGAGCGAACCGTCAAAGCGAATGGCCACCACCCGGGTCGAGGTTGCCAGGTAGGAATGGTGTTTGATATCTCGCAGGGTGCCATCATCGTGGCGACCGAGGATAGCGACCCGAGGTGCCATGGTCCGGTAGAGATAGTGGCCGATGGCCAGGAGGGCGCCAATCATGATGCCTTTATCGAGATGCGGAGCGGCTAGCAGGGTAACGATAAAGGTGAATAGGGCGACCATGCCGTCGGCACGGTTGGCCTTCCAAGTATGTCTGAATGCCCCGGGGGTGACCAGTCCGGCCACCGCCAGCAGGATAATGACCGCCAGTACGGCCTTGGGCAGATGGTGGATCAGGGGGGTGAAAAACAGTAGGGTGACTGCCACAAAAAAACCATTGAAGACCATGGCCAGTCCGGTCTGCGCCCCGGCCTGCAGGTTGATAGCCGAACCTGTAAAGGATCCACAGGCTGGATAGGCTTGAAAAAAGGAGCCGCCGATGTTGGCCAGCCCCTGGCCGATCAACTCCTGGTTGGGATCGACACGCTGTTTGGCCTTGCCGGCCATGGCCTTGGCCATGGAAATGGACTCCATAAAAGCCACCAGGGCCACGACCAGGGCCGCGCTGAACAGTTGCAGCACCCCGTCAATACTGATGGCCGGCGGTCGAAATGAAGGCAAGCCGGAGGGGATTGCTCCAACCACGTCGCCACCACCGCTCAGTTTCATTACTTCCTTCTCGATCTTCTTGATTTTCCACAGGCGGCCGTCCGTCTGCACACTGGCCGGAGCCTTGTCCATCTGGAAGAGCGGAATTGGCTGACCGTCATCGGCCAAGCCGCGAACAAAATAGAGTTTGCGAATAGCGCGCAGCCGTTTGCGATTTTCCGCCTCCAGGGCTTTGATGTCGAGATCCAGCAGATCAAGCCGATAGCGCAAATCAGCGGCAGCCCGCGAACCATTCTCCTTCTCCGCCTGTCGTAACCGTGTGGAGAGGCTGGTGAAACCGGCATGCATCTCCTCAATCCGTTGAGCGGTCGAACTGTAGCCGTTGACCATCTCCCGGTCCTCCGGCGTGGCAATCTCGCCAATCTTGGCGGTGGCGTTGTGTTCAAAGCCGACCAGGGCGCTCAGTAGGGTGGTGACGGCCACGACGATCAGGACACCGGGTTTGGCTAGGATCGATATCTTCTTCACCGCCAGCATCAAAACGAGACTGAATGCCGACATGGCCAGGGTGGGCAGGTGGGTCAACGGCAGATATCCGAGCATCTCCCAGACATCCTTGAGGAAAAAATCGCTGCGTCCCTTGGGAATCCCCAGCAGCATGTCCAATTGGGAGAGGCCGATGATGATGGCGGCCGCATTCATGAATCCGAGAATAACCGGATGGGAAACAAAATTAACGGCGCTGCCGAGTTTGACCATTCCGAGAACGAGCTGAATGCAGCCCACCATCAGGGTGAGCAGCAGCGCCAGGCCGATGTAGTCTTCGGAACCGGGTACGGCCAGCGGGGCAACAGCAGCGGCGGTCATCAGCGAGAGAATGGCGACCGGTCCGGTGGCCAACTGCCGCGACGAGCCCCATAAGGCACCGAGGATAGCCGGAACAAAGGCGGTGTAGAGGCCGAATTGCAGGGGCAGCCCGGAAAGCTGGGCATAGGCCATGGCCTTGGGAACCAGCACCAGAGCGCCGGTAATCCCGGCGATCAGATCGCCGCGCAGGACCAGCGCCGAGATGGGAAACCAGGCAAGAAACGGAAAGAAGCGTACTGCTAGTTTAATGACCATGAAACGACCTTCCGATGATGGTGTTGGATGGCTGATGAGATAAGGCGTACCGACCTCAGGCTATGACCACCAGCACCGCGCAGTGGGCGAGGCCAATGACATTTTCGGTGACGTGCCCCTTGAGCATCTTGGCGATTCCGCTCCTGCCTGGGCCGCCAAGGAGAATCATGTCCACTTTTCGTTCATGGGCCGCAGCGACGATGACCTCCACCGGATCGCCTATCTCCACAAGAGGTTCACAGGATAGAGGCAACTCCATGTCTTGGGCCTGAGTGCAAACCTCATCAACCAATTTCTGGATGCGATGGAGCTCATCCTCCCGTTTGGCTACTGCCACGACTGTCATCCGCCGGAGCGTGGCGCAGCTGTGGCCAAGACTCAGGGCTTCCTGCGCCGCTCGCTGGCTGTTGGGGGAATCGTTAATGGCCAGCAAAATATGGGAGCCGGTGATGATGAAGTCCTTCGGTGCCACCAGCACCCGAGGAAAGCCCTGGGCGATCACTTTGGCGGTCATCTTGCCCACCAGCCGCGATAGGTGGCCGGTTCTGCCGTGGCGGCCCATGAGAATGACATCGGCCTTGCGCAACTGGGCCTGTTCGACGATGGTTTTTTCCGGTTTGCTGGACCCCACCACTACGACTTCCAGTTCCACACCGCTATCCCGGGCCATGGCGCGGATATGGTCGAGATGCGGCGTCAGCTCCTCTCGGCCCTGCCTGACGGCGAAGTTGGCGGCGCTGATCGATTCGGTCTGCGTATTGACCACATGCAGAACAATCACCCTGGCCCGGCAGGCTTGACCAAAAAAAATAGCCTCCTGAATGGCTCCCTCGCTGAAATGGGAGCCATCGGTGGCCAGCAGCAAAGTTTTGGCCTCGCCGAGTAGACTGGTGGAAAATCGTCCCATGAAGACTCCTTTTAGAAAACGAAAAGTACCCTGACCTTCCAACGTCGGTACGGAGATGGTACCATGAACACCTCGGCTCACCAATCCGTTGCAATTAAACTGTCAAATTTGTTGAAGCAACTATGGGCTTTTCGTGAATCTCGTTGGCGGCATTTAGTTGGAATTGTTTTTTGGAATACAGAAAGAGGTGAGATTCTAAATGGTTATGTTCACTTGCGGCAAGCACCCCTTTCTGTTTTAAGCTGCGGTATTTACCGCTCAAAAATATTGGCCAGTCCTCCGAGCACCGAACCTTCACCCTGGCCGCCCGCTCCGGTCTGTGGCGCCGCTTCCCATATCCGCCCGGCCAGCCGGGAGAATGGCAGCGATTGCAACCAGACATGTCCCGGCCCGCGCAAATTGGCAAAGAAGAATCCCTCGCCGCCAAAGATTGCTGATTTGACGTTACCGACAAATTCGATGTCATAGCTAACCGAGGCCGTCAGTGCCACCAGGCAACCGGTATCGACCCGCAGCATCTCGCCGGCGGCCAGCTCTTTTTCAACAATGGTGCCGCCGGCATGGACAAACACCATGCCGTCGCCGTCCAGCTGCTGCATGATGAACCCCTCGCCGCCGAACAGGGCCACGCCGATTTTCTTTTGAAAGGCGATCCCCACCGAGACGCCCTTGGCCGCGCACAGGAAGGCGTCCTTCTGGCAGATAATCCGACCGTTGTATTTGGTCAGATCCAAGGGGATGATCTTGCCTGGATAAGGGGCGGCAAAGGCCAATTTGCCCTTGCCGGCGCCCGTGTAGGTGAACATGGTGATGAACAGTCCTTCCCCGGTGATCAGCCGTTTGCCCGCGCCGAGCATTTTTTCGAAAAAGGTCCCGGAACTCGAGGATCGGGAGGCGTCGCCAAACACCGTCTCCATTACCACCTGATCGTGCATGTACATCATCGCTCCTGCCTCGGAAATAACGCTCTCCTGCGAATCCAGCTCGATCTCGACAAACTGCATCTCGTTGCCGAAAATGGTGTAATCGATTTCATGCGCCTCCTTGCCAGAAAAGGGCGGGGGCGCGGGAGCGGCCTGACCAGGTCGCAGTTCAGCCACTTTTCCTGCGGGCTGCCAGTCGGCAAAGCCATCGCGCCAGACCAAGGTCGCTTCGTTGTACTGCCCCAAAGCTAGACCATTGATGATCTGTTGAGCGGTGAATGGTCCCAGGGACTTGCCGTCCATGGCAACAAACCAGTTTGACATGAGAACCTCCGTTCTGCGGTAAAAAAAGGAAGATGGACAATCAGTTATTGCCAATAATGGTATCCGGATTGACCGTTGGAAGAAAGAAAATAGTTGCATGACAGAGCCACCGGCAATACTGCGGCAACCGAGGCAAGGCAGGGCAAGGCAAAGGAAAGATAGTTGGCCAAGCTTAGTTCAGGATTGCCATCGCTAATGGATGAGAGGCGACCATCACAACATTAAACGGGTGGTCGTGTGTTTGCACAACGGTTGGGTTAAAGAGAATCGGGTTCGATTTCATTTTTAACTGACTGAAATTAAGTTACTTTTTTATTTTTGCGGAAGCGATGAGGAAAATAGTCCCCGGCAAGGGAAGGGTATAGAGTTGGAAACGTTCAAAGCCCGGTTCCAGCCATGCGCAACGGCGCCGGTTTTGATCTTCTTTAAAAACATTGGAATGGAAAATAAAATCGTGAAATCAGTAGGTTGTATGATATGTTAAATTTTAAAAATCGTTGATAATAATGCTTGTCAGCTATGCGGAATAACTGTATAGAGCGCTGCTCAAATTTTTTTCATTCCCCCAACAACACAGACGCTTCGCTGTAGGGGTTTGATTCTTCCACGTTCTAGGAGAACATGCACATGCTTTACCCGGACCAGTTTGGAAAAGATCCTCTTTTTCCAAAACATTCTGATTTTGCTGTTGTCTTTAAGGATGCATTGGCCGGTAGAGGAGTCATAAGCTACCGCGCCTTTAAAAAGGGCGAGATCATCGCCAGAATGGCAGGGCATGTTGTGCATGAAATCCGGCAACATACGCTTCAGCTCACCCCGGAAATCCATCTGCACGACCCTTATTTTTCAGGATTTTTTCTCCATTCCTGTTCCCCCAATATTTCACTGAACATGGTGGAGTTGACTGTGACCGCCGTACAAGACATCCCGGCGAACAGTTTTCTTTATATGGATTACGCTGAAACCGAGGATGTTCTTTTTAAACAATTTCCCTGCTCTTGCGGTTCGTTGAACTGCCGCGGGTGGGTTACTGGTAGAAAGGAGATACATAATGCCGTTATGGCACAACCGGAATTATTGCATCTCAATCAGGCGCGGCGTTGAACCAGCGGTCATATTATGGCTGGTGGCAGAGGACCGATCTCTGCTACCAGCATGAGCACCTCTTTTTTGCTGGCCGTCCGGTCCAGTCGCTGGCGGATCAGTTTGGCTCGCCTTCCTTTGTGTATTCGGCTGCCCGGATTCAAGAGAACCTTGAACGGTTGCATGGCGCCTTGACTGCAGCCGGATTAGCGGGTTGCTATTCCCTCTGTTATGCCATGAAGGCCAACCGGTTTGCGCCGCTGTTGACCTTCCTTAAACAGACCGGGTTGTGCGGCATCGATGCCTGTTCTCCCGGTGAGGTTGAGCATGCAGTCAGTTGCGGCTTCTCGCCCGCGGAAATTTCCTTTACCGCCACCAGTCTTTCCAGGCGGGATTTGGAGATGCTGGCCCGCTACGATGGCCTGTTCATGGATTGCGATTCCCTGCACGCCATTCGCAGCTGGGGCACGCTCAAGCCGGGATCCAGGATTGGTATCCGGGTCAATCCAGCCATGGGGATCGGTCGGGCTGCTAATGAAAAACTCCAGTATGCCGGCGAAACGACGACCAAATTCGGCATCTATTGGGAACAGTTCGCCGAGGCTCTGGAGTTGGCCAAATCGTATGATCTACAGGTTGCCAAGATTCATTTCCACACCGGCTGTGGCTATCTGACGCCGCAGTTGGCTCAACTGGAAAGGATTATAACTCATTGCCTGCGGTTTGTGGATGCGGCGGGCGGTGTCGAACGGGTTAATATCGGCGGCGGGTTGGGGGTGCCGCATGTGTCTTCGGACCAGCCACTTGATGTGCAGCAATGGGCGGAAGTGCTGCACCGGCAGTTCAGCGGGCGAGGATTGCATCTGGAGGTCGAGCCTGGCGATTATATCGTCAAGGATGCGGGCATTCTGCTTCTGGAAAAGACCTTTGTTGAGCAGAAGAAGAACACCGTCTTTGTCGGCGTTGACGCCGGGTTTAACCTTGCCCCGGAGCCCGCTTGCTACAATCTGCCCTTCCAGCCCCTGCCGCTGCATTATGATCAGTCGGCATGCGGCCCGGTGAGCGTGGTCGGCAACATCAACGAGGCGTTGGATGTCTGGTATGAACAGGCCCTGTTGCCCGATCTGACCGGGCACACCCATCTGGCCCTGATCAACGCTGGCGCCTATTCTTCCGCCATGGCCTCGCACCATTGCCTGCGCGGCCACTTCAAGGAATTCCTGCTGTTCTGATCGTTCCTGGTTGCACTCTGGCTTTCCAACCAGGTCTTCCAGAATTTCCTGCGTTTTTCTCTCATGTTGCAAGCTGCCGCACGTCTGGCATCAGTTCCCGTAGACCAGTTCTCCACCTGAAAAACCAAGGCCAATGGCACAGGCTAGGCACAGAGCATAAAGAAGAAAAATGCTTTTGGCTTCCGCATTTCTACGGTGTAGCACACCGGCATAAACCAGCAGGCCGGTCAAAATCGCAGCCAGGATCATCTTGGCGATGATCAGCGGTTCAAACTGCCCGCCGAACCGGTGCTGCCAGTCGAGCAGACCGGCAAGAATAGTCGGTACAATGAAGAGCAAGCCCAGGATAGAGCAATGCATGGCGGTGCGGTTCAACTCGGGTTTGCGGGCTGTCCAGGCGAGCAGGCTGAAGAAAAAACAACCCATCACCATCCCCATGGGGACATGGGTAAGGGCGGGATGGAGCGGGTGGGTGAAGCCTATTTTTTCCAGCAGGGCAAAGATTGATGCGGTCATGGCCTACCTCGTTATTTACGATTGGTGTTCATTGGGGCGTATCGACGTTGTTGAAAAACAATAAGCGCACGAAGAGGGAAGGGGTAGGGGATAGTGTTCATTTGCACTTGTGACCGCAAAAAGGGAGGATGGGGAACGCTTTTTCAGCCTCCTTTTTTGGTCTGCTTGATGTTTTTTGCGGAGATGCCGTGCTGCTTCATCTTGTCGTACAGCGCGGTCTTGCCAATCTTGAGCTGGTCGGCAGCCGTGGAAACGTTGCCGCTGAACTTCTGGAGAGCGCGTTGGATGATGGAGGCTTCGAATTCAGCCACTATCGCCTTGAGGGTGAGCGATCCCAGCTTCTCGTCAACGTTGAAGCTATCGGTCTGTTGCTGCGCCATGCTGGGATCCTGGTCAAAGATCAGATCGTTTTCGGTGATCATCTTGCCCTTGGCCATAAGCACAGCCCGCTGGATAAGGTTTTCCAGTTCGCGGACATTGCCCGGCCAATCGTGAGCCAGTAGGCGGTTAATGGTCGATTTCGGTACAAAATCGATCTCTTTTTTGAAGGCTTCCCGGTAGTGGTTGACAAAGTGGGAAACCAGTTCGACGATATCTTCCTTGCGTTCCCGTAAAGGTGGGATGTCGATGTTAATGATGTTGAGGCGATAGTAGAGATCGAGCCGGAATTTTTTTTCTTTGACCGCCTGGGTGAGGTCGACGTTGGTAGCGGCAATCACCCGGACATTGATCTGCACCGGTTCGTTGCCGCCGACCCTGATGATCTCTCCGTTTTGCAGCACCCGAAGCAGGGCGACCTGCATCCTGGGGCTGATGTCCCCGATTTCGTCGAGAAAAATGGTGCCGCCGTCAACCACCTCGAATTTGCCGATTTTGCGGGTCTGCGCCCCGGTAAAGGCTCCTTTTTCATAGCCGAACAGATCTGATTCGAGCAGGGAATCGTTGATGGCGTTGCAATTGATCTTCAGAAACGGTTTATCGTCCCTGGAACTGGTCGCCTTGACCAGATTGGCCACCAGCTCTTTACCGGTTCCCGATTCACCGGTGATAAGAATGGTGGCGTCCGATCCGGAAACCTGGTGGATCATCTCCCGCAGTTCGCGCATCTTGCGGCTGCGCCCCACCATTTTATCGGCCTTGTGGTAATGCCCCAGCTGACTTTTCAGGCTGTTGACCTGGCGGGAGAGCCGGTTTCGCATCTCCTCGCTGGCTTGCAATTCGCCGATCTTTTGCTGGAGGATGGTTTCGATGCTGGTGTTGAACTGCAGGAGTTCGCGCTCGAAGTTTTTGCGCTGGGCGATATTTCGCATCACCAGCATGATCAGTTGTTCGCCGGTATAGCCGACAAAAGGAACCGAGGAGTATTCAACCGGCGTGGAGTCGACAACCGCTTCAATGATATTGCCACCATCATTGGCGTTCGGGAAGGGCAGTAATTTTTCCCGGCAGGTTTCTCCAATTTTTTTCAGGCTTTTGCAGACGGGCAGCGGGCAGGGATGCCCGAAACAGGTCTTGGCGCTCCGGTTCATGTACTCGACGGCGCAGTCATCCCTGAGCAGGAAAACCATCTCCGGCATGGCGTCAAGCAGGGTCTGCCAGTTGGTGCTGAGGCGATGAACCTCTTCCTGGATGTTGGATATATTCAGATGCGTATAGGGCACGTGGCTGCAACCGGTGAATGAAAAGGAGAAAGATTATTCATTAAAATACCATTGTTGGGAATGGATGACAATTTTTTTCCGGTAAATCGTATTTGTATTTTTGTTTTTTGTTTATCTACTTGAAATTAAAAATAAAAATTGTATAGGTAAATTTACCTAATTTCCGGAAAAGAAGTCGTGCGAAGTGTAGTCACCAGTTGGCGATGCCCGGCTGGGAAGGGGTAGTCCGGGAGTTGATCCAGGGAAACCCAGGCATGCTGACTGGCGGCGGTTAAGACCGGCTCAGTCGACGAGCGAGGGAGCGAGCAGAGAAAACCATGCAGGGTGACGCGGTATCGGGTGTAATGGTGGATCACCGTGGTCAAGGGAACCAGGTCGTTGACCTGCCACCCGGTTTCCTCCCTGATCTCCCGAATCGCCGCCTGCGCGGGTGACTCCCCTTCTTCCAACCGGCCACCGGGAAATTCCCACAGACCGCCCCAGATATCGTCGGGCAATCGCTGTTGAATAAAAAATTTCGAATCTTTGCGGAGAATACCGCAGGCCATGGTGATATCGATTTTTTTCTGTCTACTGTTGGGCAGGGGCCGAAAATCGACGGTGTCGGCCCGGTGGGCTCGGCAGTGAATCTGCACCGGGCAGGTGCTGCACGCCGGCTTTTTCGAGGTGCAGACCAGAGCGCCCAGCTCCATCAGAGCCTGGTTGTAGTGGCGAGGGTTTTCCCGGTCGAGCAGGATCTCAGCCATGGCGGCCAGCTGCTTCTTGGTCGCTCCGTGCTTGAGCGACCGGTTGATGTCGGCCAGACGGGCAAACAACCGTTCGACATTGGCGTCGAGCAGCGGATAGGGTTGGTTGAAGGCGATGGAAAGGATAGCGGCGGCGGTGTACGGGCCGATGCCGGGAAGCGCGAGCAGTTGCTGGTAATCCGCCGGGATATCGGCTGTTCCGGTCTCGACCATACGGACGGCTGCCCGTTGGAGGTTGCGGGCGCGACTGTAATACCCCAATCCTTCCCAGGCTTTAAGAATGGACTGTTCCGGCGCGGCAGCCACGGCGGCGAGATCGGGAAAGCGTTCGATCCACCGGGTAAAATACTGGGCGACCCGTTCTATCTGGGTTTGCTGACCCATGATTTCCGAGATCCAGATATGATAAGGCGTGTAGGTTGTCCGCCAGGGCAGGGACCGCTGATTGGCTGCGAACCAGTCGAGCAGCCGTTGCCGCCAGTCGTCAATCTCCACTGTATTTTTCTTGTCAATCACCGTGCCCTTCCTCTATCGTGGATGAAATGCTTGAACAATACCAATGCAAAAGGTAACGCGTCATGGACACCCGCGCCAGTCACAATCCAATCAAGATAGGCCTCTTTCTGGTTTGGCTTGTGTTGCATCCAGGCATTGGTCGGGCGCTCGAGCCCGAAGAAGTGCTGGTGATCGCCAATGCCCGGGCCAGCGACAGCCTGGAACTGGCCGAGCACTACATGCGGCAGCGCCATATTCCTTTGGATCATCTGGTCCGGATTGGCGCTACCTGGAAGGAGCGGTGTTCGCGGGAGGACTATGACGAGCAGATCAGAAAGCCGGTGCGGCAGGCCCTTGCCAAAATCGATCCTGATCGGCGCATCCGTTGTCTGGTGGTGATGTACGGCGTGCCGCTGGCGATCCGGCCTCCCGAGCCGAAGGAGGGTACGCAACAGGGCCATGACGAAAAAATGAACACAAGGGCGGCGGTCGACTCCGAGCTGGCCCTGGTTCTGACCGATGCCTACCCCTTGGAAGGATGGCTGCCCAACCCTTATTTCCTCGGATTTCGCGGGCAAGCCACACTGCTCAAACGGGATGCGGTGCTGATGGTCAGCCGTCTCGACGGTCCGAATCCGGATACGGTGCGGCGCCTGGTCGACGACACTCTTGCAGCGGAGAAAGAGGGCTTAAGAGGCCGGGCGTATTTCGATGGCCGCTGGCCTCAACCCGCTGACAAGAATCTCAGTGGCTACGCCCTCTACGATGCCTCAATCCATGCGGCGGCGAAAGGGGTGCGCACGAGCGGCCGGATGGACGTGCGGCTCGACGCGCGTGAGGCGTTGTTTCAACCGGGCGATTGCCCCCAAGCCGCGCTCTATTGCGGCTGGTACAGCCTGGGTCGCTACATCGACGCTTTTGACTGGGTGCGTGGCGCCATTGGCTATCACATCGCCAGCGCTGAATGCTCCACACTCAAAGAGAAGGGGTCGCAGGTCTGGTGCAAACGCATGCTGGAGGACGGGGTGGCCGCGACCATCGGGCCGGTTTATGAACCCTACGTGCAAGCTTTTCCTTTGCCGGAAATCTTTTTCAACACCCTGACTGAAGGCTACCTCAGTCTTGGCGAGAGCTATCTCATCAGCCTGCCCTTTCTCTCCTGGCAGATGGTACTGATCGGCGATCCCCTTTATAAACCCTTTGCGCCGCGTTAAAGACGAGGCGTGTATTTTTTCTTGTCCGGGACAGCGTCAAGGCCGATTTTTCTTTGCAAACAGGGTGGTTATGGTAGAAGGAGTCGTTTGATTCTCGCCATCGCTCCCCCACCGGACCAAATATGGACGCTCGCCTGACCCGTCAATTCTTCTCGCCCCGCATGCTGGTCGCTTTTCTCATGGGGTTTTCCTGCGGGATACCCCTGCTCCTGACCTCAACCGTGCTGCAGGCTTGGATGACCGAGCAGGGCGTCGATCTGACGGTGATCGGTTTTTTCTCCCTGGTGGGGTTACCCTATACCCTGAAGTTTCTCTGGGCGCCAATCTTCGATCGTTTTTCCCTGCCGTTTTTGGGCCGTCGCCGCGGCTGGATGTTGCTGATGCAGCTGGTGTTGATCCTGGCGCTGATTTGCCTGGGATTGAACGATCCAGGCCAGACACCCTGGCTGGTGGCCTTGGCCGCTTTTTTCGTCACCTTTTTTTCCGCCTCACAGGATATCGTGGTCGATGCCTACCGGCGCGAGGATTTGAGCGATAACCAGCTGGGGCTGGGCAGTTCCCTCTACGTCAACGGCTACCGGGTCGGCATGCTGCTGGCTGGCAGCGGCGGCTTGATCCTGGCCGATCATTTTTCCTTTGATCAGGTCTACCTGCTGATGGCGGCCTCGCTACTGGTCGGCGTCGCCACGACGCTCCTCTGCCGCGAGCCTGCCCTGACCAAGGGAACTCCCCGCACTTTTCGCGAAGCAATCGTGGAACCCTTTGTCGACTATTTCAGCCGCGATCGGGCCCTGTGGCTTTTGCTGTTCATCCTCCTGTATAAAATCGGCGACCAGATGGCCTCAACCCTGACCACGCCGTTTTATCTGGCCCTCGGATTCAGTAAAACCCAGATTGGCGCGGTGGCCAAGCTCTTCGGCTTCTGGTCAACGATCGTCGGCGGCCTCGCGGGAGGCGCCATTTTAATGCGGATTGGCATCATTCGCAGTCTGTGGATATTTGGCATCCTCCAAGGAGTGAGCATTCTCAGTTTCTCTGCGCTGGCCCTGATCGGCAATTCAGTGGCCGGGCTGATCGTCGCCATCGTTCTGGAACAGTTGACGAGCGGCATGGGCACCACCGCCTATGTGGCCTATATGGCTTCGCTGACCAACAAGCGTTTCACCGCCACCCAGTATGCCCTGCTGTCCAGTTGCATGGGCGTGCCCCGAGTGATCGTCGCCGCCCCGGCCGGCTGGCTGGCCGAGCAAGCGGGCTGGCCCCTGTTTTTTTTCGGCTGCGCCTTGGCCGCGATCCCGGGTCTGCTGCTTCTGCCCATGGTGGCCCGGCAATACCGCCGGGATTCGCAATAACATTTTGAGTTCTCTCGCGGTTGTAGTACATTAGG
>Ga0074197_1002536_pt1 | contig 12521 bp, 11 predicted proteins | sample EPASupsiteSAE305_FD_64526 | JGI IMG/M metagenome (GOLD analysis project Ga0074197, IMG submission 64526) | Bioremediated contaminated groundwater microbial communities from EPA Superfund site, New Mexico - SAE3-05 reassembly with SPADES | ecosystem: Environmental > Aquatic > Deep subsurface >...
CATCCCTGTAGTACAGCAGGCGATAGTCGCCGTCTGCCGTGGTCGTGTGCTTGAGCAGCTCCCCAAAGACGAAGGTCTCCAGCACGTTGCCAAACCGCGTGCGATCCTGCTGAGTTTCCTCAGCGGTCAAATCAAGGAGCGTTGTCAGCAGGCCGGAATCGATGAACTGCAGCTTCGGAGTCTTGATCACACGGTTGAGCCTGTTTCGCGCCCAGACGTCAATCCGCTTGAGCAGGTACATCTGCTCGAAGACACCGACATAGCGAGAAACTGTCTTGCCATCCAACCCCACTTGGCCACTCAGTTGGGTGTAGTTACACATCTGGCCAGCTGCCTGCGCCAGGGCTCGCAGGAATCGTGGGAGCTGGTCGAGCTTCTCGATACCTGCCACATCTCGGACATCTCGCTGAATAATGGCGTCAATGTACTGCCGTGCCCAAGCCACACGACGCTTGGCGGTCGCGCGCGAAATCGCTTCGGGGTAGCCTCCGCGCAGCACGCGATCGACCAGATCACTCCCCAGTGCGGGCTGGTCTGCCTTGAGAATCCGACCCGCGAAAGCACTGTCGATCCAGTTTGCCGTACGCGACCCGATTTCGCTCTGCGACAAGGGCAGGAGAGACAGCGTCTCCATGCGGCCGGCCAGCGAGTCGGCTACGGTCGGCAGCGACATCAGGTTGGCCGAACCAGTGAGCAGAAAACGGCCGGGGCGACGATCCTCGTCCACGCTTTTCTTCATTGGCAGCAGCAACTGGGGAGCACGCTGGACTTCATCGATAACAGCCCGATCAAGGCTTCGGATCATGCCGACAGGGTCTTCCCTTGCTGACAGTAGTGCCAGTTCATCGTCCATGGTCAGGTAGCGTAGCCCCTGCTGCTGGGCAATCCGGCGTACAAGCGTGGTCTTGCCCGCTTGGCGCGGACCTGCAAGCAACACGACCGGCGTGTCCAGTAAGGCTTCGGCGATGTGCGGTTCGATCAGGCGCGGGTACAAAGATGTCATGTTCATGCGCCTGTAGTAATGCAAATTCTGGAAACGATCAACGTGAATTTCGGAATGTTGTTCCGATTATTTCGGAATAATGTTGCGTGAATCACGGAGTCTGTGCGCCCGGTGACGTTCTCGCAAAGCAAAAAAAAACAGCCCTGCCACTCGTGAAGGCAGGAAGATCGGGGAATTTACGTGTCAGCTTATCGCGCCATGAGCCGCCCTTGCAACTCGTCGAAGCTACACATCCCGGTGTATCCGAGGTGGCAGACACCGACATTAAAACCTTGGCACCAATAATCGGACACGTCATATCGTGATGCTCAGCAGAGTGGAGCAATGCTTTTGAATAGCTGAAGTTGTTTTCCATCACCAATTTGCCATTCCACTCTGTAGTGGACGAACAGGCTCCCTGGTGTATGATGGCCTCAACTTTTCCGTTAAGTTTTAGCCCGTTATCAAGGGAAGCAAGAAGTTCACCTTTATCTAGATAGTCTTCAATATGCGCGTCTGCAACGTTGGCAAATTTGGTCCCATCGGTGAAATCGTCTGCAAGAATAATATCCGATCTACCTTGTGCATTCAGGGCATGGACAAGGTTGCTGCCGATGAAGCCTAGCCCTCCAGTGACAATAATCAATTTTTCATTCCTTGCTCTTGAGCATAATTCATTGCTTCTGCCTGTTGCCTAATATGCTGATACCTTTACGAGTAAATGATTTTCTGCTGTTCGAGCCGATCAATTTTTTCCCTGCGCAAATGAATGAGGCCGCAAACCGGGCAAGCGAGGTTGCAATTGTCGTGAAAGGTTCGTTCTAAGAGTTCATCCACTGTCATGTGACCGATACTGCCGCCGGCACACTTTGGGCATTCGCCCCTCACTCGCATTCTTTTTCTTGTTTGCATGGCGTATGGTGAGTGGTCTTGGTTTAATATTCTCTGGTTTGAAATGCAAAAGTAAGAGGCAAGTCGTTTACCATTGTTAATTTATTACGAAAGCATTTTTAGTGATATTTTTTTTCAAAAAGGGGGATAGTTTATTGGAACAAATCTTTTGCTCGACAGAGAGGGCCTTGGTCGGAAAAAATGCCCATGTTCTAATTTTATTTTAGAAATTTCAAATAGTTACAATGATGGTCGAGGTAAAAACAGGTTGTGTGCACACTTGGAAAATAGAGATATGAAGGAGGCCTTGGTTGAAAACTCAGGTGAGACAAGGGGGTAATAATTTCTTGACTTTTTGCACACCATGGGTTTTATGTCGGCCAGTTCAGGTGTTCGTAAGAACTTTATAGGGAACCCCGTGTAAATCGGGGACGGGCCCGCCGCTGTAACCGGGGACGACCGCTGCACCATTAAGTCACTGACCTTGAGGTCGGGAAGACGCAGCCACTAGGAAGAACCGGGAGTCAGAAGACCTGCCTGAACAGTAGGAGACGACTGCGAGGACGGCGGCGTACCCCCGGTTTTTTTATTTTTTCTGCGGATAAATAGGGCTATCCCGGATCGATTTTTTTCGATCCGGGATTTTTTTTTGCCCGCCACAGATACCCGGCCACCCCCTCGCGTGCGCATTTTCCCCCCTTCCATGACGCGAGGAATCAGTGACAATACAACGAGCCTCCCTTCCTTTTTTTCTTTTCAGCACCCTTTTTCTAGCGGTGCCTTTCGTCCAGGCAACAGAGACCGAACGTCAGGTTGAACAACCGGTGCGGCAGGCGATTGATGCGCGGCAGGCGGCGCAGAAAGAGGTCGACCAGTGGCGTGGCGACAAGGAGCGCCTGACGGCGCGTTTCGAGCTGCTGCAGCAGGAGACCAAGGATCTCAAAACGCGCAGCGAGGACTTGCAGGCCTCGGTGATCGCCGCCGAGGGCCGGTTGACCGGCAAGAAGCAGCAGCTGGTCGAGATTGCCCGGATCACCGGTGAGATCGCCCCCTTCCTGGATGAGCTCTTCGGCCGGTTGCAGGAAGTGAGCAGCCAGGGGCCGCCTTTCCTGCAGAATGAACGTCAAGCGCGCATCGAAAAACTCCAGACCCTTGTATCCGATCCGGCGGTGACCGTAGGCGAGAAGTACCGGCGGCTGATGGAAGCCTTGCTGGTCGAGGCCGAGTACGGTTTCACCACCGAAGTCTATCAGGAGCACATCGCGCTGGGCGACAATTCCACCCTGGTCGACGTCTTTCGCCTGGGTCGCCTGAACCTCTTTTATCTCACCCTGGACCAGAGCCGGTGCGGCTTTTACAACGAGGCGGCCAAGACCTGGGAGCCTTTGTCGGACGCCCATCTCCGGACGATCAAATCGGCGGTGGCCATAGCCGCCAAACGCCAGCCGGCCGAACTGCTCAGCCTGCCGCTGGGAAGGATGGCCAGCCGATGAAAACTTCTTTTTATGCATTGTTCGTTGTCATGCTGATTGCGGCGGCGCCGCTTGCGGCCGAGGACATGCGGGAACTGCCGCGCGCTGCCGATCAAGCCAGGGAGAGCCTGGCCGTCAAGGCCCGTGAAGAAAAAGCAGCGGCCGAGAAAGCGGCGGCCGAGGCGCGGGCGAGCGTGCTTGCCGACCGTTCAACCCTGGAAAAGACCGTGGCCGAACTCGAGGCGGGCAGAAACAGGCTGGCCGGCGAGGTGAAGCGCCTGGAAGAGGCCGGGGCAAAGCTGGCGACCGAGGAAACCGCAATCAACGAGCAGCTGGCCCAAACCGACGGCATGATCCGGGAGCTGGTGGGTCAGATCCGGATCAACGCCAAGGACCTCGACACCCTGATCAGTCAGAATCCGCAATCGGCGGTGGGCGAGAAGCCGGCTTCCTTCCTCTCGGCCGTGGCCGAGGATGAACGTTTTCCCGGCATGGACGAGGTCCGCGCCATGACCGACGCCCTACTTGATCAGATCCGCATATCCGGGGAAGTCAGCCTGCGGCGAGGCGCCATGGTCGACCGGGCCGGCAAGGAGATCGAGGCCGATATCCTGACGATCGGTCCTTTTACCGCCGCCTATCGTCATGACAGCGAAACCGGCTTTCTCAACCATGCCGGCGGCGCTCGATCGTACGCCCTGTCGCGCCTGTCCGGATCGCGGCTGGAAAAACAGTTGGCCCGCTACATGGACGGCAAGGACGAGGCCGTGCCCGTTGACATCAGCCGGGGCGGCGCCCTGCGGCAGTTGACCCATCAGCTGAGCCTGACCGATCAGATCGCCAAAGGCGGGCCGATTGTCTGGCCGATTCTCGCCATTCTGGTCGTCGGCCTGCTGATCGTGCTGGAGCGCGCCGTGCGGCTCTTTCGTAACCGCCATGCTTCCCTGCCGTTGATCGACCAGATCCGCGAAGGATCGGCACACGGCGACTGGACCGGCTGCCGGCAACTTTGCAGCAAGTGGAGCCAAAAACCCCTGGCCCGGGTGCTCCTGGCCGGTCTTGCGGCAAAAGACCTCCAGCGCGAGGGCATGGAAAACGTGCTCCAGGAGGCGATCCTCAAAGAAATCCCCGGCCTGGAGCGCTTCCTCTCCACCCTGGGCATGCTCACCGCCATTGCCCCGCTCCTGGGGCTGCTGGGCACGGTCACCGGCATGATCAATGTCTTCCATGTGATTACCCTGCACGGGGCCAGCGACCCGCGGCTGATGTCCGGCGGCATTTCCGAGGCCCTGGTCACGACCATGCTCGGACTTTCCGTGGCCATACCGCTGATGCTGCTGCACAACGTCCTGAGCCGTACCGTGGATCGAATGATCGGCGACATGGAGGAGCAGAGCGTTGCCCTGGTCAACATTATTCACAAGCACAGGGAAATCTCATGCTGATCGGTGAGCATTGGTTCCGCCTAGCCGAATATTTCCGCACCGGCGGCCCAGTGATGGCCCCGCTGCTGCTGGTCAGTTTGACCATGTGGTTCCTGATAGTCGAGCGGGCGATCAGCCTGCGCCGTCTGACCCTGGCAGCCATGTCCGGTCCCGTGGCCTGGGAACACGTCCGGGGCAACCGGGTCCCGGAACCGGGCGAGGGCGGGGCGGTCGGGCTGCTGGTGGCCCGGTTTCTCGTGCAGCGCAGTGGCGATCCGGCCCTTGACCGCTGCATCCTCGACGAGATCGTGCTCTCGCTCAACCGGTCCCTGACCCGTTCGCTGCCCCTGATCGGGGTGCTGGCCGCTGTTGCTCCCCTGCTCGGTCTGCTGGGCACGGTGACCGGCATGATGTCCACCTTCGAAGTGATGTCGATGTTCGGCACCGGCAACGCCAAAGGCATGGCTGGCGGCATCTCCGAGGCCCTGATCACCACCGAAACCGGCCTGATCATCGCCATACCCGGCCTGTACATGAAGAACTTTCTCGAACGCCGCGCCCAGGGGCTGAGGCGGCAATTGACCGGGGCTGGGTACTCTCTGCGCCGCCATCTCCAGGAGGCCGCATGCTGAACATTTCCGCCGCCCGTAGAGGCAACCGCGCCACCCCGGGGCTGGACATGGCCCCCCTGATCGATATGGTGTTCATTCTCCTGATCTTTTTCCTGGTGAACACCAGCTTTGTCAAGGAAACCGGCATCGAAGTCAGCCGGCCGACCGCCTCGACCGCCACGGTGGAGAATAAGACCTCGGTGCTGATCGCCATCGACCCCGACAACCGCATTTTCATGGAACAGCGGGAGATCGATCTTCGGGCAGTGCGGGCCAATGTCGAGCGCGCCCTGGCCGAGAATCCTGAGGCGGCGGTGATCGTGGTGGCCGATAAGGCCAGCAGTACCGGAACCGCCATCCAGGTGATGGACGGCTGCCGCATGGCCGGAGCAACCAACGTCTCGCTGGCGGCGAGCCTGCCCAAGCAGTCGTGATGATCGGGACGATGGGCAATCCGAACCGCCGATGGGACTGGCTGCAGGCGGCCCTGCTTGCCTGCGGGCTCAATCTGGTGCTGTTTCTGATTATGCCTGCCCTTATCGCCTCGCAACCGGAGAAACCGGCCTTCGAGACCGTCGTGCCCCAGGTCAGCCTCACCCGGCTGCGTCCCCCCGAGCCCAAGAAACCGCCGGAACCGGTGAAGCCGCCGGAACCCAAGCCCCTGGATCGGCCGACGCCGACCCCCACGGCCCTGCCGACACCCAAGCTGTCCTTACCCTTTGAGATCAACCCCCGCCTACCCAGCAGCCCGACTACCCTGGAACTACCGCCGGTGGACACCTCTCTGCCCCAGGCCAGCATGAGTGACCTGTTTTCCGTGGGCCAGTTGGACGGCCCCCTGACCACCCTGGTGCAGATACCGCCGATCTATCCGCACACCGCCAAGCGGCGCAACATCGAAGGCTGGGTCAAGGTCAAGTTCGTGGTTGACGAGCAGGGCACGGTGGGCCAGGTCAAGGTGCTGGCGGCCGAGCCCGAGGGGGTATTCGAACAAAGTGTGCTGCGCTGCGTCGCCGGCTGGCGATTCAAGCCGGGGACCATCGGCGGTGTGGCGGTCAAGGCCCTGGTGGAACAGACCATTACCTTTAAGCTGGAGTAGCGCCATGCGATCATTCTCCCCTCTCATCTGCTGTCTGCTGTTTGTCTGTGTCGTTGCCGCCGGTCCGGTGCGGGCCGCGGAGCCTCCCACCCCGGTGCGGTTGGTGCTGGCCAAGGTCGGACCGCTGCTCGCGGCCAAGGACTACGCCAAGGCGGCGGCGGCCCTGGAAGAGGCCCTGGCCAAGGAAGAGACCCGGCACGCCGAGCTCTATTTTGCCCTGGGCAACTGCCGACTGCTCAAGGGGGATAACGGTTCAGCGGTCAAGGCCTACAGCCAGGCTGTAGCCCTGGAGCCGGGCCACTCCCACGCCTGGCTCAACATGGCCAAGGCCCACTACGAGGCCAAGCAGTACAAGGAGGCGGGGCTCTGCTTTGCCAAGGGGTATGAATCCGGAACCGAGAAGCAGGCCGACACACTCTACTACAGCGGTGCCGCCTACCTGATGGGCGGGGCCCACCAGGAGGCGATCGGCTCCTTTGAACGGTTGTTTGCCGCCCACGGTAAAGCCGTCAAGGCCGAGTGGCGGGAGCAGTACATCCATGCCCTTTTGGGCGCGAACCAATCCAAGCGAGCCCTGCCGCTAATCCGGGAACTGGCGTCCCAGTCGAGCGGCGACAAGAAGATCCAGTGGCAGGAGATTCTGCTGCACCAGTATGTACAGCTGGGCATGCACACCGAGGCGCAGGCCTACGCGCGGGAACTGGTCGATCAGCAGCCGGGCGAGGCCAAATGGTGGAAAGCGCTGGCCCATATCCAGTTATCGGCAAACCGGCAGGAGGACGCCTTGGCCGCGCTCACGGTCTATGGCTACCTGACTCCGCTGAGCCGGGAAGAGACCCGCTTACTGGCGGACCTCTTCCTCCAGGCGGGCATTCCGGCCAAGGCGGCGCCGCTCTATGCCAGGCAGCAGGAAGGCCAAGCCGACGTCCAGGCCCTCCATCGCCTGGCCATCGCCTACCACCAGATGGGCAAGGCCGAACTGGCCCTGGAGACGCTCTCCCGCCGGAAATTGGGCGACGACGCCCGCCTGCTGATGCTCAAGGGCGAGATCTGCTACAACCTCCAGCGCTACCCCGAGGCGGCGGCCAGCTACCGCCAGGCGGCCGGCATAGGCGGCAGCCACCAGGGACAGGCCTGGCTGATGTCGGGTTACGCCGCCATGCAGCACCACGACCTCGTCGCCAGCCAGGATGCCTTGATCCAGGCCGCCAAGTTCGACAAGGAAAAACGGGCCGCCACCCTGGCGCTTGGCCGCATCAAACAGAGCTCGGTGCAGTGAGCTTGCAACAGGGAAAAAGAGAGGAGAGAAGGAGATGATGACACCGCAGACAGTCTTCCAGGCGGCCGGAGCCCTCTATGGTCTGGCCCTGCTCGGCGCCCTGCTGCCGGGTAAACGACCGCTCCTGGTGGCCACCTTTCTTGTGCCGGCCCTTGTCTGCAATCTTCTGGTCGTTGGCCTTCGCTACCACCAGGCCTGGCCCATGCTGCCGATGCACCTGGGGCCGGTGGCCCTGCCGCTCTGCCTGGGGCTGCTCTACCCGTTTACCGCCGGAGGAGAGTGCGAGCAGGACCAGCAACGGATGGTGCGGCGAACCCTGCTTGGCTTGATGGTCTTCCTCGTCCTTGCGGGGCTCTGTTTCCCCAAGGATTTCTACCTGCCCTTTCTGAAGTCCAAAACCCTGCTCGCCCATGGATTTCTCTGGTTCGGCGTTATCGGCAAGGCCTGCTTTGTGTTCAGTGCGATTTGGGCCTTGGCTGCCCTGGCGGCAAATCGACAGGCCTACGCCAAACACCGTTTGACCGTGGCTCTGCAGCAAAGCCTGCGCTGGGCGGTCTGGGGTTTTGCCCTCTGGACAGTATCGATGTTCAACGGCGAACTCTGGTCCTATTTGGGCTGGGGCACACCGGTGGTCTGGGAGGATCCGGCCCTGACCCTGACCATGGCCGCCTGGTTTTTCTACGCCTGCTATCTCCACCTCCACCTTACCCGATCCTGGAATCCGCCCGCCCGAGCACTCTACGCCTCCCTGGGCGGCCTGACCATCCTGGCCCTGACCTGTGTGCCCGATCTCGGCCCCTTCCGCTCCCCCTTCTGACCATGACACGTCTTCTCTCAATCTTCTGGCATAAGCTGGGCAGCATCAACCTCACGGTTGCCCTCTGCCTGCTGCTCACCGCTGACCTGGTCTGGGGCTATTTTTGCCTCAACCGCCGCACCGCCCTGTTCACGCCCTTAAACGACATGGGGCTGATCGCCTGGATGCAGACCTACGGAATCAACAATCTGCTCTTCACCGGCTGGTTTTTCCTGTTGCTGACGCTCCTGACCCTGCTGTCTGTCAATACCTTTGCCTGCACCACCAGCCGGGTCGTTCAGCTGCTGCGCGCCAAAGGGCCGGGCGGCGGCCGGCGGCTGGCGCTCAAGCTCGCTCCCCACATCATGCACTATGGTCTGATTGTTATTTTGGCCGGTTATCTGTGCAGCTATCTGTTCACCGAAGTCCTGACCAGCAGCACCCTGGCGCCGGGTACCCACCTCTCCTTACCCGGCGCCGGAGGTCAGGTCAGCCTGCTCGCCTTTGAACCGGAATATTACCAGGGACAGCGGCTGGCCTTCTGGAAAGACGAGGTGATCAGCCCCAAGGCCCGACTGCTCCTCAGCGACGGCGCCTCGCAACGGGAGGAGATGCTCTCCTGCAACCGGCCGGTTCGTTTTCAAGGCTACAGTTTTCATCTGATCGACTTCGCCCCCAAAAGCCTGGGCGGAATGAAGATGAAAACGCGGATCGATCTCAATATCCGCAAGGATCCTGGGGTCGGGCTCTATCTGGCGGGCATGGCGCTCTTTTCTTTAGGCCTTTTTTTCTATGTGTATGATTGGATTGTGTATCGGGAGGCACACAAATAATGCAGAGCAATACCACCATGTACCGTCTTGCCGGCGGACTGTTGACCCTGATAACGCTGATCACTCTTTGCGGCTGCAACAGTGACAGTCAGTCTGGAACCGAAAAGACCACAGGCGAAGAGCGCCCCGCTTTTCTCCAGATCGGCGAGTTTGCCATCAACCGCATCTCGCCCGATCGAACCGAGGTCCGCGACGGCGCCGGCCGGACACTGGTCCTCATTCCCCGCAAAGCGCCAATGCCCGCCGACTGTGCCCCGAACCAGGTGGTGCGCGTGCCGGTGCAGCGGGTGGTGGCCTACGGAGACTTCGACATCGCCACCCTCCGCGCCCTGGGGGTACAGGAAACCCTGGTGGGCGTGACCCGATCCAAGGAGCACTGGTATGTCCCGGAGATCAAACGGGGTATGGAAGCGGGAAGAATCGTGTATCTGGGGGACGCCAGCAGCATCGACTTTGAACGGCTTAATCAGCAGCAGCCGGAACTGGTGCTCACTTGGGACCCCTCGATCATCCCTTTGCTTGACGATCTGCACATTGCCACCGTGGTCACCACCACGCCGCAGGCCATGTGCCTCACCGCCCGGATGCGGTTTGTCCAGTTTCTCGCTCCCTTTTTCCATAAGGAGAAAGAGGCCGACGCCTTCTTTGCCCGGATCGATGCGTCCCTGCGCGATATCCGGGCCCGCACCGCCGGGGTGGCCCATCAGCCCAAGGTGATGTGGGGCGATGTGTACGAAAAACGGGTGATGGTCGAGCCGGGCAATGCCTGGGTCGGCGAGCTGGTGGGCCTGGCGCAGAGCGACTACCAGTTCGAGGACGTCTTCGGCACCTCCTGTATCGAGATCACGGTGGAACGTTTTCTCTACTCCGGCCAGGACGCAGATATCTTTTTCACCTACCGCACCGGATCCATGGGGGCTACCTCCAAGGCGGCCCTGGCCAAGCTCAACCCGCTGATCAAGGACATCGGGCCGCTCCAGCGGGGCCGGGTCTATGCGCCCTTGCCCCACTACAGCCAGTCAGGCGACAAACTCGACGAAATTCTTACCGAGATCAGCGCCATCCTTCACCCCGAGGTCTATCCCGATTACCAGCTGCACTATTTCGTCGAACTGCCCGACACCGATCCGATCGCCGCCAAGGAGGCGTCCCATGACCGTATCTGAACTTGCCCTCGCTCCCGCCTCATCGATGACCTGGCGGCGGCCGCAGGTGGTCTTTGGCCTGCTGACCGTGCTCACTCTCTTGATGATGGTGCTCAATGTCGGCATCGGCTCGATCCCTTTCTCCCCCCTGGAGATCTGGCAGGTCCTGACCCGGCCTGAGGAAAACACCACCATCAGCTCCATCATCTGGAATCTCCGCATCCCCCGGGCCATTGCCGCGGTCCTGGGCGGCGCGTATCTCGCCGCCTCGGGCCTGCTGCTCCAGATCTATTTCCGCAACCCCATCGTCGGCCCGTATATCCTGGGCATCTCATCGGGCGCCACCCTGATGGTTTCTTTTGTCATGCTCACCAGCATAACCGTGGGCTGGACCCTGTTCACCCCCTTCATCTCCACCCTGGCCGCCTTTGCCGGGGCCTATGGGGTTATGCTGATTGTCCTGGCCATCGCCTCCAGGGTCAAGGGCGGCGTTACCCTATTGATCGTCGGTTTGATGATGGGCTACCTCTGCGGCGGCGTCACCGCCATCCTCACGGCCCTGGCGGAAAAGGAGAAGATCAAGGGTTTTGTCCTCTGGCAATTGGGCAGCTTTTCCGGCTTCAAATGGGATGAAATCGGCATCCTCCTGGTGTTCGGCGGCGCGGTCCTCCTCCTTCTCTATCTGCAGAGCAAGCCGCTCAACGCCTTTCTCCTGGGTGAGGAATATGCCGCCTCCATGGGCGTCAACATCCGCCGTTTCCGCTTGCTGATCCTGCTCTGCGCCTGCGCCCTGGCCGGAATGATCACCTCCATGGCCGGACCGGTGGCCTTCATCGGCATGGCCGTGCCCCACATGGCCCGGCTCAGTTTCGGCACCTCGGATAACCGCATCCTCATCCCCGGCGCCTGCCTGATGGGCGCCCTGGTGGCCAGCGTATGCGACCTGATCGCCCGCACCGCGCTCTCGCCAGTCGAGCTGCCGCTCTCGGCCATCACCGCCTTTTTCGGGGCTCCCATTGTCATCACGCTTCTTTTGAAACGAAGGGTCAAACTATGAGCACCTCATCGCCGCATCCTGTGATCGGCGCCCGCGCCCTGAGCGTGGGCTACAAAAACAAACCGGTCCTTCGGGGGCTGGATTTCGATTTCGAGGCCGGTCATTTCATCAGCCTGCTCGGCCCCAACGGCGCCGGCAAAACCACCTTGCTCCGCACCCTGTCCCGCCACCTGTCCCCCCTGGCCGGCGAGATCAGGGTGCGGGGCAATCCCCTGGCAAGCCTGCGGGCTATGGCCCTGGCCCGGATTATGGCCGTGGTGCTCACTGACAAGATTGCCCCGCCCCTGTTCACGGTGTTTGAATTTGTCGCCCTCGGCCGCTACCCCCACACCGATTACCTCGGCCGCATGGGGGAGGTCGATCGAAATGCGGTGGTCAAATCGCTGGCCGCAGTCCATGCCGCTGATCTGGCGCATCGGCCCTTTGCCGATCTCAGCGACGGCGAGCGACAGAAGGTGCTGGTGGCCCGGGCTCTGGCGCAGGAGCCGCAGATCCTGCTGCTGGACGAACCCACCATCCACCTGGATCTCAAGCACCGGGTCGAGGTCATGGCCATTCTCCGCGATCTCTGCCGCAGCAAGGGCATCACCGTGGTGGCCTCGCTGCACGATGTCGATGTGGCCGCCAAGGTCAGCGACCGGGTGGCCCTGATCAAGGATGGCGGCCTGCTGGATTGGGGCCCGCCGGAAACGGTCCTCACTCCCGAGGCGGTGGCCGGGCTCTACGATTTCGACAAGGCCGAGTTCAACCGCCACCTGGGCGGGATCGAACTGCGGGGAGACGGCGATCAGGGGCGAGCCTTCGTGGTCGCGGGCATGGGCAGCGGCACCCTGGTCTACCGGATGCTGGCCAAAAAAGGTTTTGCCATTGCCACCGGCGTGGTCCACACCAACGATCTCGATTGCTATGTGGCTCAATCGCTCGGCGCCGAC
>Ga0074197_1002537_pt1 | contig 12520 bp, 10 predicted proteins | sample EPASupsiteSAE305_FD_64526 | JGI IMG/M metagenome (GOLD analysis project Ga0074197, IMG submission 64526) | Bioremediated contaminated groundwater microbial communities from EPA Superfund site, New Mexico - SAE3-05 reassembly with SPADES | ecosystem: Environmental > Aquatic > Deep subsurface >...
CATCTCCCGCAAGGCCCGCACCGGCCGCAACCCCCAGACCGGCAAGGAGATCAAGATTGCAGCCAAGACATCGGCAAAGTTCTCACCCGGCAAGGGGCTGAAAGATCTGAAGATCAAGGCAGCAAAGAAAAAATAGCCTGCTGCACTTGATGTTACCCAAAAGCCCCGTTTTGACGGGGCTTTTCCTTTTCAGCCCAGCTCACTGTCTACGTTACCGCCCGTCGATGTATCTCTGCAAGCAGCGCTTCGATGGAGATCGGCTTGGAGAGATAGCCATCAAACCCGGCAAGCAGCAGCTTCTCCTGATCATGAGCCATCGCATGAGCGGTCAGTGCAACCATGGGCGTATGGCTTTTCGAGCCTGCCTCCCGCTTACGAATAACCTGCATTGCTTCAATGCCGCTCATCTCCGGCATCTGGACATCCATCAAAATAGCATCATAGCTGGTATGGGTAGACAGTTCTACCGCTTTGCGCCCGTTTCCGGCGCAATCAACCGTATATCCCCGCCGCCTCAAAAGCTGTGAAGTGAACATCAGGTTCAACTCATTATCATCCACCAACAGCAGGTTAAGCGTCCCATGGGCGACAGAATCCTTGCTGAAAACTCGCTGCAGACCAGTTGTTTCCGGCCGTGCCTGCTGTTCAGAAATGGTGAGCGGAAGCTCAAAGGAGAACGAACTTCCTCTGCCTACAATGCTTTCCACCCAGATTTTCCCCCCCATAAGTTCAAGCAGGTTTCTGCAGATGGCCAAGCCGAGTCCGGTACCGCCATATTTGCGGGTTGTTGACAGATCTGCCTGACAGAACGGGTCAAAAATCTTCTCCATAACTTCCTGCCCCATTCCGATTCCGCTGTCGTTGACGCGAAACAGCAGGTGAGCAGTCGTCAGCTCCCTCCTCTTCATCGTTACCGAGACGGTAATCCCCCCTTTGTCGGTAAACTTAACCGCGTTGCTGATCAGATTGAGCAGTACCTGTTTCAATCGTAACGAATCACCAATCAGTTCAAACGGGATCCCTTTATCAATCAGCTTGCGACAGAACAGACCTTTAGCGGTTATGCCGGGCTTCTGGGTCTTCAGTACTTCGGCGATACAGGCCCGGAGATTAAAGCACCTGATTTCCATCTCTACCTTGCCTGCTTCGATCTTGGATATATCAAGCACGTCATTAAGAATCGTCAGCAGATTTCGGGCAGCCAGATCCAGACCGTCAAGCCACTCACGCTGTTCCCGGTTCAATCTGGAAGTTCTCAGCAGCTGGGCGATCCCTGTAATGCCGTTCAGGGGAGTTCTGATCTCATGGCTCATATTGGCAAGAAACAGGCTCTTGGCCTGATTGGCAGCCTCGGCCTGCTCCCGGGCCTCCTGCAGTTGACTGGTCCGGTGCTGTACCAGCTCCTCGAGCTGTTCCTTGTGTTTGCACAACTCTTCCTCCACCTGCTTGATCCGCGAGATGTCACGGGCAGACACAATGACACCTGCGTCCTGATTATTCCCGCCGCGATATACCGATGCATTGAACAACACCGGAGTAACATGACCGTTCCGATGTTTCATTTCCAGCTCATAATCCTGTATCGTTCCAACCCGGAATGCCTTATAACATCCTGCGCGTGTCAGTTCAGGTTCGGTAAAATAGCCGGAAATCTCAGTGCCGATCAGGCTGCTGCGCGGAGAACCGGTAATCATTTCAGCTGCAGAATTTACATCCGTGATGATACCGTCCTGGCTGATGATCAGCAGAGGATCCGGATTGGCTTCAACCAGACTGCGGCTATACTGAAAGGCCATCTCGAGTGCCTGATACGCCTGTTTGTTCTCCGTAATATCCTGAATCAGACCGTCACATGACACCAAATCTCCGTCAACATTGTGACGCGGCACCGGAGTATTCCTGACCCAGCGGATTGAGCCGTCCTTGCGGACGATCCGATGTTCAATGGCAGCAGCTTCTGCACCCGCCAGCAGCTTGCGCGCATGTGACCTGACAACCTCCCGGTCTGCTTCCGGCACCATACCGATCCAGAGCAGAGGATTGGCGCAAAACTCGTCGGCGGTATAGCCGGTAACAGCCTCGCAGCCACGGCCGTGCAGGGTTTTCAGCACCCTGCCGTCCTTGATGATCACGGTATAGATATAATCATTGATTGCATCACTGATACGGCGGTAGCGTTCTTCGCTTTCCTTGAGTGCCTGCTCGACCCGCTGATGCTCAAGAACCTCTTGCTCCAGCAATCTGTTTGCTTCCGAGAGTTCCTCGGTACGGCGGGCAATTCGTTTTTCAAGTGTCTTATGCAGCTCTTCCAGTGCTTGTTCCATCTGTTTGCGCCGGGTAATATCCAGAAATGTGCCGATAATACCTGCGGGGCGTCCATGCTCGTCCGTGAAGACATTCTTGTGATACACCACATCAAGATTATCCCCGTTGCAGCTGTTTACTAAAAATTCGTAGCTCTGCTGATCCTGACTTTGCAGCAGCTCCATATCCCGCTGATGATAGGTACTTGACAATTCTCCCGGCCAGAGATCAAAAGCGGTCTTTCCGCAAATCTCTTCCGAGCTTAGGCCCATAATTCTGGTAAACTCTTCATTGCACCCCAGATAACGGCCTTGCAGGTCTTTGTAGAAAACTGCCAGTGGAATGGTCTGCAAGAGAGATTCCGTAAAACGCAACTGCCGCTGCAGCGCAACGTTGGCCTCGCGCAGGGATGCCTCGGAACGTTTTCGTTCGGTAATGTCACGGATAAAGGTGGTAAAACGCCCTCCTTCTTCCGCTGAAAAGTAGCAGTTAATCTCAAGGTCACGTATGCTGTTGTCCTTACAGCGGTGTTTCGTCTCAAAGCGATCCGAGCCTGCGGCAATAATCTGCTGAATGTGACGATGAAGCGCCTCGGCATCTTCCAGCTCCTCCACATCTTTAATGCTCATTGACAGAAGTTCTTCCCGACTGTAGCCGATCAGGCGGCAGTAGGCATCATTAACCTGCAGAAAACACCCCGACATGTCGGCAACCCAGGAACCATCCATAAAAAGAAAATTGAATATTCGTTCCTGTTTTAGTGCCCGGTCCAGGGCCTGTTGCAGCTCATGCATCTGCACCTCGAACGCCAGGTCAGCAGGCTGCTGTCCGGACAGTGACTTTCCAGTATCACTGGCAAGCCTTGGCGACGCGTTCTTTTTCACGGTGGCACCCCTGCACTGGCTTCACTGGTCTTCATTTTGTTTAATAACATCATTGACCTGTCATGCATGGATAGTCAGCAGTGCACTTTGGACAACGCTCATGACGATGTCAGCGGCAATCCTCACGCCAGCAGCAGCCCTGTTGATCACATGACGCTGCCGTGATTGAATTAAAGCAGGGCGTATTACCTTCGGCCCGTTGAATGGCATGTATCAGCTCCTGCTTTTTCAATCCGTTTGCCTTGATGTTATGTTGGCCAGCTATCTTCCTGATTGCATCTACTTTCATACCGCTCTCCTTTCGGGTAAACAGCCTTGACGGTGCTGCCTTCATGCCTAGCCCAGCACCCGCCTGACGACTGACAGCAACTGGTCCGGTTTAAACGGCTTGACGATCCAGCCGGTGGCACCGGCCTCTTTTCCTTCCTGCTTACGCGCCTCCTGCGACTCGGTGGTAAGCATGACAATCGGTAGAAAACGCCGTGTTGCATCACTGCGTACGGCACGAATCAAGTCGATGCCATCCAGATTGGGCATATTCAGGTCAGTAATGATCATGTCAGGCCTTGTGCCGTTCAGCTTGAATAGCGCCTCCCGGCCATCACCGGCCTCAATTACCTCGTAGCCCCCCTGCTTCAGCGTAAAAACCACCATCTGCCTGATACTTGCCGAGTCATCAACCGTCATAATCATCTTTGCCATGATCGTTCTCCTTCCACTCTTCACCGATAGACAGGTACACTGATTCTCAGACCCTGATTCCCCTCACTCCCTGAACAGTGACTCCTGAAATTATTTTTGCCGTCATCTCGGACAAGGGGATAACCTCATCCACCCCTCCACGGGCAATCGCCTCTTTGGGCATCCCGAAGACAACGCAGCTTTCTTCATTCTGAGCCAGGGTGTAGGCCCCGGCCTGTTTCATCTCCAGCATACCTGACGCACCGTCATCCCCCATACCGGTCAGGATCACACCAACCGCATTTTTACCGGCACAATTGGCAGCCGAACGAAAAAGCACGTCTACCGAAGGGCGATGACGACTGACCGCCGGGCCATCCAGGAGACGGGTGACGTAGTTGGCGCCGGAACGATCCAGGAGGAGGTGTCGATCCCCCGGAGCGATATAGGCATGCCCCGGCAGAACCCGTTCACCGTCTTGGGCCTCCTTGACCACAATGCGGCAGAGCCCGTCCAGACGGCGGGCAAAGGCGCTGGTGAAGGCGGCGGGCATATGCTGAGTAATCAGGATACCGGGGGCATCGGCAGGCATAGAGATCAACACTTCCTTGATCGCCTCGGTTCCACCGGTAGAGGCGCCCACGATCACCACCTTTTCGGTGGTCAACAGACGATTATTGACAGAAGGCAACACCACGTCAGCGGTATGTTTCTTTTCAACCTGCAGCTGAGCCGGTTTGCGAACCATGCTCTTCACCCGTGCGCCGCTGGCGGCCCGGATCTTTTCAATAATTTCCCGACCGCTTTCATGTAAGCCGTTCATAATGTCGATCCTGGGCTTGGTGACATAGTCCACAGCGCCAAGCTCAAGTGCCCGCAGCGTCGTTTCAGAACTGCGCTCGGTCAGCGACGAGACCATCACCACCGGCATCGGACGCAGACGCATCAGTCTCTCCAGAAAGGCCAGTCCGTCCATACGCGGCATCTCCACATCAAGGGTCAACAGGTCCGGGTTAAGCGACTTGATCCGCTCCCTGGCGATATAGGGGTCGGCAGCGGTTCCCACCACCGTCATATCAGGCTGTGCATTAATCAGGGTGGTCAGCAGGTTTCTGACCAGGGCAGAGTCATCAACGATCAGCACCTTACAGGGCATTGCAGCCCTCCTGGCAAGTTCCCTGAACAGGACGGATATCCAGAAAACGTTTATAAATTTCGGCAAAGACCGGTTTCAGACCGTTAAATGCCATCAGAACAGCCGGGTCAAAATGTTCAGGCATAGTACGCCCATCACCGTCAGCTATGATTCTGCAGGTAGTGCTGTGATCAAAGGCCGGTTTGTAGCTGCGCGTATTTCGCAGGGCATCATAGGTGTCCGCCAGTGCCACGATACGGGCCTCTATCGGGATATCCTCCCCTGAGAGTCCATGGGGATAACCGGTGCCGTCCCAGTGTTCATGATGATACAGGGCCATTTTGTAGGCCATCTCCAAGCGGGGATGAGTGCCGATAATATTTGCACCGTAAACCGTGTGCTTGCGGATGGCTTCCATTTCATCAGGCCTGAAGCGGCCCGGTTTGCGCAGCAGGGCAGCAGGGATGTGGATCTTGCCCACATCGTGGAGCTGGCTCTTCAGCGCCAGCGAGCGTGCCTTTTCAGCGCTGAACCCCATGCTCCGGGCGAGTACGGCACAGTATTCGCCCACCCTGACAATATGATTGCCGGTGTCTTCATCATTAGCCTCAGCGGCACGGGCAAGGGCATTGATGGTATAAGCAAAGGCGTTCTCTGCCTGAAACCACTGATTGGCAAGGTTTTCGATAAAGAGCGTCTGAACGGCAAGGCTTTTGACCACCGTAGCGTCATGGGCGGTAATACGGCGGGGATAATTCAGGGCACAGATCACAAAACCGCCGTTACGGTACCAGACCAGATTCTTGTACCGTTCGCCACGACCGGCAAAATGTTCGACAAACGACCGTAATTGCAGATTATCAGGCAAAGGTTCACCGATATTCACAAAATAGAGCGCATGTTCAGCGGTATGATCTCTCAAATCCAGATCAGGCGGATCAAGATAATGGTACTTGCCGAACGAACCGCCTGGAGACGATTCATACCAGTACCACTCAGTCTGACGGGTAACCGGTTTACTTACGGTCACGATCACGATTGACGGTCCCGGCAGTTCCTCGTCAAATTCATTGCACAACAGCGTCCTGACCATGGTATCCAGATTATTGGTTCCTCCCAGATCAAGGTGGCCGCCGGTCTCGGCCGTTTTTTCGCCAAAATCGATTAACGAGTTGATCGTACGATAGGCATTGGCAATCCGGTTGTGATGTTCGTCAACACGCTTCCGGCTACGGATACCATTGGCACAAACCATAATGGCCTGCTGTAGCTTACCCTGCTCGATCGGCTTGAGTACGTAATGACTGATCCCCATATTCAACGCCTCAAGAAGGTAGTCAGGCTCGTTATATGCGGTGGTAACAATGATGCTGGCATCCCGGTCTTCAGCAAGGATGGCCCGTGACATGGCAATGCCGTCCATAACCGGCATCTTGATATCGGTAATCACAATATCAGGGGCGGCGTGTTGATAGAGGTCGAGGCCATCGCTGCCGTTATTAGCAAGAAACACCTGTTCAAAACGCTTTTTAAGAAAACATTCCACGCCGCTCCGAACATTTTCATCATCTTCAACGTACAACAACGACAGATCTCGTGCCCGTTCTCTCATGGCCAACTCCTATCCCGCTGCGGCAAGTTCCACGGTGAACATCGCACCATCCTGAAGATTCTGCGCGTACAGACAGCCTTTCATATTATTTTCTATGATCAGCTTGGACATATACAGCCCCACGCCACTGCCTTTGCCTTGATCCTTGGTACTGAAATACGGGTCAAAAATCCGGTCAACAATCTCTGCCGGAATCCCTCCGCCGTTATCTGACACAGTGATCGTGACATAATCTGCCGTATTGGTAATCGTCACTGCCACCCTGCCCTGACTGCTCAGCGCTCCCTGTTCGCGACGTTCCAGAATGGCATCATGGGCATTCTTCAGCAGATTGAAGATCGCCTGCTTGAATTCATTGCAACAGCCTATAATCCTGACAGGATGATCAGCGGCCGGCTCATTGACGGGCTCAACCACAATGTCATGGCTGGTGAACAGACCGGACAGCAGGATAAGAACATCGTTGATCGCCTTTCCGGCCTCAAAGAATTCCCGTGGGATGCCGGGGCGGGCAAACTCACGAAAATCGTCAATGGTCTTGGACATGCTGTAAATCTGCTGCATGGAGCGCAGGACCGTATCCTCGATAAATGCCTGGTCCAGATCACCAAATTCATAGGCATCCTGAATATTCTGGATCATGATAGCCAGGGCGTTCAACGGTTGCCGCCACTGGTGGGCAATCACCCCGATCATCTCGCCCATGGCCGCCAGACGGGATTGTTGAATCAGCAGACGCTCCTGCAGCAGCCGCTTTTCAGTCTCCTGCTCCACCTGCCTGGCAAGCGACTCGTTCAGACCCCGCAACTTCTTGTCCGGCTCGTCTGTCGGGCCATTGCGCACTATTCGACAAGCAGGGCTTTTCATGCTGCACACCCCTTGAAACGGCCCCCTCCCTGATCACGTTGTGTCTGCTGGATGCGCGGACGATACACGGTATTTCCGCAGGACTGAAACAGATCAGCAGCATAGTTGAGACTCTCGGAATGACCGGTAAAAAAGAGTCCATCCGGCTTCAGATGGCGCAGGCATTTGCTCAGCACCTTCTGCTGGGTTGGCCGGTCAAAATAGATCATCACATTACGGCAAAAGATGGCATCATACTGTTCCCTCATCGGCCAGACCGGGCTCAACAGATTCAACTGATGAAACCTGATCATCTGTTGCAGTTCAGGCCTGACCCGTACAAACCCTGCATGCTCACCACTTCCCCTAAGAAAGTACTTTTTAACTGTTTTTTCCGGCAATTCACGCACTCGCTCCAAGGGGTAGACCCCTTCAGAGGCCATTTCCAGCACACCGGGATCCACATCGGTTGCCAGAATCCGGACCGGGGGATTAAAGGATTCAAAATACTCGGCCACGGCGATGGCCATGGTATACGGCTCCTCGCCGGTGGAGGTGGCACAGCTCCAGAGCAATGCCTTGCCTTTACGCGACTGCGAAGCAACATGCTCAACCATGATCGGGAAATGATGCGGCTCCCGGTAAAATGAGGTCAGATGAGTGGTCAGTGAACCGACAAAAATATTCCACTCCGCTTCATTACCCTGTTCCAGCAGTTGCAGGTATTCGGCAAAGGTTGCCAGCCCAAGTGCACGCAGACGCCGTGAAAGCCGACTGTAGACCATTGACGTCTTTGACTCTGAGAGCTTTATTCCTGCCCGCTCATAAATCAGCCTGCAAATCTGTCTGAAATCAGCAAATGTGAACTTAAACTCATGCCTGTCAGACACTATGCCGACTGCAATCATACTCTCAGAGGTCATTGGATTACCCTCCTGCCTGACAATCCCCCTGCCGATCAAAGCAGTTAAAACTCGTTCCAGTCCGCATCATGGCCAACCGCCTTACCCATAACGGAAGCTGAAGTTTCCTCGTTTACCGAAGTGTTATGATAGCCATTGGCCTTTTCTGGTTTGTGATAGCCGTTGGCCTGCCTGGTCTGCTCCAACTGCGTAAACTGTTTCGGCAGCACTGCGACACTTGGCCTCTGATCCTGTACCTTTACCCGTTGGGACTCGTCCAGCCTGAAGCGATTGACCGCCCCAACCAGCACCTGTGCCTGCTCCTGCAATGCTGCTGCTGCAGAGGCAGCCTGCTGTACAACAGATGAGTTCTGCTGAGTGATCTCGTCCATCTGGCTGATGGCGGTATTGACCTGCTCAATCCCGCTACTCTGTTCCACCGAGGCAGCCGAGATCTCAGCCATGATATCGGTCACCCGTTTGATACTGGTGACAATCTCCTGCATGGTCTGTCCTGCCTCACCAACCAACCTGCTGCCATCATTGACCTTGTCCACTGAATCACTGATCAGTGTCTTAATCTCCTTTGCAGCAGCAGCACTGCGTTGCGCAAGGTTACGCACCTCACCGGCCACCACGGCAAACCCCCGTCCCTGCTCACCGGCACGGGCCGCCTCAACCGCTGCATTCAAAGCCAGAATATTGGTCTGGAAGGCGATACCGTCGATCACACCAATAATGTCGGCAATCTTTTTGGAACTATCAGTGATGGAATCCATGGTGGTGACCACCTTGTTAATCACTGCACCGCCTTTGACCGCCACCTGGCTGGCATCAATCGCCAGCTGGTTTGCCTGCTGGGCATTCTCGGCATTTTGTTTCACGGTGGAAGTCATCTCTTCCATACTTGAAGCGGTTTCTTCCAGTGACGAGGCCTGTTCTTCGGTCCGTTGCGCCATATTGGCGTTACCAGTGGCGATCTGTTGCGAAGCAGTAGCGATGGAGTCTGAACCGGCGCTGACATGGCTGACAATCTCGCGTAGATTATTGACCATGGCAACAAAGGCGTTGCCCATGACATCCCGATCCGAGGCCGGCTTGATCGTCACTGTCAGATCGCCGGCGGCTATCTGCTCGGCACTGCGGGCCAGCTCTTTCAACTGGCTCACCATACCCTTCAGAGCCAGCATCAGCTGATCCTGCTCCGAACGGGGCCTCAGTTCTACGGCAAGGTCCCCCAAAGCAACCTGCCTGGCACTGGAGGTGATGGTATTAAGCGCTTCAATATTCTGGTTGATTGCCAGATTGATTTTTTCGAAGTTATGGGCAATGGATTCGGTATCTTCATCACTTGCAGCAACGGCAGTGTCAACGGCAAGATTACCAAGTGCCATTTTTTCAAGATTAACCAGCAGCTTACCAACCTCTTCAGTCTGGAAGCGAGCCTGTTTATCAGCAATCCTGGCCGCCTTTTTAATGGCGGTCTGGTCAGTTACCACCTCAAAGGCTCCGATTATAGTGCCCTGACGGTCTTTAAGCGGTACACCGGTGTAGCTGATATCAAGGTCCAGTCCAGCCATTGGGTGGGCATCGGTTTCACTGCTGCTAATCTGCCCTGAGTTGATTGCACGATTGCAGGCGCAACGGTCTGTACGGCAATCCGACGTTTTGAAGTGATCGTAGCACTTGAGACCAAGGCACTGCTGCGGTGTCTTTCCGCCAGCCTTGGCGCCCATCTCATTCATGTACAGGATTGAAAAATCCCTATCGATGATCATGGCCGGGGCCGTCATGTTGTCCAGCAACCCCACCAGGCGGTCAATGGTATCATTCACCCCGGAAACGATCCTCCTGAAATCCCCCTGATGCTGAGAGGTATCAGCGCGGGTATTCAGTCTGCCTGCGACCGCTGCGTCAGAGAGCATATTGGCATCCGCCACCAGCAGATTGACGGCCTCAATGCAGGTATTGAGGTTGTTCTTGATCTCGTTGAAGTCACCGCTGTAACTATCGGTAATACGTGGCGGGATATCCCCCTTGGAAATCCGGTCCACATACTCGGCTGCCACATTCAGCGGACCTATCACCGCATCCAGGGTCTGATTGACCCCTTCTACAATCTTCTGAAAGTCCCCATGATGCCTGGCAGCGTTGGCACGGGTGGCCAATTGTCCGGCCACTGCCGCATCGGAAAGCATATTGGCATCGGCCACCAACGCATTAATCGCGTCAATGCAGCCGTTTAAGTTGTTCTTGATCTCGTTGAAATCACCGCTGTAGTTGTCGGCTATTTTTGGCGGAATATCGCCTTTGGAAATCCGGTCTACATACTCGGCTGCCACATTCAATGGCCCGATCACGGCATCCAGGGTATTGTTTACCCCTTCAACAATGCCCCTGAATTCAAAATTGACTTTTTCCACGTTGCCGCGGGTAGCCAGCTTGCCGGCCACCGCCGCTTCGGTCAGACGGCTTGATTCATCCAGCAACCCTCTCAGAATCGCGGCTATGTTGCGTTTGAGATAAAATCCGGTCAGCAATGACAGCAGTATTGCTGCGATCAGGGCACCCGCCAGCAGCATCTGGGCCTGTCTTGCCTTTTGATGTCCGGCTTTCTGGGCTTGCTGGCCAAGCTTGACATTCAGGTCGACCAGTTTAGCCAGCAACGCCTCTGCCTCTATGAATTTTTTGCGGGCCTCAAGTGACGCCTCAAATGCCTTCGCATCCAGCGCCTCAATCCGCTTATCCTTGAGATCAGCACCTGAAGCCAGCACGCCATCTTTTTCTTTCGAGATATCAACAACCTGCTGGTGGGCCTTTTTCCAGGAATCCCATTTAGGGACAAACGTTTGCCAGAGTTGTGACTCCTCCTTGGTCTGGGGCAACGGCTCATATTGCTTCCAACCGTCATCTGCACGTTTCCAGGCCTTTTCAATATAGTCATACTGGGCCTTGCGAACCTGCGGAGCCATCAGCCTGCGGTTGGTAAGCCCCCGCTCCCCCACCATGATTTTGTTTTGCGATTCACTCATAACCATCAGCCCTTCCACACTGGGAAGGCGGACCTCACCGATCTCGTTCATTTCATTGGTTACATCATGCAGCCCCCAGTAGCCGACCACCCCCATCAAGGCGGCGATACAGGTCACCATGATAAATCCCGCCAGAATCTTGTTTCCAAGTGTCATCTGCTTGAACATGGCTATCTCCTTCTCTGATTTCCTTCTGATATCCGCAGGCAGGTCTGCTCAGGCTGCCAGATCAAGGCGGTTGTCGGCAGTGCTATCCATCAACTGCATGTCGGCAGCGGCCATCAGCTTCTCAATGTCGGTCAGAATCAGCATCTGACCGTTGGATGTGCCGATACCGGTGATATAGCGGGTATCAATAGCTGCACCGAATTCCGGAGCCGGCCTGATCTGTTCAGGCAGCAGGCTGACCACATCGGAAACCCCGTCCACCACCATACCGATCACCCTTCCAAGTACATTGATGATGATCACCACCGTGAATTCGTCATAGACCACCGACCCCAGATTGAACTTGATCCGCATGTCAATAATCGGCACGATCACCCCGCGCAGGTTGATAACGCCCTTTAGAAACAGCGGCGCGTTGGCGATACCGGTCACCGCATCATAGCCACGGATCTCCTGTACCTTGAGGATATCCATGCCGTATTCCTCATTGCCCAGAGTGAAGGTCAGATACTCCCTGGCGTTGTGTTCTGCCATTGTACTGGTCATCTCTTCCATGGTTGCGATGCCCTCCTTCAGATATCAGTACGCTGTTCTTGCCTGCGCCAAAGGTGAACCAGATCACCCACGTCCAGGATCAGGGCGACATGGCCGTCTCCCATGATGGTCGCTCCGGCAGTGCCGTCCACCTTGCGATAATTTGTCTCCAGACTTTTGATCACCACCTGATGCTGATTCAGCAACTCATCCACCAGCAGTGCCACCTGTTCACCTTCAGCATCAACGATCATCACCACTGCCTGATCCGGCTGTTCCACAGCCCCCTTGATACTGTAGTCGTCCCTGAAAAAGTATAATTTACTGTAATTATTGATTTATATTTGCACCATACTTTGATAAAATCGCCAGAAATAGTAGTTCATCCCTCAATTTCCGGTGATTTCATGCAACCAAAGTCT
>Ga0074197_1002538_pt1 | contig 12511 bp, 6 predicted proteins | sample EPASupsiteSAE305_FD_64526 | JGI IMG/M metagenome (GOLD analysis project Ga0074197, IMG submission 64526) | Bioremediated contaminated groundwater microbial communities from EPA Superfund site, New Mexico - SAE3-05 reassembly with SPADES | ecosystem: Environmental > Aquatic > Deep subsurface >...
GCATGTGTTTGCGTGGTTTCCCCCCGGATCCAGCCTCAACTCTTGTAAACGGGCTAGCCGCCAATCTCGCCAATGTTGTCAATTATTGTGGTTTTGATATGATTTATCTGGATGGGTCTGAAGGCATGGGAACAAAGTATGGAAGCGCCAAAATGGGGTCGGCGATTTTCAACCGTATAGGAAGATCTGTCAGGGTCGAATCTTCTAACTGGATTAACAATTATTGGACATTCTATTCCAACATAGGAGCATGGGATTACCCACTTTACGGAACAAAGAGATTCATAGACAGGCATGTGCAATTTGTTGATTATTATTCTCAATCCAGACTTCTCCCGTACCAGTTGGGCTGGTGGTACTTTTTGGGGGTTTCGGCGAATTATTACTCACAGATGCCAGATGAAGTGGAATATTTATGTGCCAAAGCTCTTGGCTGTGATGCCGCATTGTCTCATGAGAGCCTTTCGTTATCTTCGCCTGCCAATGCACGACAGGATGAATATCTGCAGATGGTTAAGGCATATGAGGATTTGAGAGCGGCCGGTTCTGTGTCGGACACCGTGAAGGCGCTGTTAAAAACGGCAGGCAGCGAATTCCACCTTACTCCGTCGGGTACCATCATAAACCGGGACAATCTTGTACACAAAATAACAAACCTAAGCGATGGCAGCAACTTTTGGACGGTAAATAACAGATTCAGCACACAGCCCGCGAAATTCAGGATACAGGCATTGCATTCCGATTTCACGGCATCATATGATAACGGTCCGAATATTATATTGGACGATTTTCAGAACGCAGAAAATTTTGCACTTACAAACGCGTCAAACGTTACAAGCAACTTGAGCGTGAACGGAGGAATATGCACCTATACGGCAACCAATAACAGCGCCACGCCGACTGGGGCCTGGACCAAAGCCTCAAAAACTTTCTCCACAGCGTTGAACATCAGCGGCGGCTATGACACGCTCGGGGTCTGGGTTAATGGCGACAACAGAGGAGAAGTGTTGAATTTTCAGCTTTACCAGTCAAACCCGTATCTCGTTTATGACGATCATTGTGTGGTGGTAAATTTCACAGGATGGAAGTTTTTTGAGCTGTTTTTACGAGAACGAGATGCTGACAAGTATGATAATTATTCATGGCCTTACAGTTGCTCGTATCGTAATGCTCTCACAAGAAATAGTATTTCAAATTTGAATATATATTACAATAATCTCCCTGTCGGACAGCAGGTAAGCTGCCAGATAAAACCGGTTAAAGCGTTGGTGACTGAAAGCGTTAATATAACTAATCCTAGCATCAACATAGGCGGAACACTAATTACGTTCCCGGTTACGTTGCAAAGCGGACAATATATAGAATTTTATTCCATGTCCGATTGCAAATATTATAACACCGATGGAGCATTTATTGCCAGCATAACGCCGACAGGTTCAGTCCCGACGATGGGCGCTGGTAATAACAGCATTACTTTTAACGGCTCCGGCACGGCTGGTTACAATGCAAGAGCCAATGTAACCATGTTTATTGACGGAGCTCAGATATATCCGTAGCAAGATAATTCCGGGAGTCGGCTCCGGCTCCCGGAGAAAGAACAGCGTTACTACTGTTTCAAGGGGAAACTCTCTGATCGCGGAGCCGTTTGCATGGTTTGCTTGCAGGAATTTTTTAATTTATTTCAAACAGCATGATTGACATTTCCGGGGTCATGAGTTAGAATAGTGTTATATAACAATTTGGGATTTGATTTATAAATGTTAAAACAGATAGACAGCACGCTCCCGCTGCCGAAATATTATCAGATCGGCGAGAGCATCAAGGAAAAAATTGTCTCCGGACAATACGGTCCGGGGGAAAAGATACCTACCTGCCGGGAAATGTCGGAATATTTCAATACGACGCTGGTGACGGTTGCCAACGCGGTGCGGCAACTGGAGAACGATGGTTATATCAGCAGAATCCAGGGCAAGGGCATGTTTGTTGCCGTTCCGGCCGAAACCGGTAAAGCAGCCGCTCCCGACATGATCCGCAAAGTCGGCATGGCGATGCAAACTCGCGGCGACCTTAATCAAAATCTCACGGAAGTACTCGTCCATGATCTGGAAAAACACGATATTTACACCGTTCCACAGCCGCCGGTATTGCCGGACCCCAGTTTTAATCTTGCGGAAAAAGAAAAGTGCCTGAAAAAGTACATTGCCAATGGTCTTGAGGCGCTGGTGATGGACGGAAAACGGCATATGCCGTACAAGCTGCTGCACAAATACCGGGCGTCTTTCCGGCAGTTGAATTTTCTAATGCATTATGAGAGCGGGCTTGATTTCCCGGATGCCAATATCATCACTTTTGATTATGCCAAAGCCGGACGGCTGGCCGCGGAACATCTGCTTAAGGCCGGTCGGAAGAAATTTGTTTTCATTACTTTCTACAAACTGCCGGAATCCGAACGCAAGCACAATGGCTGTCGGAGCGACAGCGAATGCCATGATATGATTATCCTGTCCGGCATGAAAGCCGCTTTGCGGGAGGCCGGGTTGCCCGAGTCCTGCCTGACTGTCATCAGAGAAGATACCCCGCTGGGAGAGCAGAATATAGCAGATTTCACCGAATTGCTAAAACAGAGGCCTTTAGGAATTTTTGTTATGGGTGACGCCCGCGCGGTTGAGGTTTACAGGGCGGCAACAATACTGGGGCTGGACTTCAAGCAAAACCTGAGCATTGTTGGCTGCTACAACACATCCTGGACGGAAGTGCTTCATCCGAAATTGACCTCGATTTCAATTAATGAAGCGAAAATTGCCCATTTGACCGCCGATTGCATCATCAACCATAAAACCGGCCAGCGGATCGTGGTCGAACCCAAGCTGATAGTTCGGGAAACATGAACAGAGATTTCAATATTATTTAAATAAAAAGCTATAATGAATGAAAAACAACAAAAGAAGGGATTGAGTTATGTCGTACTCTAAAAAGTTGATAAGGATAGGGCGAAAATTATCAAATCGCAACTCAAGTTTTACACTCATTGAACTGCTGGTTGTGATCGCTATTATCGCTATTTTGGCTGGAATGCTGCTGCCGGCGTTGAATAAAGCGCGGAACAAAGCGAAGGCGATTTCCTGCGTCAGTAATCTCAAGCAGATCGGAACATCGGTTTTAATGTATGCCAATGATAATAAAGACATCGTGGCAGGCTACAAACAAGCAGCGGCGGCTGATCCGGGCGAAGTCCGCTGGGTTGCAGTTTTAGCACCCTACGCCAGAACTGCCACCTTATGGGTCTGTCCGGGAGCGGCTGAAGCCGGAGAGCCTGAAGCCGCGTTGCTTAAGACACGTAGCGTCAATAATATAACCACGACGTTGTCCAGCCTGGCAGCGGTGCAAACCATTGGCATAAACTGTTTTGGAACAACAACTTCCCCCGACCGCGCATTTTATTATTCTAAACAGAAAATCAGCAGGATTAAGAATGTTGGCAGCCTGATTTACGCCGGCGACGCCACCGGCGGCAATATCAGATATGCTCCGAAACAAAATACTAACCTGCAACTGGACGTATCTCCATATTTGTGGCCTGCTACTGCTCAAAGTTATTTCCCGCATCATAAAACCAATGTCAATTTTCTTGTGTTGGGAGGAAATGTTATAACTCCCACAACAGGGATTGCAAATTTGTGGATAACACAGTCAAGCAGTACCGCCAAAACGTCCGGCAGATGGTACTTCAACCGCATTCCGGACCCTCTGTATTAAAGAGAGTATCATGAAAAAACTATATCTATACTTAATCCTCGTATTTGTCGGCAGCTTGCTGGCTGCGGAAGTTCCCGCGATTGACGGGTGTTTTACTCTGAAATCAGGCAAGTATGCCGTGGACATTTCGGGCAAGCTTCACTATTGCATCTATAAAATTAATTATGACAATCTCGATATCGGCAACAACAATGGGTTTTATGGCACAATTTTAGCGCCAGCAAGCGGCAAATTCATTGGTGCCGGACACAATGAAGGCGGAACCGAGAAAGTGCTTTCCGTAAAACTGACGGTTGACGGAGTGGAGAAGACGCCTGACCTGAATGCCGTGTTCTCGGGAGAGAATATTGTTTTTGAAGACGTGTCCATGCTGGATAATCTCAAGGTTTTCAAAACGATAACAATTACGCCGTCCGGTATCCGCATTGACAAAAACTTTGAAGCGCAGGATGATCAAAAGGTTTTCTCTTTATATGTTTTTCAATATTGCTTTTCGGAAAAAACTAAAGAATGGATGATTGGCCGGGCGGACGATACTACCGCTGAAGGAATATTCAAGAGTGATGACGGCTGGGGATTCCGTTCAGAAAAAGAGCTGCTCTGGTTTGCGCTTTATCATCCCGAAAGTCAAAAAGGGATGCTGGGATTTTTCATTTCCTATTTCCCCAAACAGGGACAATGCATGCTCTGGGATAAAAAGGTCTATCACAAATTCTACTATTGGGCGGCGCTCCCCGCTGTCATTGCCAAAGGCGATAAATCCAGAAAATACTCAATGCTCCTGCGCGGCATAAATGCCGAGCCCGACTCCTGGAAAAATGATGTCAAGAAAATAGCCGATGAACTGAAAGCGCAATATCCGTTGCCTAAAGCCCCTGAAAGCATTGCTTTGAATTTTGAAGACAGCGAGGGGAATTGCAAAACTGCTCCGTTCAAGGGAGAGAAATGTCTGGAAATTAAAGGTAACGGCGCTTTCTTAGCCAGGAAAATTCCTCTGGCGCTGGAGAAGAACCAGGACTATGCCATCTCGCTGGCGATTAAAAAAGGCGAGAAGACAAGCGGCGAAAGCAATAAAAATTATCTCATCGCGGGCCAGCATGACAAAGCTCGCAAATTCCATGCTTTTGTTGTGTTGGGGAATCAAATTCCGCGAGACGGAAAATGGCATGAAGTCACGGGTAAATTCAAGACCCCGGAGCTTGTCGAAGACTGCAATTTGTATATTTACAACAGCAACACCTCCGACAGTCTTTATCTGGATGAAATTGAAATCAAAAAAATTAAAAATTGAGGTTAAAAATAATGTTCTATCACTTTCCAGTCAGATTAGCATCTGCATTCATGTGTTTGTCCATGGCGCTAATGGCGGATGACCAGTTGCGGGAAATCCCGTTGGCGGCCAAATCACTGTCCGGATGCTATGTTCAAAACGGGTGCATTAAACTTTGCGATAAACTGCCCTCGCCGCAGGGAAGTGAAAATGTGGTGCTGGAGGCTGAAGACGCAATGTTTATTTACTTTCAGGAGGATGTATTTGCCCTAAAATCAGGGCAAAAAGCCAATGAGATAATTCAGATTAAAGAGAGCGCCGATAATTATAAGCCGCAAGATGAACCGTCCGCTTCCGGCGGTAAGTACATTGACTATTGCCGACAGGCAAATTACCAGTTTAACTTGAAGCAGGCCGGGGATTACTATATCTGGCTGCGTCACCAGGTGCCTTTTAAGGCGGGATGGCTTTATCATATTCAACTCGACAGTCGCAAATTACAGGTTGATTTAACTCCCCGCATTCCAGGTCCCAATACCTGGTTCTGGGTGAAAGAACCGGTCGGAGCCTTGGAAAGTGGCACTCACTCACTTATCGTAACAGACCTGATGAACGGTAAAAAACTTGACGCCATTATTCTCAGTTGCGATAAAACATTCAACCCTAATACTGCCGAATGCAAGGCCACCCCTTTTAAAGAGATTAATGAGGGGACGGTCTATTTTCAGCCGGTGCAGCCGGTCGGACTTCTGGCATGGGAAAAACTGACGTATCAAGCTGCATCCACAAAAGAGAATTATAAATTTTCAGCATCCGGCGACGGCGGCAAAACCTGGCGAGATATCCGGGATAACAACCTCAAGGATTTAAATATCGCTTCATCGAAGCCGCTGGAGATAAAATTGGAGCTGAAAAAGACTCCGAATACTAATCCCGAAATCGCCGCGTTGAAAGCCGTTTACTCTTTTGACGGCAAATCCTTCGCCGAACTGGAAAATAAACATGTAAAGCTGCTCTTCTCCCGTAAAACCGGAGCGATTGCGGGGATTGTCAACCAGGTAACGGGAACCAGCATTCAGGCTGTCGGGATTACCACAAATATGTTTGATCTTCTGCTCAAGGAACCGGACAAGCCGCAGCGTCAATGGATAAGCCAGCGCGAAGCAAAGCTGATTGACAGCAAATTTAAACTGCCGAATTATGCGCAGTTCACATGGGAATTCCCTAATCTGAAAGTGTTTGTCACCTTCGATATTACCCTTGGGGACAAGCAATTGAGCAAGTGGGATATGAAAATTACAAACAACAACCCAGCCTGCGACATTCTGGAAGTCGTGGCCCCCATTCTCTCAGAACTGAAGATCAGCGCTTTGCCAGACCAGGATACGCTTGCCTGGCCGTTTTCAGCGGGGGAGTTCATCAAATTCCCCGCATCCAAAGGCGAGCATTCAGTTGCTTATCCCGACCATGCCGGCCTGCCGTTCGCCGATCTTTGCAATGAGCGCGAGGGGTTGTATTTCGCCATTCATGACCGTTTTCTGGTATCCACCCACTTTATCAGCAAAGCCAATATGGGACAGGACGCCATTGAACTGAGCATCAACCGCAAGCATCGCATTAAAGCCGGCGCTTCACAAACCTACCATTACGCGATTGCGGTTCATACTGGCGATTGGCATACCGGCGCGCGATTTTACCGGGATTATTTCTACTCGGAGTACCCGGTAAACACATATATGCCCTGGCTGCGTAAATGCGACGCATGGTTGGGCGGCAGCGCCGCCGGGCATGGCGGACTGATGAGCAAATCCAAAGATTACAGCGCAATGGTCAGCGATTTCAAGCGCGCCTCCTTTATGTCGCTGCCTTACATTCAAGCGTGGGGAAGCACTTTTAACGGGGCGTGTCCGACCTATTATCTGCCCCGGATTGATAAAGGCGGCGAGGAAATGCTTAAATCAATGATAGAGATTTGGCGCAAAGCCGATGGTCAAATTGGTTATTATTTCCATGGTAATTCGGTAACTCCATATTATCTTTTGACCGATAAATATTTCGGAGTAAGCTGGGATAAGTATCCTGAGAAATACCGTCCTCCGACTTGGGACTGGTATGTTAAAAATCGGGAATATACCTCCGAAAACAGGGATGCAGGCAAAGATAAATTATTGAAGATTACCGAAGAGATCAACGCCGGTTATGCCACGCGGGTGCTTAAACACGGAAACTATGAAGAAATTACTGCCGGCTATATTCCCATGACCTGGCGAAGCAAGGCATTTCCTGATTATCTCGAAAAGTGGGTTTCGATTTATGTAAAGGATTATCATTGCAACACCGCGTATCTGGACACCTTCGCTTTTCGCAATGACCTGGCTGATTTCAACCCTTATTTAAAATTGCACGGAGAAAGCGATAAGCCGATGTATAAAATGGAATTCATCAATAAACTGATGCGGGACATGCGGAAATCAGAGCCGGATTTCTGCGCCTTAACCGAGGGCGTGGCTGACGTTTTCGGAACACAGCTTTATTTTCTGCTTTCCGGTTTTGCCCGCAATCCCAACATTTTCCGCTATACGCTGCCTGATCAGATATTTTTCCAGGGCAGCCAGAACGGACTGTGGGCGCCGCCATTGACACGCAAGAGCCTGCTCCAATCCTATCTGATGGGCAATCGTTTTGATTTAGTCGGGTTCTCGTCGGCAAACACCTATTATATACTGAAATTGCGGCAGCGGATCAGTCCATTTTTAAATTATGCGGTTTTCAATGATACTGAGGGCATAAAAGTAAGCGATCCCCGCATAGAAGCATACAATCATTTGATGTCGGCCGAAACAGATAAATATATTGCCAACTACGGCACCCGCAGCATAACGTTCACGATTGCCAATCGCGAAGGTAAAAAAGCAGTCCTGGCCTATACTCTGCCGGACGGGTTTACGCCTAGATACGGCTATAGCTGCGAGCTTAACGGAGAACCTAAAAAAATAAGTTTTAAAGTCAGCGGCAGTCAAGTCACTTTTGACGTTCCCCAGGCGGAAGCGTCAGCGGTCATTCTGGTCGATAAACTTGCACCGCCTCATCAATGGACCGCGACGGTTGAGCAGCCGGATCGCACTGCGATTGAGGCTAAAATCTTTAATTACACAGATGAAAGCGTGGATTTTCAAGTGGAGGCGATCTGCCCGGAAGCGAATTTCGAGCAGAAAAAACAGAATATCACCATTGCCAAAGGCAGTCTGGCGACAGTCAGATTTGTTGACAAGAGCGAATCGAATAAATTTAAGCTTGCGCATATACAAATCAGTTCACCCGCATACAGCGATAAATTTTTAATTTCGCTGGCCGATGCCGGACACAAAATTCCGCCGCCGGAAAAGGCATCCCCAAAACTAGTCACTGAACCGGCTCCGGCCATAAGTCCGGCAGGCAAGGGGAAACAGATTTTGTACATGGATTTTGAAGAGCCGAAATTTGCGGACGGCGAAGCATTTAAAGGCACAGGATGCTTCAAGCTGGAGGGCAACGGAGCGATGAAATTACATAAGATTCCCTTAACGCTGGAAAAGAACGCGCAATATCGGGTCTCTTTGGCATTGCGCAAAGGGTTTGAAGTCTCCAAGACCGGACATGAAAATAGTGTTTTTGTGGCAAATTATGATAAAAACAGGAAGCTGAAGCAATACTTGAATCTTGGCTCTTCCATCCCCATTGACGACAAATGGCATTGGGTTTCCGGCAGCTTTGTCACGGATGATGATTTGGACAATTGCGGATTGTATATATATAACAAAAACTCTCTTGGCCTGGTCAGGGCCGACGAGATAAAAATTGAAAAGATGTGAGTAAAATGAAAAAATTGAAAGTATGCATGTTGGGCGCTGGTTCCGGATTTGTAATTGCCGTTGCGAAAGAAATGGCATGTTCACCGATTTTTGCGGATGGCGAATTTGTCCTGATGGACATTGCCGCTGATCGCTTGAATGCGGCGGAAAAAGCAGTCAAAGAGATTTTCAGCCAGCCTAAAGCAAAGATCAAGCTCACCGCGACTTCCGACCGGAAAAAAGCGCTTGACGGGTGCGATTATGTCATCACCTCTTGCGAACCAAACCGCTACGCAAATTGGGTGAACGATTTGCGCATCCCGGCCAGACACGGCGCGCATCAGGTCAAAGGCGAGAACGGCGGTCCCGGCGGCATGATCCACGCCATGCGCAATATCTGCATGTTCAAGGAAATTCTGGCCGACATGGAGAAGCTTTGTCCGAATGCATGGCTGATGAATTTCACTAATCCAATGTCGATTCTATGCACTTATTTCAAGAATTATTCGCCGATCAAAGCGCTCGGATTCTGCCATCAGGTACACGGCTCGTTCGGCGTCATCGCTGAACAACTGGGCATGCAGCCCGGCGAACTGGAAGTCATCTCCGGCGGCATCAACCATCTGAACTGGCTCTTTGACATCCGGAAGAAAGGTACTCGTGAAAGCTGTATGGATGAGTTTCTGGGAAAAGTCAGAAAATCCAAATACTGGAAAAAGCGCTTTTACTCCGTTCCGCAGCAAATGTTCACGCTGGAAACGCTGAACGCGTTCAATATGTACCCGGTTGGCTACGACGACCACATTATTGAGTATCTGCCATTTTTCTGGGAGGAATCCGAATGGAAAGAACATCAATATGAGTCGCTGGCGGATAATTATGAGAAACTGGCGGCAAAGAAGACTCACACGCTGGAGATGCAGCGGCTGTTAGGCAAAGAATACACGAAGCCGCCGTTTCCGGTTGACGCCGATCATCCATATTACGCGGAAAAACCATGCCAAGTGATCATGGCGCTGGAAACCAACACCCCGACCTACTTTGACGCTATCAATATTGTGAACCACGGCGCAATCTCAAATTTGCCGGCGGATGCGATTGTTGATGTTCCCGGCATCGCCGTCGGCGGGCAGGTGCGCAGCATTTATGTGGGCGAACTGCCGATCGGGCCGATGGAAATCTGCCGCCGCCAGATCACGCTGCACGAAATGATTGCCAGGGCAACGCATGAGGGGAACGACAGCCTGGCCGTGCAAGCGTTGTGTCTCGACCCGTATGTCAGAAGTTTGTCCCAAGCCAGGAACATCTGGAAAGATTTCCGCAAGGAGTACAAAAACTACCTGACAACTTTTAAATGGTAATGGAAATTTATGATGAATTCAAACTAATGTATTTCCGATTCTGGCGCTGAAAGCATTTTGCGGCAGGATTTGTTTCGAGGTCTGTGCCGATGCGCAAAATACTCTGTTGACCGGAACTCCTGATGCTCTGAGAAAGGAAATCGGCCTGCTGATTGAAAATTGCTGCGCTGAAAATGGCGGACTGATTGAAGTTAAATTAGACCGGATGTATTTTAAAGGCGATGGGGTGAGCCATGAATGCGGGCGCGTTTGCCATGAAGAATATCGCAAACGCGATCCATTTATAAGAAAGTTGGTAAAATAAGGTTGATTATGTTTAAAAACAGAGAAGAAAATTTACAGGATTTCGTAGATGCCCGCTACGGACTGTTTATCCACTATGGTTTATACAGTCTGCTGGGCCGAGGCGAATGGATACTGAACAAGGAATTGATTGATATTGGTGAATACAAGCGGCTGGCCAGTTCTTTCAAAGCTGAAAACTTTGACGCAGAAAAAATATGCGCTCTGGCCAAAGCCTCCGGCATGAGCTACATCTGCCTGACCACGATGCACCATGAAGGTTTTATGCTCTATGACAGCGATTTGAGCGATTTCTGCACAACCAAGACTGCTTGCGGACGCGATCTTGTCGCGGAGACGATCGCAGCCGCCAGAAAGCATGGATTACGGGTGCATCTCTATCACAGCCTCAACCACTGGACATGCGATCCGTCATCCTCGGCCGCCATTGAAACCAAAGAGGCCTATGAAAAATTCATTGCATTTACCTTTGCCAGAATAAAGGAACTGGTCACAAAATACAGCCCGATCGATGTACTCTGGTATGATGGCTGGTGGCCGTTCAACGCCAACGGATGGATGGCCGGGGAAATGAACAAGATGGTTTTGGAAATTCAGCCCTGGATAATCTTTAACGGACGCAACGGCCTTTCCGGCGACTTTACTACGCCGGAAGGCCATATGTCGGCTCCGAGCCCGTGGCGTCCATGGGAGGCCTGTCTCACTCTCAACGATAATTGGGCCTATGTTAAGGGCGATGAAAACTGGAAGACCCCGGGCCAGGTTATTTCCATGCTGCTTTGCGCCGCAAAAGGCAACGGGAACCTGTTGCTTGGAATAGGGCCGGAACCGGATGGTTCAATCCCGGCAAAGGCCGAAGCGATTATGCAGGAAGTCGGGAACTGGATTAAGTCAAATCGCGAAGCCGCATATAATACGGAAGTCTTTGACATGGGACTGATGGAGCGCGGCGAACATCGTTCCGACTGGAGTCATGTGTGTGAATACACCGCATCCGGGAATAATCTATATCTGACAGTAAGATGCTGGCCCGGTGCGGAACTGACTATAACTGGTTTGAAGTCTCAGCCGAAAAAGATATCCATGCTGGAGAACGGGAAAGAATTTCCTTTCGATTACAATCCAATTAATGGCAAACTGACCATCAAGGAGCTTTCTGAGCAATTTCGCGGACTGCGTCCGGTGTTCAAGGTGGAATGTTCCGGTCGTCCGGAAATCTATCGTTGCGGCGGCATGCGCCCCCCCTGCGTCAAGCATCCGCCATACGACCCGTGTCCGTCCGATCTGATGAATTGAATGCTTGCAATAATTAAGTGTAAAATCATGACCGCTACTAAAAAAACAATTACGATGGCTGTAACATGTGCGATGACTGCTAGTGGATTTGCCGGTGATGCGCTGTATTCATGCCCCGGCAAAATCAGCGATAAAACGGTTGGTTGGAAATTCATTCCATCAGCTAATCCGGGAGGACAGGCTTATAATCCGGCGGAAGGGTATTATCCCGATAAAGGCGGCCAGTTGCTAGGACCTTTTGTTCCAGCCGGCAAGAATGAGTTTGAATTCTATTCACTAAGTTTCGACGCCCAAGCTCCTGCTGATTGTTACTGGGGAGTGTTTTTTAACGATAAAGACGGAAAGATGCTGGTCCCGGATATCTATTCCACTGTATATGGCGGCAAAGAGAGAAAACACTATGAACAGGTAATTTACGGACGGGAAAATGCTGTCGGAATACAACCTTTTCTGCAATCGGTAAAAGGCATTGAAGCGTGGGATATGCAATTGAAGCCGATTACAGTGGCGGCCGCAGCCGAGTGGTGCGCCCGGTTTTACCAGACGCTGCCGCAATTATCTTATTTTCCTCCCGCAAGCCGACTAAAAATGTTGCCGAAAACTGTTGAGGCGATGCAAACCGGCAGGGCGTGGCGGGTGGTAATGCTGGGCGACAGCATCATCAATGACACCTTCAACTCCAACTTCCAGGCCCT
>Ga0074197_1002541_pt1 | contig 12503 bp, 6 predicted proteins | sample EPASupsiteSAE305_FD_64526 | JGI IMG/M metagenome (GOLD analysis project Ga0074197, IMG submission 64526) | Bioremediated contaminated groundwater microbial communities from EPA Superfund site, New Mexico - SAE3-05 reassembly with SPADES | ecosystem: Environmental > Aquatic > Deep subsurface >...
TACGGGCGGGCGCTGGAACGTCCGTCGCAGCTCAAAGATTATTCTGACGGCGAATTGGCCCGGCTGAAAAAGGCGATCTGGTTCGGGCCTTATGGCGGACAGAAACAGTCCATGCAGATGCTCATTTATGAACTGAGCAAGCACAGTTTCATGTTGTGGACCCATGACCCGGAAGGTTATGCCAAGGACTTTGTCGTCAGTGAAAGCGAAGCTAAAGGCAGCCTGGCTGGCAAGGCAATGCTGTTTTACGTTTATCATTTCCCGGCAAAAACCGGACAGGTTGGAACGGCATGGAATTCGCCTTATCCGACGGTAACTTCCAAGTTCGACGGCAGCTATTATCTGGCCGCCAAACGTTACCGTCAGTGGGCGGTTAAGCAGCCGTGGTGCGCCAAAGGCACCATTACGGAGCGGATTAAGAGCGGCGATCTGCCGAAATGGTTTGCCAATAATACATTGTGGGCAACTGCAATCAATCATAAAAATCTGCCGATGCTGGAAGAGTTTGCCGGAGCATTCCCGTTCACCGAAATCGGCGTGTTTCTGACCCAGTGGCAGCGCTGGGGGTTTGATGAAAATAATCCGGAATATTTTCCTCCGAATAATGAAGACGGCTACAAAAAGTTGATCGCTGCGCGCAGTATGCGCCTGCACATGATTCCCTACATGAATATGCACTTGATTGACGGCGACTACAAATGGGCGGTGGATACTTTCACTCCGGCGCTGTCTAAAGCGTTGCCGGATCACGCGATGGTGACAGATAGCGCCGAATGCCGGGATTATGTCGAACGCTGGGGAACGTTCAAAAATTCTGATGGCACCACTCGCAAGCGTTTTACATATCCTGTGTGTCGTTCGAGCAATCAATGGCAGAATTATTTTAATGGACTGGTAAACAAAAACTTGCAGCATTACGGCGCTGACGGGCAATATTTTGACCAGATCGCGGTGTTGCCGTATCCGTGCTGGGATAAAAAACACGGACATCCGGTTGGTTTCGGACCTTATCTGCTGCAAGGCGGTCGTCAGATGCTGGAAAACGCCAGGCGGGATAATCCGGGGAAATTGATATTTGGTGAACATCTCCAGGAGTTTTATATTGGCGCGCTTGACGAATGCTATGCCATCTGGCCGGCATATTATCAGGAGAAAACGGTTATTGTGCCGTTATTTCCGCTGGTCTATCAGGATTACATTTCCCAGCATGAATGGAGCATTATCCCGCAAACATTGAAAAATCCTGCGGATTTCGCTCACGCCCTGGCGCTGTCCATACACCTCGGACACAAACCGGGTTCTTTCGTGATGATTGAGACGATTATTGGTCTGCTGCAATCGGAAAACAGCCGGGCGCTATCGTTCCTGAAGCAAATTGAAGCCGCGCTACGGGTGAGCAAGTCTATTTACGGCGAGAAGTTGGCTGATCCCGAAATAACCGGTTCGCCGGTACAGGAAGTTGCGCTTTGGGAAAATGCGAAAAAATCCAGAAAAGTTTCAGTTCCGGCGGTTACGGCTTCCGCCTGGAAACTGCCGGAATCAGGGCAGATCGCATTGTTGCTGACCAATGCGGGAATGCAGGCCGCCACGGTCGGGATATCTTCGGAATACCTGCTGAAACAAACAGAATTGCTGGATGTCCGGACTAAAGAAAAAATCGCATGGAATGCTGAAACAAAAATATCGTTGCCGCCGCTGTCCGCCAGAATGCTGGTCATCGGCACGGCAAATAACACCGGAGATAATAAATGAATGTATTAAGAAAAATTCCGCTGATTGCCTTCGTGACCGTTTTTGCCGCCGGGCTGAATGTGAATGGGGGAGATGTTGTGGTTAATGATCTCAATAAGCTTTCAGGCTGGATTCTCGACCCAAGCAAGTCCGCGCAGATCAAAATAGATGACTACGGCGTGATAGAAACCAAAGGTCAACTGATTATTTATTCCAGGGATTTCATCACCATCGATCCGGCAAAAAAATATCGTTTGTCCGGACAGTTCCGGTGTGCGCCGGGAACAAAAAGCAACCGTTTTTACTTTGGCTTTCAACCTTTTGACGCCAGCCGCAAAACGATTCTGCCGGCAATGGTTGGCGTGGTCAGCGGAACTGACTCCGAATTGGCCGCGCCTTGCAATCCGGCGGACAAGACGCTGAAAGTGGTTGACGCGTCCATGTGGCAGACTGGCGGCAAGTATTGCGTCGCCTTTAACATTGATCCGGCCGGAACCGATCTGCCTAACCGGACATTGTCCGTAACCGGCGTCAAGGCGCTTAAAGCCGCCGGTTCAGTATATGAGGTTGTGCTTGACAAGCCTTGCGGCGTCAGCGCCGCCGCCGGAACTAAAATCCGCCTGCACCAGACTGGCAACACTTATATTTATCCTGCGGCGGAATATAAAGAGACTCCGGCAGAATGGCAGGAGTGTTCCGGAATAATCAAGCCGGAAATTGCTTCCGGTTCTCCGCGTGACGCCTGGTGGAAAGGAACTAAGTTGTGCCGGATTGTAATTTTGGCCAATTACGCGCAAGGCGCTGCGGATGCGGCTTTGCAAATTAAAAATATTAAACTGGAAGAACTGGAGGAGGCAACGCCAAATGAAAAAAATAAATAAACCATCAACAGAACAGGAATCAGACATCAACAGATTAACCAAAGGAGAACGTAACATGTTGAAAATAAAGAACTTCACACTCATTGAACTGCTCGTGGTGATCGCCATCATCGCGATCCTCGCCTCAATGCTGCTCCCGGCGCTGAATAAAACCAGGGATACGGCGAAAAATTCCAATTGTCAATCCAACCTCAAGCAGATTGGGCTCGCCAACAATATGTATTTAAGCGATTCCGGCGATTTCTTTGTTCCGTGGAAATATCCTGAAACAGTTCCGGTTTACTGGAACTACCTGTTTCACGTCGGAAAATATCAGCCCGGCCTGAAAGTGTGGAACTGTCCGGCCGCATACCAGACTTTTGAGCCGCGCTGGATGGATGGAACAGATTCAATCGTTTACGGCGCCAAAGTCAGCGTCAATTCATTGAAGTACAATTTCTTTTATTGCAGCTACGGCTACAATAAGAATTATCTGGGCACTACTCCGACAGATGGAGATGGAGATGGACTTAATACTCCCAGAGTAACTCAAGTTAAGGTTCCAAGCAAGAAGGTTGTGTTTGCCGACAGCAAATATCTTGGTGTGCCGCGACCAATCTGTGCAGTTGACCCGACACCGCTGTCCACCTATGGAATTCATGACCGTCATCAGCGAAAAAGTACCAATGTGACTTGGGTTGATGGACATGTTTCCAATATCACTAATTCCATAAATAGACTGGTTTCTACTGATGGAACAAACAATGCATACTGGAAACCATTTCTGGGAACACAGTATATGAAAGATTTGAAATAAGGGATTTGCAGTAATGACGACTGAACTGGAAAGCGGACATTCCGCGCATATGAAAAAAGCCGAAAACCTCGGCATTCTGCCGAAGGTCGACAGGCCGCTGAAGATAGTTTTTCTCGGCGCCGGCAGCGCTTTCTTCCGGGCATTGTTCACGGATGTGATGAACATTCCGGGCGCGGACGCCGGAGAAATGGCGCTGGTGGATATTGATGCGCCACGGCTGGCGCTGGCCGGACAGCTCGGAGAGAAATTGATTGCCCTGGGCGGCAAGCCCGGCTGGCGGCTGTCCCTGCATACCGACCGGCTGCCCGCATTGGAAGGCGCTGATTACATCATCAACTGTATAGAAGTAAGCGGCACCGCATGCGTCAAGTTCGACAACGACATTCCGCTGGAATACGGGATTGACCAGTGTATCGGCGACACTATCGGCCCGGGAGGTTTATTCAAGGCATTGCGCACCGCTCCGGTGTGGCTGGAAGTGCTGGCCGATGTCGAGCGCATCTGCCCGCAGGCCTGGGTGTTGAATTACACCAATCCGATGAGCATTCTGTGCCTGGCGGCGGCAAGGGCATCCAAAGCCAAAGTCATCGGGCTTTGCCACAGCGTGCAGCATTCGTCGCATCAACTGGCGGAATACCTTAAAGTACCGTATCATGAATTGAAATGGAGTTGCGCCGGGATCAACCACATGGCATGGTTTACCGAACTGAATCATCGCGGCCAGGACATGTATCCGGTGCTAAAGCAAATGATTGCGGATGATGCCGAACTGCTTGCCAAAGATCCGGTGCGTTTTGACGCCATGAAATATTTCGACTATTTTGTCACCGAATCCAGCGGACATTTCAGTGAGTATCTGCCGTATTACCGCAAACGCAAGGAGCTGATTCAGCGCTTCTGCGGAACCAGATATAACGGGGAAAGCGGATTCTACGCCAACGGCTGGCCGCAGTGGCGGCTGGACAACGATAATCTGCGCCGGAAATACCTCAGCGGCGAAGAGCCGCTGGACATGTCCCGTTCGTGGGAATATGCCAGCTTTATCATCGAAGCAATGGAAACCAACTCTCCCGCAAAAATCTATGCGACCGTACTGAATAACGGTCTGGTTTCCAATCTGCCGTATGACAATGTGGCGGAGATTGCCTGTATCGTTGACGGCAGCGGCATTAACCCCGTGCGTTTCGGAGCCATTCCGGCACAGTGCGCCGCGCTCTGCTGCACCAATCTGCACATGATTGACCTGGCGGCGGACGCCTGCGTAAACCGCTCCAAAGACCTGGCATTCAAATCACTGCTGCTTGACCCGTTGTCTGCTGCCGTATGTTGTCCGGCGGAAATCAAGGAAGTTACAGACCGGTTGTTTGAAGCTGAAAAAGATTTCCTGCAAATGTACCGCTGAAAATAAAACATTAACGAGGAAAGGAGGGCCGGGGAGTTTTTTTGCCGTAACATGTCAAATAACAATTGTTAAACCAGATAGAAGGAGGCGAAAATGAGGAATTATGTAAAGCTGTTGTCATCGGTCGTGCTGTTTGTTTTCTTTGCGTTGCTGACATTGAATGTTTTTGCGGCCACTTATGTCGAAGACATTAATATAAACAGTTATGACCTGGCGCTCATACCATGCGGACACGGACGGGTGGTCTCTACCGGAACCTATCGCAAAGCAATCTATCCTTCAGTTAAGCAAAGCATGCAGTTTATGATGTTTTACAACACCGGCGCCACTACCGGCTATTATGTGCAGACGGAAGATTCTACCGGATATGTAACCGACTGGGAAATCAGACTGGTTGACAACGTCAAGACTTTGCGGTTGACTTTCTACTGTGCTACAAAGCCGAATGTGGTAAAGCAGACGATTACCATTGATCCGGCAAAACCGTATTTGTCCGCTGCGGAGAGATACAAAACCTGGGCGTTTCAGCAGTCGTGGGCAAAGCGGAAGATATCGAAGTTTGATTCAGTAAAAATCATTGCACTCGGAGCATCCCCGTACTTTGACTGGATGAGGACTACTGAGCTTCCGCCGTATTTGAGCGAGTTTGAAGAGGCGGACACCAGCATTGACAAACCGGCAACCGCAACCTGGCTTTCCATGTGGCGCTCTGATGCATTTGACACCTTTTATCCTAGATATACCCCGGCAACTTATGGCGGCTCATTCAGTACACTGCTGTCAGCGCTGCACACCCGCGGTTCAATTCCCATGCCTTATATCAACGGCTGTCTCTGGGATGTCAGGATGGCTGACCCTGATGGAGTGCCAAGCCATCAGTACAGTGAAAACAATATGTGCAAAGACAGCGGCGGCAATCTGGCATATTATAGCGCCGGTTCGAATCTGGCCTACGCCTGTCCGAGCTCCGGGCCGTGGAAAGAAATTGTCCGCCAGGCCAGAATGTATAAAATCCCTGATTCGTCGGGCACGATGAGCGCCGGAGTTTATTACGATGTGGTTGCCAGCGCTGAGCCTAAACTTTGTTATAACTCCGCCCATACTCACGGGAATGGAAATCCGTTCATCTGGCAGGAGTCGTATCATTGGATATTGGCGAATACTCCCGGTGTCATTATGATCGAGGGGTTTGCTGAAAATTATATTGATGTGGTTGATGTTTTCCTGATGCACCTCTATTCAGATTCAACAGATAAGGTTCCGCTGTGGAACGCCGTTTACGGTACGATAAGCCGCAGCGCCGGATGGTATGTCATTCCCAATACACAGACTGCCGGCAACACGATGTCCACGTTGAAAGAAGCCAAGTCATTCGGTTCCCGCACTTGGGGGAGTCCATGGATGGTCTCTAACAGTGGAAATGGCAATTCCTGGACTTATCAGGAGAATCTGTTGACTACAGGTTATGAAGATGTGCTGAGCATGATCAGCGCTGCTCCGGTAGTCCTGGAAGACGGAACAACCGGCATAACCAAATGGAATAATAGCGGAAACATATCAAATGTCTACGATAGTCTCTACGGTAAAAATGTCATCCAAAAAACCGGTACCGGCACTGAATATACTGCCTACCCAGAATGGACTTACACCGGCACCAACGCCCGCTGGAGCGTCAAGCGCACCAATCCGAATGATATGATTACCGGGTTTAAAGTGACGACTGTTTCCGGTAAAACCGTATATCTGTATTACAACGACTGGACGGTTACCACCGCTCCCACCATAAGCGGCAGCGGCAACGGGCCTTATTACATTTATCACGGCATCGGGATTGCCCCGACAAATAACGGCTGGCAGATGATTGACCGCGATCTGGAAGCTGACCTAAAAGATAAGCTGTCAGGTGAAACGATAGATAAAGTCAAACAATTCCTGATGTTTAACAATCCCGGAAGTGTTTGCGATATAAAACTGTTCCAGCGCAATCCATAATATTTTGCGCTGAAGTAATGATAAAGTGCGGCGGAGGCATCCTTTTGGTTCCGCCGCAAACAATTTTTAAATACAACAACTTTTGCAGGATTGGAAAATGAGTAAGAAGGTTGCTATCATCGGCTTTGGCGGACGCGCTAAATGTTATGCTCGCGGATGTCAGGAGTATGTCAACAACAAAATTGAAATCGTCGCTGTTGCTGACCCTGATGCGGCGGGCGCGAAATCCCGTATGTTGAGCGCGGGGCTGGACAACGCTGAAATCTATGATACAACCGAGAAACTGATTGCCAAAGAGAATGATTTGGACGGATTTATCATCGCAAGCCCGGACCATTGCCATCTGGAATCGTTTTCCGCCATTGAACACTTGAACAAGCCGGTTCTATTGGAGAAGCCGCTTGAAGGCGATGCTGACAACTTTGCGGTTTTAGCTGAAAAATTGAAGAGATACAAGGCACCGATTCTGGTTGGTCACTGCATGCGCCATGCGCCGATTTTAAAAAAGGCTAAAGAACTCATTGATAGCGGAGACATCGGCGAAGTGAAATCCATGCGGTTTGTCCAGAACTGTCATTACGGCGATGTCTTTTACCGAGGATGGTCACGTTTAAGAAAAAATATCAGTTCGCTGTTTGTCGAAAAAGCAACTCATGACTTTGATATTATGCATATGCTTAACGGCGACAGCTATGCAAAAAACGTTTTTGCATTTTCAAAACTGAATAAGTTTGGCGGCGACAAGCCGAATGACCTGCGTTGCTCAATTTGTCCGGAAGAAGTCAATTGTCCCGACAGCTTATTAAATTTGCACGTCAATATTCATGGACAGAAAATGACTGTTGAGCAGAGTCAAAGCCAGAAGGACCAATGCGTTTTCGCCAGGGAGATTGATGTTAACGACGACGAGATGTGCATGATCGAATTTGCCAACGGCGTGCAAGGTTCTTATATCCAGACTTTTTATACGCCGGCAAATTACCGCAGCAGGATTTACACCGTAGTCGGCACGCTCGGCGTGATGGAAATCGATATGAGGTGTTTCACCGGTACAATAGGACTCTATCCAAGATACGGCTCCAAAGGCGATCAATATCTTTATAAGTTTGATTATCTTGAACGGAACCATTATAACGGCGACACATATTTAATCCGTAACTTCCTTGGAATTTTGAATGGCGTCGAAGAACCGTTTACCAATGTGGAAGCCGCAATTATGGCGGAGAAACTCGGCCTTGCCGCCGCGAGAAGCGCTGAAACAAGAATTTTAGAAAGTGTTTGACAAATATCCGTAAATTACAACATTGGAGGAGTTTTATGAGTACGAAAATGTTCCGCAGCGCAATTGGGTTTATGATCATGATGGCCGCGGCAATGAATCTTTTGGCTCTGCCGTCTTATGACGACGTGCTGGTGGTGGTCAATGACAAATCCCCTGCTTCGTCAGAAATCGGAACGTATTTTAAAAATGCGCGGAAGATTCCGGACATCAATGTCGTTCATGTTTCCATGACCGACCAGCAGGGCAACGGCAATGAAGCCGGGCAGGCAACCAAAGATGAGAAAAAAGCAGTGGTTGACGCCATAAGAAACCACATGACAACCAACAAGTTGACCGACAAGATAAACTATATCGTTCTGACGCGCGGCATTCCGATGTACTCCGCCAGCCCGGAATTTGCAAGTTCCAGCTCCAATTTTCATCTTACTGACGTTTATGTGATGTTCAGCTTATCAGAGTCGGCGACGGACAACAGCATTCCGGATATTTTCTGCAAAAACAAATACTTTTACTACTACAATCCCGACATACTTAACAAGAAATTTTCGCATAACAATTTTGGTTATTACATTGTATCGCGGCTGGACGGACCGGGCGTAAATAATATTAAAAAAATGATTGATGACTCTGGACTTCCAGCGTATGGTTCATACAAGAAGAACGGCGGCAAGGCAAAATTCCTTACTCTGCATCAAGCAGTTTCGCCGTTGGTTAAAAACGAACTGGCCAGGCGAAATATTGAACTGGTGCAAGTGCCAGCCAATCCGACCACCAAACAGTTGACCGCAACGATGGATACTGTTGCCAAAAACGTGATGTTCGCTTTCTTTAATAACGTTGATTTTGGTTATGCCGCTTTGCCGGATGACAACAATTTTTATGGTGATGGCGACATGGTCAGCCGGTATCCGTTCATTTACCGCGGCGCTACTTTCCTGCCTGGCTCGTTTGCCACTTGTTTTCGTTCCTATCCGTCACGCTTGATGAACCGGGATAATGGCGGGCTGCTGGAGATAAACGCTGATACAGCCCAAATTACCGAATGTCAGAAAGCCTATGACGGCAGTGATATTAAATTCCGCCATCAAACCTGTGTGGCTTTTGATCCGGTAAATAATCAAGTCTGGTGTGGCACCGGCGAACCGGCATTGAATGTGTTTATGTCTTTCAATAATCGCGGAACGGATGAGTTTTTCCGCGAACACATGCGCAATGAAGGCGGTGGCATCGCCATTTATGACGCCGCTAACGGTAATATTCTCAGTTGGATAAACGCCAATGACGCGGGCAGCCCGCTGAAGAATAACCGAGTCGTCAAGATGGCTTATGACAAAGCATCAAAGCTGATGTGGGTAATGCATTACAAAGGCGTTCAATATTACGATCTGGTTGACAAATCATGGCATGATGTTCCGGCGTTGCAGAACAACTTTGCCGCAGGTTGCTCTATCTATGTTGATCCTTTTGATAGCGACAAAGTGTATTTCTCTTTTTATTACAGTGATAGTGGCAATTATACAAAGGTTTCTTCTCAGATTTCTGGCGCGGCAAACAGCATTTATGAATACAGCAAAAGAGCTCAAGCGGTAAAAAGTTATCCGATTGATACTGACGTCGCAGTTACCGGAGTTGCGCCGCAGATGGTTAAAACATCCGCCGACACGCTGTGGGTTGTCAAAGGCCGGTATGACAAGGGCTTCAGGCAAATTGCACTGATCAGGTATGATCTGGCTAAAAAAACGATAGTGGAGAAAATCATCCTTGGTGATTTAATCCCTGAAATAAAAAATCCGGAGCCTGATCTGAAATCTGTTCTGCTTCAACCGCCGTATGCGATGGTCGCGGGCCCGAATAACACAATCCTGACGCCCATTGGTTGCGGAATAACTTATACTGCAGCAAGAACCAGTACCGACGGTAAAACAACCTATTCCGGAGAAGTCAAGAATTATGTCATCCGGGTTACTGAAAAATCCGGTGCCGCCAGTGAGATTGAAGTTATCAATGATCCGGTGATGAACTATGTCTCCGCAAGCGGGGATTTTTGTGCCCGTTCATTGATCGCCGACCCGCAGGACAACAATAAAATGTACATGGTGTTGTGCTGGCCGTGCACGTCCTTTATGATGGCAAAGTCAAACGACGGCGGCAAAACGTGGTCCAAATGGTCAACATCATCTAAAATCTCAAATATCTATGACCTCGCTATAAACAACAAAACGATTTATGCCGTACGCAGTTATCAGTCTCTCCAAAATTTGTTATCCGATTTCATGGCCTTCGGACTTAACGCCTTCGGCGGCGGCGTTGTGCATGATTCCATGAGGTACAATCTGTCACCGGTTTCCGGCATTTCTGCCTATAAGAGAGGGCCCAACGATATATATTATGCCTATAGCAATTCTATCGACTCGATTCCATTCCGTGCTGACGCAGATGGAAAAATCTATGATTTATGGGATTCCATCAAGACTTACAAGACCGGCGATTCCGTAACAGACGGCGCTGTGGTGTATGTCAGCGCCCAGGAAAATAACACCGGAAATCCGCTTACTCCATACTGGCAGACTGTGGATATCCGCAATGTTAAAGATTATTCAGCGGGAACCGCATATGTAAAAAATGATTTTGTCAATTACAAAGGGAAAACATATATTTGCATCATAAGCAATAGTGCCTATGCACCGGACACATATTTCTGGAAGGAGACGGATATCAGCAATATCGGCGATTATTCAAGCTCCACGCAGTACGCTTCCGGCAATATTGTGTTGTACAATAGCGTTTATTATGTGGCAACAGCGGCAACGCAAGGGAGTGTTCCCGGCGGGGCGGGATATTGGCAGAAAACATCCACAGTTGTGACTTATAAAACGGTACCTATCTCTCAGACAGAGCCGATGATGTTCCTGTACACTGACGGATTTTCTATTGGAGAAGTGCGTCTTGCCACCCAGGCGCAGTATCCACAGGACGGCGGTGCCGGTTATACCGGCCACTTCCTGGTGTTTGAGCCGAAATGCGCGCCGTTCGCGCCAAGGGTGGATGAAGACAATCTGAACCCGATGATTCCAGACAAAAAGACCATTGAAATTCCGCTGAAAAGTCCGGGACTGGCATTAAGCGATGACGGTTTCATTCCTGAAACCATTAACAATGGCACGGTTACGATCAAGGACGAACTGGGCAAACCGGTTACAGCAACAATTGGATATGTTGCTTCCGGCAACAAGATCGTGCTGACCGGCGATTTCAGCGGACTTTTTTATCAGGTGACGCTGAAGTGCGGGATCAACGGCATCAAAAACATCAAGGGTGCCTGCTTGACCAATACCCGCGCTGACGAGTTTAAAGATGAAATAACTTATACTTTCGGAATAAGCACGGAAATCTATACGCCGCCTGCGGATGTCGTTGGCCCGGTCAAAATGCCTTCAACCAATTCCAAATACGACTTGATTGTCAGCAGAGTATGGTGGACCGGCAAGCCGGTCATCGGACAGCCGCTGACCGTGAATTTCGAGATCAGCAACATCGGCACTGTCAAAACCGCTGCCGGAACCGGAATTCAGAAAGCTAAGGTTTACATGAATAATGTGCTGGCGGATGTCAAGACCTATAATGATATTGCATCGAAAGGCAAAGTTTCATTGACTGCAACTATCCCCGGCGCGTCCATTGTCGGCGGCAAGCAGTGTAAAGTGATGGTTTGGGCGGACGCCACGGACAAAGTGGTTGAAATCCGCGAAACCAACAATACCAATTCGGCAAATTTTATGATCGAAACCCGGCCTGATCTGATCGTCAAGGAAATTACATTGTCGCCGAAACCAACGGCGAAAAAACCGTTGACGATTTATTTTAAGATAAACAATATCGGAGCATCAGCCACCGCCGCCGGAGCGGGCATGCAAGTGGCCACAGTCTTTGTTGACGGCAAAGTCGTCGGCACGGTTGCGTATGATGATGTGGCGAAAGGCGGTTCGATTGCCAAGCAACTGGCATTGCCGGGCGGAATCGCGACCGCAGGAGTTCACAAAATCAAGGTTGTTGCCGACACAAATAAGATAGTGGATGAGATAAGCGAGCTTAACAATTCGCTGGAAAAAAGTTTCTCCATTGCGAAATAAAATCTGTTATGATAAAGTATAAAATAAGGAGTTTATAAAAATGAAAAAACTGGCAGACGCAACTAACATTCTCAAGCGCCATCCGGCAAATCCGCTGATCAAGCCATCAGACTATCCCGGCGTGATGCAGACCTACAACCCGTCCCCGGTAATGTATAACGGCGAAACCATCATTCTGCTGTCCATGCTTTTTTATAAGCAGGAGAGGCTTGGCGAAACTCGCGTGGCGCGAAGCAAAGACGGTATTCATTTTGAGGTTGAAGACAAACCGTTCATCAATCTGGACATT
>Ga0074197_1002543_pt1 | contig 12499 bp, 14 predicted proteins | sample EPASupsiteSAE305_FD_64526 | JGI IMG/M metagenome (GOLD analysis project Ga0074197, IMG submission 64526) | Bioremediated contaminated groundwater microbial communities from EPA Superfund site, New Mexico - SAE3-05 reassembly with SPADES | ecosystem: Environmental > Aquatic > Deep subsurface >...
AAATATAGGCGGAGTGGCATCCGCATCAATTTTGGCCGCAACTTACAACAAATCACTTGTAGGCGTAGGTGTTTTGATGGCAGTGATGGGCTTTATAATAGGCACTTTTGTAGGCTTGGCTGTCGGAAATATTTTGATTTGGATGGCTAATTAAGATAATAAAATCGGCAAACAATTAAAAGATTAACCTAAGTTACAGTAGAGTAAAATATTACGGAAAATATCAAGGAGTATATTGTGGTAACATATGCGACAAATGAACTTATACCGTCATCCGATTTTGCCAAAAAATTTGGTGCATATCTTGGGCAGATTAGAGAGCATACGGTAGAAAAACTGGCAATTTTAAAAAACAACAAAGTCGAAGCGGTACTTATCTCTAAAGATGAGTATGAAAAAATGGCAGAAGCGATGAAAATAGTAGAAGCCAATGAAATAATAAAATCTATTCAAGCAGGACTTGAGGATGTAAAATCAGGCAAAGTTCAACCCATAGAAAAACTTTGGAGAGAGCTTGATAATTGAGTACAGCGACAACTTTTTAAAAGAGGCAAAGCCATTATCAAAAAAATTCAAACTTTTAAAGTCAGATTTGAGGACAGCTATCGATGAAATAGAGTCTTCAAAAGATTTTGGAGTGCATTTAGGATTTAATCTTTTTAAAAAAAGAGTCAAAAACTCATCCATCCCGACAGGTAAGAGCGGTGGTTTTAGAATCATAATCTATCAACAACTTGAAAACAAAATCGTATTAATATCAATTTTTTCTAAAACCGATAAAGAAAATTTGAGTGATGATGAATTCTCTATGGCACTAAAGAAATTTTTGGAACAATACTAATCAGTAAAAAGAGAATTATTGAAGAAAAAAACAATTTTACCGCTTATAAATCATCAACACTTACAACTTCAACTTTGTTGCTTTTATGGTATTTTCTTGATATCAACTTATTAGAAGTTTCTTTTTTTAAAGTCAAAAGAGTGTCTGGCACCCATTTTATGCGTGGAAAAAGTAGTTTTAGATACAAATATTTTGATTGAGATTATGAATTTTTATGCTAAACTACACTTTAAATAATTTTTAACCGATAAAAATATAAAAAGGAAAACAGGATGTCAAACGAAATGAAGAATGCGAGTGCATTGACACTCTTTGCAAAAGGGATTGATACGGGAAGTTTTGGCGGGAGATTATTTGGATATTTGATGTTTTATGTAGTTTTTACTTCCGTAAATCTCCTCTTCCTTATGATATCAAAAGACTATATGGTCGGCTATAAATTTGGTTTCTTTCTCTCCTTTTTTCTAGCATTTGGTTGGACTGCACTCCCTTTTATCTTCTGGGAAAGAAGCATAAGAAAGTTTCGTCGCAAGCATGGGCTTAGTATTTATAAAAATGTAAGAGAAGAGATGGAGCAGATAGAGTTTAATAAGATGTACGAGAAAGAGAGAGCGATGGAAGAGCGAGCGAGAGAGGCTTATGAGGCGAAAAAGAGGGGGTAATTTAAAATGGGATTCATAGCAAAAGGTATATCAATGTTTAAAAAATATAATAAGTTGAACAATCAAAAAAAACTTTATATTTTCATTACTTTGATGGTAAATTATTTAATAAGTAAAATTTTTGCCATCATGCTTTTTTCACTATTTTATATTTTTATGATTAATCCTATCATTGATAAAGAATTTAATCCTTCATTTTTTGATTTAGTAAATCTTTTTGTATTTAGTCCTGCAGGACATTTTTCAATATATATATTTTTCGGCATATTTCTTATGATAAGTAAGTTTTTAACTAAAGTGCTGTGCATTGAAACAAAATTAATAAACTCAATTAAAATGAATAGATTGATTATCAATACTTTTAAAAAATACATCTAAATAAGCACCTCCCAGAGCTGGTCAGAGTTTTACTTTTTGAAATCGTACAAATTTTGAACTGAATTTTTATCATGTTTTTGTAACTATTTTATGGTATCATTTTGTTATGAGCAAAAAAGATAAATTACTTGAGAGATTTTTAAAAATACCACCATGCAAAGATTTGACATTTGACGAACTTCAAACTTTGCTTTTGGGTTTTGGTTATGAAAAGATAGAAGGTAGCGGTTCTGCTGTTAAGTTTTACAACAAAGAGAAAGATAGTCTTATAAACTTACACAAACCGCATCCAAGCAATATTTTAAAAATCTATCTTGTTAAGCAGATACAAGTTAAGCTAAAGGAGATACTATAATGGCTAATACAATTGAATATAAAGGCTATGTCGGTTCAATAGAGTATTCTAGTGAAGATAAACTATTTTTTGGAAAAATAGAGCTTATAGATGACTTAGTGACCTTTGAGGCAGATAGTGCAAGTGAGCTTGAAACCAACTTTCATAATGCAGTTGATGAATATCTGCAAACCTGCAAAGAGCTAGGCAGAAAGCCGCAAAAGACATACAAAGGTGTCTTTAATGTTAGAATTGACCCAAAGTTGCATCAAAAAATCCATCAAGAAGCTCTAAAAGCCGGAATGTCTCTTAATGCTTTTGTTCAAAATATGTTGAAGTCAAAAGTAACAGCAGGTTGATAAGTAAAATGAAAATAACAAAAATAGAAACAGAGATAAAATACATAGAGCTAAAAACCCCGTTTAAAACAGCACTTCGTGAGACTTCACATGTAGAGTTTGTGAGAGTACACGTTGAAGATGAAAACGGGCATGTCGGTGTCGGTGAAGCGCCTGCTACAAAGGCGATTACGGGGGAAGATATTGAGATAATTTTAAACTCTATCGAGAGCGTAAGAGAGCACTTTTTAAACCTTACATGTAAAGAGGCTTTAGAGCTTTTGCACTCTTCATGCGCCGTGAGGAACGAAGAAGTGCCCTTGGGGTATCGCATCGGTTCAAGTGCCAAAGCGGCGCTTGATATGGCGTTTATATCTTTACATGTCAAACAAGAAAACCGTAGTTTGGCGGAGCATTTTTGCATAGAGGATTTTACGCCTATAAAAACGGATGTGACTATCAGCCTCAACTCTGCGGATGTTATGCTTGAAGATGCGAAAAAGGCGTATAATGAGGGCAAATACATACTCAAAGTAAAAGTCGGCAGTGATGTTTTACATGCGGTTGACGTTATAAGAAAAATAGCTAAAGAGCTTCTACATGTACAAATATTGGTCGATGCAAATCAGGCATGGAGTTTTGAGGATTCACTCATATTTATAAAAAATATGCAAGACATGAAGATTGAACTTATAGAACAGCCTGTCATTGCTGCTGATTTGGATGGTTTGAAAAAGATTGCAGAGGCTTCTGATATTCCCATTTTAGCAGATGAAGCGGTTTTTACACTAGAGGATGTTAAAAAAGTCATAGAGTCAAAAAGTGCCGACATGATAAATATAAAACTTATGAAGTGCGGCGGAGTTACAAAGGCTATCGAGATTTTAGAGTATGCAAGAGAGAAAAAAGTTACATGTATGTTAGGCTCTATGCTTGAGGGTCCATACTCCATAAACATAGCACTATATCTGGCGTTTGCCTACCGTGATGTTATACGCTATATAGATTTAGACAGTCCGCTGCTTTATAAAGAGCCATCGGCGGAACTTGATTTTGAGTTTTTCGGCTGTGAGATAACCCTAAGAAACCTGCACTAAACTCCGCACATGATGTGCAGGAGTTTTTAAAATTCTACTTTTCCTTGTAAGATTTTGTAAACTTAAGATAGAGCAGAGGCAGCACTATTAGGGTTAAGAGTGTTGAACTTATCAAGCCGTTGATAACTACGATTGCAAGCGGTCTTTGGATCTCTGATCCCGGTCCTGTAGCAAATAACATCGGCAATAGACCGAGTGCGGCGATAGTCGCCGTCATAAGAACAGGACGAAAACGTTTGAGAGTTCCCTCTCTCACGGCATCTATGACTTCATAGCCATGTTGAACGAGATAGTTAAAGTAGTTGACCAAAACGACACCGTTAAGCACGGCGATACCAAGCAGTGCGATAAATCCGACCGAGGCAGGAACGGACAGATACTCGCCGCTTATATAAAGTCCTGCAAATCCTCCGATAAGTGCTAAAGGTACATTTATGAGCACCAACATGGCTTGCGTGATGGAGTTAAATGAGACAAAAAGCAGGATAAAAATTAGTAAAAGTGCGATTGGAATAATTATCATCAGCTTTGAGGCAGCTCTTTGTTGATTTTCAAATTCGCCTCCGTATGTCACGTAGTAGCCGGCGGGCATTTGAACTTTTTGTTCGATTTGAGCTTTTGCGTCTTCGACGAAACCGACTAAATCTATTCCTTCCACATTGCTCTGTACAACTGTTTTGCGGTATCCGTTTTCATGCTCTATCTGCACCGGTCCAGTCGTTTTTGTAAATGTTACCAAGTTGGCTAAAGAGATGCTTGTTCCGTCTTTTAGGACATAGTGGAGTGACTCCAATGCACTTAGGGAGTTGTGCATGACATTTTCACCTTTTACCATCAATTTGATACGGCGCATGCCCTCTTGGACGACGCCTACTTGAACACCCGTAACCATTGTTTTCATAAAAGCGGCGATTTCTCTCTCGCTTAGTCCATAATGACCCAGAGCTTGTTGGTTGAAGCTTAGCTCAAAGTACTCGATTCCCTCGTTGCTCTTTTTATAGACATCGCTGCTTCCCTTAACCTGTTCTAAGATGGTTTTTATCTCGGCAGCTACTCTCTCAAGTTCATCATGGTCGTCTCCAAAGATATCGATTGCCAAATCGCCGCGTACTCCCGTGAGCATCTCCGATACACGCATCTCAATAGGCTGTGTAAATACATATTCGACACCTACCATGGAGTCAAGTGAGGCTCTTATCTGATTTTTCATCCACTCTTTTGATTGCTCGCGCCACTCTTTCATGGGTTTTAGTATGAAAAAAGTGTCTGTGTCGTTGAGACTCATGGGATCAAGTCCTAGCTCATCCGTACCGGTTCTTGCGATAATAGATGAAATTTCAGGTACATCGGACATAAGTTTGGTTTGAATTTTTTTATTTAGCTCGATACTCTCTTCAATGGAGATTGAGGGCAGGGACTCTATCATCGCAATCAAAGTTCCCTCATCCATCGTGGGCATAAAGGCTTTTCCTGTTTTTGAAGCAAGATATAGCGAGCCTCCAAAGAGAAGAAATACCGTTACAAACACTGCGCTAGAGTGTTTTATGGCAATATCAAGAGAGGGTTTGAAACCTTTTAAAAGGGTTTTTATCAGCCAAGACTCTTTATCCTCACGAATTTTTAAGATAAATGAACTCAGCACCGGAATAAGTGTAAGAGAGAGGATTAAGGAGCTAAAGAGAGCAAATACGATGCTTAGAGCTACTGGTTTAAAGAGCTTTCCTTCAAGTCCCTCAAGTGTCAAGAGCGGCATAAATACGATGATGATGATAAGCACTCCCGTAACTATTGAGGGTGCCATCTCAAGAGCGGCATTGTAAATGATATGTACTTTATTCTCATTTTTTCGCTTTGGATTTCCAAGTTCTGCCGTTATGTGTTCAACCATAACGACGGCTGAATCTACAAGCATGCCCACAGCGATGGCAAGACCGCCCAAGCTCATCAGGTTGGCACTGAGTCCAAAGTAATCCATAGCTATAAAGCTCATCAGCAGGGCAAAAGGCAAAATAAGTGCTACGCTAAAAGCTGAAGCAAAATTTCCTAGAAATAGTAAAAGTACGATAACAATCAATATAACGGCTTCAAGCAATGAGCTTTTAACGGCATCGGTTGCCAGATTGACAAGAGTGGAACGGTCATAAAAAATATCTATTTTTGTATCTTTGGGGAGAGAGGATTCCATTTCTGCAAGTTTTTCTTTTACATCTTTGAGTACTTTTGAGGTATTGGCACCTTTGAGTCCTAGCACAACACCTTGAACAGCTTCTCCTTGCCCATTTTTTGTAGAAAAACCTGCTCTGCTGAGGTATCCTATTTTTACATCCGCCACATCGGCGATAGAGATTACTTTGCCGCCAACAGAAGCAACATTTAGGTTTTTAATATCAAATATGTCGTTGACACGCCCGACACTTCGTACGAGGATACTGTTTACTCCCTGCGTAACACGCCCTGCACCGTCATTTAGGTTATTTTCTTCAAGCGTTGATATAAGCGTCTCCAAGCTGATACCGTAAGTCCGCATAGCTTCAAGCTTAGGTGTAACTTCATAAGTTTTTACTTTGCCGCCAAGCGCATTAACTTCTGCAACTCCGCTGATAGAGCGGATTTTCGGCGAAATTACCCAATCAAGCAGAGAGCGTTTTTCGCTTAAATCAAGTGTTTTTGACTCAATAGTAAACATCAAAATTTCGCTCAGAGGCGTACTGATAGGTGCTAATCCACCCTCTAGATTTGCAGGCAGTTCATCAGCGATACCGCTTAGCCTCTCAGTTACTTGCTGTCTTGCCCAGTATATATCCGTGCCCTCTTCAAAGTCAATGGCAATATCGCAAATACCGTATTTTGCGGTTGAGCGCATAACAGTTTGATGAGGAATACCGAGCATTCCCATCTCGATAGGAATAACAATTCGCGACTCGACTTCATCGGGCGTCATGCCGCTTGATTTCATAATAATCTTTACCTGCGTAGGCGAAATATCGGGGAAAGCATCAACGGGAAGATTATTGTAGGACTTAACGCCTAACCCTAAAATCACAACGGCAAACAGAGATATAAAAAGTCTTTGCGTAAGTGAAAAAGAGATTAATCCTTTCATTATTCGCCTTTTTGGAGCATATTTTGCAATATGCTCGTTGCGCTGATTGCAATAGGTTTTTTCAACTCAGGGTTATACTCAAGATAGCACATTTGGCGATTTTCGGCAATTACGGCTACTTTTATAGTACGGTATGTTTGAGCATCTTTTATAAAAACTACCGAGTTTTCACCATCTTGTATGATCGCATTTTTGTTGATTAAAAAAGCTTTTTTTTGAATGTTAAGCGTGGCTTTTGTTTTTAATCCCACTAGAAGATCTGCCTCTTTTGGAAGCGAAAAACGAACATATCTAGTTTGGTTTATAGGGTTAAGCGATGGAGAGAGAAGCAATACTTTTGATTTTATCTCGCTTCTATTAATGGTTATGATTACATCTTGAGCTGCTTTAAGCTTATCTGCAACTGCTTGGGGAAGATCACTCTCAAGCCAGTTCTCACCATCAGCTTTTATAACAAAAAGAGAGCTTGAGGGAGATATATTATCTCCGGATTGGATATTTACTTGAAGAAGCACCCCTTTTAGAGGAGATGCCAATTTTATAGTAGAAGAGATGCTAAGCTCTTTGGTTAATCTCTTGATCATCTCATCGTCTGCACCGTAAGTTTTAAGCAGAGCTTTTGATGATGAGAGTTTTGTCTTGCTTCTTTTAAGCTCCGAATCTGCCAAAAGGCACTCTTTTTGGGCAATAATTTCTTCTTTACAAAGTTTTGATTTACGAGCTGCTTCATTCTCGTTATGCATTAATTCTAATGAATCTGCAATCACCTCTTTTTGAGCTTCAATCCACTCAGAGGCACTTAGCTCAGCTAAGATCTCTCCTTTGCCGACACTCTCAAAATTCGCTTTATTAAGCCTTGTAACATGAGCTTCATATGGAAGGGAAATTGTATGGAGAAGTTTTGGCGGAGTCGTAACGCTCATCATATACTCATCCAGCGGCACATGTGTAACCTCTTGTGCCAGAGCGGTTTGAATCTGCCAATTTTTCTCATCTTGGGGAGTAAGTGTGATGTCCCCTAAGAGCGATATACTAAATAATGCCTGTAATAAAATAACTGTTTTTTTCATATCTGTTCCTTGATTTTTAAAACGCCGTAGAGTTGAAACAGTGTTTTATAATAGTTTTTACGTTGCTCTATAAGTTCCTCTTTTAACTTCCATATTTCACGCCCTGATAGCAGATACTCAATAGCCGAACTCTCGCCCAGAGTATAAGCATTCTCAATAAGAGGCATAAGGGTGTTTTCATATTTATTTAACATATCAGTTGTTGCATGTATCGCTTTAAAATGTTGCAAGAGTTGGTTTTTTAACATATCTGCTTGGGATGCTTTTTGTAGTTTAACTCCCTCTTTTTCATGCATAATCGCACTTTTTTTATGCATAAGCATTGCACGGCTCTCTTCATTTAGAGAGCTTGTAAAGTTCAGCGGAACTGACAAGCCGACTACAAATCTATCCGTATCAATCTCATTTTGATAAGCCGCACTGAGCGTAAATGAGTCAAACTGTGAACTGTAGCGATCAAAATCGCTTTGAAGACTTTGAACTTTTTTATTTAGCGACTCTTCTTGCAGGGACTCTTCTTGATTGTTAAAGAGAAGCTCTTTTGTAACTTGCTGGACATCTTGACAGTAAAGTTGCTTATCGCTAAATAGCGGCAAAAGAACGAAAGATTGTAAAGCGGCACGAGAAACTTCTACTTCATCCTCATAATGTTTATACTCAGTTTTGAGGCGATCTAGCTCAAGTTGAAGCTGTAAAAGCTCTTTTTTGGAGATTTCTCCGAATGTATATGCTTTTTCTTTTTTTTTGTATAACTCAACAAAAGCCTCAAAAGATCTCTTATATTGCTCAAGGCTCTCTTTATCAAGACAGTTTACATGGTAAAGAAGACGCACTTCATTTTCCAGAAGCATAAACTCATGTTTTAGGCTTAAAATCTCGGCTTCACCCTGATATGTAGCAGATTTGACGATACTGTTTTTGACATTGGGATTCATAAAATTTTGTTCAAGTCCGATGCTGTATTCGTATCCTGAACTCTCTATTTGCGGCTTAGCATAAGTTGTATCAGCTAAAAGTTTAGTTGCTTCTCTTGATGAGAGAGCTTTAATTTGTGAAGAGTTTGCGAACTCTAAAGCTTGAATCGATTTTGCCAAAGGATGTTCGCTTCTAAGCTTTTGCAAAATCTCATCTAAACTAAGCGTTGATGCGTTTAAAAACATGGTGCAAAATAGTAGAAAAAATAGAGATTTCATTTCGACTCTTTCTCTATAACGGTGCCATCAAGCGCATTAATGATAACTCTATAATTTTTTGTCGTTATTTTGTAGATTAGATATCTGCCGCTGTGGGTAAGTTTTAGAGACATGACATCTTCTGTTGTCAGCTCTTTAGTTATAGAGTGGGCTTTTTTTTCACCTATCGTATCTATAGCATATAATCTTGCTTTTTCATTTTGTTGCGTAAAGGGCTGTTTGTCAATGCCGCTAAAGTACAAATAATCGGAGTTGCTCATCATTTTGCCCGAAGCAAAAACAATAAACGGAATAATTAATAATAGAAAAGTTTTCATAGTTACCTTTTTTATCACAAGCAAAGCTGTGAATTTATTTTTATATTACGCATTAAAACGAACTCGTCCGTTTTAATGGCAGGGACAATTTGTCCCTACAACCCCCTAAAGCTACGAAAAACAAGTTTTTCGAGATTTACAAGATTGTGTTTAAAAAAGGATTATGCGATAGGTGGTTTAAAAAAGTTGAAGTAGTCGAGTGAAAGAAATATCTCGTCGTATGCAAAAAGACTATCTTGCGTATCAACGATAGGAAAAGAGATAGGATTGTCTAAAAACAGATATGGCGTATGGTATTCAAAATGAATATCGCACAACATGTCTGCATGTTCGCCCATAACCGGAGATGAAAGTTCGGTTACATAGGCTTCCATAGAAGAGTGTTTGTCATCCAGTACGGCAAAAGTATAGTCATGTACTACCGAGAAGCTTATCGCAAACAACAACAGCAATGACCATATTTTTTTTGAGTTCATGGTGCTATTGTACTTAAAAAGGGTTAATGTCATATTGATATGTTAAAACTAAAAACTCTGCTTTTTAAAAACATGAAACTCTTTTGCAACTTTTTCATTTTGCAGTCCGAGTTGCTCAAGCGATTTTGGATTTACTAAAAACCATCCTAAAGTAACATTTACCTTATCGCCTTTTTCTAGTTTAAACTCCCGTTTTACGGCTCTTTTCTCATTTGCTTGAATCATTGTATCTTTTAGCGTCACATCTGCTGCCCACGGCATGGCAGGTTTGCCATCCTTGCCTATTACTCTTACGAAAACTTCATCTTCAAGATTTATACTCTTTTTGTCTCTTGTCACGCTGATTTTTAAAACTGCCATTCGCATAGGATGAAGCAGAAGCGCATGTGAAGAGCGGTTGTCTACATTGACTATGAAATGATCTATATTTTTAACAAGAGAGATATCCACATATTTGCTAAGCATGTCAGAGTTTGAGTGCGCTCCGGCAAATCCGTGAAATGCATGTTTTTTAGTATCATTTACAGAAGATACGCTTCCGGCTACTTTTGGCATATGGCAACTCACACAGTTTGCTTGACTCATTTCGTCGTTTACATTGGTTGAACAGAGGTTAAGTCCATGGTTGTTGAGGTTATGTGAATGGCATCCGACACAAACATTTCCGTTGGCAAAATGCTCGTTTTTTTCAGTGATAATCTTATGGTACGGGGAATCAAGCGAAGCTCTTTGTGAACCGTAATAACTCTTTGGTTCTTTACTGATTATGTTTGTATTGCTCTGCTCATGCTTTTGGATATTCTCGATGCGGTGACAATATGCGCAGCTGATTGCTTCTTGATGAGTAGGATTGTTAGAATCATGAAGAGCTTTTTGTCCATCTGTTAACATCTTGTCTAGATTGTCCGCAGCAGGAGAGTGACACTTTCCACATGAGTACTGTTCAAGCTTGTTTTTATGCGGATGTTTATCCCAGACGGCTTTATGAATCACGTCTTTATCGGGTGTCGCATTTGCATGCATGGAGTCGTAATACTCACTGTAGATTTGAGGGTGACATGTTTGACACTCTTTGCTAGGTTCGAACTCATGAACGCCGTCATTTGCAAAAAGAGCTAACGAGAGAGCAAAAAAGAGAGATAATTTTTTCATGGAATAATCCTTTGTTAAATTGGGTTTTAATTATAACTAATATTTTTAGAAACGCTCTTAAGCCAAAAAAATCCGATAAAACCTGCAATAAGCGATGCGCTAAGTATGCCGATTTTTGCTTGAAGTATCAGAACATCATTGCCTAAAAATGCCAGTTCTGCTACAAATATTGACATTGTAAAACCTATGCCCCCTAAAAAAGAGACACCTACAATCTGACTCATGGTTGTATTTTCAGGAAGAGAAGCTAGTTTTAGTTTTATGGCAAGCCATGAAGTTCCTGCAATTCCTATGACTTTTCCTGCAATAAGTCCAAAAATAATTCCAATTGAGACATCTTGTGTAATTGTTTGAGAAATGGAAGCAAAATCTATGGATATTCCTGCATTTGCAAGAGCGAAGAGCGGAATGACGACTAAACTCACAGGCAGGTGCATCGAATGTTCAAGTCTCGCTGAGGGTGAACCTACCGCATCGATTTTGTCTTTTATATTTTGCAGTATCGCTTTTTGTCGCTCATGCATCGTATAGTCGGTTGCAACAGGATATCTGTCGTACTCATCGAATAGATTTTTTGAATCATCCGTAAAAGTAGTCGGCTCATATTTTGGCAGGGAGGGAATCGTCAAAGCCGCTATTACACCTGCGATGGTAGCATGTACGCCTGATTCAAGCATAAAAAGCCACATAACACTTCCTATGATAAAGTAAGGAAGTACGGCATGAATCCCAAAGCGATTAAAGGAGAGCATCACTAAAAACGAGATAAAGGCTAAGAGTAGCGGTATAAGATGTATCTGCTCAGTATAAAAAAGGGCGATAACAACAACAGCACCTAAGTCGTCTACTATTGCAAGTGCAACTAAAAATGTAACAAGTGCTGTAGAAACTCTCTTGCCAAGAAGAACAAGTGCACTTATGGCAAAGGCGATATCTGTTGCCATCGGGATGCCCCATCCGTTTGCGCCCTCACCGCCTGCGTTTATGCCAAAGTAGATGAGTGCAGGCATAATCATGCCGCCTATAGCCGCTAAAATAGGCAAGATAGCAACTCTTATATTTGATAGTTCACCTACAGATATTTCCCTTTTTATCTCTAATCCTATAAGGAAGAAAAACATAGCCATAAGACCGTCGTTAATCCAGTGATGAATGGAGTGTGAGAGACTCCATGAACCGACTTCAATTTTTATATTCGTGTGAAATAGGTTTGCATATGCGTCGGCAAAAGGCGTATTTGCAAGCAATAGCGCAACAATGGTCATACCCATTAATATCAAGCCTGTTGTTGTTTGAGCGTGTATAAAATGCTCAAACGGAGTCGCAATTCTGTTGAATGCTTTTTCCCACGGTGCGTATAATTTCATAATAATCCTTCTAATTGCCGCTTGATTATATCAAATGAGAGTAACCGATGTTATAATCCGCTTATGAATTTAAAAGAATTAGAAGATAAAAAAATCCTCCTTTTTGGCAAAAGTCGTGCTTTTAGCATGGATGAGTTTTCATCACAGCTTAAGTTCCACAGAATCAGCGTA
>Ga0074197_1002544_pt1 | contig 12482 bp, 8 predicted proteins | sample EPASupsiteSAE305_FD_64526 | JGI IMG/M metagenome (GOLD analysis project Ga0074197, IMG submission 64526) | Bioremediated contaminated groundwater microbial communities from EPA Superfund site, New Mexico - SAE3-05 reassembly with SPADES | ecosystem: Environmental > Aquatic > Deep subsurface >...
GAATCTTCAGCCAGGAGCGTGCCGGACTCAATGGCCGCAAATTCAAGGTGTACAAATTTCGTACCATGGTCGCCAATGCCGAGGCCCTACGCCACTCCCTGGAAGAACGCAACGAGATGGACGGCCCGGTGTTCAAGATCGAACACGATCCGCGCATCACCAAAATCGGCCGATTTCTGCGCAAGACCAGCCTGGATGAACTGCCGCAACTCTTCAACATCCTCAAAGGCGAGATGAGCCTGGTCGGCCCGCGCCCGCCCATCCCCAGCGAGGTGGAAGAATATCTGCCCTGCCAGCGCCGACGGTTGTCGATGAAACCCGGCCTTACCTGCATCTGGCAGGTGGCCAGCCGGCGCAATGACATTCCCTTTGAAAAATGGATGAAGATGGACCTCAAATATATTGATAATTGGTGTTTGCTGCTGGACGTGCAGTTATTGTTGCGCACCGTATCGACGGTGCTGTTCGGTTCAGGACGATGAATCGATTGAGCAGGCGACAGTTAGGGTGGCAGTCATCTTCCCGTTTGACCACAAACAACAACGAAATCGAAACGCCAGAACTCATCAATGCGTGTATGAAGATCTCGTCATGATCGCCGAGCTTCAAAGCCTTCCAGGGAGAATCTGCCGACTTGCCGCATCTCGCCTCGTACAGAATGTTGGCGCGCTGGCGTTGGTGCAGGCAGTGGGTTATTTCATCCCGCTTCTCACCTTGCCCTATCTCACCCGCGTACTTGGACCCGAGGAATGGGGCCGCGTTGTCTGGATGCAGGTAATCCTAAGCTACTTCAACATCCTCACCGATTGGGGGCTTTCCTGGAGCGGCACCCGTAAGATCGCTACCCTTCGCAATGACCGTACGGCGCTATCCGAGACCTTTTTCGCTGGGTGGGCAGTGCAATGGGGACTGTGTGCGGTCGCGTTGAGCATTCTTCTGGGGCTTGCCGCATTCGCCCCCTTCTTTGCAACCTTCCGCCCCTATGCCTTGTATGGGACTGGCGTGATTATCGCAGGTGTACTGTTTCCGGTCTGGCTGTTGTCAGGGCTGGAACGGATGCGCGAGGTAGCCATCGTGCAACTCATGATCCGCGGAGGTGCCGTTCCGCTGATCTTTCTCTTAGTCCGCGCTCCCGGCGACGGAGCGTTCGCCATTGCCGCATCGGCACTGACGGGACTTATAGCGGGTGTGGCGGTGCTCTTTTGGATGTGGAAAAATTTACACCTTGACTGGCATTGGCCAAGGTGGCCCCACATGCGCGTTGAGTTTTTGGAAAGCGGCGCTATCTTCTTTTCCCGTGTTTGGATTGTTCTGTATACAAGCCTCGTCCCGACTATTCTCGGTGTCATAGCAGGCGTGTCGGCGGTGGGGCATTACGTACTGGCAGACAAGATCCGGGGAAGCGTGCAGTCACTACTCGCGCCTGTTTCGCAGGCGCTATTTCCGCGCATGAGCTATCTCTTTGCCCACGACAGGCCAGCGGCACTGCGGCTCTTGTGGAACTCGGGGCTATTAATTGTATCCATTTCCTTTGCGACAAGCCTCACCTTGTTTCTTCTGGCTAAACCGATCATCTTACTCGTTGCCGGTCATGCTTTCCTTGACGCAGCAGCCGTCCTGCGCTGGCTCTCGCCATTGCCACTTGTTATCGCGTTGTCAAATATTTTCGGGGTGCAGGTCATGTTGCCCAATAAAATGACCCGCGCTTTTAACCGTATTTTAGCAAGCGCGGGAGCCTTGAGCCTTGCGGTGGTCGTACCTTGGGTTTTATGGCGCGGAGCCGAGGGGGCTGCGATCAACACCCTACTCATCGAATGTTTCGTCACCGGGACAATGGCCATATATCTCTATCATAATAGAAGGACATTTCATGCAAACTGACTGGCTCATCATCGGCGCGGGGCTAACGGGGACAACGCTGGCGGAACGAATCGCCAGCCAGAGAGATGAGCGGGTGGTCATCGCCGACCAGCGCGATCATGTGGGCGGCAATGCCTATGACGAATATAACGAGCATGGGGTTCTGACACATAGATACGGCCCTCACATCTTCCATACCAACGATCGGGAGGTTTTCGATTATCTCTCCCTATTCACCGCCTGGCGGCCCTATCAGCATAAGGTGTTGGGTATGGTGGAGGGGCGGCTTGTACCGCTACCATTCAATATCAACAGCCTAGAAGCACTATTCACCTCCTCCATGGCTACGAAGTTCTCGGACAAACTCATCGCGGCCTACGGCTTCGGTGCGCGGGTACCGATCCTCAAATTGCGGGAGGCGGAAGACGCGGACCTCAAATTTCTCGCCGATTATGTCTATCGCAACGTGTTCGAGAATTACACCAAAAAACAATGGGGCATGGCTCCAGAGGCGCTTTCCCCATCCGTCACCGCCCGGGTGCCCATTCTCGTCTCGCGCGATGACCGCTATTTTCAGGACGAATATCAGGCCATGCCTCGCGAAGGGTATACGAAGATGGTGCGACGGATGTTGACCCATCCTAATATCCGGATTTTGCTGAACACGTCCTGGCAGGAGGTAAAGGACGAGATTAGCTATAAATATCTTGTCTTCACTGGCCCCATTGACGAATTTTTCGAACTTAAGCATGGTGCGTTGCCTTACCGAAGCCTGCGCTTCGATGTAGAAACGCTCACCACAGAGCGTTTTCAAGAAGCGGCGGTAGTCAACTATCCCAACGACTACTCTTATACCCGCATTACCGAGCAGAAATGGCTGACTGGTCAGAGCCACCCGCAAACCTCCGTTCTATTCGAATATTCGCAGGAGCATGTGCATGGGGAGACCGATCCCTATTACCCAATCCCCACTGACGCCAACCGCGCGCAATTTGGGTTCTACGAGGATGAGGTGACGCAACTTGGAGGCAAAGTTATCTTTGCCGGACGACTCGCCGATTATCAATATTACAACATGGATCAGGCTGTGGCGCGGGCATTGGCTATCTTCAGGAGATTATGACATGACTAAGCACGTTCTCGTAATAACACCTTCAGTTCGCCCTGGCGGGGGGCCGGCTGGGTATGTTTACAATCATATGGTTGGGTATGAGGAGTTGCGCCGTGCTGGAAAAAATAAAAACGAATTCGTTTTTTTTGGTAAAACAGGGTGTTCAGATCGAAGCCCTGGAAAAATCAGCGATTCATTCGTTTCAAACATCAAAAAAACCATTGTAGCGCTTGGCCTGAAGCATACAGTCATGGATCTCATTGCCCTTTTCTCACGCAAAAAGCGTCAAATGAAATCGGAAATCAAGAAAGCCGATATCGTAATCTTTCAAGGCCCTTATAATACTAATTTGGCCAGATACGCGAAACAGCGTAGTATCATCATATATATGCCCCACAGCCCTACCATTGCCGCAGATGAATACAGGGATTTAATCCGCGATTCTGGAAAGGAAATTGGCCCGCGATACTACGAAAACCTCAAAAAAGAAGAGAAGGATATTATCAATATCGCAGATACTGTAGTTTTCCCGTCGATTGGCGCTGGCAAGGAATATGAGCGCAATTTTTCAATGCAACTTATAGGTAAAGTCGTTTATCTGAAATCAGGGCTACACACGAAAGTTTCGTCTAGCGATGACAAAACCGATATTTTTGAAAAGGGGAAAGTAAATATACTATTCGCTGGTCGCTATGTCTCACATAGAGGCTATGACATCTTTTGCGATGCTGCTCGATTACTCTCAGAGGCCGGTTTCAATGCATTATTTTACTGCGCGGGAACCGGCCCTCTAAAAATTGATACACCGCATGTTCAAAACCTAGGGTGGCGAAATGATATTTTTGACGTCATTCGCTCCGCCGACATCATCGCCGTCCCTAATCGGATTGCTTATTATGATCTGTTCCCTTTGGAATGCGCGGCTTGTGGTAAGCCCATGGTGATGGCTGGAGTTGGAGGAAACGCCGATCAGATTAAAGATCTACCCGACGTCATCCCGTGCCAGCCGACAGTCGAAAGTTTAGCCACTGCCATACGCCAAGCTGTTGAAGTCCATCGGACTTCCGATAGTTGGGGTGAACAGAACCGACACGCCTATGAGGAGATCTTCACAGCTGAGCGACTGGCACAGAGATGGGACGAGTATGTTTCGTCAGTGCCGCTGAAACTGCAACAGCAAGCGAGATGATTTCATGTGCGCCATCGTTGGCTCATTAAGCATGAAGATCGAGATAGAAATACTTATCCGACAATTTGTTTGGGCATGATGAAAAAAAATGTATCTGTAATTCCAACCAATTTACTCTCGCATCGGTCGCATTTTTGTAGTGTCGATCGTTGCAACTTATTCTGGTTTGATTGGTTTTTTATCGGCACGATTCTGCTTGGAATAGGAACTTCACTCTTATGGAAAACACAAGGTTCAGCTGTGCTCATTGGGATTGCGTTGCTTTCCTGCATATATGCAATACATGGTCACTTTTCTTATGGCATATTTTTACGGAATAAAATTCTTCTAGCTTGGACGATACTAGGAATTCTTCATCTTGGTTTATCGTTGATGGCTTGGCTTCCGGGAACACCGGTATTTTTCCGTCAAGAATATGTCCTGCGCATGGGGTATTTCACCTTTCTTGTTTATCCTGCAACGGCAGCATTCTATCTTTTGTTCACAAGAACACGACAAGCAGGAAAATTGCGATTATTGGCGTGGCTTAATATTTACTGCATGACTGGCGCTGCACTCGTATATCATTTCTTCCCTGCTTATGATGGACATTGGCGAGTAGAGGGGCAAAATTTCGGACTCATCTCCGATGTTATGAGCGTGTTGAATTACGGTATCCATAATATATCTATTCTGTTCTGGTGGGGCATGTTGCTTCTGACAATCGAGTATAAATGGATGGTGATTCTCGTGTTAGGGGGTATGTCCCTTTCCGACTCGGCCCAGATGAAACTCCTCGCCATCCTCACAGCTGCCCTATTGCTCTGGCCTCGGCCGAAGAATATTATTTTTCCGATTTCCATAGCAATCATTTTGGGGTTCCCATTCGCCGCCTTTCTACTCGTGTTATTCGCCAATGATTTAGGTATCGATTACAACACAATTGGCCGCGCCAACTGGTGGGTAGAGACTTTGAAAGCGGTCATGGACAATTTCGGGTTCGCATATGGCTTTGGATCGGACAATATAACAGATTATCACGTCGCAAAACGATTTCTCATGCATGGGAAAAGCAGTAGATTACCGATTCAAGTGGTTCATAATGAATTCGTATACATGTTTCATGCTATGGGCTTGGCCGGCGGAGTTTTGTTCATTCTGTTTTATCTAAAAGAATTATGTCCACGGATTGCGAATGATCTAAAATTGGTCCGCCATGCGGGCCTGATGTTTCTTATGGTCTGCCTGACAACCAGTGTCAATGTCGCGCTTGTAAGCCCGGCCTATATTCTAGGACTCTGCTGGATCTATGGTTATCTACTGGAAATAAACAATCACCCCGTAGTTGTTCCAACGTATTAAATGGAAAAATATAACCGCATAAACGTTCCCGTTCTCGCTCTCGCCCAACTCCCCCCGCCCATGCACGGGGCGGCGGCTGTCAACCGAGATGTTGTGACATCTGGGCCTTTGAACGATTCTTTCCACATCGTCACCATTCCGATTCAACTCAGCTCCTCCATGTCCGATATCAGCACTCCTAGTCTTGTCAAATTTATTAAAGTAACGCGAAATGCTCTCAAGACTTCCATGGCGTTATGGCGTGAACGGCCCGCCTTCGTTTATTTCACCATTCCTCCACATGGCGGCGGCTTTTATGCCAATCTGCCGCTGGTCCTGCTGGCAAAAATATTCCGTGCACCGCTGCTTTATCATTTTCATGGCAAGGGTATCCGCAAAGCGGCAGACAAATCCATATTCTATCGCCGCCTGTTCGCCTGGGCGATGAGAGATGCCCATGTTATTTTTCTATCCGAGCGGCTTTACGACGATGCAGCAGATTTTGTACCCAAGAGCCAAGTCTTTTTCCTACCCAATGCACTCCTTGCCCCCCCACCGCTGCCGGATGCCAGCACTCGCGATGGTCGTCACATCCTGTTCCTTTCCAATCTGATCGAAACCAAGGGACCGATCATCGTGCTCGATGCGCTTGCGCTGTTGAAACAACGAGGCATTCCGTTCCGGGCAAGTTTTGCTGGAGCCCCTAGAGGTGCTCTTTCTATTGAAACTTTCAAGACAGCTATCCGTTCCCGACACCTGGAGGAGGCGGTTCGCTATCTGGGGCCGGTCGCGGGTAAGGACAAGGAAGAACTGCTGTGCTCCGCCGACATGCTGGCATTTCCGACAGACAATGATGCTTTTCCCTTGGTTGTTTTGGAAGCCATGAGTGCTGGACTGGCCGTGGTTGCCACACCCGAGGGCGCCATTCCCGACATGCTACGCGACGGCGAGACCGGCTTCATTGTGCCCCACCATAACCCTGAAAAACTCACTGACGCCTTGCAACGGTTACTTGAAGATCACGAACTTTGCCGACATATGGGGAGGAGGGGATGGGAGATCGTTACCAGCGAATATTCCCATGATGTTTACCATCAACGCATGAAAGACATATGGCACACTCTGGCCGACAAGAAAAGGACAACATGAAAATCATCGCCCAAAATTACAAGAACGGCAGTCTCACCTTGCTCGACCTCCCCTCTCCTGCCGTAAAGGTAGGAGGCGTGCTGGTAAAGAGCCGTTACTCGGTCATCTCTGCCGGCACGGAAATGATGAAGGTTTCCGAAAGCAAATTATCGCTCCTCGGCAAGGCGCGAGCTCGGCCCGACCAGGTGCGTAAAGTCATGCAGACGCTGGCCCAGCAAGGTCCGCTTGCCACTTGGGCAAAGGTGATGAATCGACTCGACTCCTACACCCCGCTTGGCTACTCGCTGTCGGGAGTCATCGAGGCGGTGGGGGCTGAGGTGGATGGGTTCAAAGCCGGCCAGCGCGTAGCTTGCGGCGGCAACCAATTCGCGCTCCATGCTGAAACTAACTGGGTCCCGGTTAACCTCTGTGTGCCTGTTCCCAACGGGGTTACCGACGAACAGGCGGCCTTCGCCACCGTCGGCGCCATTTCCATGCAAGGGTTCCGGCAATCGGAATTAAAGCTTGGCGAGACCGCCCTTGTCATCGGCCTTGGGCTTTTGGGTCAGATTCTCGTCCGCATCCTTAGGGCGGCGGGCGTTCACACCTTCGGTATCGATATCAACGCCGCCCGATGCAGCCTTGCCGTCAAAGGAGGCGCTATTGCCAGCGCCGCACCGAATACCGCCGATTTCTCTGCTCTGGTGCAGGAAATACAACTTTTAACCGGCGATGTGGGCGTCGATTGCGCCTTTATTACGGCGGGCGGCAAGTCAAACCAACCGACCGAATTAGCGGTAGAGCTTTTACGTGACCGCGGCCGCATCGTTGATGTTGGCAAGTGCGGGCTTGATCTTCCTTGGAACGAAGGGATGCGCAAGGAGATCGAGTTGCGTTTTTCACGCTCCTATGGGCCGGGCCGATACGACCCCATCTATGAGGAACAGGGGATAGACTACCCCATCGGCTATGTGCGCTGGACGGAAAAACGCAATATGGCAGCCTTTCTTGACTTGATCGCACGCGGCCACATCGATCTTTCACCCCTGATCGATGGTATCCACGATTTCGATGATGCCGTGAACGTCTATGAAGACATGAATGCCGGCAGATTAACGGGCATCGGTATTCTATTCCGGTACAAAACGGAACAGGTGTTACGAAACAATCACATTCCACCTCCTGCAATTGTCCACCCGAAGCCAAGCGGTACGGCCTGCATAGGCGCCATCGGCTGCGGCAATTATGCCGCGAGCATGTTGCTGCCCCATTTCAAAGGTCGTTCCGATGTCGCACTGGTAGAGGTGGCGACGACAACACCGCTGAGTGCGGCCAACGCGCAAAAAAAATTCGGTTTTGCCCGAGTTTGCACCGACGGGAAACGTATTCTGGAAGATCCGGATATAGATGCGGTAATGATCCTGACACCACATGGCTCACACGCCTCACTTGCAAGCGAGGCGCTTCGCGCGGGCAAAGCGGTGTTCATGGAAAAGCCATTAGCGATTTCCGTGGAAGGGCTTGGTGCTGTCCTCAAGGCCGCAAAGGAAAGTGGCAATGATAGACTGATGGTTGGCTTCAACCGTCGTTTCGCCCCGTTGCTTGGCACGTTGCGGCATGCCTTTGGACAGAATGGCGCCCCGCAATTCTTACATTATCGTGTCAATGCCGGACCGCTTCCGCCCGAAGGCTGGTATGGCGACCGCGCCCGGCATGGCGGCCGCTTTGTCGGCGAGGGGTGCCATTTCATAGATTCAGCATCCTGGTGGCTCGGGGCGCGACCCACCGGTGTCATGGCCTGTTCTACGGCAAACGATAACGATAACATGACCGTCGTGATCGATTATGATAATGGCTCTATCGCCACGATCCATTACATGACGGAAGGCGATCCACGCTACCCCAAAGAACTGATGGAAGTCGCTGCCCACGGCATGTCAGCGAGATTCGACAATTTCTCTTCAGCGGAAATTTGGCGCGAGGGCACACGCAAACGCTGGCGTTCGTTTAGCCCTGACAAGGGACAGAAGGCGGAGATGGAAGCGTTTCTCAAAGCGGTGAACGGGGGGTTAGAAATGCCGATCCCGTTTTCCTCACTCATCGAGACTACAGCTGTCACGCTGGCCGCCGAGCGTAGCGCAGCAAGCGGCACGCGTGTTGAAGTCGCAAAGGTGATCGATGAGGCGCTGGGCTCTCAACATTGAGGGAACAATAGTGCAATCGGGACTACCTTTGAGCACCCAAATCCATCTTCAAACACTATTTCGCCTCCGCAAGGGCTAACCGAATTCGATACGAACAGTCCCCCTCTCTGTCCCGAGACATTGAAATAAGTGTTAATAGGGAACGCCAGTAGCAGCTAGAATCATAAGCAACCTCTCTGGCCACGCTGAAATTTGAAAATTGTCAGAGACAATATTTATTATGAGATCGATAGGTTGGAAATTAAATCGCTTGCGTGCTATGCGCTCGGAGGAATTTGTCTATCGTCTTTGGAAAATGCTCCAGGGGCTGGCTGAGGCGCATGGGGTGGGGTTGGCACAACCTTCTACCCCTATTACGATGCGAGGGTGTCTATGGGAATGCGAAGTTCCGTTCAATAATTCTTTGCCTTATATTGAAGCTGCTGATCAAATTTTTATTGGTCAATTCAATATATTTGCATGTGTAAATTGTTATTTGGGTTTTCCACCCCAGTGGAATAATGATCCACAAACAGGGACGATTTCTCCTCTACAATTCGGCAAAACGCTCAACTACCGAGATGCATCTATCGTTGGCAACATCAAATACCTATGGGAACCCAATCGCCACCTGGAACTCGTCACTCTGGCACAGGCTTTTCATCTTACCCAGGATGCAAAATATGCCCATGCGTGCCACACTCTCCTCACCTCCTGGTTTGCACAATGCCCCTATCCATTGGGACCGAATTGGACCAGCACATTGGAGTTAGCTGTTCGATTGCTGAACTGGGCCTTTGCCTGGCAGTTGCTGGGAGGGCAAGAATCAATCCTTTTCAGGGACAAAGCAAGTGAAAATTTCAAACAACTATGGCTGAAATCCATTTACCAGCATTGCCATTTCATTGCCGGCCATTTTTCTCGCTACTCATCGGCTAACAATCACCTTTTTGGCGAATACATGGGCCTATTTGTCGGCTCCACGGTCTGGCCATGCTGGAAAGAAAGCGCCAGTTGGCAAAAAATATCAAAGGCTGGCTTAGAAGAGGAGGCCCTCCGCCAAAATGCGCCGGATGGCTGCAATCGAGAGCAGGGCTTCTGGTACCATCATGAAGTGGCGGACATGATGCTTCTGTGTGGTCTGGTGGGCCGCGCCAACGAGGCCGATTTTTCAGAGGCCTTTTGGGGTCGGCTTGAAGAGATGCTGGCGTTCATTGCCGCCCTGATGGATGTGGCCGGGAATGTCCCCATGATCGGTGATTCCGACGATGCGGTGATGATCCGTTTTGTCCCGGATCATGACTTCCCGGTGTACAAGTCTTTATTGGCGACTGGAGCTGTGCTGTTCAACCGGCCAGACTTTGCTGCTAAGGCAGGGGTATTTGATGACAAAAGCCGCTGGCTGTTGGGTGATGAGAGGGAAAGGCAATTTACCGAATTACTTCGGAGGGCCAACTTGCAACAGCTGTCTTTCCGTCGAGAATTTCCCGATGGCGGTTATTACATCCTGGGTAAAGATCTGGAAACTGAGCGCGAGGTGAAGCTCATCGCCGATGCCGGCCCTTTAGGTTACCTCTCTATCGCAGCCCATGGCCATGCCGATGCGCTGGCCATGACACTTTCCATAGCCGGGCGTGAATTGTTGATTGATCCTGGCACCTATGCCTATCACACCGAACGTAAATGGCGTGACTATTTCAAAGGGACTTCCGCGCATAACACCGTCCGCATCGACGGCCTGGACCAGTCGGTCTCCGGCGGCAATTTTATGTGGCTCAAGCACGCGGAGGCACAGCGAGAGATTTTTCAAACCAATACGGAGCAGGATGTTTTTTTAGGGTCACATGACGGCTACACCCGCTTGAAAGACCCGGTGGGACATGCACGCCGGATTGAACTATTGAAAACAGCCAACAGAATCGAGATCATGGACCTCATTTCCTGCAAAGCTACACATCACATGGAGATCTTCTGGCATTTCGCCGAAACCTGTTCGGTAAAAATCAGCGACCAAACCGTCTTGGTTCACAATGATGACGTACGTCTTGAAATGACCATGCCGGGGTCGACCTGGGGGCCACGATTGTACCAGGGTGATGAGGCGCTGCCTCTTGGATGGGTGTCCCGGCGTTTTGATGTCAAAGTGCCTGCGCCGACCATTGTCTGGCAGGCTGACATTAGCGGCGACCAGCAGTTGCTCACGGTCTTGCAATACAAATTCAACCTTTGGGAAAACATTGAAGATTAGCATATTCGGTCTTGGTTACGTAGGGGCGGTCTCCGCCGGCTGCTTGGCCAAGGAAGGACACCATATCATCGGTGTCGATCCCAACCAAACGAAAGTGGACATTATCAATAGCGGCAAAACACCGATCATTGAAGAGGCTATTGGCGAAATCATTGAGGAGGCTGTCCATGCCGGGTTGCTTTCAGCCACCATATCCGTTGAGCAGGCAGTATTGGCGACCGAGATCTCTTTGATTTGCGTCGGCACGCCAAGCCAGTACAACGGCAGCCTTGACCTGAGTTATGTCCGGCGGGTTTGTGAGCAGATAGGCAAGGTGCTTGCCGGCAAGGAGAGTTTCCATGTGGTGGTGGTGCGTAGCACCATGCTCCCCGGTTCTATCCGAACCATGGTGATCCCCGCCCTTGAGGAAAGTTCCGGCAAGGTGGCGGGCAAGGATTTTGGCGTGTGCAACAACCCTGAGTTTTTACGGGAAGGCACATCGGTCCATGACTTTTACCATCCGCCCAAAACGGTTATCGGCGAAACCGACAGCAGAAGCGGTGATCTGCTGGCCTCCATCTACGCCGACATGGATGCACCTCTGGTCCGGACCACGGTGGAGGTGGCTGAGATGGTTAAATATAGTGATAACAACTGGCACGCTGTCAAAGTCGCCTTTGCCAACGAAATAGGGGCGATATGCAAAGCAGCCGGCATCGACAGCCACAAGGTCATGGAGATCTTCTGCCAGGACACCAAGCTCAATATCTCGCCATATTACATGAAACCGGGGTTTGCCTTCGGCGGGTCCTGCCTGCCCAAGGATGTACGTGCCCTCACCTACAAAGCCAATAGGATGGATCTTGACCTGCCACTGTTGAACAGCGTTTTGCCAAGTAACCGTAAACATCTCGAACGTGGCTTGGCGATGATCATGGCCAAAGGGAAGAAAAAAATAGGTATCCTCGGTTTCAGTTTTAAGGCAGGTACCGACGACCTGCGGGAAAGTCCGCTGGTGGAGGTGATCGAACAGCTCATCGGCAAGGGTTACGACCTGAGGCTCTATGACCGCAATGTCAACATAGCCAGCTTGATGGGGGCCAACCGCGATTACATCATGAACCGGATACCCCATATCTCCAAATTGATGATGACCACCATTGAGGGCGTCCTGGAACACGCCGAGGTTCTTGTTCTCGGCAACAACAGTCCTGAATTTTCCGAAGTGGCCAAATCTCTCCACGCGGGCCAGGTGGTGGTTGACCTGGTTCGTGTCGGCGACCGAACAAGTGAGGAAGGGGAGTACGATGGCATCTGCTGGTGAGGACAACAAAAAGCGGGTTTTGATCCTGGTTGAAAACCTTCCCTCTCCTTTTGACCGGCGGGGCTGGCCGGGGGGGGGGACGCCGGCCGCCCCCCGCTACCCGGGGGCGAGCATCTGCGCCCCCGGCCCACGGGGCGCAA
>Ga0074197_1002545_pt1 | contig 12481 bp, 10 predicted proteins | sample EPASupsiteSAE305_FD_64526 | JGI IMG/M metagenome (GOLD analysis project Ga0074197, IMG submission 64526) | Bioremediated contaminated groundwater microbial communities from EPA Superfund site, New Mexico - SAE3-05 reassembly with SPADES | ecosystem: Environmental > Aquatic > Deep subsurface >...
CGGGGCCACCCGCAGCTGCTCTCCGGGTACCGTGCGCTCCTTTCCCACACTCCTGCACTTGAAAAGCGGGACCGGGTGACGAAAAGGCGTTTCTTCTACCGGGGCGACGAGAGCTGCAAACGTACCGAAGTTATCCGGTACCAGGAACTCCTCGGCCGCGTGCGGCTCGGGAAAAATGTGCTCGTGGCTTTCGATGGCGGCATCCGGGACGAATTCGATGACACGCTCTTCTTCAAGCCCCCGTTCGGCCCGTACCCGAAAGAACTCAAGGAAACGTTCCCGATAGGCCCAAGCGAGATTCCCGAGTGGGATGAGGCGATGGTCCGGCAGGGCTGTATCGGGATCCGTGAATTGATCCGGAGCCACCCGGAAACCCGGGTAACCGTCTCCTGCAATCCCTGCTGGGAGCCGATCATCCGCCAGGCAATCGAAGGCTGTGACTGCGAGGTTGTCCATGAGCAGGTTTGATATCCGGAAGCGGGACGGCCTTGCCCGCACCGGCCAGTTCAGCCATGAGTCCGCAACAATCCAGCTCCCGGCAGCTGTGGATGCGGAGGCTCTCTTTCCCGCACTAGCCGGGATGGGTCTTACCAACATCCCGCTCTCTGCACCGGCTCCGCTGGTGCGGGAATCTGCCCCGGAAACTGGTGTCCAGCCGGTCACAATTCACCCGCATCTTGACAATACTGCCGTCAGTGGCGATTGTGTAATGGCAGCAAACTGGAATACGGCATTCCACAATCCCCGGTCCTATGCCGAGTGGCTTATCGCCCTCAAGGAAAAGACCCCGGCAGACACGGCATGGTATGCTCCCGCATCCGCACTGCCGTCAAACGTGTATCTTCTCTGCTACACGGGTTTTGATCTCTTCGATTTTGCAGCAGTCGATCTCAAATCCGCACAGAAGATTTTCTGCATGCCCGAAGGAGAGTTTTCTTCCGAGGCCATGGAGAGCGGGATCTGCACCTGTTCCGGCTGCGCTGCAAAAAACCTCAAAGAGCACAACCGGCAGGCGCTCCTCCGCGAGATCACCCTTGTCACAAAATTCATCGAACAGGCAAAACTGCGCGAAATGGTTGAAGCACGGTGCCGGTTCAATGCCGGCCATGTTGCCATTATGCGCCATCTCGACAACCAGTATGCCTTCATGGAACGACAGGTACCCATTGCTCGGCCGGGCGTGATGCGGGCAAACTCGGCAGAGTCCATGCAGAGGGCGGAGATACGCCGGTTCGCAGACCGGGTAATGACCCGGTACGTCCCGCCAAAAACGGATGTAGCAGTCCTCCTGCCCTGTTCGGCAAAAAAACCCTATTCCCTCTCGCAGAGCCACCGGAAGTTCCAGCGGGCTGTCGGGGGAAGGGCCCACGAACTGATCGTCACCTCCCCCCTCGGTCTTGTGCCCCGCGAACTCGAAACCGTGTACCCGGCCGGCCATTATGATGTCCCGGTCACCGGCTATTGGGATGCCGAGGAATGTGCCTTCATTGCCGGGATCCTTACCGGCTATTTCCGGCGTCACCCGTACCGTCGGATCATTGCACATCTCGAAGGCGGGGCGCTCAACGTTGCCCGGATGGCAGCGGAGGAATGCGGGATTACGCTTGAAATCTCCTGCGAGGAGCACCCGACCGGTGATGCGGCTCTTAACCGGCTTGACGCCATGCTTGCCGGCGAGCGCCGGATCAGGGATGACCGGCAGCACGGCATGCTGTCCTACCAGTTCGGCTGCGATGTGGATACGAAAGGATCGAACCTGCGTGGCCATTTCCCGGAAATTTTTTACAGCAGGAACAATGTCCAGACATTCTCCATCGATACCGGTACCGGTCTTTTGCGCCCGACCTTTGACGGCTGGAAGATGATCCCGGAAGGATACCGTATCTTCATCGACGATTTCATTCCGGAAGGCGACGTGCTTGCCCCGGGCGTAGTCCGAGCAGATCCCGGTATCCGCGAAGGTGACGAAGTGCTGGTTGTCGGCCTGCGTGCCCTTGCGACCGGCCGTGCGGCCATGCCGTCAGAAGAGATGGGAATCACCAGGCGCGGGGTTGCAGTCCGGGTGCGTAAAATAAAGAGACTGTAACGCCAACTGGTACAGGACAGTGCGACAGGTTCGTTATTTTCAGGAGTGACTTGGTTGTATCGGGTAGAAAAATCAGAGCAGCTGGCAGACAGGGTCTTCCAGATGTGGATACGGGCTCCCCATGTTGCCCACCATGCAAAGGCCGGGCAGTTTGTTATCATCCGGATCGATGAGAAAGGCGAACGCATTCCCTTAACCATTTCCGGTGTTGACGGGGACTCGTTCCGGGTAATTTTCATGACTATCGGCAAGACCACGACGCATCTTGCGGGTATCCCGGCCGGTGGCCATGTGCAGGACGTTGCCGGGCCGCTCGGGAAACCAAGCGATATCAGACAATACGGCACCTGTGTCCTGGTCGGTGGCGGAGTCGGCAGTGCAAACCTTCCGATCATCGCCCGTGCGGCAAAAGCAGCCGGCAACCGGGTCATCGGGATCATCGGGGCCCGCACGGCATCGCTTGTCATTGTCGAGGACGAGATGAAAGCCGCGTGCGATGAATTTTTCCTGGCAACCGATGACGGCACCAAAGGGTTCCACGGGTTTGCCGCCGATGTTCTCAAAACGATAATCGCGCGAGAAAAGGTCGACTGTGTCTGGATCATCGGCCCGGCCATCATGATGAAGGTGACCGCGGAAGCAACACGGCCGGCCGGTATCAGGACCTTTGTCAGCCTCAACCCGATCATGGTTGACGGGACCGGCATGTGCGGGTCGTGCCGGGTCACCGTTGGCGGGGAAACGAAGTTTGCGTGCGTAGACGGTCCTGAGTTCGATGCGCACAAGGTGGATTTCAACGGCCTGATGCAGCGTCTCCGGATCTATACCGCTGAGGAGAAAGAATCACTCGACCGTTTCAATGCACATGTCTGCACTTGCAAAGGAGGGGATCATCACCATGTATGACCGTCCCGTTGAGCAGCGGATAAAGGATTTCGGCGAAGTGGATGGCGGAATGACGCCGGAAGAAGCGATGGCGGAAGCCGAACGCTGCCTCCAGTGCAAAAAACCGCTCTGTGTCCGGGGATGCCCGGTCACCATCGACATTCCCGCATTCATCCGCGAGGTAGCTGCCGGTGATTTTAAGAAAGCGGCAGTCATCATCAAGGAGCAGAATATGCTCCCGGCTATCTGCGGCCGGGTCTGCCCGCAGGAAACCCAGTGCGAAGGCGAATGCATCCTCGGGCACAAGGAAAAACCGATCACGATCGGCACGCTCGAACGCTTTGTCGCTGACTGGGAACGCGAGCACGGTGCCGTTCTTCCCCAGAAAAAGGAATCCACCGGCCGCAGGGTTGCAGTTGTCGGAGCCGGCCCGGCCGGCCTGACCGCTGCCGCAGAACTTGCACGGCTCGGTTACCGGGTGACGATGTTTGAGTCCCTCCATGCAGCCGGCGGGGTTCTCATGTACGGCATTCCCTCGTTCAGGCTCCCGAAGCACATCATCAAAACCGAGATTGATGCCGTCCTCTCGCTCGGGGTCGAACTCAGACTCAACCACCTGGTCGGCCGCAGCGTTACCATACCTGAACTCCTGAATTTTGATGCGGTATTTCTCGGTACCGGGGCCGGGCTCCCGTATTTCATGAATATCCCGGGCGAAAACCTGCCGGGAGTCTATTCGGCAAACGAGTTCCTGACCCGGGTCAACCTGATGCATGCCGGGGAATTCCCGGTTTTTGATACGCCCGTCAAGCGGGGAAGCCGGGTTGTTGTAGTCGGCGGGGGCAATGTTGCCATGGATGCAGCCGGGCTTGCCCGCAGGCTTGGCGGCAAAGTAACGCTGGTCTACCGGCGCCGGGAAGAAGATCTCCCGGCACGCAAAGCCGAGGTTGCCCGTTCCCTTGAAGAGGGCGTCGAGTTTGTCATGTGTTCAAACCCCGTACGGATTCTCGGTGAGCAGGCCGTCACCGGTGTCGAATGCGCCAGGATGGAAATGTGCGCTCTTGATGCAAGCGGCCGGCCGGAGCCTGCCCCCATTGAAGGAAGCCATTTCACCATCGATGCGGATGTCTTCATCGGTGCAATCGGCCAGGGTCCAAACCCGCTCCTTATCGGAGAACTGCCGGAACTCAAACGCGGCAGGCGTGGTAACGTGATCGTTGACGAAACCGGGCGTACTTCGATCCGGCATGTCTATGCCGGCGGGGATGTTGCAACCGGAGCAGCAACGGTCATCCTTGCAATGGGAGCAGCAAAGACTGCCGCCCATGCAATCGACCGGATGATCCGGGAAGAATAATTTTCTTTTTTATCCTTTTGCGGATTTTCGGCATCTTTAATCGGTCAGAACCGAGACATATACAGGAAATTTCTGAAAAATAACCAGGAGCAATCATCGTGAATTTTGGAAACCTTGGAGCAATGGGCGGCATGGTGGGAAATTTCCTTGCCACGCCGGAAGGACAGGAAGCAGCCAAAAAATTCCTCAGTTCCCCGGACGGGGTTAATCTTCTGAAAAATTTTGTCGGGACCCCGGAAGGCCAGAAAGCAATCCTGAGTATTCTTCCGGTGTTGCTGGATAATCTCAACCTCACCCCGGAAATGAGGCAGTTGATCAAGAACGCGATCCCGGCATAAACCGGGTCGTTAAAAATCCCAATTTCTCTTTATTGCGATAGTATCGTTATTCCCGGCAAACCGGTTACCTTATATGGTTACCGGATAGAATCAATGGTAAAGCAGGGGGTCATACCATAGAAGAAACCATACCGATTCCAGACGGGCAGGTCGTGCGCAAAAAACTCCACTTTTTCTGGATCGCCGACTGCTCCGACTCCATGCGAGGCAAGAAGATCGCAACCCTCAACCAGGCAATCCGCGAAGCGGTGCCCGAGGTCCAGAAAGCCTGTGCCGCGTACCCCCAGGTCGAGATTGTCATGCGGGCGATCAAGTTTTCGGACGATGCTTCGTGGCATGTCGGTCCCGACCCGGTCCCGCTCGACGAATTCACCTGGCCCGAGCTCGAAACCTCCGGCCTGACCGCAACTGCAAAAGCCCTCCGGCTTCTTGAAGACGAACTCAGCATTGAACGTATGCCCCGGCGCGGCCTTCCCCCGGTCTGTATCCTGATCTCGGACGGCTACTGCACCGATCCCCGCGAAGAATATGACCGTGCGATAGCCGATCTTGCAAAAATTCCCTGGGGCGTAAAAGCGGTCCGGCTTGCGATTGCGATCGGCGATGAATCCGATTACAATGAGCCCGAACTGCTCAAGTTTGTCAACCAGGACCAGATCGGACTCTTAAAAGCCCATTCTCCTGAAGAACTGGTCACCTACATCAAGTGGGCATCCGTTTCCGCTTCGGTCGCATCATCACGGGGAAGAAGCCGGGGAGTCGGCTCGCAGGACGATGTCTCGAACGTCAGCCTCGATTCCCCCCCGCCCATGATCACGTCCAATACCGACCTGTTCTGATCCGCCCATGCCGAATCATACCGAGTTCCTCAGTACCGGCAACCCGAACCTTGGCTGGGCATTCGGGTGCTGCCGGACCGGGGCATCCCATATCCGTACCAACAGGCCGTGCGAGGATTCGTTTGCGCTCTGGAGCGGATCATCCGGCACCACACCCTGCATGGCAGTTGCCATCGCTGACGGCCACGGGGACCAGCGCCATGACCGGAGCCGGATCGGCTCTGCGCTTGCAGTCCAGGCAGCGGTTGAGGAACTGGTCACCTTCCACCGGATGCACGCCGATGATAAACCGGTACAATCTCTTCGCGGCGAATTCCGTGCCGATTTTCCCCGGCGCGTGACCCGGCGCTGGAGGGAAGCGGTTGACCTGGATGCACGCGGGCGCGATACATCATTCCTTGCTTCCACGGGATCACCCGATTCGGTTTACACCCGGTACGGCTCGACCCTTCTTGCTGCCCTTGTTACTCCTGCCATGATCCTGATCGGCCAGATTGGCGATGGCGATATTGTTATTGTCCGGCCGGACGGGACGCTCGAATGCCCGATCGCGACCGATACCTCCGTCATCGGCAAAGAAACCCGGTCGCTCTCTTCGCGTGATGCCCATCTTCTCTGGCGGATGGCAACCCTCGACCGGCGCAGCGGCGGCATTCTTATCATGGCAACCGACGGTGTCTCGGACTCGTTCGATGCTTCGCAGGGTGAAGAATTCCTCAGATTTGTGACAAGCCTTGCAGACCGGGTAAAACAGTACGGGATCCAGAATGTTGCCGATGCCATGAGCGGATGGCTCGACCGCTACTCCGAACTTGCGAGCGGGGATGACATGACCCTTGTTCTTGCCTGCATCAACCCTGAGGAAAAACCTGCTGATGCGGATCTCACGCAGGAACCGGCCGGAGAACCTGCCGGCTCATGGGGGTTCTAGATCGTGCCGCTGAAAATCGGCGACCGGGTCCGGGCCGAGATTGCCGGTACTGAACTTTCCGTAATGAAAAAACTGGGTGAAGGCACGCAGGGGGAGGTCTACCTTGTCGAAGGGCCGCAGGGGTATCGTGCGGTCAAGTGGTACAAGCCCGAACAGGCAACTCCCGAACAGCGTGCAGCGGTTCTTTATCTCGTCCGGTCCGGCCCTCCGTTCGGGGCTGCCGGCAAACGGTTCATCTGGCCGCTTGATCTCGTGACCTTGCCGGGCTCAAACCAGTTCGGGTACCTCATGGAACGGATCGATACCGGCCGCTTTGCCGAACTCGGCGAGGTATGGGCCCACTTAAAACCCGTGCCGAATTTTTCCGCCCTCTGCGAGATCTCGTACCAGCTTGCCAACAGCTACCGGGCCCTCCATCTCTCGGGCCACTGTTACCGGGACATCTCGGCCGGCAACCTGATGTTCGACCCCAAAGAAGGCGACATCCTGATCTGCGACAATGACAATGTGGGGGTCAACCGGCAGTCCCGGTGCCAGGTCTGGGGCACGATGGAATACATGGCCCCGGAAATTATCCGGAACGAGGGCGATCCTTCGACCCAGACCGACCTGCACTCGCTTGCGGTCCTGCTCTTCTACCTCTGGGTCTGGCACCACCCGTTCCACGGCGAGATGGAGTACCGGTTCCACTGCTGGGATATCCCGGCAAAGAAGCAGGTCTATGGCGAATGCCCGGTCTTTGTTTTCGATCCGAGGAATACGGCCAACCGGCTTCCGGAGGATCCCGATTACGCGACTGCAAAGGAACGCTGGGACTTCTGTCCCCCGGACCTGAAAGCCACGTTCATACGGGCATTCACCGAAGGACTCCGGAACCCGGGACGCCGCGTGACTGAAGGCGAATGGCAGAACCTGTTTGCCGGTCTCAAGGACCGGATCATGATCTGTTCCCGCTGCCGGGCGGAAAACTTTGCCGGCACAAATGGCGATACCCCTGCATGCTGGCATTGCGGAACCGCACTTCATTCGCCCCCCTTTCTCCGGATTCACCGGCCATCCGGGGACTCGCATCTCGCGCTCACGATCGGGACTACCCTCCGGCGCCGGCATATCAGTTCGTCTCCGGCTTCCGATGACGGGTCACAGGTTGTCGGACTGGTGGTCCCGCACCCGTCCATTCCCGGGGCAGCCGGTATCCGCAATCTTTCACCGGTTTCATGGCAGTGCACCTTCCCGGATGGCAGCATGACCGAGGTCAGGAACGGCCGGGCAGTCCCGCTCAACCCGGGCACGGTTATCTGCATCGATGGCGTGACTATCACGATCACGTCTTCCCAGGAAGTGCCATCGTGAACGAACTTCCCCGGAAAATCCTTAAGGATCTCGTGGCACGGTATGGCGTACCGGTTGCCCATGATCCGAACCGGTGCGAAGGCCTGCTGCGGGACACCTGCGGGAAATGCAACCTCGAGATCTTCGTGCTCGTCCAGGCTGTACGGCAAAAAGTTCCCGCCGACCTGCTCGCACCCCGGCATTCGCTCCCGTTTGCTCTCATGAAAGGATTTCTCGTCAAGCGTCTTGAAGACGAGCTGGGTCTTTCCGATGAGGCGGCCCACTGGGCAGTCGAGAGTTGGGCTCTGGCGCTCGGTCTCCAGGATCCGCAGCCCGCAAAAAAATCCGGGTCCGGCAGCGGGGCCCGGCCAAAAATTTTATCCGGATCGATCCCGGAACCGGACAACGATCCTGGTGTCCGTGCCCAGCGTGAGCAATGGGCCGCGGATCTTGCATCGGATAACCCGGCAGTCCGGCTCGATGCGGTGGAAGGACTGCTGCATACCCGGGATCTTGACAGCGTCCGGTTCCTGATCGATGCGCTTGGGAACGATCAGTTCGTTGTACGGGAAGCTGCATTCAATGCTCTCACGGAACTTGGCGAGGCAACGGTCCCGCTCCTTGAAGAATCCCTTGCGGATTCTGAAGATGGAATTGTCTGGAGGGCAGCTCTTCTTCTCGGGGGATTCCGTGATGCCGAATCGGTCGGATCGCTCGTCCCGCTCCTTGAACGAAACGGCCGGGTCCGGGAATGTGCAGTCTGGGCGCTTGGCGAGATCGGCAGCAGCGAAGGATCGACTGCTCTCCTCCGGCTCATCAATCACCCGGATCCATCTGTCCGTCGGGATGCCGAAGAAGCACTGGCAAAGATCGGGAATGCCTCTCCAAACCGCCATTAGAAGCCTTCTGACCACCTTGACCCTGTTCTGCCCCTTCATAAAAAAGAGGGCAACAGAAGCCCGCTAAATTGCGCGGTTTTATTTTGATTAAATCCTTTATTTTTTAAAAATAATTGATTATAACAATATTTTCCGTCGGTGTTGGCACCGTTTCCGATGGAATAAAAATCAGGTTCGTCCGATTGGAAAACGGAGCCCGCAGCGGGCTTATCCGGGATACCCTTTTTTCCTGCGGGAATGGGAAGACCGGATTATCCTGGAAAAAGGGTTACATTATCCGGCCCGAATTGGAGCCCGTAAAATGCCCGGATTCCCCTGTTCCTGAGATCCCGATCCGGTTTTTGGGACAAATTCCAAAAAAAGCAGCCCTATTGTTTTGGAATAATTCTGTAACGTGCTCTGATTGCGGTTTTACGGGAGTATAGTGCCCGGAACATGGACGCTAATAGACCCTATTGTACAAAGGATCTCCCTTCCGATCAGGCAGGAATACCGATTATTGAAAAGAAGGCCTGTTTTGGGGGTAAGATCCCGTGCTAATTTATGCCTCATCCGCCCTGCCCGATCACATCGAAGACCAGCTCTTTGCCAAACACTTTCTCAAACGCCTTCTTCTCGCCTTCGATGCCCCAGATCTCGAGCTGGCAGTCGCCCCGGGCGATCACTTCCATGTGGATCGAATCATTATCCAGCCGGGAAAACCGTACGTGCTGCACCAGCGCTGCATGGCTCCGGTCAAGACTCTCGGCAAGCCGGATGAATGTTGCCAGGAGCCTGACCGTGTCCCGGCCTTTCGGGTCCAGTTCAAGGATCTCGGGATCTTTTTTCCGCGGGGTTTTTTTGCGGTGGAAGCGTGCGATATTTGCCATGACCGCAACTTCTTTCTGGTCGAATCCCAGCAGCTCGGAATTTTTTATAATGTAATAGGAATGGGCATGGTGGTTTGTGTAGGAAATGAACGAGCCGATGTCGTGCAGGAACGATGCGTATTCCAGCAGCTCGCGCTCCCAGCCCCCGAGCATGTGAAGACCGATCTCTTTTGCACTGTCAAACAGTTCGAGCGCAAGGGTCGTCACGGTCCGGGCATGGACTTCGTTGATCGCACATGACCGGCCGAGCTGGAGCACGCTCCGCTGCCGGGGCGAGAGTTCGCCAAGCAGCGGGAACTCGTCCATCCGCGAAAGGTAATCGACAAGGAGACCGTCCTGGAGTCCGCGGTTTGTGGTCGTGATGGACTCGAGGCCCAGTTCTTTCATGAACGTGTCAAGGATGGCAGCGCCGGGAATAATGATGTCCGCACGTTCGGGATTCATGCCGGCAACTTTCCTGCGCTGGTCGAGCGGGAGGGAGCAGAGCAGATCGATGAGTTTTTTTAAATCCTTGTAGCTGATTGTCGGATCGCCCTGCCCGTTGCCCGGGTGGAAATTCTTCTGCGCCATCTCGGCAAGGTTCATGATTGTTCCCGAGCTCCCGATTGCACAGTCTGTTGAACCTTTCCGGATCTTCTGGACCGAGTGGATGATACTGTTCCTGATATGCTGCTGGACCCGCTTGTACTGGTCGGGTGTAACCGGCCCGGATACATCCCGCGGCAGGTAGAGGTTCGCAAGCCGGATTGCCCCGAGTTTGAAACTTTCGAGATACTGGTATTTCCGGTCATCCCCGATTGCGATCTCGGTACTGCCGCCCCCGATATCGATAAAAAATGCCTGTTTCTCGCCAAGGTGAATGCCGCTTGCGACCCCGAGATAGATAAGCCGGGCCTCTTCGTTGCCGGAGATCACCCGGACATCCAGGCCGGCTTCCTGCCGTATAAGGTGAAGGATCCGGGACTGGTTGGCTGCTTCGCGCATGGCCGATGTTGCGACTGCGACAAATTCCTCGCTGCTGAACGTGCGGGCAAGGTCGGAGAATTTTTTACAGACAAAAACCGCCCGTTCGATGGCATCATCCGTAATCATTTCCTCTTCGAACTCGCCGTCGCCGAGCCGGACCTGCTGTTTCTGGCGGGTGAGAATCGAGTAGGAATGGTTCGGGTTGAGCCGGACAACCATGAGCCGGATGGAGTTGGTCCCGATATCGATGAACGATACGACCCGTCCGTCCGGCCCGATCTTTTTCTCTTTCATGCAATGACCAGCTCCCGTGAAAAGATCTGCCGGAGAAGATCGGCTTTCTGGTATGCCCGCCCGATCTCTGCACCAGCACCGGTGTCGGTCTCCGGATGGATCACAATCTCGTGTTCCGTGATCGTGCAGGAGAGGGATTTGACCGAATCCGTGTGCAGGAAGTCAAGCCCGTCGGCAACCCTGAGGATTGCAGAGAGTACGAGAACGTCCTGCTGCCGGCCTGGAGACAGGAGCGTGAAGATCCCACGGAACACCGGCCGTGCTTTTCCCCGGTGGGCGCCGGCAACGAGCCCGACAATTCCCCGCTCCGCAACCGTGAGGAGGAGTTGTTCGTGTGCGATAATCATTTCCCGGCTCCGGGCGGCATGCCCCTTCTGGCCGGCATGCCACCCGATATCATGCAGGAGTGCGGCACAGCGGAACATGAACCGGGTATGATCGTCTATGGGGTACAGCGGAGCAAGGCAGTCGAGCAGGCTGAGGGCAAGCGCGGTGACCCGATCGCTGTGGCGTTCCCCCTCCGGGTAAACCTGCCGCATCTCCAGTACCTGTGCAAGGATTGTGTCTTCCGTGATCAGGCCGCGTGGTGCAAATTTCGTCCTGCATCCGGACAGGAGCGACTGTCTCAGTTCATCCCAGAGCCGGGTACGGGCCAGCGAGTCCCAGAGAAAGACGAACCTCCGGTATAACGTCCGGCGTTCGCGTTCCCGTTCAAGAAGGAACTGCCGGAGCCCGGCGATCCTTCCGGTTCCCTGCGTTCCTGCTGTCCGGTCGAACCGGGGTTCCGACCGCTCCTTTAAGAGCAGGAGCGTGACCGTATCGATCCAGACATCGCAGTCATGGATATCCCCGAGAATCTCCTGGATCTTCTTGACCCGGGCAAGCGGTTTCCGGAGACCGAGCCGGTAGACCGGGGAATAAACCTCCATCGTATACCGGAGTTTTTTTGCCGCGATCCGGGTTGCATGGTGCTCGGCGACCGCGTCGGGGTTATGCACCCAGGGCGAAAATTCAAGCAGGGTTGTGAGCCGGTCACTGATCCGGCCGGCTGCGACCGGGGCAATCCCGTACGGCCGGGGCCGCTGCCGGCGGGACGGGACGGGCGGTGTTCCCATCTGCCGGAATGTTTCCTCCATATCCGGGATGACCCGGGATTTTTCCAGCGCTGCAAGCGTCCGAAGGACATCTTTCTGGAGCCCGGCCCGCTTTTTTTTCAGGCTTGAGAGCAGGACCTGTTCGACACCGGCAGGATCCCCGGCTTCCCGGACGACCGGTTCGTTTTCTCCACCGGCTTGTTTTGCCTGCCGGTTTTTTTTCCTGATGATCTTTTCAAGGAACGCGATCTGTACGTCCGTATCGCGTGCCGCACCAAGCGACTGCGTGATCGTTTTTATCTCCTGCATCCAGCGCCGGTATTTTTTCTGCGGGAAACAGGATTCAAAGAGCGGAAGTGCGGCCCGGAGCCTGCGGGAGGCAACCCGCATCCGGTGTATCGGCTCGATATCGTCGGCTGCCTTAACGCCGGCAATCTCTTTTTCGAATGCCGCAAGAAGAAGGGAGAGGCGCTGCACGGCAAACATGCAGGTGGCACTGACCGGGGCTGGTTTGTCAGGCACGGTCATTATACCAGATCCCGCGATGTTCCACAAGCCACTCCTGGGCATTCAGCGGCTCCTCCCCGTCTG
>Ga0074197_1002546_pt1 | contig 12471 bp, 21 predicted proteins | sample EPASupsiteSAE305_FD_64526 | JGI IMG/M metagenome (GOLD analysis project Ga0074197, IMG submission 64526) | Bioremediated contaminated groundwater microbial communities from EPA Superfund site, New Mexico - SAE3-05 reassembly with SPADES | ecosystem: Environmental > Aquatic > Deep subsurface >...
CCTTTTTCTGACAAGCCTTGTGCCAGCAATTTTAAAGAATTAGGGGTCAGTCCCATCTGAGAACTATTGCCGTCCATATCTGTAGGTCCTGATCCGGCAATAAGTAAAACTATAGGGTATCCCTCTCCCATTCCGGGAGTCAGCAACTTTCCTTTTATATCTCCACTGGGGGTACGCAGATCGAATGGTCTGTCGTTCAGGTTAACTGTTTGCTGTGACATAAGTGATGAAACGCAACAAGAGAGAAAAAGACAAAGTGTTATTAAATAACCGACGGGCCTCATATTTTTACCATTTAAAGGTTTTAAATCTGTTGTAAAATTATCATTTTTATCGAATAATCTGAGCAGAACCAACGAAAAGTTATATCTTCGCCGATTATAAACTAACATTAATTAGTCATGAAAAAGAAAACTTTTACTCTATTGCTTGCTACAACTCTAAGCGGCAGTTTATTATTTTCATCATGTATTGGTTCGTTCAGTCTTACTAACAAGCTTTTGGCATGGAACCATACTGTTGATAGCAAGTTTGTTAACGAGCTGGTTTTTATCGCATTTTGTATCGTTCCTGTTTATGAAATAGCTGTTTTGGCAGATGCAGTTGTAATCAATTCAATCGAATTCTGGTCTGGAAGCAATCCTGTAGCCGAAGCTGGTACTGTTAAAACAATTGAAGGCAAGGATGGCACATATACAGTTGAAACGAAAGTTGATGGTTACCACATTGAAAAAGAAGGTGATGACAAAGCGGTTGATCTTGTATTCGACAAAGCAGACAAAAGCTGGAATGTTGAAGCCAACGGTGAATCTACCAAGCTGTTGAAATTCACGAAAGACGACGAAGTTGTTATGTATCTTCCTGATGGCAAAGAGATGAATGTTGAATTAAATCAGTCGGGTGTACTTGCTTTCAGACAAGTAGCTGATAACTTCAGTTTCTTCGCTGCACGTTAACAACGAATAAACACATAAACATAAACAGGTCTCTGCAATCATTATTTTGCAGAGACCTGTTTTTTTTATATGTTCACATACTCCCGTTTGCTAAATCTGAGAAAAAGCCGGTGCATGGTTTTATTTCTTAATAAAGCTTTTCGGGAATTCGGTTTGTTGTATAATGCGATCACCCTTTAGATGAATCCAACTCTTGAATGAGCTCTCTCCTTCTTTTAAAGTAATTACCCTTGCTCCATTCTCTATATTAATATATGTTGTTTTTCCTCCGGTAAATCTTCCATAAACCAAAGCTATACCATTAAGCCAGGCAATATAATCATTGTCGTGGTCGTGACCGACAAATGTTCCCATTACATCTCCTGCTTCCAGCATGGCTGTAAACATTCCGGAGTTTACTTTGGGATTGCACTCGTCTTCGAAGCGTAAACCAATCGCCCGAGTATTATAGGCCTTGTTGTATTCAGGAAGGGCTATATGAAAGAATGCCAGGGCTGGAAGAGGTTTCCCTCCATTTTGCAGGGTGTACATTTTACTTTGCTTACTGTACCAGCTTACCTGATCTTGTGCGAACCAACCGTAACCTTCAACCTGTTTCAATTTGCTGTAAGATCTGGAATCCATACAGTATAGTACTGCTTCTACTTTTTTATTTTTGGCGCCTTGAATAGCTATCGTGTAGTTTCCGTAACCCGATACATTTGCCGTTGTATCCTTAAATAGACTATGTGGATAACTTGCAACCAATTTAGCTACTTCAGCACGTGACAGATCTTGCTCATCATCATGATTTCCCAAAGTAACAGCAAAAGGGATTCCTCTTTTGATAAGAGGTTCTGTTACTACATCCCATCCTTTTTTTGCAGGTGCTTCCGTAACCACATCTCCTGTAAAAATTACCAGATCCGGTTTTTCAGAATCTAATACTTCATTTATTACCTGTAAGGCTTCCTTAGATTCTGGTTTGGACAAACAGTAGTGAACGTCTGTAAACTGAACAATTTTGAAAGTACCATCTGATTTGAATGAAAGTTGCTGCGCGTTCAATTGGGACACGCCGCAGACTGAAAGCATACACAAACATAGTGTACTTGCTTTTTTTAGAAAGGAGTTCATCATAGAATTTTATAAAATTTAAGTTATCAGAAGTCCGCTTCCAACCAATCTATCTGTAGAAATTTTCTCACAGATAACGGCTCTCAAGGATTCCTTCTGCTATAAATACAAAGTTAAGGCAATAATCACCTAGTTGTGTTAAGATAATATTAAAAAAAAAGGTAAACAAGACATTCATCTTGTTTACCTTAAATCTGTATTATTTATAGAAATCGGAGTAAAACGTCTCTCTGTAAAACAGGGAGGTCAGTTTTGTCTAATTAGAATAATTAATATGACCGTTTAGGAGTTGCTTCCTTCAGTACCATTTGACGGCCCTGATATTCTGCTCCATCTAATTCTTTGATTGCGTTTCTTGCTTCAGCCTCATTAGGCATTTCAACAAATGCAAAACCTTTAGATCTGTTTGTGTCACGGTCAATAATCAATTTTGCTGATTCAACTGTACCATAGTCTTCCATAACTTGTCTCAAATCCGATTCCTTAACTGAATAGCTAAGATTGCCAATGTAAATGTTCATACGAAAAAAAATATAAAATAAATAAATTAATGAATTAAAACAATTCAGTTTGGGGAAAGATCCATTGCTGCAATAAATTTCTCAATAAAGAGAAAGGTAAATCAGAGACAAAGAGCTATATAAACTATCTTTTGTTTGTAAGTGCAAAGATGAATATATTATTTTGAACTACAACTATAATTTACTATTTATTTTCTGAAAAATAAGAATTAAAAAGAAATAAGCCATTTTCAGGCCATTAAATTAACTTCCATTCACCAAAACAACTCTTTCTCTGAAGCTTACTGCATAAAACACACTCCATACAAATGTTTTACAAAATAGCCGAAACTTTATCCCGTCCGAAAAGAAGATGGCAAATTCAATTTCACGCACTATAATTACGCGCGAGCATTATGAGTATTAATAAGCTAACGTCATAGTGTTAATTCAGGATGATGTATCTTTAATTTGGCTGGTGTAAACAGACGTAATAAATTTAATACTATTTTGTTCATTTAAAATTAGGGCTTTGACTTATAGAAGTATATAGTTTGGCGACTCAAAGTATATACTTTCAGCTCAAAAAGTCCGGAGAAGTTCACCTTTCACTGCACAACGAACACACTGGTAAAATTGTAATCTCACTTCAAAATATTGGATAATAATGCTGTTATCATTTTGCATTATCAATTATTTATCACATCTTAGCAGCGTCTAACAAAATTTATTATAATCATGAAAAAGATTCTATTTGTATTTATATTGATCGTAGCAAATATAGCTTTGTATGCGCAAGACAAACAATTTTGCCATGTAAATAATTGCACAATTTGGTCAGAAACGAAATTGTTCACAAGTAAATTAATAGTATGGGCAGACTGGGGGGAAGGCCCAACCCAAATTAAGAATGAGAATGGAAACCCGTATGAAGTAAAATCGACAATGGAATATATAAATAAAATTTACAAAAACGGGTGGGAAATATCAGCGGTGTATTATAACCAAGAACTAAAGCTTGAACACTATGTCATGACAAAAAAAACAACAGAAACGTTGACTAAGGAAAAAGAGGATTAAAATATCCCTATTTAAAGACAAAAAAAAAGGTTTGGAAAATTACTTTCCAAACCTTTTACCTAATTAGTTGTTCTACTAGGACAATTTTGGACAGATAATATTCCACTCTATTACAGCAATTTACCTACTTAATCTCATTATCAATAGTAAAACATTTGTAATTTAGATTTACTCAAAATCTATTTATTAAGAAAATCATCAATCTTTTCTCAATTCTTGATTTTCAATCATTAGTTTTTCTTTCTCATCATTTAAATTCTTTATATCATCTTTTAAATACTCAATATCTTTTCTTAATCCTCCATTCTCAGACATTAATTTTCTTACTTCATCATTTAAATGCTTAATATCATCTCTTAAATATTTATATAAAGGAGAATAACTACCTTCATTACCACAAAAGCGATCACTTACAATATCCAACTTATCACTTTTAACACATTCTCCTGTAATTAACCAACGAGCATCAACATCAGGGAATTCTACAAGCAGTCGTTCTATTGGGTCAATTCCCAAGCCTCCTTTATTACACCATGCGTTTACCGCGGCAGATGACACTCCTATTCGCCTTGCATATTCCGTCTGACTAATATTTTTATCAGACAACACTTTTGAAAATCGTTGATTTCTGCTCATAAAGCGATCAGTTTAATTATTTATGAAAATAAATAAAGATATCTATTGCTTTTTAAATAGATTGCTTTATATTTGCAACCATGTTATAAATTATTCACAACAAAGTTATAAAAAAATGACAACACAGGAAATAGGGAAAAAGCACTATTCTTTTAAAAGTGCTTACAAACGAATCCCTATGGGCGACATCCCAAAAGTAAAAAAGGATTTATGCAAAGCTCTCGGAATAAAAAGCAAGTTCGCTTTTTCCAACAAACTAAATCAAGGTTTTGGTGACCCGCGTATAAGTATAATAGAATCTGTTGAAAAGGTATTTAAAAAATACCAAATTAAAAATCCATGGGAAGTAACCGAATCAAAAAAATCGGCAGATGAACTTAGAAGCAAGGCTGACTAAAAGGCAAGATCAAGTGCTCGAACTTATTGCAACTGGATGTCAGCAAAAAGAAGCAGCAGAAATACTGCATATCTCTGTCAAAACAATAGACAATCATGTTCAGGCCATCAAGCAAAGAATCTCTGTAAACAACGATCGCGAGCTTACGGTCTTTTACTTCTGCCGAAGATTTGCAATCCCCTACGCAGTGATTGCAATCAAAAGAGGTACAAGCGTATTACTCTTGTTTATAATTCTCACAATCCAAATTTATTATGGAGATAGCTTCCAGGCGCGCCGTGCAAGAACTGTTCGTTCCGGAAGAAGATACGAATATGTAACAGATAATCCAGAAAGCGATGAGTAACACAATTATTGTAACAGACACCGATACTATTGAGCGGCTAATTAACAAAGCCGTAGCAACTAGTTTCGAAAAAAGTAGACCTAAAGAGGTGCAATTACTTTCAATCAACCAGGTTGCAAAAACATTACACCTTTCTCACGGCAAAGTAAAAAAATTGGTGGAAGAAGGAACAATTAAAACAACATCTTCCGGTCATATTGAGATCTCAGAACTAGACCGGTTTTTATTAAATAAATAAACAAGTAAACGATTAAAATAGAAGACACCATGCTTAAAAAAAATATTGAATTCAGAATTGGAAATGGAACCGTTAAAATCCTAACAACAGGTTTTACATCAGCCCAGTCAGCTCGTTTGTCCGACGCTGTAGAAAAAATGACAGAAAGCATTGTACTAAGTAGCCGCCCCGGATGTGTATTCGTGCAACTTAAGAAAGGATCAAACATAGATTCCTTTACTGATCTGGTATTAAAAAAGTACGAGGAACTCTTAAATAATTAAATCATGAAAAGAGTCTATATAAGTGGTAATACTACTGGAAATGATAGGTCTGAAGTGCAATCAAAATTTGAAGAAGCAGAAAAATCATTAAAAGATTTAGGTCTATTTCCTATCAACCCATTAAAAAATGGTCTTCCCAACACTGCGAGCTGGGATGATCACATGGTAAAGGACATAGAGATGCTGTTAACCTGTTCGGCCATCCTACTCCTCCCCGATTGGAATACTTCTCCTGGCGCACGTATTGAAGCATTTGTTGCTAACGAAAAGAAAATGGATCGATTGTTTTTAACTGATCAAGAAAGCTTATAAAACAATGGTAAGAAAACACACATCTGGTCAGTGGCATCCAATAGAGTATGCCGGAATATTTCTAGTTCAAGACGGCGAAACATACGAAGATCACAACCTTTTTGATTCTGATAATTTTGGATATGAACAGGCAAAAGCAAATGCCGAATTAGCGGCTTCAGCTCCTCAAATACTTGAATCTCTAAAGCAGGCCATTTCAAGGCTCGAGGAATTGGACGGTAAAAGTATTATAAACATAGATAATAAAGCCTGGATAGAATCAGGGCGCAATGTGATCAGAGTAATTCATAAATAACATAATAGACATATACAAATGAAACAAGTATTAAATAAAGCCAATAATTTGACTTCAGAAAATGTTAAGGAGATTCTCAGTATGTATCCGAATACGCCAACGGCTTATATCGCTAAAAAATTTGACAAATCTATTACTACAATCTACAAAACAGCGAGCCGGTACGGTGTACAAAAAAGTGAAGATTTTAAAAAATCTGAATTTAGCGGACGAATAAAAAAGGGGCAAATGCTGTCGGAATCTACTCAATTTAAGAAAGGATTTGTGCCTTTTACTAAGGGTAAAAAGCTTAAAGACATATGCAAGTCGGAAGACTCTTATCGTCGTAGTATTGCTAACAGATGGTATAAGGGATGTTCTCCTCTAAATGAAAAAAAGGACGGGGATATAACTATACGACGTATCCGATCTGTTGGTAACGGGAATGTTATCCCATATAAGTTTATCCGGATATCCCGGAATAAATGGGAATTTCTTCATCGACACATCTGGTCATTGAAAAACGGAAAGATACCAGACGGTTTTAATATTGTATTCAAGGATGGAAATACAATGAACTGCAGTATTGACAATCTTGAATGTATATCTAATGCCGAATTGGTAGTAAGAAACTCCCTGCATAACCTTCCAGAAGAAATTAGGGAAGTGATCTATTTGAAAACTTCATTAACCAAGGCAATAAATAACGCCTCAAAAAAAGAACGAAATGAGTGCTATTGAAAAATTAAAAAGTATGGTTAACAAACCTTTTCTTTATCAAAACGAAGAGGTCGTTGTTATCGGGTACTGCGATGGAGCTGGAGAGGATGCAACAGATGTAGAAATATATTTAAACAATGGGAAAACACTAGTTTATACAATATTTGACTTAGAGATAAAACTTGCAAGGTTCAGGTCAATAACAAAGACGGTAATTGTCCTGGCAAACCAAAGGCTTGACAGTATATCGACAGTTAATCCTACTATTATAAAAGACTTACGTGATTTGATTCTCGAACAAATAAAAATGGTTAAAACAGATCCATCCTCTGTTAACCAGGCTAAACAAGTATTCCAGGGAGTGAACACACTGATCAATCTGGCAAAAACCGAACTTGAATACCGACAGTATATTGACAAGTCATTAACTCAAAAATAAAAAGAGTTGAACATGAAAACATACGTAATTACCCTTTCAAAACAATTTATGAAAGGTCACCCGAAAGCTAGTGAAAGTACATACTTCAAAGAACAATTATTGAATACACTGCTTGATAATGCTGGAGTTTCAGCTTGTGATTGTTGCGAGTATAAAACAAGAAACTGTGATTCCTGCGGACACAAGGCTTCAAGTTTTAGAAAAAAGATACACACAATAAGGGGAAACTACGAATTGTGGAAAAAACGGATTGATGAAGTACAGAAAGGTAATGCGGTTCTTTCAATCCGGCAATGGTCTGATAAGCCGTATCGAAGCAAACAAGAGGTTATTTGTGAGCTATCGTCTAAAGACGGAGTAGGAATACAAAAATTACGAAGCATGGACGATATATGCGCTTATTATGTAAGAAGCGATAAAATTCGGAATGTACTCGGAGAGGACTTGGAAACGGTAGCTAATAACGACGGTCTTTCAATCGATGAATTTAAGTGTTGGTTTAAAAAGAAATTACCAACTCCTAACAATCCGATGGCAATTATTCATTTTACCAAATTTAGATATTAGGCTCAATTCCGACCAATTAATAACATTTTAAATATATAATAATGAAAAGTAAAGAAGAAGTAAAGGCGCTGTTAATGAAGAAGCCTAATGAGTTGACGAAAGAAGAACTTTCCCTGCTGTTTTGTATATTTTGTTTTCACATAAAAGAGTATGAAAGTGGATCTCAAAATATATCATTTGAAATCCACTTTCGCCGAATATTTATAATTGAAATAGAATATCCAATAGGAGCTGGAATGCAGAGTTTTCATAACGACTTTGTGGATATGGGTGATGGGTTGCATGGCATTTCAATGGGTAAGTCTAGTTCCATGGCTGAATTGATTACAATTTTTATTAATATGTTTTATGAAAGCCTTCTATTAAAGGCAAGGTACGACGTATATTTTGATGAAGATATATCTCAGTTTAAGTCTGCTGAAGAAGCGCAAAAACACTTGGAGTGGGCACAGCAGTCCATTGATGAAATCTTGAAATAAACAGCGTTGAAGTTATGCGAACACCAATTACATATTACGGAGGCAAGCAGCAGCTAGCCGATAAAATTATTTCAATGATTCCACAACATAGAATTTATGTTGAGCCTTTTTTTGGAGGAGGTGCTGTGTTTTTTAGAAAGTACAAAAGTTATCTTGAGGTGATAAATGACAAAAATGATAGACTTATAACATTTTACCGTCAGGTAGCAACAAATTTTGAAGAGTTGGAAGAAAAGATAAACAACAGTTTATGTTCAGAATCGGACTACTATAAAGCTAAAGATTATTATAATGGAAGAGTGCCGGCCGGCGACGCAGATATTGCGTGGGCTGTCTTCGTACTCACAAATGGATCTTTTTGCGGAAATATGCACGGAGGGTGGAAGTGGAGTAACTGTTCAAGCGGTAGTCATACAGGTGTATTTATGAGAAACAAGAGAAATGAATTCAACGAATCTCTAAAAAACCGCCTGCAGGATGTTCAGATCTCATGCAGAGACGCTATCGAAGTTATTAAGCAAAGGGACACAAAGGAGACTTTCTTTTATCTGGATCCGCCTTATCCTGGATGCAACCAAGGGCACTATAATGGATATACTCATAAAGATTTATCAGATCTACTTATAGTGTTGGCTAATATCAAAGGAAAGTTTATCCTTTCAAATTTTTGGAGCCAAACACTGCGATATCATGCAACTATTAATGGGTGGACAGTAAAAAAAATAGATATGCCTCTTAAAGTTGCAAACTTGACGAAAGCTAAGCGTAAAACGGAAATACTAGTGAGCAATTTTTGTGTAGACAACAATTTATTTCAATAATTATAAACATAGTTTAACCATGCAATATAAACAATTACATCCTGAGAGAATACCTGTGATTCGATCAAAGAAAAGAAATATGGAAGTGGACTACAATTACAACACTTGCACCATTAGGTTTGGAGAAGAGTTTGACTACAATTCAATTGAACTTAACGAACGTGAAGCGGTCAAGCTTCATAAGGCTTTATCGAAGTTTATTGAGTTAAGAGATAGATTAAGACGTGATATGTAGGTTCAAATACAAATAACGATGAAACAACACTGGGAAAAATTATGTGAAACTATTCAAGAGTCGGACAAAGAACTTGAATCTTATATCGCGTCACAGGCGCCAGGATCAGTCAATAAGATAAGCAAGTTCCTCCAGAACTGGAATAAGCTCAAATCTCAATTAAACGAGCTGGACGTATATATCACCCCGAAGCCACTCAAAGTAGAAACCGAATTCACCGGCGAAGACTTTACTAAGGCCTGGGACTTTTGGAAAAACTATCTACGGGCTCAACATGGTATAATAATAAGCCCGTATGTAGAACAAATCGCCCTCGAGGAACTACAAACCGATTCCGGTCACGATCCTATAAAAGCGATAGAAAGCATCAGGTATTCTATCTTTAAAATGTACAGGGCTATCTATCCCCGTCCAGAAAAGAAAGAAGAACCTAAAGAACAAACATCAACTCAATTCACATCATCATGGGATTAACAAAAGCCGCGGTCGAATTTGCACTTTTGCAATTGAAGGACGAAAATTTAATGAAGCATAATAAAAATGCCGAGTATAAGTGTCCGGATCTAACTAAGGAAGATTTTTGGAAACTTTTTGTTAGCAATGCAACTGGAGTACTTAGAAAAAGAGGATTATATAAGGAATTTGTAGTCGATGATTGTAATCGCGAAATTCTAAAACAGCTTTTCCTTTACATCACTGGAAACAAAGAATGCTCACTTAATGTAAATGCCGGAATTATTATTGGCGGACCGGTTGGAAGCGGGAAATCAGTAATTATGGAATCGTTTGTAAATACTTATAATCTCTTATGTAAACGCTCCACCATAACAGTGCATGCAAAAGACCTGTCAGCACAGATCAAGAAAGAGGGCGTAAGTACCCGAAATAGATATCAGCCACTGTATATTGACGACCTTGGCCGCGAATCGGACGAAATAAAAGACTTCGGGAACGTGATTACTCCCATGGTAGACCTGTTTGCCGCAAGGTATGATTCCGGATCCAGAACATTCGCAACAACCAATTTTAATTATAAACAACTGGAGTCTAAATACGGAGAGTTCATCGTTTCCCGAATGAAAGAGATGTGTAATTTTATAGTTTTGGTAGGACCCTCAAGACGGTCCGAAAACGAAATACAAACATATGGCAAAAAGATTTAAAGCAACCGAGATCCCTGCCGTAGGTAAAGTAGATAAAGTTACCCTGGTAAAAGACTTCCTTAAAGAAAACTTTGAGATACGCGTTAACATATTCGATACACACAAAGGATATATTAAACCTCTAAAACAAGAATATACCTACGATGTACAGTTTAACGACATATACATAGCCATGGTAGAAGCAGGGGTGGCCGTTTCTCAAAGCTTTCTAAAAGTACTTATAACATCGCCTAATCATATTACGATGTTCAACCCTATCCGCGAGTATTTCGACCGGATAGCTGGAACATATGCCGGCACGTCTCACATCGACAAACTGTGCTCCTATCTTCGTGCTCATGATTTTGGAGATAAAGATCAACCTGAATTCTATCAAAACAGACTTCAGTATATCTTTAAAAAGTGGATAGTAGCTTCAGCCGCGTGCGCACTAGAGATAAGACCTAACGACGTATCGCTAGGTCTTATCAACTCCATCGAAGGATCAGGCAAAACTACGCTCATCAGCTTCCTTGTTCCTGAAGAATTAAAAGACTATTATAAACTATCAGATAAAGAAACCCGGGGTTTCGATATGCAACAAGAATACACACGTAATTTCATCATCAACTTCGACGAATTCGTTGGAATTACAAAATCAAATGCCGAATTATTTAAGAAGGTACAATCTGCCAGTAAATTAAATATTCTCAAACAAGGGAGCGCATTTTCTGGAGAAGTTCCTCGCATTACAAGTTCTGCTTTTACAACTAATAAAACCACAGAAATGGGCGGTTTTCTAACTCCACAGATGGGTTACAGACGTTTTGGAGCTGTAGAGATTGATCACATTGACAAAAATTACTCCAATGTAATCGATGTGGACCAAATTTGGGCAGAAGCAATTATGCTACTTGATGAAAAGGGATTCAGCTATGTGTTCGACGAAAAAGATTATCTAGATTTCCAGGAATACAATGCAAGGTATATGGTCCAAACATCCGCCTATGCTTTGATAAAAGAGTACTACGAAATTCCGGAAAACGAAGAAGAAGGAATACGCCGTACTCCAACCGAAATTCTTCAAGACCTACGCCGTTCAAGAAAGATTCCTTCCAGCTCATCTAATATCACTGAAGTAACAATAGGAGCCGCATTAAAAGCAATCGGATTCCAAAAAAAGGCCGTTAAACGATCAGACCGCCGGGTAGTATATCCATACTTAGTTAAACAACTTTTTTGATCAGTTTTTTAAATCATATCTATATAATATTATACAAATCATTACACTTTATGTGTAATATATAAAAACAATATAAGCATGAAAAATATCAAAGGTTGCTTTCAACCTTTCAACCACCCACATAAGTATTTGAATATCAAATTAAATAGGTTGAATGCAATCGTTTTTAATCTCTCTTTCAACCGCTTTCAACCACTTTCAACCAGTATCAAAATTTGCGTGCTTTCAACCTATTTTTTTAGTATATATCTTTGATAGAAAGATCATTACAAAATAAAATTAGGTTGAAGGCAATATTTGAATATTTTTATTTTATAAAAAACAGCAATTATGAACAAAGCAAGACGTATAATCGAAATAAATGAGTTCTCCACGCGCGGAGTTAGTACCATCAATACTGAGTATGCCATTGATGCTGTCAATGAAACAGCAAAGCAATGGCGCGAACGCACTATCAAAGCACACCGCGAAGTTTGCCCGGCTAGACTGTTGGAAAAAATAACCCTGTGCCCGGCCCCAACTGTAAACACAAACAACTCCCCCGAAAAGGGTTGTAACGACTGTTGTTTTTACATGCAAGACTTTCTTAATAGTATAAATCAGATGGAAGATAAATTTTAGCAACGCTATGCAATTATCAAATAACCAGTATATTTATAATTACTCAATACAGTTACTATGTGCGTTACATAAAGAATAAGAAGCAA
>Ga0074197_1002547_pt1 | contig 12470 bp, 11 predicted proteins | sample EPASupsiteSAE305_FD_64526 | JGI IMG/M metagenome (GOLD analysis project Ga0074197, IMG submission 64526) | Bioremediated contaminated groundwater microbial communities from EPA Superfund site, New Mexico - SAE3-05 reassembly with SPADES | ecosystem: Environmental > Aquatic > Deep subsurface >...
GCAGGTAGCCCCCCCCGCCCCATCGGGTTTCCAGCAGGATGGGGCCGCGGTAAAATGGTTGTTCAAAAGGCCCCGGCCGGGAACGATGATCGTCTCGATGCAGCTTTCCCGGCAGGTGCCGGAAAGCCAGCTGAAAGGTGAGATCAGTTATCGCCATCCTCGAAACGGCGAGCTGATTAACAGGAAAATAAGCTATTGAGAGGGGGGCGGAGAAAAAACCGGGACCGGATGCGGCCTGGCCTTGTCCGCCCGGTACCCTCCGGCTTCAGCGCTGCAGATCGCTGGTCAATTCGATCAGCTCTTTTTCCAGAAGGGTTTCTTTTTCCAGGAGCACCTTGGCGCAACGCTCCAAAATCGCCCGGTTGTTTTCCATGATCCTGTAGGTCACGGCAAAGGTGTCGTCAATGATCTTGCGCACCGAGGCATCGATCTGCTGGGCGGTGTTGTCACTGATCTTGCAGCCGTTAAATCCGGGACCTTGCGGGCCGGGGAAGGTCTGGTGATTATCTTCATAGACCACAAAGCCGATTGTCGGATCCATGCCGTAGCGGGTGACCATGTTCCGGGCAATATCCGTGGCCCTGGCGATATCGTCGGAGGCCCCGGTGGAGAGGTGGTTGAAAATCAGTTTCTCCGCCGCCCGGCCGCCGAGCAGCACGGCTATTTTATGCTCCAATTCTTCTTTGGTCATGAGGAAACGGTCCTCGGTCGGGCGCTGCAGGGTGTAGCCCAATGCCCCTATTCCCCTGGGAATAATCGATATTTTGTACACGGTATCCGTGCCGGGAAGGGCGAGGGCGGCGAGGGCGTGGCCGACTTCATGGTGGGCGACGATCTCCCGTTCCCGGGGATTGAGCAGGCGGTTTTTCTTTTCCAGGCCCGCAACGATCCGCTCGATTGCCTGGGTAAAATCAGTCATTTCGACCTGCATGGCCTTGCGGCGGGTGGCCAGCAAAGCCGCTTCGTTCACCAGGTTGGCGAGATCGGCCCCGGAAAAACCGGTGGTCAGATCAGCGACCTGGCTGGCGTCGACATCGATCCCCATCTGGATCTTTTTCATGTGCACTTCAAGGATGGCGATGCGTCCGATCTTGTCGGGCCGGTCGACCAGCACCTGGCGGTCGAAGCGACCTGCCCGCAAGAGGGCGGGATCGAGGACTTCCGGCCGATTGGTGGCTGCGAGGAGGATGAGGCCGCTGGTCGGATCAAAACCGTCCAGCTCGACCAGCAGCTGATTCAAGGTCTGTTCCCTTTCATCGTTGCCGCCGAATCCGGCAGCGGTACGGGCACGCCCCAGGGCATCGAGCTCGTCGATGAAGATGATTGCCGGCGCTGATTTCCGCGCCTGATCGAAGAGGTCCCGCACCCGGGCGGCGCCCACGCCGACAAACATTTCCACGAATTCCGAACCGCTGATCGAGAAAAAGGGAACACTGGCTTCTCCGGCCACGGCCCTGGCCAGCAGGGTTTTTCCCGTCCCGGGAGGGCCGACCAAAAGCACGCCCTTGGGCATCCGGGCCCCGAGTTTGCCGTAATCATCGGGGGCCTTGAGAAAATCGACAATCTCCTGCAACTCCGCCTTGCTTTCCTCAACCCCGGCGACATCGGCAAAGGTAACGCCGGTCTGGTGTTCCACATAGACCTTGGCCTTGGATTTGCCGATGTTCATGAAGCCGCCGCCCAAACCCTGTTTGTCGCCGAATTTCCGCATGATCAACATCCAGATGCCGAAAAAGACGAGCGCCGGAAGGACCCAGGAAAGAAGGGTCACCAGAATCTTGCTCTCGTACACCTGGGTGAAGGGCACATTGTATTTCGAAAGCTGCTGGGCCAGGCCCGGATCGACCCGGTTGGCGACGATGATCTTTTTGCCGGTTTCGTCGGCCTCCTTCAACTCGCCGGCGATGAATTTCTCCCGGATGGTCAGTTCCGAAACCTTACCCTGCTGGAGAAGCGCTTCCAGCTGGCTGTAGGGAACCGCTTTGATGGTCTGCTGTTCGATCCATATCTCGTGAATAATCAGGATGCAGAAGACGGCAAAAATCGTGAAAATCACATTATATTTATGCTTGTTGTCCATTCAAACGCGTCCAATGTGGAAAAAAGTAAAGAAGTTAGCAACTATTCAGATGGATAGCCTGTAGGCGTTTAGTCTTTTAGCGCTCCACCGCAACCTGCGGCAGGAGTTGACTCTCCTGTATACGAACATGCTCTTGGCTTGTATCAAAACAAACGCGAGGGTTTTCAAGAGTTCTCCCCATGATCGAAATGACACGAATGAACGGGCTTTTACCTACAGACTGACAGGCTATGGCCTAATCAACCTGAACAGTTACAGAATTTATAATTAATAAAATAAACAGTCTCGCGAGCTCTGTCGAACATCAGAAGCACCCTTTATCACCTCGTCCCGCAAACAGCGCCTCTCTTTCTGACCGGGGAGAGGGGCGGCAAGGTTCGGTCAACTTTAGTGGAGCTTCCTATTGATGTGGTGAAGAGTGGTTTCCTTGATGATCTCAATGAGTTTTGAATCGGGGGCATAGGCTTCCTCTGTGAAGACGTGCTGCAGCTCGGGCAGCCTTTCCACCAAAAGGGCATGAAAGCCGGCAGGTTGCTCGATATCCAGGGTTCCCGGCTGCACGGGAATAACGGCCGCCACTTTCACGGAAATTTCCCCATCCAGGCGTTTAAATGCGGTGATGAGCGTGCATCGTGCTGTATCCGCTTTCGCCGTGGCGCTTCTGTATACCTCCGCCCTCCCGGTCAACTCATGGACAACGGAAGTCAGCGCTCCATCGGAACCGGGGAAGAATTCCCCTTTGGCAAAAACATTGGCCACCACCGTTGCCAGCTCTCCCGTTTCGATTTGCTGCATGTTCTGCCGGGTGAAATCGAAAATTTCCGCACTTTCCGGAATAATGCCACACTGGTGTTCGCCGACCACATAGATGAATCGATCTGCTTGCTGGGTGTTCACGGGCTCTGCTCTCCCTGTGGATCATGAGAAGAAAAACTGTATCCTTGCTGGACTGAACCTCTCCTTCCTTAACATATTGTCGCATTTTTGTGGACCACTAACCGCCAGTGGCCGCAAAACGTTCGGCACAGCCGAATTCGACAACTGTTTTTCCTCCCGGAAGCGCCTCGCGAGCCAACCCGCCCCGCCCTTTTCTTCTAACGACCCTATTTCAGCAGGATGCATAACACCAACCTCTACCCGACATGACCTCATGTCGGGTTGCAAACCACCCGATGTCCACTGACACCTCCCCCAAGACCGTCTACAGTGGAGGCAAATGAACGCGATCTGTCCGCAGCAAAGAGAAAAGTGGCGTTGCCGCCTGCAACACAGCAAGGATAGAAGGGTAACGATCCGGTTGGTCTCAGCACAGTAAAAAAGTTCGGAGAAGGATGTTCAACCAGAATGAAATCAAACAATTTCAGAACGGAGAAAAAAATGAAAACCAGGACAATGGTAATCGGGAGCATATTCTTGCTCGTCGTGATTGCGATGGCGGCGCAACCGCAAAAGGCACGGGCCAGGACCAATGTTTCCGTGGGTGTCGATCTTGGCGGAGTGGTCATGGGTATTAACACCTATCCGTATTATGGGTATGGCTACATACCGCCCCCGCCGCCGGTCTATTATCCCCGCTACCGGTACTACCCGCCCCCGCCGCCGGTCCATTATCGGGATTATTATTGGGAGCACCGTCATCCTCATCACCACCACCACCGTCACCATGACCGGAGAGACGGACACCGATAACCGACTCCGGTGAGCCGATTATTCAGCCGTGCGTTCCCGCTGCCCTCAAAGCTGTCCTCCTCACGGACAGAGGTGGACACGACGGCAGGTCCGGAGGAAAGCCAGTGAGAGCCTTGGTGCGACCAAACGATGAGGCCGGGGCCCGGTTGGGGTCAAAAGCCGGGTTTATCCTCCCCCGCAGGCACGGAAGACAACACCCGACACATCCGTCCCGGCAACGGCCGATCGAGCAGCTTTTCGATATATTCGACCGCACGACAGACCAGGGGGAGGTCGATACCGGTATCGACCCCCATGCCGTGAAGGAGATGGACGGCATCCTCGCTGGCGACATTGCCGCTCGCCCCGGGGACAAAGGGACAGCCGCCCAGGCCGCCTGCCGCCACATCAAAAAGTCGCACCCCGGCTTCAAAGCCCGCATACATGTTCAGCAGGCCGAGTCCGCGGGTATCATGAAAATGCAGGGAAAGCTCGACCTCGGGACAGGCCGCCCGCACTTTGGCCACCAGACGTTTCACCTGGAGGGGATGGGCCATGCCGGTGGTGTCCGCCAGGTTGATTTCGCTGGCACCGGCCGCCGCCATCTGTTCCACGGCGGCCAGCACAGTGGCCTCGGACACTGTCCCTTCATAGGCACAGCCAAAGGCGCACTGCACTCCGGCCCGGACCCTGGAACCGCCGACGACCGCCACGGCAATCAATCCGATCATCGACTCAAGGGCTTCCGCTGCCGGCCGACCGACATTTCTCAGGCTGTGGCTGTCCGAAACCGAAACCGACATGCTGACATGGTCGAGACCGCAGCGAACCGCGCGTTCCAGTCCTTTTTCATTGAGCACCAGGGCGGTGCACAGCAAATCGGGAAACGCTTTCCGGGCGAGCGACACCAGCACATCGGTATTGGCCATCTGCGGCACTGAACGGGGATTAACAAAGCTGCCGAGCTGCAGCCTCCGAAATCCGGCATTCACCAGCAAGCGGACTAACTGTAATTTTTCCGCCAGACTGAACAGCCTGCTTTCCCCCTGCAGACCATCCCGAAGGGATTCTTCTTCTAAAACCACCCGCATTTTTCAACTCATCGTGTCGTTCATTTTTCCGATTGCAACCTGCCCGCATCGCTCCAAGCGGTTCTTTCTGACATAGTTCTCGTTTTTTTTCCATCTCTTTCCAGCGGCTTGGCAAGCACCACCAACCCCTTTTCGAGCAAGGGCAACGAACAATTCCTCTCAATCCTCCAAGCTGCAAACACACAACCGTCCGCCGGAATCAGGTTGTATCCATCCCGCCTTCCCGGCATCGGTTTTGCCACTATTCCCTGGAAAAATAAGCGGCGTCCCTTTACAATTACGGCGCAAGCCGCTACCTTGCTTTTCCAATCAATCATCTGTGAACAAAGGTCTTCTCTTGAAAATAGTCAACATACTCGGCAGCCCGAGAAAAAACGGCACCAGCGCCCGCATCGCCCGCACCTTTACCGAAACCGCCACCGCTCTCGGCGCCGCAGTGACGGACTACTACCTCAACGGCATGCAATACAGGGGATGTCAGGGGTGCGAGGGGTGTCACACCCGCGCGGACCGCTGCGTCCTCAGGGATGATGTCACGGCGGTGCTTGACGATCTCTACACCGCCGATATCGCGGTTTTTTCCGCCCCGGTCTATTTTGGCGACACCTGCGGTCAATTCAAATCTTTTTATGACCGGATGTGGTCGCTGATCGACACGAATACCACGGCGGATAAGGACAGCTGCTGCCGTCTACCTCCCGGCAAGACCGCCGTGCTGATTCTCTCCCACGTCGATGCAGGGGGTGCCCATCGCGACGTGCTGGAGCGCTATTCGATGTACCTGGAACTCTATGGTTTCGACGTCAGGATCATCACGGCCGCCGGCCTCCGCATCCAGCCGAACACCGACGTCGGCGTCTACCTCAACGATGCAGCGGTTCTGGCGCGGGAGTTGCTAAAGGCGAGCTGACCCGTGATTCTTGCGGGCCGCTGCCCAGCGATTGCTGCAAAGCACGGAAGACCGCATCGCCCACGGACACCACCTGCGGTCCGTAGCGGGCGAAGGTCAACAGCTCCCGGCGGATTTCGCCATAGGAGCCTATGGCCAGGTTGCCATGGACGCAGAGCGCGAGGATAATCATCAGGGTGTTGTAGTAAGGGAGATTGCAGGCGCGGGCATCCCTGAGAATATGCCTGTCCTCGGACAGCACCGGCTGGCGCAATATTTGCGCCACCCGGCAGAGCACCTCATCCGCCAGGCCGCTGGGCACCGAGACCAAGGGGATAGTGCCCTTGGGTGTCGCTCCGTATTCCACGGTCACCTGGGGAATAATCCACAGAGAAAAACAGCGGGCCGCAAGGTCCAGCAACCCCAGACGCTCCAGGTAGATCAGGGTCGAGGTGTCCGCAACCCCACCCTTAAAACCATGTAATTCCGTCAAAAGAGATTCAACATCTCTGGACCTTTGCACCGACGCCTCTCCTTGGCCTGATGTCTCGTTCGCGAACCTTGCCCATCCCGGCAGCGGCGAAGAGAATTTTTTCATCTCATGCAGCGGGAAGAAGCAGCGATACGCTCCACCCGCCACAACAACGACAGTACCGCAACATCCGATTTCACGCAACCAGAGGAGGCAACCATGGAGTTGCAATTCACCATCGACCACGAGCTCTGCATTCAGTGCGGGGCCTGCGTGGACGATTGCCCTTTCCATATTATCGAAATGGCGCCGGACTATCCGGCCCTCAACCCGGCCCGAATCCACCACTGCATTCGATGCCAGCATTGCCTGGCGGTCTGTCCGACCGCTGCCCTTTCCATTCTGGGCCGCGACCCCAAAGATTCGCTGCCCCTGCCGGAGAGCCTGCCGAGCGCGCATCAGGTGGCCGCCCTGATAAGGGGACGCCGCTCGATCCGCCGCTTTCATCCCGAACCCCTGGAATCCGGAAGCATCGAATCCATGCTGCGGACCGTGGCCAATGCCCCGACCGGTAAAAATAACCGCCAATGCCTGTTCACCGTGATTGAAGACCCGGCAAGCATGGAACGGTTCCGCACCGAAACCATGGCAGGGCTGCGTCAGGCGGTTGCCGAAAAACGGCTCACCCAAGGGCTGAGTTATTTCCGCCATGTGGTCTCGGCCTGGGATAACGGCCGCGACATCATCTTCCGGGGAGCGCCGCATCTGCTCATGGTTTCAGCCCCGTCGACCGCCTCCACCCCGGACGCCGACATCCTGATCGCCATGAGCTATTTTGAGCTGCTGGCCGCCTCCATGGGCGTCGGCACCCTGTGGAACGCCATGATACGCTGGGCTTTTTCCCTTCTGACCACGGATATGTACCAGCGACTGGGGATCCCCGACGATCACGTTAAAGGCTATGTGCTGCTTTTCGGCAGACCGTCGGTGCGCTATCACCGCACGGTGCAGCGGGATTCGGTACGGATCAACAGGGTTCAGCTCTCCTGAGAAAGCAACGGCGGCGCACGGGGGGAGACAGAGAGAAGGCGCCAATATTTACGCTAAAATCGATGAGTACTGCTTGTGCCGGTGCTGCCAATATATTATATCCTGGATGAAATCCTGCGGCAGGAAACGGGCCACGGTATAAACGTACGCCGTAGCTGTCCAGGTTGATTAGACTGTAGCCTTTTAGGCTGTAGTCTAAATACCTACAGCTATCCACCTGAACAGTTAGTGTATTCTTAAGATAAAAAAACCGGTCCAATGAAACCGGGGTGCGACAAGGTGAAAAGATGTTCAAGAAGGAACTTGAAGTTACGCTGCACAAGGCCTCGGCCGATCAGCTCAAACCGAAACCGGATCAAAACAATCTGGGATTTGGCCAGTTCTTTACCGATCACATGTTCACGATGCGATGGAACCGGCAACAAGGCTGGTTTGATGCGGGCATCCGCCCCTACCATTCCTTTGAGCTGGATCCGGCGGCCATGGTCTTTCACTATGGCCAGGCCATTTTTGAAGGGATGAAGGCCTATCGCGGCAAGGACGACCAGATCTTTCTCTTCCGGCCGGAAGACAATTTCACCCGCATGAATCAATCCGCGGTGCGGATGTGCATGCCCCGCTTTCCCCAGGATCGTGTGCTGCAGGCCTTGCGGGCCATGGTCTACCTCGACCAGGAATGGGTGCCCAAAGTCGAGGGAGCGACCCTCTACATCAGGCCCACCATGATCGCCACCGAACCGGCGCTGGGTCTCCGTCCGGCCGAGGAATATATTTTCTACATCATCAGCTGTCCGGTCGGCGCCTATTACGCCGAAGGGTTCAGTCCGACCAAAATATATGTTGAAGACAAGTATGTGCGGGCGGTACCCGGCGGGGTCGGCAACGCCAAGACAGCGGGTAACTACGCGGCCAGCGTCAAGGCCCAGGTCGAGGCCCATGAAAAGGGCTTCACCCAGGTGCTGTGGCTGGATGCGGTTGAACGGAAATATGTCGAGGAAGTCGGCACCTCCAATATCTTTTTCCTGATCGACAACGAAGTGATCACGCCGCCGCTGGAAGGGTCGATCCTGCCCGGCATCACCAGGGATTCGGTCCTTCAGCTGGCACGCGACTGGGGCTATCAGGTCAGCGAACGGCGCATCACCATCGACGAGGTCATCGCCGCCGGCGAGGCCGGAACCCTGCAGGAGAGTTTCGGCACCGGGACCGCGGCGGTGATCTCTCCGGTCGGCGAATTCTGCTACCGCGGCAAACGCATTCAGATCAACAACGGCGTGATCGGCGCCTTGTCCCAACGACTCTTCGAAGAACTGCAGGCCATTCAATTCGGCCACCGGGAAGACCCCCACAAGTGGCGCGTCAGGGTCGGATGAAGAATATAAAAATTTAAACACCCCTTCACTTTCATTCATTATTTCAAAGGGTTGAATGAGTTATTTTTTCATTCAACCCTCCCTTGATTTTTCAAATACCGACACTATTGTGTAGCCCAGTTTGAAGACAGAAGCTTCGTTTTCGTCCAACCAATACGGTTTGAGCCGACCGTCGGACACCCCAAACTACCTCATTCGGCCCAAACAATTTTATTTTAAGACTCATTACTGTAAACAGGAGGATTGTTCATGAAGATTCGCCCATTGAATGACCGGATTTTGGTCAAGAGACTGGAAGGAGAGGAAAAAACTGCCGGTGGCATCATCATCCCCGATTCCGCCAAGGAAAAGCCGGCGGAAGGAGAAATCGTTGCCGTTGGTCCGGGTAAACTCAACGATGCCGGTGAACGTGTCGCCATGGATGTTGCAGTTGGCGATCGTATACTCTTTTCCAAATACGGCGGCACCGAAGTTAAACTGGACGGCGAGGATTTTCTTATCATGCGCGAGGATGATATCCTTGGTGTAGTGCAGGCATAAAAAGATATCAATCCATTCAAGCTTTTAAGGAGAGAATACTATGGCTTCAAAAGAATTAAAATATGGTAGCAAAGCCCGGGAGAAAATGCTGGCCGGGGTCAACACGTTGGCGAATGCCGTTAAAGTTACCCTGGGTCCCAAGGGCCGCAATGTCCTGATTGAAAAGTCCTTTGGTGCTCCGGTCATCACCAAGGACGGCGTTACGGTTGCAAAAGAAATCGAATTAAAAGATAAATTTGAGAACATGGGCGCCCAGATGGTCAAGGAAGTCGCTTCCAAGACCTCCGATGTCGCCGGTGACGGTACCACCACCGCCACGGTTCTTGCCCAGGCCATTTATACCGAAGGGGCTAAACTGGTTGCCGCCGGATCCAATCCGATGGAAATCAAGCGCGGTATTGATGCCAGCGTCGCGGCGATTGTCGCTGAGCTCGGCAAGATTGCCAGCCCGACCAAGGAGCAGAAGGAAATCGCCCAGGTCGGTACCATTTCCGCCAACAACGACGAGACCATCGGTAATATCATTGCCGAGGCCATGGACAAAGTCGGTAAGGAAGGCGTTATCACCGTGGAAGAAGCAAAATCCATGGAAACCTCTCTGGACGTCGTTGAAGGCATGCAGTTTGATCGCGGCTATCTCTCTCCGTATTTCGTCACCGATCCGGAGCGGATGGAAGTCAGCATGGAAGAGCCGCTGATCCTGATCAACGAGAAGAAGATCTCCAGCATGAAAGACCTGCTGCCGATCCTCGAAGCCGTGGCCAAAATGGGCAAACCGCTGCTGATCATCGCTGAGGATGTCGATGGCGAGGCGTTGGCTACCCTGGTTGTCAACAAACTGCGCGGCACCCTGAATATCGCCGCGGTCAAGGCGCCCGGTTTCGGCGACCGCCGCAAGGCCATGCTCGAGGATATCGCCATCCTTACCGGTGGCCAGGTCATCACCGAAGACCTCGGCATCAAACTGGAGAACATCACGGTCAATGACCTTGGCACCGCCAAACGCATCGTGGTTGACAAAGACAACACCACCATCATCGACGGCGCCGGCGACAAAGCAAAACTGGCCGCCCGTGTGAAACAGATCCGTGCCCAGGCTGAAGACACCACCTCCGATTATGACCGCGAGAAACTGCAGGAGCGTCTGGCCAAACTGATCGGCGGCGTTGCCGTGATCAATGTCGGCGCAGCCACCGAAGTGGAAATGAAGGAGAAAAAGGCCCGCGTTGAGGATGCCCTGAATGCGACCCGTGCAGCGGTCGAGGAAGGCGTGGTTCCCGGCGGCGGCGTCGCCTACCTGCGTTGCCTCAAGGTGCTCGACGCTCTGAAGCTCGAAGGAGAGCAGGCCCTTGGTATTAATATCATCCGCCGCGCGCTTGAAGAACCGGTTCGTCAGATTGCCGCCAACGCCGGCTGTGAAGGTTCGGTCATCGTTGAGCATGTCAAGAACCTGGAAGGCGCCATGGGCTTCAATGCGGCCACCGAGAAATACGAGGACCTGATCGAAGCCGGTGTCATTGACCCGGCAAAGGTTACCCGCTCTGCCTTGCAGAATGCGGCCTCTGTTTCCGGCCTGCTCCTCACCACGGAATGCATGATCGCTGACATGCCGGACGAAGACAAGGGCGGCGGCATGCCTCCTGGCGGCATGGGCGGCATGGGTGGAATGGGCGGCATGGGCGGCATGATGTAAGCCGACTGTTCCCGCTTGGTTATCGTTTGTACCTTGACATCCTTTCCTGCCGGAGATTGGCAGGAAAGGATGTTTTTTATTTCCCGACAAGAAAAACAATCACGCCGAGTTCTTGCTTTCAAGAGGTTTCCTGTTGACAAACAGGGAGAAATCTTGAATAGTGGCACGGTTCAAGCCACCCGGCTTTTTCATATACTGGCGATGTAGCTCAGTTGGTTAGAGCACACGGCTCATATCCGTGTTGTCCGGGGTTCAAGTCCCTGCATCGCCACCACTTCAGACACGATCGAATTTGATCGGTTTACATACAGCGGCTCAGGGTTTGCTCAATTGAATTATTTTAATTGAGCAAACCCTGAGCCGCTTCTTTTTTGGGACCGAAGACGGCTTCCTCTTCCTGTTGTTTTATCCTGCTATTTACCCTTTCAGTTGAAAAGGGGTGGTAATTTCCATTGGGCATTAGCATAATAACCCCAATGAATCTCAACGTTTCCTATGTAACCCTTACTCGATTTTCCGTTGCCCTGCTGGTGTTGACCTTGCTGCTGTCGGCAACGGCAACACCAGCCCGTGCCGCCGAGACCGTGTTCCTGGACGAGCATTTCGAGTCCCTGGCCCGATGGCGGCACCAGCCCTTTGCCAAGATCCCCCGGCATTCCAGCTACAAGGCGGTGCGCTGCGAGGACAGCCCCTGCCTCCTGCTGGAGAGCGACAACTCGGCATCGGCCCTGGTGTTGAATCAACAATTCAATGTCTACCAATACCCCAAACTTGCGTGGCGCTGGAAGGTCGGCAATGTTTACAGTAAGGGAGACAGCAGCCGCAAGGAGGGGGACGACTACCCGGCACGGCTTTACGTCATGTTCGCCTATGACCCGGACAAGGCAACGCTGGCAAAGCAGATCCGGTATCGGCTGGCCAAGGTCCTCTATGGGGAGTATCCGCCGGACAGCTCGATCACCTACATCTGGGACAACCGGGTCGCCAATGCGACGGTGATCACCAATGCCTACGCCAATGAAGCGAAAATGATCCCAATCAACCCCGGTTCCGGCAAGGTGGACACCTGGCAGGACCATACCGTGGATATCGTCCGGGATTACCGGCTGGCCTTTGGCCAGGATCCTCCGGCAATCGCCCGCCTGGCCGTGATGAACGATTCGGACAATACCGGCGAGTCGTCCCGATCCTGGATCCAGTTTATCCGCATTTTTCGTTCGCAGTGAACGTACCGGTGGCCGGGACGCCCCCACCACCTGAGACCGGCACCCCCTTCGTCCTATCGGTCCAATGGAGCGACTGCCATGCCAACTGATCCGAACGTCCTGCCGCCCGATGCCCACAACCAAACCCTGGTCGCCAACGTCCACCCGCGGGACTGGGTCAATCCGCAGCCCGCCGGCCGCTACAACCTGGTGGTGATCGGCGCCGGCACGGCCGGGCTGGTCGCGGCCGCCGGGGCCGCCGGGCTGGGGGCCAAGGTGGCGCTGATCGAGCGGCATCTCATGGGCGGCGACTGTCTCAACGTGGGCTGCGTGCCCTCCAAGGGGGTGATTCGTGCTTCCCGTGCCCTGATTGACGCCCGCAACAGCGGGGCCTTCGGGATCCAGCGCT
>Ga0074197_1002552_pt1 | contig 12447 bp, 13 predicted proteins | sample EPASupsiteSAE305_FD_64526 | JGI IMG/M metagenome (GOLD analysis project Ga0074197, IMG submission 64526) | Bioremediated contaminated groundwater microbial communities from EPA Superfund site, New Mexico - SAE3-05 reassembly with SPADES | ecosystem: Environmental > Aquatic > Deep subsurface >...
AAATGAAGAGAAAAAACTTCAAGATGAAGTTGCTACTTTAAAAGCTAGACAAGTTGATTTAAAAAGAAATGAAAAATCTCTAAGTTCACTAAAAAAAAGATATGAAGAGAAGATAGACGAAGCGCTCAACGCCATGGAGTATTGTGCCGGCATGACGCAAGAGGAAGCAAAAGTTGTTTTACTTGAGAAAGTAGAAGAGAAATTACGTGCACAAATAGCTCATACTGTTAGACGTTACGAGAATGAAGCAAAAAATGAAGCAAAAAAAAGAGCCAACTATATCTTAGCACAAGCTACAAGCAGATATGCAGGTGAGTTTGCCGCTGAGAGACTTACAAACTTGATAAACTTGTCTGATGATGAGCTAAAAGGTCGTATAATCGGCAAAGAGGGTAGAAATATCAAAGCTCTTGAGATGCTTTTGGGTGTAGATATTATTATAGATGATACTCCAAATATAATTCTTGTAAGCAGTTTTAATCTCTACAGACGTGCTATTGCAACAAAAACTATAGAGCTTCTCATAGAAGACGGTCGTATTCAACCTGCCCGCATTGAAGAAATCTATAATAAAGTTTGTGATGAGTTTGAATCAAATACACTTAGCGAGGGTGAAGAGATAGTTGCTGATTTAGATGTGGGTGTTATGCATCCAGAACTTATAAAGCTTATCGGTAAGCTTCGTTATCGTGCCAGTTATGGACAAAATGCTCTTGCCCACACTCTTGAAGTTGCTCACTTAGCCGGAATTATGGCTGCTGAAATGGGTGGAGATATCAGACTTGCAAAGAGAGCAGGATTGTTACATGATATAGGTAAAGCGCTTACTCACGACAGTGAAGGTAATCACGTAGATCTGGGTGCGGCTATTTGTAATCGCTACAATGAACATAGCATAGTTTTAAATGCTATTTATGCACACCACGGACATGAAGAGATTAACTCTATCGAATGCGGTGCAGTTTGTGCTGCTGATGCACTCTCAGCTGCAAGACCCGGTGCAAGACGTGAAGTTTTAGAGAGCTTCTTAAAAAGAGTGACTGAGATAGAAGAGATAGCATCTGAACATATCGGTGTTAAGCAAGCTTATGCCATAAATGCGGGACGGGAAGTAAGAGTTATAGTAAACGCCTCGCTAATAAATGATGATGAGTCTATTTTAATGGCAAAAGAGATAGCTAAAGAGATAGAAGCAAAAGTTCAATATCCAGGTGAGATCAAAGTCAATGTTATCAGAGAGAGCAGAGCCGTAGAATTTGCAAGATAGATATTTTCATGCCTCTAAAAGTTGCATCAGCTTTTAGATGTGTTATAATACTTTGTAAACCAAAAAGGAGTGTTAGAATGAAAAAGTTAACTAAAATTATAAGAGTGACTCTTATAACTGCTGGTTTGTTGTCTATCGTACCTGTGGCTTTATCTGCTCAAAATATGCAACAAGGGATGGGGCGTAATATGCCTGCTTTTGAAAGCTTTGATTTAAACCGCGACGGTCATTTGACAGAAAGCGAAATGAATGATGCTAGAGCTAAGAGAGTAGAAGAGAAGAAAGATGAAGGCAGGATGCTAAGAAACAGTGCCTATCATAGTGAATTTTCAGAAATTGATTCAAACGGTGATGGAAAAGTAACTAAAGAAGAGTTTACCTCTCACCAAATGAAAAAGAAGAGATAAAGTACACTTTTTGCATATCAAAATTTTGATATGCAAAAAGCCCTACCTCCTACAAAATATAATCAACAACTTTTGATTCTGTTGTTACTGATTTTATAAATTCAACAACCTTTAAATGAGCAGGATGAATTGCATAAGCATCCAAATCTTCTTTTGTATCAAATGTAGAATATATGGATAGATCAAATGCTCTCTCTGCAAGCGTAAAATTTATACCGACTTCCATTGACTTTAGAGTCGGGACTAAACCTACTAAAGCGTTTAACTGCTTTCTCACCTCATTAAGATTTGCATCCCTGTTTTCATCTTTGAACTTAAACATAACTATATGAACTGTCATAAAAAAACCTTATCTGTAATTTGACGAAATTTTAACTAAAAAAATAAAATAGATTATAAAATTTGTATTTTAATGTAGATAAATGAACATATATTTTCAATAAATATATGTTATGATTCTAATCAATATAATTTATCAAAAGGAAATAGTTATGAAAAAAATATTAAGTCTATCTCTGTTAGCTGCCTCTTTTACACTACTATCTGCTGCTACGGAAGCTGAAGAGTTGGCTGTAAAAAAATGTGGAGAGTGCCATCTAATGGGTGTTGTATCTGCAGAAAAACTAAAAAATATGAAAGCACCGCCTTACTGGGCTATTGCCAAAAAAGCTAGAGAGGCATACGATAAAAAAGAAGATAAAATTAACTATATAGTTGATTATACGCTAAATCCTAGTGAAGAAAAGATGCTTTTTCCAAAAGATACGGTAAAGTTATTTGGTGTTATGCCTTCACAAAAAGGAAAAGTGAGTGAAGATGAGATTAGAGTCATATCTGAATATATTTTAGAAAACAGACCTATGTAGTTTTTCAATAGAGTTATTTCATAACTCTATTTAGAACGCGCTTGAGTGGACAAGTCTGTTAAGCTACGCTTGCACCGCTTTGAGTTTCTTTAGAAAAGTTTGCTTTTTTTAAGCAAGACTACTTATTTCAACACAAGGTTATTAAAAAAATCATAATAGCCGTATTTTTGACTATTGTTTTAATTTGCAAGAAAATTGCTCAAACTAACATGCGGATCTGTTCCCTCCAGCATATTATAGACTTCTCTTGCTATTGGAAGATATAAATCTCTTTTTTTTGCAATTTCATAGAGTGCATAAGCAGTTCCGATTCCCTCGGCAACTTCTCCAAGTTCTTCTACTATCTCTTCTTTTGACTTCCTAGCTGCTATACCTAAACCAACACGAAAATTTCTGCTCATTGTAGATGATGCAGTCAAGAAAAGATCTCCTGCTCCGCTTAGCCCTATAAAGCTCTCCTCTTTTGCACCGTAATCTTTGCCAAATCTTTGCATCTCAACCAAACCGCGTGATATAAGTGCAGCGGCAGCATTTTTACCAAGTCCCAAGCCTTCACATATTCCGGCAGCAATAGCGATTACGTTTTTATATGCTCCTGCAACTTCAGCGCCTATAACGTCAGTTGATGTATATGTTTTTATAAAAGATGGAAAAAATGAAGCAAATGTAGCACTAAGAAGCTCATTTTTAGAGTTAATTACAAGTGCGGTAGGTAAAGATTTCATAACCTCCGCCGCAAAAGATGGTCCTGAGAGAAACGCAATATTATCCTCGGGAATATACGAAGCATATATTTCATTTAAAAATTTTCCGCTTGTCGCTTCTATGCCTTTAGATGCCACTAAAATCTTATGATTTCTAAATCTGAAATTTTCTTCAAGCCATGATGAGATTTGCTGTGCAGGAATAGCAATAACCAAATACTCTAGCTCTAAGATCTCATCAAGAGAGATAAAATTTTTGATATCCCTATGTGTTCTCGATGTTATATATACTTCACATTTCTCACTTAGCGCAAACGCCAAAGCACTTCCCCATTTTCCAGCTCCGATTACTCCTACTTTAGTCACACTCACTCCCTACTATTTTTTCAAACTCTTTGATATCGGTTTCATATCCTACAATAATAAATGAATCACCCTCTTTTACTCTATAATGCTTTATTATAGAAGAATATATAAATTCATTTCTCATATTTTCATACATAATAGAGAGTGCGATAACACCATATTTTTTATCCCAATCGAGTTCAATAATCTCTTTTCCGATATACGAATTAGTGCCGTTTATTCTAATTTGGGCAATTTTCAACGTACTGCTCTCAAAAAGTATCTTATGAAAAACTTCTTTAACTATTGGTTTTTCCATCATCTCTGCAATCATTTCTGCAGTAGTTTGGACAAGAGGAATCACTCTATTTGCACCCGCCATTTGAAGTTTGCTTGCAGTCTCTTTGTTATTTGAGAGAGCTATTATATTTAAATCAGGAAATGAAGATCGAAGCGAAATTGTTAAAAAAATATTTTCTGCATTATCTTCTAAGACACAAAATGCTATTGAATGTTCAATATCAACAAACTCATTTATGTCATCCCATTTATCGCTTAAATCAAAACTTCTGATTTCAAATTCTGAACTGTTTTTCACAACATCTTGTTCACTGTGCAAGCTATATATATATATTTTATTGTAACTATCTACAATATTTTTAGCAATTTCCAGAGCATAATCGTTATAACCAAAAATTAAAGCAATTCGCTTTTTCATGTTCTAATCTTTTTGTGTAAATATTTTTCAAACTCTTTTATAAAAGCGGAATTTCCAATAACAAGAAGATAATCACCGCTCTCAAGCAGAGTATTTTCAAGTGGATTAAAGAAAAATCTCTTTTTATCTTTTTTATATATCCCAAGCAATACAATTTTAAAACTTACACTGTTTAGTTCATTTAAGTAAATAGCGTTTTCATGAATTCTGCTATCTACCAATATCTCCTCAACGCTCACACCGTAATAGTCATTTCTTAGAGCATGGATAACCTCAAATGCGACAGGTCTGCCTATAAGCTCTTTAGAGATCATACCTACTAAACCTTTTGGATAAAGTATCTCATTAACGCCTGCAAATTCAAGTTTTTTTCTATTTGATTCATCCATAAGAAGTGATATCATATTTACTTTTTCACTTATAGATCTAACAGTTAGCGTTGTGTAAACGTTCTCCACATCACTCTCTCGCAAACACAAAACTGCTTTTACTTGCGTATTTAAATCCACTCCGATTTTTTTATAACTCTCTATATTACCCGGATCATAGTTTAAGGCGACAATTCCATCTTTTTTAGCATTGGCTATTCTATGCTCGCTCTCATCTAAAACAATAATTTTTACTTTTTGGTTTTTTAACTTAGCGGCAACCTCTTGCGCAACTCCCTCATAGCCGCAAATAAGATAAAAATGTTTTAATTTTCTTATATCATCTACTGTTTTTATCTCTCTAATTTCATCAAGTTTTTCGGTAAAAGCAGAAACAACGATTGATGTCGTAAAAGCTAAAACGGAAACCCCCGCAATGATTACAAATATAGCAACCGTGCGCCCCTCAACCGTAACGGCAGTCACATCACCATAACCGACTGTTGAAATTGTCACAATCGACCAATAAAGAGCGTCAAAGAGGGTATTAATAGGCGAATCGGGATTGTTTGCTTCCATCACATAAACAAGAACAGATGATACGAAAACCACTATAGATGTGAACATCAATAAAATTAAAAATTCAAATTTTTTTGTAGATAAAACGGAAGCAAAAACTTGAAAACTTGTGGTGTATCTAAAGAGCTTAAATACCCTAAATAAGACAAAAAGACGCAACAATCTAAGCTCATGGAAAAAAGGCAAAATTGCAAGTAAATCTATAATAGATCTAATAGATAATATAAATTTAGATTTTACTTTTAATATCTTAATTACTGCTCTTGAGAGATTAAATCTTCTGCCTAGCATTGTATCATGCTCACTGCAGCTAATAATAATTTCACTCACATTGCTGCTTGTCCAAAATCGCAATAAATACTCAATAAAAAAAATAATAGAAATAATATAGATATTGAAAAATTTTATGAAATAATGTACATCATTTTTTACTTCAGCTATTAAAATAGCAACACTTAAAAAAATCAGTGACATCATAAAGAGATCAAAATATTTTTTATATTGATATCTATTGTTCTCTAAAATATTATAAAAAAATTGTTTTTTTTGTTGATAGCCATCTGAAGTATTTAGAAAATATGCCAAATCAACAACAAGATGACTAAAAAAATCCATCTATCCAAGCTTCTCTTTGAGTATATCATTAACGCTCTGCGGATTTGCACTGCCTTTTGACTCTTTCATGACCTGCCCTACAAAGAAGCCGAAAAGTTTATCTTTACCGCTTTTATACTCTGCCACTTTATCTCCGTTTGCGGCTATGACTGTATCGCAGATTGCCTCTAATGCTCCGGTATCGCTAACTTGTTTAAGTCCAAGCTTGTCAATCGCACCATCAACATCTCCGCCATTCTCCATCATATAGTCAAGAACCTCTTTAGCAGCTTTTCCGCTTATCGTGCCGTCTTCGATTCTTTTGACTAAAAGCCCCATTGTTTTTGCATTTACAGGAGAGTTTACAATATTTATATCACCCTTAAATCTGCCCTGAAGTTCAACAGTAAGCCATGTAAGAGCATTTTTCGCACTGATGCCCTCTTCCATCATAGATTCAAAAAAGTGTGCCATCTCAACCGATGAAGTAACAACCATAGCGTTGTATTCGCTCATGCCGTAATCTTTTATAAAACGTTCCATCTTCTCATCCGGAAGCTCAGGGATCTTACTAAATTCAGCCATCATAGCATCCGTTACAACCGCTTTAAGCAAGTCAGGCTCCGGAAAATAACGATAATCCGCCGCTTCCTCTTTACCTCTCATAGAGCGAGTCTCTTGCTTAACTTGGTCAAAAAGACGAGTTTCTTGAACTATCTCTTTATCATATATGCCATCTTCCCAAGCCTCTACTTGACGAGCAACTTCAAGTTCTATCGCTTTTTGAATAAATCTAAAACTGTTGATATTTTTTATCTCAACACGAGTGTAGAGCTTCTCATCACCCTTTGGACGAATAGAGACATTTACATCCACACGAAACGAACCCTCTTGCATGTTAGCGTCACCTATATCGATATAACGGATAATAGAGTGAAGTTTTTTAAGATACAAAATCGCCTCTTCAGCACTTCTCATATCAGGTTCGCTCACGATCTCTAAAAGTGGTGTACCTGCACGGTTTAAGTCAACTTTGGAGATAGCTCCGTCATGTATATTTTTACCGGCATCTGCTTCAATATGAGCACGGTTGATTCGAATAGTTTTATGGCTGCCGTCTTCAAAGTCAATGCGAAGTTTTCCATGCTCAACTACGGGAGTATAAAGCTGAGTAATCTGATAAGCAGAAGGGCTATCCGGATAAAAGTAGCTTTTTCTATCGAAATATGATGTTTGATTTATAGTTGCCTCAATAGCCGTTCCAAGCATTACAGATTTATGAAGAACCTCTTTGTTTAAAACAGGCAATGCTCCGGGCAATGCTAAACAAGTTGGACATGTATTTGTATTTTGTTTGTGATTAAAACTTGTTGGACATGAGCAAAAAAGTTTAGTTTTTGTGTTGAGTTGAACGTGAACTTCCAGACCGATAACTACTTCAAACATAATGTTCCTTAAATAATAAAGTATAAAATTGTGCCGGATTTTACCCAATTATGCTTTTAACTTTCATAAACGCTTTGCTTAACAGTAAAAAATTATTTTTTGTTATATAATAAGTTACTATGAAAATAAAAAATTTATTATATAAAATCACTATCTTTTTATTATTGTCATTATCTGCTTATTCAAACGAATTTGACATAAAAACTTTTGGAACGATAGGCGGAGTATATAACGATAACAGCAATTACATATACAGAAAAGATATCTTTCAAAAAGACGGCTCGTCGGGTGATTTGAGTTTTAAAACAGATACTTTAATAGGTCTGCAGACTGCACTAACTATCAATGAAAATTTTTCCCTGCTGCTTCAAGGCATAGTAGATAATGACTACAACGATAAAGTAAAAACAAAAATTGATTGGGGATATCTAAAGTACGATTCAGGCGAAAATATTATCGTTAAAGTCGGAAGAATAAGAACACCTTATTATAAAAACTCTGATAATCTCAATGTTGGCTACTCAAATCTTATGATAAGAGAGAGTGTCGAAGTTTACGGTCAAGTCCCTTTTTCATCATACAATGGCGTTGAGATAACATACTCAAATATAATCGGTACATATTTTTATACAATTCAAGGCGGGTATGGAAAAGAAGAGTTAACTGTTCCAAACCACTCGCTTAATCAAGAAGCAAACGTAAAAATTGACAATCTCTATACGTTAAACTTAACATTTGGTACAACCACCTTGCAAGCAAGAACCACATATATAAACGCTGACATAACAGCATCAAACCAATCACTAAACCAACTCTTCGCTAGATTAAGGGCATTTGGATTGGATGAGTTGGCAGATCAATATGAGTATAAAAATAAAAAATCAGAGTACTTGGGATTTGGAATATTTTTGGATTATAAAAATATTATATTTTCCAGTGAATATGGACAAAGAAGACTTAATAGTTTTTCGAGGGATGTTCATGGATATTACACCACCCTTGGTTATAGTTTTCATAAACTTATTCCTTTTATAACATATGCCAAATCTGAAATGGATAATGTAACATATGAAGCAAATACAATTTTACCTATGCTGAATACTCTGCTTCGCTCTCAAAATACAACACAATCATCAAAAACAATAGGTATTAAATACTATATAAATGAACATTTAGACATAAAATTTCAATATGAAAATGTTATCCCAAAAGGCGATTACGGAAGCTACCATTTAAGCTCTCTACAAAAACCTCAAGAGTTAAATGTCTTCTCATTTGCTTTGGATTTTGTATTTTGAAAGAGTTTATTGCATGAAAATCATTTTGTTGCTACTGCTTAATATATACTTTTTAAATGCCCAAATAGTTATAGTGACAAACAAAAATACAAAAATTGAGAATCTTCCAAAAGAGATAGTTCAATATCTATATTTAGCAAAAATAAATAAAATAGACACTATCAAATTAGAACCGATCTTATCGGATGATGAAGCTTTGCATGATCAATTTTGCAATACTATTTTATGCAAAAGCCAATCGCAATATAACAGTTACTGGGCTAGGTTGGTTTTTACCGGAAAAAAATCGATATCTAAAAAGTTGGAATGGAAAGAGATTGTTAAAAAACTTCAAGATACAAATACTATTGCTTACATTGAAAAAAAAGATCTAAGGGCGGAGTGGAAAATTGTTTATGAAGAAAATTAAGAGAATATTATTCTACTATCACTCTCTTTCAATTTTAAAAAAATTTTTACTTGCGCTTCTTTTTGGAGTTATTTTAGTTTTACCTTTTTATAATTTTATATTTTTAAGCATGTTAGAGATGAAACACTCGGTAAATAGTGTTAACAGTGAGCTAATACCACTCTATGAAGTCTCTTGCGACAATATTTTACTATTGGAAAATATAGTAAGCGAGATAAATAGCGCAGTCTCTTCAAAAGAGATAGAGTGGATTGAAACATCCAATAAACATGCAGAAAAAATAAGAAAAAATTTAAATAATCATCTAAATAGTAACTACGCAAAAGAGATTCAAGAATCTATAATCGCTTTTGATAATTACTATGAAACCGTTAAAAAGGTTTCTAAAAAAATAATAAAAAATAATTACTTCTATCATGATATTGAAAATGATACAAAAACTTTAATACAAGACTACAATAAAATTAGCATGTTATTAAAAAATTTAAAATCCAAAACTAAAAATGACATTGAAAAAAATATCGACTTAATTTATGAAAATACAAATTTTGTCCTGCTCAAAGGAAGTTATATATTTTTTATATGGTTTTTTACCTCGACGCTCATAATATATTTAGTTTACAAAGATATAAAATACAGAATAAAAAGGATAGTCGAAGACTCAAAAGATATAGCGAGGGGAGATGTTGATTTTGAAAAAAGGTTATGCATAGTCTCGTATGATGAACTCGGTCAGATAGTTAGATCTTTAAATATATTTATAAACAAACTTCACAAAAAGCATGAAGAGCTGTTAGAAGCAAAAAAAGAGCTTGACACTCTATATATTACAGATAGACTTACCAATGTTTACAATAGAGTTAAAATAGATGAGATTATTGATATAGCATGTAAAAAGAAAGAGACATTTAGTGTAATTTTAATTGATATCGACCATTTTAAGCTAGTAAACGACACATATGGGCATCTTGTAGGTGATTCGATTTTAAAAGAGTTTGCTACTATTTTAAAAGAAAGTGCCAGAGATACAGATTTTATAGGAAGGTGGGGCGGTGAAGAGTTTATAGTCGTATGCACACAAACAAGCAAAGAGGATGACATCTCTTTGGCAGAGCACTTAAGAGCTAAAATCCAAGATTTTTATTTTACTAGAGTTGGCAAAAAAACAGCTAGTTTTGGTGTGGCGGCAAGTAGAGAAAATGATGATGCGGAGTCAATTATTGATAATGCCGATAAAGCACTCTATAGAGCAAAACATAGTGGTAGAAATCAAGTCGTATGTTATAAATAACTGATCTTTCTATCTATTAAGAATAATAATTTTTATATCAAACTTATCTGCGACAGTTTTAACTCTATATAAATATTTTTCATCATCACTGCCTACTATAAGCCCTATTGCAGGCTTTTTACCGGTAACTTCAGCATAATATAGTGCCTGCCCGATTCCCTCTGCCCATTTTTTGGCAAAATCAACCTCTATAGCATATTCGCTTGTTAGACAATCAACTCTTGCCTTATCAAATAAAACATATTCTGTTTTACCGCCAAACTCGCTACACATTTTAGTTTGATAGTACTTTTCATCCCGCTTTATTCCATCTTCTTGTTTCTCTTCTGTTTTAAAAGAGAGATTAGCATCAAATAGAAGATATAAAATAAGTGCAAAAAGGCTAAAAAGAAGTGAAAAAAGTTTTTTCATAAAGGGATTATTTTGTATGTTTTGAGTAGATTTTTTCTAACAGTTCCGTCTGTTTTTTTATCTCATAAAATTTTTCTCTGTTTATGGAAAAAGCATCAAGTGCCAAGATCAAGAAGAGTGAAATTACTACGAAAGTTATTGTAATAAAAAGAGCGAATGAATAGCCTAAAAAAAGAAAGAGTTGGAATGTTATAAGAGCACCAAAGAGGACAATCGCCCATGATGCTCCAAGCAAAAAGCTTACAATTCTATCGAATTTTTCTTTTTGCATTAGAAGTAGTTTTTAGTGTTCTTCAACAGCTATAGCACTACCAAGGTAAACATAAGTAAGCATCATAAAAATAAACGCTTGCAAGAATGCCATAAATGTTAGAAGTGCATACGGGATCATCGGAAGAACCCACGGTGCAAGCATCAAAATAACCATCAAGAACATATCGTCACCCTTAACATTACCGAAAAGACGGAAGCTAAGTGAAACTAAACGAGAGAAGTGAGAAACTATCTCGATTGGGAACATTAACCAGTATAACCACCAAACAGGACCTAGAAAATGTTTAAAGTATTTAATAACACCTTGACGGCGAATACCCTCAAAGTTGTAGTAGATAAATACTGAAAGAGCAAGTGTAAATGCGAACTCTAAAAACGCAGTCGGAGCTTCAAAACCAGGAACAACACCGATTAAGTTAGCGATACCGACAAAAAGACCGATAGTAGCAACAAGAGGAAGATAACGACGAGCAGCCTCTTGACCCATAACATCCGTTCCCATTTTTAGAACACCGGAAATATATGCTTCCATTACATTTTGAGCTCCCGTCGGAACTACTTTAAGATTTGACATAGCCATTCTGACAATAACCAAAGCGATACCTGCAGCCAACAACATGTGTGTCATATAGATAAAACTTTTCTCGTGAGAAATTAGACCGAAAAATGTGAACAATTCACCCATAGGTGTACTCCCTGTCTCAAATAAATTGTGTGATTATAGTAAAAATTTAATTAAACTTTTATAATACAAAAAGTTTTTTATCTATTTTTTTTACTTTTATCCTGTTTTACGTCTTTTGCACTATAGTTTTTTCCTGCAATACTCTCTAAAAATACTGTTGCATAAGATCCTTTTGGCAATGTAAAAGATAAATTCATCATTGTCTCTTTTTTAACAAATTTGCAGTCAATATCACTCGGATAGATAAGAGCTTCTCTTCTGTAACCTTTATCTTGCAAAAACTCATCATCAAACTTTGCTTCTATCTCTCTGGCATCGTCTCTTGAGCGAAAAGTATCCCTGCCGCAAAGAAGTCCTGTCGGTATCAGCTTCTTACTCTCAAACTCTTTTGTGGGCATCAGCTTGGGAGTCGATAATTTACCATCTTTTGATAGATAAACATCACCGCTTAAAAGTAAAAACTCTGAGTTGTTTTTTTCTCTGCTCAAAAGCACTCTATCTCTTAGCCATTCATTGAAATAGTAGCTTTGGTAAACTGATATCAAAAAGCTTTTAATTTTTGCATCTTCTATAAAAAGCTCGCCTTTTATCATCTCTTTTGCCTGATCTATACTGCCTGCATCCTGACCAAACCTCTGATATCCGAAATAGTTTGGAAGTCCTGTTTTTGCTATTTTTCTGGCAACTTTTTCTATTTTTCCGGCATCCATAGCATCTATATCATAAAGATTGATGCTAAATCTGTTCCCTTTTAAATCACCCATTCTTATGGAGTGAGAGTGTCTT
>Ga0074197_1002553_pt1 | contig 12445 bp, 8 predicted proteins | sample EPASupsiteSAE305_FD_64526 | JGI IMG/M metagenome (GOLD analysis project Ga0074197, IMG submission 64526) | Bioremediated contaminated groundwater microbial communities from EPA Superfund site, New Mexico - SAE3-05 reassembly with SPADES | ecosystem: Environmental > Aquatic > Deep subsurface >...
ACATTATGGCAGATGCGAAAAAAAAGATGGCTGCAGCCCTTGCAGCCGTAAATGCCTATATGCAGCAGGAAGAGGAAGCCGCCTATCAGGCACAGTTGGCTGCCGCAAGACCTGTCGCAACTGGTGCAAGTATATGGGCATTAGCCGGCCGTCAGGATATCATGAATTTCCGCAGGCTCATTCAGATGAAAGCGTTCTGATGGCTTTATGACAAATTGACGTTCAACGATAACGTATAACAGGGAGATATTGAAAATGAGCGACCAAGTAACAATGACCGCCATGAATTACGCAAATGACCGGCCTGCAGCAGCAAATCCGGTCAAAATAATGGATTTGAGCCTTCGTGACGGGCATCAGTCTCTGTTCGCCACCCGTGGGCGGACCGAAGACATGATCCCGGTTGCGGAAATGATGGACGAGATCGGCTTTTGGGCCATCGAGACCTGGGGGGGCGCCACCTTTGACACCATGCACCGCTTCCTCAATGAGGATCCGTGGGAGCGTCTCCGCACCTTGAAACGCTACATAAAAAAAACCCCGTTCTCGATGCTGCTTCGTGCGCAGAATCTGGTTGGATATCGCAACTATGCCGACGATCTGGCCACTGCCTTTGTTGACCGCGCTGCCGAGAACGGTATGGATGTGTTCCGGACCTTCGATGCATTGAACGATTATCGTAACTTTGAAACCGTTGTTAAGCAGATCAAGAAAAGCGGCAAGCATTTCCAGGGTTGTATCTGCTACTCTCTGACCGAACCGCGTTTGGGCGGCGACGTCTATGATCTTAAATATTATGTCGACAGAGCCAAAGCGCTTGACGATATGGGTGCTGATTCCATCTGCATCAAGGATATGGCTGGCCTGATTGCGCCTTACGATGCGTATGCCATCGTTAAAGCATTGAAAGAGGTCACCAAAACCCCGATTCATCTGCATAGCCATTTCACTTCTGGCATGGCCTCGATGAGCCATTTGAAAGCCATTGAAGCTGGCTGCGACATCATCGATACCTGCATGACCCCCTATGCATATCGAACCGCCCATCCTGCTGTAGAGCCGTTAGTCATGTCCTTGCTTGGCACCAACCGCGACACCGGTTTCGATATCAAGAAGTTGTTCGCGATCAACGAAGTGCTGGAAAAAGAGGTTATGCCGAAGTACAAACACCTCATGGATGACTCCAAGTGCTCGATCATTGACATCAACGTGCTCCTACACCAAACTCCGGGCGGTATGCTCTCCAACCTGGTCAATCAGCTACGTGAGATGGACGCCCTTGATAAGATCGATCAGGTCTACAAAGAACTGCCACGGGTTCGGAAGGATCTCGGCCAGATCCCGTTGGTCACCCCGACCAGCCAGATCGTCGGCATCCAGACCGTCAACAACGTGCTGTTCGACACCCCGGAAGAGCGTTACAAGATGATCACCGCCCAGGTCAAAGACCTGTGTTATGGTCTATATGGCAAAACTGCGGTACCGATCAACCCTGAAGTCCAGAAGAAAGCTCTCAAGGGCTATGCTCGCGGTGAAGAACCGATCACCTGCCGTCCGGCAGAGGTTCTTGAGCCCGAATTGGAGAAGGCCAAGAAAGAGATCGGCGATTTGGCCAAGGATATCGATGATCTGGTGCTCTATGCAATCTACCCGGTCACCGGTAAGAAGTTCCTTGAGTGGAAGTACGGCATAACTCCGGCCCCGCCGGAAGTGCAGCCGATCACCCTTGACGACGTCAAGAAACGCGATGAACTCATTACCAAGGCCAAAGCCGGTAAGCTTATCGAGCCCAAGACTGCCACCCCGGAGAAATCCGCCAATATTCGCACCTTCAACGTCTTTGTTGATAAAGAATATTTCAGCGTTGAGGTTGATCCGACCGGCGACTTCCAGCCGATGGTAGCTGCTGCTCCGCGTCCTGCCGCTGCTCCGGCCGCCGCCGCTGCTGCGGCGCCTAAAGCTGCTGCAGCACCAGCCGCTGCCGCTGCTCCTAAGGCTGCGGCTCCGGCTCCGGTTGTCGAGGGAGGTACACCCTTGCTGGCACCGATGCCTGGTATGATCATCAAAAACGTAGTCAATGTTGGCGATACCGTCAAAGTCGGTGATCCCGTGGTTATCCTTGAGGCCATGAAGATGGAGAACTCTTTGGGTGCGCCCTGCGATGGCACAGTCAAGGCTCTTAACTTTGGAACCGGTGACTCTGTTGCAAAGGATACCGTTTTGGCGATCATTGGATAAACAGCACGTCTAATCTGCAATAAAAAAAAGAGGGGGGTGTGCCATATCGGTGGCACACCCCCTCTTTCATATTATTCAATAGAGGCCATAACCTCTGTTGAATAGCCTTCTTCCTTTATACCAATTGCAGGTATTTTGCCTGCTCCCATAGGATGGTGGCCAGACGAACCGTCGCCTGATCGACCATTCTGCCCTCCACCGCTATAGCACCTTTTCCCTCTGACTGAGCTTGAGCATTAGCCTTGATTACCTTTGCTGCCAGTGCAATCTCTTCTGGCGATGGTGTGAACACCTCATTGATGACGTCGATCTGTGAAGGGTGGATGGCCCATTTGCCATCGCAACCCAAGGCGCAAGCCATTACAGCCGAGCGGCGTAATCCTTCGGTGTCTTTGAAATTACCATAGGGCGCATCAATGGCAAGGGCTCCATTGGCTTTGGCGTGCATCACCATGTTACTGATGGCAAAATGCCACCGGTGACCAGGGTACAGGTCTTCTTCTTTTTCCCCATGGCCAGAAATGGAAACCAATCGGGCACCGATGGAGGCTGAGTAATCGGCGATGCCAAAAACTAAGGTCTTAACACGTCTGCTAGCATGAATGATGTTGGTGGCATGCAGGAGACCTTCGGCGGTTTCAATAGAGGCTTCAAGACCTATCAACATGGAGTTGTCCTTTCCCATCTCAATGCCATTGAGCATGCGGTCTGCAAAAAAAATATCACCCGGATGACTGACTTTGGGGATAACGACGGCGTCGATAATGTGGCCGGCATTTTCAGCAATTTCCAAAAGGTCCTTATAGGCAAATGGTGTGTCAAGAGCGTTGATTCGTACGGTTACAGTTTTCCTTTCCCAATTAAGATTCAGAAGTGAATCGATGACTTGATCACGCGCGTTTGTCTTTTCTTCTACGGGGACGCTGTCCTCAAGATCAAGCATAATTACATCAGCGTTGCTTTCACTTGCCTTACCGTGCATTTTTTTTAAATGTCCAGGTACCGATAAATTGGATCGTCGTGGTTTCATAAAGCCTCCTTAAACCAAGGTGTAGGAATCTAGTTTTTCTGTGGAAATGTTATTTGAAAAAAACAATGTAAGGAAAGCAGAGGTAGTCTTTGACTGAAGTATGGCTAAAGTAGAGTTCTGAGTGCCAGTTGATTGTTCAATCCGCAAATCGGATCAGAAGCCAAACCATTTCTTCTTCTTTCTGGAGGAGCTTAAGGAAATTCGATTGCGGCCCATATTTTTAGCCTCGTATAGGGCTTCGTCGGCAAGTCCAATGAAATCATTTTTATTAAATTCCCGTCCAGTGGGACGGGCACAGGCGACGCCGATGCTGATTGTCACCCGGTAGGAATTGGCTCCGTCGTCAAAAAAATAATCCTCTGTTGTTTTGCGCAGTTTCTCCGCAACAAGTAGAGCATCTTCCTGAGTTGTTTCTGGCAGGACAAAGACAAATTCTTCTCCACCATAACGGGCAATCAAGTCATACTCGCGGATAACTTCCTTGGTGATTCTGCAAAATTCCTTGAGAATAAAGTCGCCGGTTTGATGGCCATAGGTGTCGTTGAATTTTTTAAAATGATCGATATCGGCCAGCAACAAGGAGAGAGATCGGTCGTTACGTATGGATCGGTTAATTTCAGAGTCAAGAAAATTTTGAAAAAAACGATGGTTGTTAATTTCAGTGAGTCCGTCAATGTTGGCAAGATTTTCCAAGAGCTTATTCTTTTGGGCGAGTTCTTCCGTCAGCTTTTCCAACTCCAACTTGGATTTGATTAGTTCGCGATTCATCTCTTCGTAAGAAAGATTGATCAGGCTGAGACGGAGATTTGCCTCCTGGAGTATTTCGGCTACCGATTTTACCGGATTGATTTTGATGCCAAAATATCGAGCTGATTGGTCAATGACTTTATCAATCATTTTCAAGACGATATTGACGCTCATAACCTTGAGTCCGAGCAACTGTTTCGCTTCGTTGCGGAACTGCTTGTGGTAGTGTTCCGGAGTGTCGGAATAGAATATGTTGGAGAGGAGATTGGCTAAAAAAGCAGCTCTAATGGTCTGTCTATGCCTCTGGTTGCTGCCTTTGTACTCTTGGGGCAGATGGTGGTATCTGATTGGGAGAAGTAAATTTTCAGGAAGACCCCATGCCTTGGCTACTGCATAGCCTACATCAGCATGGGTTGTGTTGAAAATTTGTAATTCCAGTGTACGTAAATCAATCTCCAACTTGTTGTTCGCATTGGCTGTACGGTCATTGGTTTGTTCGAGTACTTGATTGTATTCCTGGGGAAGGGTGGCGGCGAGCACCAGTTGACCGATATTTTGGAGCAAACCGCTGGTAAAAGCTTCTTCCGCGTCGGAATTGGTTATTTGTTCAAAAATTAACTTGGCGGCGGCGGCTTCAACAAGAGAGCGTTCCCAGAATTGTTCGAAATCGAAGAGTGAATTGAGTTTTCTTTTCCCCATGGAGAGAAAGGAAAAACTGAGGACAAGGCTACGGACCGCATTAATGCCCAAGATAGAAACAGCTTGATTGATGGACGAGATTTGTTGAGGAAAACTGTAAAAGGACGAATTGGCAACTCGTAACACCTTGGTGGAAAGAGCCATGTCCTGGGCAATCAGGTTCGCAATGTCGGTGAGCGTCGTCTCTTCCTGGGCGGTGAGCGCCAACAATTTTGTGGCAATAATGGGCAGTGTTGGCAGGTCTTTGGAAGAAAGAACATCTTGTAACACCTGTTCCGCTGATCTGCTTGATGCTGACATCAAAGTATTTTCCTAAAAAGAGGCAAGGGGGCAATCGCTGTAAGCGAGACGAACGTCTGATAATTTCAGGTAATGAACGGTTAAGAAATCCAGGAGATAGTAAAAATACTAATTCAGTATATAGTGTTTTTACGGTCCTTCCAAGGAAAGGAACGAAAAAAAGGGAGGTTCAAGGAAGGATCTGGTTGGGATAGGAGCAGGGGGCTCCCTGATATGCTGAGAAATCAAGGGAGTCTCCCAACTGCGTAATATAATTTGGTGTGAGAGGAATCTTCCCACCTCCACCTGGTGCGTCAAGGGCATAGGTGGGAATAGCTATTCCGGAGACATGACCGATCAATTGGCGCATGATGCTGAGCCCAGTGTCGACCGTTGTCCGAAAATGGGAGGTTCCCTTGGTTAGATCGGCTTGGAACAGATAGTAGGGTTTGACTCTGATTCGTACCAAGCGATACAGCAACTCACGGATGATTTCAGGGGAATCATTAACTCCCCGCAGAAGAACGGTTTGGCAGCCAAGAGGAATGCCTGCATCGGCAAGGCGAACACAGGCCAATTCGGCTTCTGGTGTTATTTCGGCCGGATGGTTAAAGTGGGTATTAATATAGAGCGGATGATATTTTTTCAGCATCGCTGCCAGTCTGGGAGTGACGCGCATGGGCAGAGTGCAGGGAACTCTGGTGCCGATACGAATGGTGGCGACAGAGGGAATGGCGCGCAACTCCTGGAGGATACCCTCGAGCCGGGCCACGGACAGCATCAGTGGGTCGCCTCCTGAAACCAAGACATCGGATATTGCAGGGGTGCGCTTGAGATACTCGAGTCCGGCAGCGATGGTTGCATCGTTGATGACCATCTCCGGTTTGCCCACCTTGCGTTTGCGGGTGCAAAACCGGCAGTACATGGCGCATTCGCTACAGACAAGGAACAGGGCCCGATCCGGATATTTATGGACCAGACCGGGAACAGGGCTCAGATTTTCCTCGTTGAGGGGGTCGGTAAGGCCGACCGTGTCGGTTAGTTCCTGCAGATCTGGCACCGCCTGTTTCCAGAGCGCCAGGCCGGTTTGTTTGATGAGATTTAGGTAATAAGTACTAATCCGCAAGGGATAGACGGCGTGCACAGTCTTAAGGGGAGCGAGAGGGATATCCAGGGCCTGAGCTAGCTGCTCCGGGGTGGTGAGAAAGGCGGGATTAAATTCGGGTCGTGGCATGAGGTGAGTGGAAAACAGGGCTTCACATTGGGTGCAAAAAAAGGAGGCTCTGTCTTCGGCAGAAACAGAACCTCCCTTGGGTACAGTAACAAAAACAAGCTACATCATGCCGAGAACTCGAGGCAACCAAAGCGACATAATCGGCACGTAGGTTGTCAGAGCCAGGAAAATTAACATGGTTAGCAACCAAGGCCAGACAGCAACCGTGAGTTCGGTAATACCCATTTTAGTGAGGCCGGAGGCCACGTAGAGGTTCAATCCCACCGGGGGATGACACATCCCGACCTCCATGTTGACCACCATCATGACGCCAAGATGTACGGGATCAATACCAAGCTTCATCGCAACCGGGAAAACGATGGGCGCAAAGATCAGCATGATCGACGAGGGTTCCATGAAGTTACCGGCCATCAACAAGAGGACATTGACCGCTAACAGGAAGGCGATCTGGCCGAATCCTTTCTCAATCATCCAGCTGGTCAGCTCCTGCGGGATGTTTTCGTTGGCGAGAATGAAGCTGAACATGACCGCATTGGTAATGATATAGAGCAGCATGGCCGACATATTGGCCGAATTGAGCAGGACCTTCGGTACATCCTTGAACCCCAAGTCCTTATAGATAAACACTGCAACGATGAAGGAATAGACAGCGCTCATGGCCGCGGCTTCGGTCGGGGTAAAAATACCGGAATAGATACCGCCCATAACCACAATGATCAGCATCAGGCCCCAGGCTGACTCCCGGAAAGTACGGAGACGCTCACCCCAGGAAGCTTTAGGTTGCCGGGGATAGTTAAATTTGCGGGCCCGGTACCAGGTAATACCGCCCAGCATGGAAGCCATGATGATGCCAGGAATAACCCCGGCCATGAACAAGGCGCCCACCGAGGTATTGGTGGCAATGGCGTACATGACCATGACGATGGACGGTGGGATGAGAATGCCGAGCGCACCGGAGGTGGCAATGACGCCGGCTCCGAATCGCATCGGGAAACCGGCCTTGACCATACCCGGAATAAGGATGGAGCCAATGGCGACAACAGTGGCGGGAGAAGAGCCGCTGACGGCGGCAAAAAGAGCACAAGCTACGACGCCAGAGAGGGCTAGGCCTCCATACCAATGGCCAACCATAGAGGTTGCGAAATTTATCATTCGGCGAGCAACGCCACCATGGGTAAGAAAATTTCCGGCCAGGATGAAGAAGGGAATGGCCATGATCTCAAATTTTTCAATGCCAGAAAACAGCTTGAGAGCGACAGATTCCAGCGGCACCTGCGTCATGGTAAAGAGAAAAGTGAGCACCGTGAGGCCGAGGGAGATCGAGATCGGCATCCCGGTCAGCATCAAGGCCAGCAGGATACTGAAAAGAACGATAGAACTCATTGTTTGCCCTCCATCTTATTGTCGTTGGTTGCTGCAACGGAATTAGGCGCGTCGGCAATGTTTTTCGCAACCAAAATTTCGGCAATAATATTCTCATCGACACCCTCAACATGGCTATGGTCATGATGTGGCAAATTGCCAGATTTGATAAAATTGACCAAGACCTGAAGAAAACGGAAACACATGAGGCAGGAACCAAGAGGCACGGCGCTATAGACAGCCCAAGTCGGCCATTCGAGGTCCGGAGTGGTTGGGCCTTCAGGGACAACGCCGGTATCCAGACCGAACAGGGTGAAAACAAAGTAGTGCATGCCATTTTCCCAGATAAAATTGGCACCAAGGGTTGTGACAATACCGGTGAAAGTAGCGCCGGCCAGCAGTCCGAAGATAATAAATCTAGAACGATTTTTGGCGTTCATCTGATTAATGACTACATCAACGCCGACATGGATGCCGGTACGAACACCGTAGGCGGCACCAAATTTAGCCATCCACACGAACATGATGATGCAAAGTTCCTGCGCCCAGCCAAGGTTGAGGGTCAATAACCAGTCCTGCACCACGGGAATCGGCAGACCGGCTATATAGCGGTGCACAACGGCCGCGAAAATAATCAGGACCGCGCCACCCATGAGAAATGAGATGAACCATTCCTCAAGATGATCAAGAAATTTCATTTTTCTCTAATCTCCTTGGAATAATAACAGGGCGGATGGCTTTCGCTATCCGCCCTTAATGTGTCATCTGCTGAAAATGAAATTATTTCTTGAAATTGACAGCCTGGTACACGGACTCAATGGTTTCCTTGCCAATCCGATCCGCCATTTTTTCGTGCACGGGAACCATGGCGGCTTTGAAGGCAGCGCGCTCTTCAGGAGCAGGAGTGTACACCACCGTTTTACCGGAAGCCTTCACGGATTCCAGGTCTTTCTGATTCATTTCGTTAGCAATCTTGTTGGCATACTCGGTGGCTTCTTTCATTGCGGTTTCAAGCTGAGTGCGGATATCGGCAGGCAATCCATCCCAGAAGGGTTTGTTGACGATAACAGCATAGCCGAGATAGCCATGGTTGGTGAGGGTCAGGTGCTGCTGGACCTCATGCATTTTCTGGGTGTAAAAATTGGAGATGGGGTTTTCGGTACCATCGACAACTCCAGTCTGCAGAGCCTGATACACCTCTGAGAAGGGCATAACCTGGGGAATAGCCTTGATAGCGCGCATCTGCTCTTCAAGAACCTTGGAGGATTGGATGCGCAGTTTCTTGCCTTTCAGGTCATTAGGAGTCTTGATCGGGGTGTGGGCAGAGAAGGATTTGAAACCGTTATCCCAGAAGGCCAGACCTTTAATACCTTTGGGCTCCAGTTTGGCCATCAGCTTCTGGCCGACTGGTCCGGTGGTTACCTTGTGCAGGTCATTGTCGTCGTTAAAGATGTACGGAAGGTCGAAGACCTCAAAGTCCTTGACGCCCAATGGTCCAAACTTGGCCAGCGAAGGGGCCAGCATTTGAACCGCACCAAGCTGCAGTGCTTCCATCTCTTCCTTGTCTTTGTATAATTGGCTGTTGGGGTATACTTCGACTTTTACCTGCCCTTTAGTCAGCTCCTCAGCTCGTTTTTTGAAAAATTCAGCACCTAACCCTTTGGGTGTATCCACCGCAACTACATGGCTGAATTTGATGACGATTGGCTCGGCTAAAGCGAGGCTGGAGAGCAGGAGTGAGAAAACTCCCATGAGTGCAAACGACTTGGCGACCTTTTTCAACATAGTACTTCCCCCTTATTGTGCGTAGTTTGACTGCGGACCGGAGAGAAGGATATCAATCCATTTTATCCGGCAAGTACATGAAAAACGCCCCTACTTTAAACGATCAAAAAACAATGACCAAGGAAAAAGGGAAAATCGTGAACGAATATGTGGTTGCACCAGTATAATTCTTGATTAACGGCAACAGGTAATCACCAATTTTGGGTACTACAATGAGGGAGGTCGGGGCATTAATAGGGATAAGCTTGCTGGCAAGATAGACACGGTGCAAAAATAAAGGATCTATGGAAGGGGAAGTCTAAGGGGAACAGGGAAATAAAAAAAGCTGACACGGAACTTTTCCGTGTCAGCTTTTTTTTGTTGTTGAGATAGTTGTTCTTCCAGGAGGGGAAGATGTATCAATGATCGATCGTGAAAGATGCCTTCAGGAATTCTCTGTTCAAACGGGCAATGTTGCGAATGGTGATACCTTTCGGACAGACATTCTCACACTCGGCATGGTTGGTGCAGTTTCCGAAACCGTCTTTGTCCATCTGCAGAACCATACTGATGGCACGTTTTTTTGCTTCGAGTTGACCCTGGGGAAGCAGGGCAAACTGGGAAACTTTGGCTCCGAGGAAAAGCATCGGAGTGCCGTTAGGACAAGCTGCTGCACAGGCACCACAACCGATGCAGGCGGCTGCATCCATCGCTTGCTCGGCAACATGCTGCGGAATCAGGATGTTGTTGCCGTCCTGCGGCGAACCGGTGTTGACCGAGACATATCCGCCAGCGGCTATAATCCGATCAAGAGCGGAACGATCGACGATAAGATCTTTGACAATTGGGAAACCTTGGGAGCGGAAGGGTTCAATGACGATGGTATCGCCATTTTTAAAACGCCGCATGTGTAACTGGCACAAGGTTGTTTCTTTGTCAGGACCGTGAGCCGTTCCGTTGACCACAGCGCCACACATGCCGCAGATACCCTCACGGCAGTCATGGTCAAAGGCAATGGGCTCAAGCCCTTTAATGGTTAGCCATTCATTCAGCACGTCAATCATTTCCAGGAAGGAACTGTCGGTACTGATGTCCTTGAGAGCATGCTCCTCAAATGCACCTTTAGCCAGAGGACCATTCTGTCGCCAGATTTTTACTATTATATTAATCGATTTCGATGACATGTGATTTCTTCTTGCGTTGTATTTTTAAACTTCAGTGATGAATCTGTTTATACAAGAGTACAGATACGCATTACTTGTAGCTACGCTGCGAAGGAGTAACGTTTTCAAAGACAAGCGGCTCCTTGTGCAGTGCGGGAGCTGTACCCTGTCCTTTGTATTCCCATACCGCCGCGTGACAGAAATTAGCATCGTCACGCTTGGCTTCGTTTTCTTCGGTCTGGCTTTCTTCTCTGAAGTGACCGCCGCAGGATTCCTCACGGGTTAAAGCATCGAGAGCGAGCAACTCGCCGAATTCAAGGAAGTCAGCAACGCGACCGGCTCTCTCGAGCGACTGGTTGAGTTCTTGTCCAGAGCCGGGAACCATGACGTTCTCCCAAAATTCAGCACGAATCTCGGGAATTGTTTTCAAAGCATGCTCCAGTCCAGCCTTGTTCCGAGCCATACCGCAGTTATCCCACATGACCTTACCGAGCTCTTTGTGGAAATGATCGACAGTCTGGCCGCCCTTTCCGCTCTTGGTGTTCTTCAGCAGTCTTGCAGTTTGTTCTCTGACATCATTAGCCGCAGCTTCAAATGCCGGATCGTTGGTGTTGGTTGGGACTGGTGGAACTTTGGCCAGATAATTGCCGATGGTATAAGGCAGGACGAAGTATCCGTCGGCCAGGCCCTGCATGAGGGCTGATGCACCTAAGCGGTTGGCGCCATGGTCGGAGAAGTTGCACTCACCCATGGCATAGAGGCCTGGAATGGTGGTCATCAACTCATAATCGACCCACAATCCACCCATGGTGTAATGGATTGCCGGATAAATCATCATCGGCTCCTTGGTCGGATCGCTGTCGGTGATCTTGTGATACATATGGAAGAGGTTTCCATATTTTCTATTGATCACATCGAGCCCATCGCGCTTGATTGCATCGGAGAAATCAAGATAGACGCCAAGTTTGGTCTCACCAACGCCTCTGCCTTCATCGCAGGCCTCCTTGGCGTTGCGGGAGGCAACGTCGCGGGGCACAAGGTTACCAAAGGATGGGTATTTACGCTCCAGATAGTAGTCACGGTCCTCCATCGGAATGTCAGCAGCCTTCCGGTTGTCGCCAACATTCTTCGGAACCCAGACGCGACCGTCGTTCCGCAGACTCTCGCTCATGAGGGTCAGTTTGGATTGAAATTCGCCGTGTACAGGGATGCAGGTCGGGTGAATCTGGACATAACAAGGGTTGGCAAAACCAGCACCGCGTTTATATGCGCGCCAAGCGGCGGTGACGTTGGAGGCCATGGCGTTGGTGGACAGGAAGTACACGTTGCCGTACCCGCCAGTCGCGAGAACCACCGCATGCGCGGAATGCTTTTCAATCTCACCGGTTATCAGGTTACGGCAGATGATGCCCTTGGCGACACCATCAACAACGACCAGATCCATCATTTCACGGCGGGTGAACATCTTTACTTTGCCGGCAGCCACCTGGCGCATCATGGCGGTATAGGCACCGAGCAGTAGCTGCTGGCCTGTTTGACCCCGTGCATAGAAGGTACGGGAGACTTGGGCCCCGCCAAAAGAACGGTTGGCCAAAGTGCCGCCGTATTCGCGGGCAAAAGGAACGCCCTGGGCCACGCATTGATCGATGATGTTGTTAGCTACCTGGGCAAGACGATAGACGTTTGCCTCACGGGCGCGGAAGTCTCCGCCCTTGATGGTGTCGTAAAAGAGACGGAAGATGGAGTCGCCGTCATTCTGATAATTCTTGGCGGCATTGATGCCGCCCTGGGCAGCGATGGAATGCGCACGGCGAGGGCTATCCTGGATACAAAATGATTTAACATTGTATCCCAGTTCGCCTAAGGTGGCGGCTGCGGAAGCGCCTGCCAGACCGGTGCCTACGATGATAACTTCGTATTTCCGTTTGT
>Ga0074197_1002554_pt1 | contig 12441 bp, 3 predicted proteins | sample EPASupsiteSAE305_FD_64526 | JGI IMG/M metagenome (GOLD analysis project Ga0074197, IMG submission 64526) | Bioremediated contaminated groundwater microbial communities from EPA Superfund site, New Mexico - SAE3-05 reassembly with SPADES | ecosystem: Environmental > Aquatic > Deep subsurface >...
ACTTGAGGATCTTGTAGCACAAGCGTAAGGAGATACCTGCTTCCAGCCAATAGTCGATAACCTCTTGGGGGAAGTTCGATTTTTTAAGGCTGTATTCCTTGCGCCGGGCTGGGCTGGGTTCGCTGCCGAAAAGAATGGAGATCGACTGGGGCTGTCCTGCATTCAAATCTGCAACAAAATCGATCAAATAATCAAGGGAAGTGAAACCGGTGATGATAAGGGGAGAGGTGCTTGCTCGAATATCGTTGAGAACAATGTCTTCAACTTTATTCCTGGTGAAATTTAACGGGAACCGCTGCTGTTCCGGCCAATCGGTGATATTCCGTAGTTTGGCCGACCGGACGACTTGTTCGTCAAATAGACCAAGCTGAGGTGTGAATGGGGGCAACGGTACCTCCTGAAAATTCTCACGTTTCTTTGGAGTCGCTGTCAATGCTTACCGCCATACACAACACTATGCACATGTGTATAGAAACTAATGCATGCGTGCATAAAATCAGGCGGAGCAACGTTGATTACAGATGGGCCTCCTCTTTACGAGGCAATTTTTTTATAGTCCGAATCTTAACCCTCTGTCTTTACAGTAATTCGTTACGTTTAGATCCCGATGAAAACAGGGTGTTGTCATCCCTGCCTATCAGCAAAGGTGAGATGAGGATGTGATAGCATTTGTTCTGCATTAACAACCAACCTAAAACTTATTGTTATTTGTTTGTAAATACTATATTTTTTTAAAAATATATGCGTTTTTTGAAAAAATAAGCCAAAAGTGTTCAGCCGCAGGGCTTTTGAACCCAATTTGCTTTTTGATATTGAATGTTAAGGACACCATCAGGCACTACCGTTAGAGAGAATATATCTTACTCAAAGCCATAGGTCGCCAACGTGAATATCTTTCATACTCACTCCCAAATCGTCGAAAACTACGGCACCTATATCCGCAGTTTTCTCAATATTGCTGATCCTCAAATTAGGGAATTAGTCGAGTCTGAACTAAGTCAGGGAAAACTTTGGCCGGAACCGCTTCTGCAGTTTAACCCGTCATTTGAAATGGCGGGCAGCATGGAAGAATTGACTAAATCCAGTCAATTGCATCCGGCATTAGCTGATATTTTTAAAGGATATTCTCTCTACCGACATCAGGCAGAGGCCATCCGGCTAGGGTTGGATGGCCAGGATTTTATCGTCACATCTGGGACGGGATCGGGTAAATCGCTCACTTATATAGGGACCATATTTCATCATTTACTCAATAACCCCAATGCGACAGGAGTGGTCGGCATTGTGGTTTACCCCATGAACGCTCTTATCAACTCCCAGTTCGAGGAGTTCGATCGTTATCGTGAGAATTACGAAAAAGCCACGGGACTAACCTTTCCCATTACATTTGGCCAGTATACTGGGCAGGAGAAAGAAGAAAAACGTCAGGTCATGCGCGAGCATCCTCCTCAAGTTCTCCTGACAAACTATATGATGCTGGAGTTGCTTCTCACCCGTATTCGAGAACGAAATATCCGTGAAGCCATTTATGAGAATCTCCGTTTTCTGGTTTTCGATGAACTTCACACCTATCGCGGGCGGCAGGGAGCAGATGTGGCAATGCTCATCCGGCGGATTCGCGCCCGTTGCACAAAAGAAGTGCGTAACATCGGCACTTCAGCCACAATGGTTTCAGGTGGAACCCTGACTTCTCAGCGCAAACAGATTGCCGAGGTGGCAACAGTTCTCTTTGGGCGTCCATTTTACCCTGACCAAGTTGTTGTCGAAACTCTCGCTCGCTCACTTACCTCTTCTACAAAGAAGCACGAACACACTGAACTTGCAGCCAGTATCCATGCTGGTATTCCACTCGACAACAATGCTGATACCCTAAAAACTCATCCGGTAGCGACTTGGCTGGAAAATAATGTTGCCCTTGAACAACAAGAGGGGTGCCTCATTCGTCGTAAACCGCAGAAAGTAAGTGAGATAATAACCGCCCTGGCAAATAGTTCCGGATTAGATACAGAACAATGCAAAGGGTTCCTCATTTCCCTGCTGCAATGGATAAGCGGTGTTAATCAGCGACTCCAGGCTGCTGGTCACCGATACACCATCCTGCCTTTCAAGCTCCACCAATTTATTTCCCAAACAGGTTCTGTTTACAGCACTTTAGATGCCAGTATTATCACTTTAGAACCGGGTGTGTACAAGCAAGACGACGAAGGGCGAAAACCTATTTTCCCCAACGTGTTCAGTCGTGCCAGCGGAGAGGCTTTTATTTGTGTTTCACGTGTGGGAAATCTTCTGGAACCGAGAGAATTCCGTGAGTTTTCTGAAGATGATGAGACCACGGACGGATATCTTATTATCGGGGAGGATGTATGGGACCCTCAGGAAGATCTCGAAAATTTACCTGACTCCTGGTTGCTGAAAAGCCGAAAAGGTCCAAATGCTACAAAGCGGCCATTATTCCCAATCAAACTGTATTTTGACGAATTTGGTCAATGCTCTGAAACTACCCCCCTGAAATCCTGGGGCTGGTTCATGAAAGCGCCCCTGCTGTTCGATCCTACCGGTGGTGTGTTTTATGACACAAAAACCAATGAAGGTACCAAGCTGACCAAGCTAGGGAGCGAAGGGCGCAGCACTTCAACCACCATCACTGCTTTCACGATACTTAATCAATTGAATGAGGGCGGATATCATCCCAACGACCAAAAGCTGTTAAGCTTCACCGACAACCGGCAGGATGCCGCCTTGCAGGCCGGACATTTCAATGATTTCGTGCAAGTTATTCAGCTTCGAGCAGGTATCCGCAAGGCCTTACTGGATGCTCCGGTAAATTTGATCACCTTTGCCACCTTGGGCGAATCGATATTCAAGGCTCTGGATTTGCCTTTTTCCGACTTTGCCTCCCGTAAGGATGGATCGACCTTTCCTCATATCCAGCGACCTTACGAGCAATGTTTCCAGAATTATTTGGTGTATAGAGCCCTTGCCGACCTCCGTCGCAGCTGGCGAATTGTTCTGCCCAATTTGGAGCAATGCGGTTTGCTCCAGATCGAATTTCAAGATTTGGATGAAACAGCGGCTGCTGATGCCGCCTGGAACGACATGCCGCTCTTGAATGCATTGAGCCATGGAGAACGGCGTGAATTTTTATATACAATTCTGGATTTTTTCCGTCTTGAATATGCCATCCATAGCGAAAATTATCTCACCCAATCCAAAATTAAGGAAAACGAAAAACTCTTTCGTGAAATGTTGCGTCCCCCTTGGACCCTTGATCGCAATGAAAATTTACGAGAACCATTTTTCATCCGTTACGACCCACTTGCAAAATCCGTCAAAGTCTCATCAAAGAGCATGGGGCCAGCCAGCGCCTTTGGCAAGTATATCAAGTTGTATGTCAAGCAAAGGGGGTTGGATCTCAATCTTAGGGGCGATCACTATCGAGAGTTCATTTTGACGTTGATGGATCGTCTTGTAGATGCGGATTATCTGATATCCAAGACGGTTAGGAGTGAAAAGAACGAAGAGACTCCGGTCTACCGTCTGAGAATCGATAAAATCATCTGGCTGCTTGGTGATGGTAATACGGTAAAGAGTGATGTCATCAAACGTCGCTCTTATCGGCAGCAGAATCCACGACCGAATGAGTTTTTTCGCGATATTTACCAGCGTGATTTCTCGGCAACTAAACGGTTACGGGCCGAGGATCATACCGGTCAACTGGGGACCGATACTCGTATCGAAAGGGAAAATCTGTTTAGAGAAGGCAAGATCAGCGCTTTATTCTGTTCGCCCACTATGGAGCTGGGCATTGATATAGGAGGGCTAAGTGTCGTGCACATGCGCAATGCACCTCCGAATCCATCAAATTATGCGCAACGCTCAGGACGGGCAGGGCGGAGCGGGCAGGGGGCACTCATCTTCACCTACTGCTCCAGTTATTCTCCTCATGATCGCCACTATTTCCAGCAACAGAAAGAATTGGTTGCAGGCGCTGTCCAGCCGCCCCGCATTGACCTGTGCAACCAGGAATTGCTCCTTACTCACCTAAATGCCTTAGCCATTTCTGAAGTTGGCCTGCCCGGCCTTGATGGCAACGAAGGAGAAAAACCCTCCGTTATGCAGTTTGTGGAAGATGACGGCAATAAGATGCCCCTTTCCTCATCGGTACGCGCAGGTCTTGATCTTCTTCCTGGCACTTTTAATGCCATAAAATCGACGTTCAAGCAGGTGGTCAAAGACTTTGAAAAGGATCTTGAGAACAAAGCTGCAGGTTGGTTTTCAGAACAATGGACCGAACAGAATTTAACACGATTGGCCGATCATCTTGATGAATCGTTGCATCGTTGGCGAGGCCTCTATCGTTCTGCAAGAATCATCCTCACCAGGGCAACTCAACGCATTGAAAGTGGTACCTTGAGCTTAGGGAGCGAGGAATACCGGAAATATAAACGGAATCAAGATCAGGCCACCCGTCAACTGGATCTCTTGCGGAACAATTTCAGCGGCAAGGCAAGCGAACTCTCGGAGTTCTACCCCTATCGCTATCTGGCCTCCGAAGGATTTCTTCCCGGCTACAATTTTACCCGGCTTCCGCTACGGGTGTTCCTCCCCACTAGCGACTCCTCCGGCGATTTTATCTCTCGACCGCGTACCATCGCGCTGCGTGAGCACGGGCCTCTCAATATCATCTACCATAACGGCCGTAAATTTCGGGTAACCCAACTGGTGGTGCAGGACACTGAAGCTTCCCAATCCGAGGCGAAAATCAGCAAGAAGGCGGGGTATTTTTTGCCGCCCGATCAGAAAGACTTGGAGGTTTGTCCCTTTACCGGTCTTGATCTCAGCGATAATGCCAACACAGAGCATCTGCATCATCTGGTGGAGATGACCGAATCCAGGGCTGAGGAGGTAGATCGGATAACCTGCGAGGAGGAAGAACGGCGTTCTCTTGGTTTTGATATCAAAACCTACTTTTCGGTCGATGGAGGACAGTTGGATCGTATTAAAAAGGCAACGGTGATTTCCAGCGAAAATACACTGCTCAACCTTCGTTTTATCCCCGCAGCCCGCCTTGTCCATGTTAACTATGGCTGGCGTTCACAACGATCCAATGGTTTCCCTATCGGTCTAGTTTCCGGGGACTGGCGCAGTTCCATGCCTGATGCGGAAAGTAACTATAAAGAGGCGTTCAACCTGGTCAAACTCTGGACGTCAAACCTGGCCGACGCCTTGTATATAGAACCACTCCAGCCCCTTGGTCTGACACCCGAGGGAGTCATAACCTTTCAGTATGCGCTGAAAAGAGCCATAGAAAATATTTTCCAAGTCGAGTCCAATGAAATTGGCGCCGTCTCCATTGGTGACCAGGAAACTCCGAATATTCTCCTTTTCGAAGCGGCGGAAGGAAGCCTTGGCATCTTGTCGCAATTTGTCGAAGACGTGGAAGTGTTCCACCAGGTAATTCAACAGGCCGTGACGATTTGCCGGTATGAAGACGAAAACTACAAAGACCCGGCTAGCTATGACGATCTCCTCAGCTATTACAATCAGCGGGACCATCGAAGCATAGATCGACACCTCATTAAGGACGCATTGGCAAAATTGCTTATCTGCGATATCGAAATCCAAAGCAACACCGGTTTTAGGAATTATGAAGAGCATTATCAGTCCCTGTTGCGAGGATTTGACCCAACCTCCTCAACCGAATTGAAATTCCTCAATCACCTCTACGAAAACGGTCTGCGCCTGCCGGATGCCGCGCAAAAAAGGGTCGAGGGGATTTTTGTGCAACCGGATTTTTATTATGAACCCCGTTTCTGGGTATTTTGTGACGGTACACCCCACGATTCGCCCGCCGTGCAGGTCGATGATGAAACTAAGCGTCAGGCGATTATCGCTCAAGGCGATGAAGTGTGGGTTTATTATTACCGGGATAATCTGGCCGAAAAAATCGCGGCCCGTTCAGACATATTCAGGAAAGTACGATGAGTATCATGCTCCAACCCGGAAAACTGGTTTCTCTGCGAGGCCGGGACTGGATCGTCCTGCCCTCTGAAGACAAAGATCTGCTGATCATTAAACCCTTGGGAGGTTCGGATGAGGAAATAGCGGGGATCTATCTGCCCCTGGCCATTCCCGCCGACCAACCTGTGGATGCCCGATTTGCTTCACCGGAAGCAGCAGATCTCGGCGATATCGGCACCGCACGGCTGCTTTTTGACTCTGCCCGGCTAGCCTTCCGCAATGGTGCCGGCCCGTTTCGATCTCTGGCAAAACTTTCCTTTCGCCCCCGCGCCTACCAGATGGTGCCGCTCATCATGGCCCTGCGCCAGGAGACGGTCCGGCTGCTGATTGCCGATGACGTCGGCGTTGGCAAGACCATCGAAGCACTGCTCATCGTCAAGGAAATGCTGGAGCGTCGCCGAATTAAACGATTCGCCGTGATTTGCCTGCCTCACCTTTGTGAACAGTGGCAGGCGGAGATCAGAGACAAGCTTGACATAGAGGCCGTCATCATCCGTTCCAGCACCCAGGCTCGCCTCGACCGGCAGATCCAGGGCGACACCAGCGTTTACGATTATTATCCCTATCAGGTCATCAGCATCGATTTTATCAAGTCCGACAACCGGCGAAATGTCTTCATCGAACAATGCCCCGAACTGGTTATCGTCGATGAGGCCCATACAGGAGCACGCCCGGCCGGCGCATCGAACAGTCAGCAGCAACGCTACCACCTTGTCAGCAGTATTGCCCGTAAACCGGATCAGCATCTCGTTCTACTCACTGCTACTCCCCACAGCGGCAAACCAGAGGAATTCCATTCCCTCCTCGGATTGCTGCGAAAGGAATTCGAATTTCTCGACCTACCCAATTCCAATCAGGCGCAACGTCGAGAGTTGTCCCGATTCTTTGTGCAACGAAAAAGGGCAGATGTGGCCAAATGGTCGACCAAAGAGGACACCCCTTTCCCAGAACGTGAGGCCTTTGAATGGTTCTATGAGTTGGGAGAGAAATACTCCTCTTTTTTCGAAGAGATCATCGAATTTGCCCGCAAGCTGATTGCTCCGGATCCTAAACGAGGCGGCCATAAACGGGTCCAGTATTGGACTGCGCTGGCGCTCCTGCGCGGCGTTATGTCGAGCCCGGCCGCCGGCATTGAGATGCTCAAGACCCGGCTCACGAACCTGACTACCGTAACCGATGATAACCAGCCGACGATATATGACTTAGTTGAAGAGGAAGCGGAGAATCCAGTTCGGGACACCGAGTTCGGCTTTGAGGGCGACAACGCCCCGACCCAGCTTTTCGAGCGTCAGGACTGGACCAGCACCCAGCGCCAGTCGCTCCGAGCTTTTGCTCTTCAGTTGGAGACCCTTGCCAACCTCAAGGATGACCAGAAGCTTGCCTCGGCAGAACTCATTATTGAAGATTGGTTGGATGAAGGATTTCATCCGGTTGTTTTTTGCCGTTATATCGCCACTGCCAATTATGTGGGTGCCCACCTTGCTTCAGCACTCAAGAAAAAATTTCCCAAGCTCGTTATCCAGGTCATTACCAGCGAACTGCCCGATGAACTCCGCAAACAGCGGATCGAAGAGATGGGCAAATCACCCCAGCGGGTGCTGATCGCCACCGACTGTTTAAGCGAGGGCATTAACCTGCAACGGGATTTCACCGGTATCCTGCATTACGATCTGCCCTGGAACCCGAACCGATTGGAACAGCGGGAGGGCCGGGTGGATCGGTACGGCCAGGTAGCGCCCAAGGTCAAAGCCTGTCTGCTGTACGGAGCCGATAATCCCATTGATGGCATCGTCCTTGATGTCCTGCTGCGGAAGGTCAGGGAGATCAAGCGGGCCACCGGCATCAATGTCCCCTTTCCGGAGGATTCGCAAAGCATCATCGACACCATCACCCAGGCCCTGCTTCTCAATCCGGATCGTCGCATCTCCGTCAAGGGCGCCAGGAAGCAAGGCGGTCCGGTTCAGCTCGCCTTGGATTTCGGTGGCCTCTCCGAGGCTGAGCAAGCCAAAGTCAACATCAGCCGCAAGGTCGATGAGGCGGCGGAGCGGGAAAAAGTGTCCCGCAGCATCTTCGCCCAAAACGCCATTAAGGCCCAGGAAATTGAAGCTGACCTGCGCGAGATGGACGAGGCCATCGGGGACCCTACGGCGGTGGAGGACTTCGTCGTAGCTGTGCTTAATAATCTGTTTGGTGTGCAGGTTATCCGGGATGCCAAGGGCTACCGCGTCATCACCGGCAACCTGCCACCTCAACTACGGGAACTCCTGCCTTCTGGAGATCCGCTCAAGATCAGCTTTCTCTCGCCCACCCCTGAAGGATATCACTATCTGGGACGCAATCACCGCTTTGTCGAACAGCTCTGCCAGCAGGTCATGGCCAACACCATGAATCGGTTTGACAAGCGCGCCGCCCGCTGTGCCATTATCCGCACCCGGCAGGTCGGTATCAAAACCACGCTGCTGCTCTTCCGCTGCCGCAATGTCATCGAGCAGACCAAAAGCGGCCACCAGATCGTGGCCGAGGAAATGCTGCTCTGGGGATGGCGGGGTACACCGCAACAAAAGGAATTCCTTGCCCATGAAGAAGCCAAAAACCTGCTGAGCTCGGCGAGGGCCTCATCCAACCTTTCCCCGCAGGCAAGAGCAGGCTTTCTTGACAACGAGCTGAAACTTCTCCAAACCCTGGATACCGAGTTTTTGAGTGTCGCCGAAGCCCAATCGAAAAAACTGGTAGCCGCCCATGAGCGTTTCAGCAGCCTCATGGATCATCAAAAATTCCAGGTCGTGTATCCCGTGCTCCCCATGGATCTGCTGGGCCTCTACATTCTTCTGCCGGAGTAACCCCATGCCTCTTCCTGTGAACATCAACGATCTTCTCATGGGCAAGCCCGTGGAATGGGAGCGTCTCGAATTCAAGGCGGATTGGAATCCCGAGGACATCCTCCACACTCTCTGTGCCTTTGCCAACGACTTCCATAATCTCGGCGGCGGCTACATCATCATCGGCATTGCGGAAGAAAACGGACGCCCTGTGCTCCCACCGGCCGGTATCGACAGTGCCAGAATCGATGGCATCCAGAAAGAACTGCTGGGCCTGGGATTCAACGCGATCATTCCCTACTACCATCCCCTTGTCGTGCCCGTGGAAATCGAAGGCAGGCATATCCTGGTTCTTTGGGCTCTGGGCGGCCAGACACGCCCGTACAAGGCCAAACGTTCCTTGGCCAAGGACAGCAAGGACTACGCCTATTACATCCGCAAGGGTTCCAGCACCATCCGCGCCCGGGGTGCCGATGAAACCGAACTCATCTCCCTGACCGCCACCGTTCCCTTTGACGATCGTTTCAATCAGCAGGCGAAAGTTGAGGATCTCTCCCGCGATCTGATGCTCGATTATTTACAGCGGGTGGGCAGCGATTTATTGCGCCAAGCCCCGAAGCTCTCTCTTGAGGAACTGGGGCGACAGATGGGAATCATTGGCGGCCCGGTCGAATCGCCGTTTCCGCTCAATGTCGGGCTCATGATGTTTCATCCCGAGCCTTGGCGGTTTTTCCCGGTGATGCAGATTGACGTGGTCTGGTTTCCCAAGGAGGGGCCCGGCGGCAACAAATTCTCGGAAAAGGTCTTCAAAGGCCCCCTGCCGCAGATGACCCGTGATGCCCTCGACTACATCAAGCGCAATTTCATCAGCGAAACAGTGATCAAGCACCATGGCCGGGCCGAATCCACCCGTGTCGAGAATTTCCCCTATGACGCCATTGAGGAAGCCGTGGTCAATGCGGTCTATCACCGGGGATACGATGTCCGCGAACCAGTGGAAATTCGCATCATGCACGATGAATTGGTGGTGCTCAGCTATCCCGGACCGGACCGCTCGGTACGCCTCGATCAGCTCCGCCTCGGCCGCGCCCATTCGCGTCGTTATCGCAATCGCCGCCTTGGCGAGTTCCTCAAAGAGCTGGAATTCACCGAGGGGCGCTCAACCGGTATCCCGAAAATTCTTGAGGCCATGGCCAGGAACGGTTCTCCGCCCCCTGAATTTGAATTCGACGAAGACTACAGCTATTTCATGGTTCGCCTGCCAGGGCATCCGACGGCACTTGAAGTCTCAACCTCGGTAAAAGGTGATCAGCAGGAACCTAGCACTGGCACCAGGTCGGCACCAAGTCGGCACCAGGTTGAAATCCTGCAACAGTGCGGGCAGGAGAGCGCCCTTGCCGATCTTATGGCCCACATTGGCAGGGCCGATCGCACCAAGTTCAGGAACCAGGTTATCAGGCCATTACTTCTGAGAGGCTTGCTGGAAATGACCATCCCTGACAAACCCACCAGCAGTAAGCAACGCTACCGTCTTACCGATAAAGGTCGCGATTTGCTGGCCACTCTCGAAACAACCAAGCCATGAATTATCCCTCCATCCGCATCGAAGGCGCAATTTTCTCTCCGGACATTCTCGACCGGCTGGAGGATGTCTCCGGCCAGCGTCCCACCGATTTTGGTCTGGACGGCAGCACCAAGGTCAAGGACGAGATTGCCCGGGCCTGGGCCGATGCCCAGGATTACTGGCGCATCTTCCAGCGTAAGCTCGAACCCCTCAGGCCAGAGTCACCGGCCACCAGTGAAACCCGCAATAACTGGGTCGTCCCGTTGCTCGGCCTCCTTGGCCATCAGTTGGAATATCAGGCTCGTGGCGTCACCATCAACGACAAACTCTATCCCATTTCCCATCGGACCACCAACCGGGGCAACACCCCCATCCATATCATCGGCTGCCGCGAACCGGCCGGGCTCGACCGCAAACCGGAAAAGACCGGCGGTCCGCGGATGTCTGCCCATGCCATGATTCAGGAGTATCTCAACCTCAAGGACGAACTTTACGGCCTGGTTACCAATGGCCTTGTCCTCCGCCTCCTGCGCGACAGCTCCCGGTTGATCAAACTCACATATCTTGAATTCGATCTCGATCGCATCTTCTCCGATGGCCTTTTTGCCGATTTCGCCGTTCTCTACCGCTTGCTGCATGCCAGTCGTCTGCCCCAGAGCGTCGAGGATTCCTCCGCCTGCTGGCTGGAGCGCTACCACCAGGATTCCCTTGATTCCGGCGCCCGCATCCGTGAAGGCTTGAGCAAAGCGGTGGAGCAAGCGATTCTGGCCTTTGCCAACGGTTTTCTCAGCCAGGAGGGCAACCATGATCTGCACGAGCGTATCCAATCAGGACAACTCACCCCGGAAAGGTACTACCAGCACCTGCTTCGTCTGATCTACCGGCTGCTCTTTCTCCTCGTCATTGAGGAGCGGGGCCTGGTTTTCCCGGCCGATGCCGAGAAACCTCACCGTGAAATGTACTATCGCTTCTACAGCCTGCAGCGCCTGCGTCGCCTCTCCGAAAAGCAGCACCTGGCCGATCCCCGCCATCGGGATCTCTGGTTGGCCATGTTGACTACCTTCCGCCTCTTTGAGTCCGGCGGTCCTGGCTGGAAAATGGGACTCGCGCCTCTGGCAGGCGACCTGTTCGATCCGGAGGCTATCGGTCCCCTGGCCACCTGTACTCTGGGCAACGATGTTCTGCTCGGCTGTCTGCGCTCGCTTGGCCTCTATCAACATCCCGAAAGCGGTCAGATCATTCGCGTCAACTATGCCGCCCTCAATGTCGAGGAGTTCGGTTCAGTCTACGAGGGCTTACTGGAATACAAACCGGTCTTCATATTCACGGATGGGCGGATTGAATTCATTTTTGCCCGGGGCGATGCCCGCGCCGCCACCGGCTCCCACTACACCCCGGACGACCTGGTCCAGCCGCTGATCAAACATTCGCTTGACTATCTGATCGCGGAAAAGCTCCAGGCAGACAATCCGGAACTGGCCTTGCTCTCCCTGCGGGTGGCCGACATCTCCTGCGGCTCCGGCCATATCCTTCTTGCCGCCGCCCGGCGTATCGCCACTGAACTGGCTTATGTCCGCACCGGCGAGGAACAGCCATCCCCATCTGCCTTTCGTTACGCTGTCCGCGCCGTCATCCGCCACTGCATCTACGGGGTGGACCTCAACCCGCTGGCTGTCGAACTCTGCAAAGTCGCCCTCTGGTTGGAGGCCCATAATCCCGGCGAGCCCCTCAACTTTCTTGACCATCACATCAAGTGCGGCAACGCCATTGTTGGCTTTGCCCGGCGGGAAGAATTGGAGCGTGGCGTTCCGGATGAGGCCTTCGTTACCCTGCCGGGTGACGACAAGGAAACCTCTGCCTTTTTGAGAAAACGGAACAAGGCCGAGCGGCTGGAGCATAAAAGCGGTCAGATTCGCGTTGAGGAGTTTTCACCGGAAATCAGAAGACAACTGGACGATATCCTGCGTGGCTGGCAGGAACTCTCCGCGCTCCCGGAGCAAACCCCCGAGGAGATCGAAGCCAAAAAACACCGGTACC
>Ga0074197_1002556_pt1 | contig 12438 bp, 10 predicted proteins | sample EPASupsiteSAE305_FD_64526 | JGI IMG/M metagenome (GOLD analysis project Ga0074197, IMG submission 64526) | Bioremediated contaminated groundwater microbial communities from EPA Superfund site, New Mexico - SAE3-05 reassembly with SPADES | ecosystem: Environmental > Aquatic > Deep subsurface >...
AGGCCTGGGTGAGCGGTTTTGCCCGCTGCTTCGGGCTGGCAGACGAGGAGATCCGCCGTCTGGAGCTGGTGGTGGAAGAGGCTTTGATGAGTGTGCTGCATACCTCCTTTGACCAAGGTGAGTCCGGTGACGTGACGGTGCAGCTTGACTACCGGCCCGGCCAGTTCGTGATCGCCATAGAGGACAAGGGGCTGCCCCTTGATCTGGCCTATCTGGAGGCCAATGAGGCGATCTCCCTGAACCTGACCCTGATCCGTCAACTGGTGGATGAACTGGTGTTTGTCAACAAGGGCAAGGAAGGGAAGCGGCTGGAACTGATCACGCTGCTGCCTGCTGAAAACGTTGCCGCAAGCATGGATGAACAGCAGCAAGGTGCTACAGAGGTGGCAGAACAGGAATGTTTTGACTCGGCAGAGATCAGCTTCCGCATGCTGCGGGCCGACGAAACCCTGGCCCTGGCCCAACTGGCCTACCGCAGTTATGGCTACACCTATGTCAGTGACTTCTACTTTCCGGAACGGATTCGGGAACGGGTTGAGCTGGGGCTGATGGAGACCTGCGTGGCCCTGATGCCGGATAACCGGATTGTGGGAGCCTTAAGCCTGTTCTATGACAGCCCGGATGCCAAGGTGGCGGAAAGCGGCGCTGCCATGGTGGACCCCCGTTGCCGGGGCAAGAGTCTGTTCAAAGAGATGAAGCAGTTTCTGTTTGCCTATGGCCGCCAAAAAGGGTTGTACGGCATCTACAGCGAGGCGGTCACCATCCATCCCTACACCCAGCAGGGCAATCTGTCGCTGGGTGCCCATGAGACCGGGATGCTGCTCTCCTATGTCTCAGAAAATGTCGCCTTTAAAAAGATCGGCTCAGAACTGATGGGGCAACGCCAATCCCTGATCCTGTTCTATGCCCGTCTGAACCCTGAACCGGCCCGTACGGTCTACACCCCGGCACGCTATGCCGACCTGCTGCGTCAGGTGTACCAGGAAAACGGACTGAACCGAGAACTGCTGATCAGCGATCAGTACGCTACGAACCTGGGGCAAGATACCCAGCTTGAGATACAGGTGCGTCACGATGCCTTTAATGATGCCATCATTGACCTGCAGCGGATCGGCAGTGATGCCGACGCCATTATCCTGCAGCACACCCGTGAACTGTGTGAGAAAAAAGTAGAGGCGATCTACCTGAATCTGGAACTGTCAGATCCTGCTGCGGCCTGCCTGGCTGGTCGGCTGGCTGAGCGGGGTTATCTGTTTGCCGGGGTTATCCCGGAACTGCGCAATGGTGACCTGCTCAAGTTGCAATACCTGAACAACGTGGTCTTTGATCCAGCACGGGTAACCGCAGTGTCGCCAGTAGCCCAGGCCCTGCTTGCCTTTATCACCAACCAGTACCACCAGCGTCCCTGAGGAACAGCATGCAACCCACACCTCCCCTGACCATCGGAACCGCTGCTCCCCGCGGCGATGCTGCTGCCAAGGCAGCCGGCACAGAACCGTATGCCGCAGACCGTTACCCCAAAGACTGCCTCTGGGCCGGTGCGGTCCGCTCCAACCTGCCTGCCGGACGGATCATCTCTATAGACACCTCCGCTGCTGTGGCACTGCCCGGTGTGGTCACGGTGCTGACCGCTGTCGATGTTGCTGGCAGCAACCGCCAGGGCATCATTCACAAGGATATGCCGGTGTTGTGCGATCAACAGGTGCGCTACATCGGTGACCCGCTGGCACTGGTGCTGGCAGAAGACCGCAACACCCTGCAACAGGCAGTGAAGCTGGTCAGGTTAGAACTGGAACCACTAGCCGGTCTCTTTGATCTGGACAGCGCACTGGCACCGGATGCTGCGCTGATCCATGAAGATCAGCCAGGTAACCTGTTGGCCCAGGCCAGCATCTGCAAAGGCCAAGGGCTGGATGGCTTTAGCGGCTGTGACGTGGTGGTAGAAGGTAGCTTCAGCACCCCGGTGCAGGCCCATGCCTTTCTGGAAACCGAAAGCGGGGTGGCCCGTCTGGAGGAAGACGGCGGCCTGTTGATGGAGGTCTCCACTCAATCACCTTTCCGTGACCGTTTTGAGATCAGCCATGCCCTGGGCATCCCCTGGGGCAAGATCCGTATTGTTGCCCCTTCGCTGGGGGGCGGTTTTGGCGGCAAGGATGGCGCCACGGTGCAGTGCCTGCTGGGGCTGGCAGCCCAGCAGGCCAATGGTTGCTGGGTGCGGATGCAGTGGGACCGCGAAGAAAGCTTTAAGGCCGGTTACAAACGCCATGCCTGCACAATGGAATACAAGTTGGGGGCCAAAGCAGACGGCACCCTGCAGGCCTTGCACGCCAGGCTCTGGTACGATACCGGCGCCTATGCCCACCTGGGTGCCGAGGTAATGGAACTGGGCATGGAGCATGCCGGTGGTCCCTACCGCATCCCCCATACCCAAATTGATGGCTGGTGCGTCTACACCAACAACCCAACCGCCGGTGCCATGCGGGCCTTTGGGGTCTGTCAGGCCACCTTTGGCTTTGAATCCATGATGGATCTGCTGGCAGCCAAGCTGGGCATGGACCCGCTGGAGCTGCGCCTGAAAAACGCCCTGGTACGGGGGGATGAAAACTGCGCCGGTATGCGGCTGACCAGCTCCACCGGCATCAAGACCTGTCTGGAACAGCTGCAGCAGCACCCCTTCTGGCAGCAGCGGGAGCAGTGGAAGGCAGCAGCGCCCCGCTTCAAACAGCGTGGCATTGGCCTGGCTTCGGTCTTTAACGCAGCCGGGTATGGCGGCGGGGTGCGGGATGCTGCCACAGCCAAGATCGAGCTGACTGCTGATGGCAGCTTTGTGGTCCACAATGCCGTGGCTGACATGGGCCAGGGCAACTCATCCGCCTTTTTGCAGATTGCCGGACATATCCTGTCCCAGGATGCTTCGCGGATTACGCTGAAACAGCCAGATACCCGCACTGCCTATCCATCCGGCTCATCCTCTGCCGGGCGCACCACCTACACCTTTGGCAAGGCCTTGATCACTGCAACCGAAGAGCTGCGCAGTCGTTTGCTCAATATGGCCGGTATGATCCTCTTTCTGCAAGATAATGACGGTCTGGAACTGCAGCCGGGCAGGGTGGTGCATCTACCCAGCAACAAAGAAATTACCCTGGCGCAGCTGGCCGGGTATATGCAGCCTGAAGAACGGGTCTGTCTGGGCCAGTACGTGGCCCCCACCTGCAAGGATATTCCTTCCACTGCCAAGGGGTTCTTTATTGGCTTTCCCCATGTGATCTTCGGCTATGGCGCCCATCTGGTACGGCTTGAACTGGATAGCCTGACCGGCCAGATTACCATTTGCGACTACCTGGCGGTGACCGACGGCGGCAGGGTGCTGAACCCCGGCATGTTTGATCAGCAGGTGCAGGGTGGGGTGGCACAAGGTCTGGGCTATGCCCTGATGGAAGACTTCATGGTGCAGGATGGAATAGTAAAAACCCCGGACTTTGCCACCTACCTGATCCCTGGTAGTCTGGATGTGCCGGAGATTATCTCCATTGCTGCCCAGGGAGAGCCGGAAGAGACCGGCCCCTTTGGCATGAAGGGGATTGGTGAAGTGGCCATGAATGGCCCCTTACCAGCGGTTGCCAATGCCGTGGCTGATGCCTGCGGTGTGCGGCTCTGTCATGGACCGTTGACACCCCAGCGGGTGCTGGTGGGGGGAGTTCGTGCTTAATTATATTTTCATTGATTGGATGACTTGATGAAACCTCGAATATTTTTAAGCCACAATAGTGCCGACAAATCCTTTGTACGTAAGTTGGCTTTTGATCTTGAAAATCAAGGGATTGGCTGCTGGCTTGATGAAGCTGAGATTAAGATCGGCGAGTCTCTTATTGAAAAAATTCGAGAGGGACTTGATAACGTAGATTATGTGGCTGTGGTTTTATCACCTGATTCAATTTCTTCCTCTTGGGTTCAACGAGAAGTTGATGTGGCAATGAACCAAGAAATCTTGGGTAGAAAATTAAAAGTTCTACCAATTATGTTTCGAAGCTGTGAACCTCCTGGTTTTCTTCTTGGTAAGCTCTATGCTGATTTTACTGTTGAGGCAAATTATAACGATTCGCTTGAAAAACTTGTGCGAAGTGTAGGGGTGATTTTTAATAATCAGGCACACACTCTTTCAATACCGAATACTAATTTGGGAAAGGCAATCAACACGGCAATTTTGAAAGCATTGCCGGTTCTTTCGAAACCGTTTCATCGGCCTTTTCAATATATGGGCATGTCAATTCAAGATGCTGCTCGCGAGGTCAACGAAACGCCAAATGCAGTTGGAAACATTATTGTCGATACTGACGAATGCCACATGCTTCTTGAGGCTGAAGGAAATTACGTCAATTATGTCGATATTGAGCTCAAACAAACTGCTCCGCATAATCAAAATGAAGAATTTGATTCCGAAGCGATTCTAGGGGCTCTGAGCATTAATCCGGCGGAGTTGGAATTTGTAAGGAGGAAAACACATTTCCATACTTATTATGATCATAGAAAAAGATTGATGATTAGTGTTTCTTGCGCATATGACGGTGCACCATTATCAGTAGGTTTTAGCAGTAAATACTATGGGATGTAACTTGACTTTCTGGCGCTAAACATAATGAGGCAATGCATGCATGAACCTGTAGAAAACAGCTGGCCCTGAACGGTCAGGACCTGGTGAGTACCTTGCTGCTGGACTGCTGGGTGTTCGATCTTTTGTGGGAAGAGGAAGACACGGGTTCTGGTCTTGGAAAGTTAGTTTTTGAGTGAAAATGATATTTCAAGACCTGAACCCACTGCTCTGCTGCTCGTAAAATTGAATGAAGGGATAGAATACAATGTCGGAGTTCTCAGGAAATTGTCACCCGATTTTAATTGAGATAGATAGACATTATCAGAGATTTGGCTCTGACGGAGCGCGTTTTCAGACGAAAGCAACTGGGGCAGTAACAAATGAAGTAATTCGAAAATTACTGCAAGATGAGGGCATAAAGGTGTCCCTCAGAAATGTATTTATTGAAGGCTTTCCTACCGAGTGGGATTTAATAATTGCAAAAGAAGGAACTGAAGCTGAGTTAGATTGTATTTGGCAACCTACCGATGTGCTTGCAGTTATTGAAATAAAATATTCTGGCCTGTACGACAATAGCGCAGTACAACGCTTGAATCAGACCTTCCTTCAACTCACTAGTAAGCATCCTCATATAAAGCCTTATTACTTCACAGTAATGGAAACACAAAATGCCCGCAATCGTATCACTGATCAAAAAATTGGTGGGCGGTCTTTAACACTTCACTGGTGGAGATCAAAAAATAAGAAAGATGAATACATTATAAGGGGCGACCAATGGGAAACATTGGTGCGTGAAATTAAAGACCACGTTATTAACAGCGAAAAATCAGAGAGCAGACAAAAATAAAGTAAAAGTGGCAGTACTATATTCCTCTTTTTTGACGATTATACATAGCCGTTAGCCAGACTACCCAGGAGTATCACCAATGAACGTCTCGGTCATTCTTGCTCACCCCGATGAAACGAGCTTCAACCATGCCATTGCCCATGCCGCAGTAGCGCAGTTAGAGCGCAACGGCCACGTTGTTGCCTTTCATGATCTTCAGAAAGAGGGGTTTGACCCGCTCTTGCTGGCTGCAGAGATTCCAAGAGACGCAGTTTTGCCAGAGTCTATCAAAGTGCATTGTGATGAAATAGCAGAGGCGGATGGCATCATCATTGTGCATCCAAACTGGTGGGGGCAACCTCCGGCGATTCTGAAAGGCTGGATAGACCGGGTAATCCGTCCAGGCGTTGCCTATGAGTTTGTGGAAGGTGATGCTGGTGAAGGCGTGCCGAACGGACTTCTGAAAGCACAGGCAGCCATCGTGTTTAACACCACCAATACTGAATCAGAGCGGGAAAAGGCCGTGTTCGGTGATCCGCTTGAAACCATCTGGAAAAACTGTATCTTTGGGCTCTGCGGCGTTCATAGCGTATATCGTAAGATGTTCGGCATTATTGTGACAAGCTCGGAACAACAAAGGTCGGCATGGCTGGACGAGGTAAGGAATACGGTCGCTATCTGTTTCCCCCAAGAATAGACCAGAGCTTTAGCCTGGTTAGTGACATAGCTTGCTTGGCAGAGAGAAAAAGGTCTCATCATGAAGAACGCTGAAGCAAAAAATGACGAAATATGCGATGTCGCGGAACCTATGGTTACGGTGGCGGTGTACGGTACACCCTATGAGGCAGGTCTGGCTAAAAGTGAGCTGGAGTCCTATGACATACCGGTGTTTCTGGCTGACGAGTATACGATCGGCATAAACAGCCTGTATGCAAACGCCCTTGGTGGTATCAAGGTGAATGTGCCTGAAAGCTGTGCTGAATACGCCTACCGGATATTGCGGCAGGAACTACTGCCGGAGGAAGAGGCGCTGATGCAGGATTTTGAGTCAGCCACCCCGCCTTTCCCCAAGTCTCTTGCCTGGCTCTACCTGCTGCTGGGTGCATCCGGCGTTGTTGGTTTCATCATGATGCTACTGCGAGAGTAACAAGTGGAAGCAAAAGAGACATAGTTAATTTGGTATCCGTAACCGTGTTGATCCTTGTCGTTTTGAGGGATGTTTTAACCCCTGAATAGAGACAAACAGGGGCGAAACGTGCCAAACCAAGAAAGGAAGACAGATGAAGAAGCTGATTATCCCTGTTTGTATCCTGGCGGTTATCCTTTGTACTGCGTTGTTTGACGACCGCTGTCTTGCAGGGGAGCAGATTGCCGGTGGAAAATCTCCAACAGCGGTAACCAAACCAGAAGTGGTTGCTGCGGCAAACTTTGCGGTCACTGAACAGGCAAAGGTGATCCAGAAAGAGCAGAAAACAGCAACAAAGCTGAGTCTGGTCTCAATCATCAGTGCAGAAGAGCAGGTTGTCTCTGGCATGAACTACCACCTTACGCTGAAGGTAAAACTGAACGGCAAGGTAAAGAAGGCAGAGGCAACAGTCTGGTGGCAGGCCTGGAACAAGGAAGCACCGTACAAATTGACTGCGTGGAAATGGAAATAAGAGCGCTATAGATATTTGGGTTTTGTTACTCCGGTTTGGGGAGAGGGAATGGGAAGGAAGCAAGGGGAGGCCATGGACCAGTCAGTAACAGGAAGGGAGATCGGTAACGAACCGCCCAGGATGATGTCGCCCCTGCGCCTGATCGTAAGCCTGATGGTGGTGCTGTTCATTGCCGAGGCGTTGGTCATGTTCGTCTTGCCACTGATTTTTCATACCTCGATCGCCTTTGTCGACAACTTTGCCGACTCGGTGCTGCTGGTGCTGATCAGTGCGCCGTTTCTCTGGTTTCTGGTGGCCCGGCCGCTGCACAGCTCGGCCCGGGAGGTTGGACGGTTGAACGTGGCCCTGGCAGAGCGGGCTGCTGAACTGCAGCAGCAGAACGCGCAGCTGCAAAAGACCTATGCTGAGCTGCAAGCAGAGACGGCAGCGCGTCAGCAGGCGATGGAGGAGTTGCGGGAAAAGCAGCAACTGCTGATCCAGCAGAGCCGTATGGCGGCCATGGGAGAGATGCTGGGCAACATTGCCCACCAGTGGCGTCAGCCCCTTAATGTGGTCGGGGTCAAGGTGCAGGAAATCGGCTTTTCCCACCGTTACGGCGAGTTGAGCAAGGAGCTGCTGGATGCCAATATCGCCTCTGCCATGGCCATTCTGCAACACCTGTCCCAGACCATCACGGTCTTCCAGAACTACAATGCCCCGGACAAGGAAAAGAGCCTGTTCAAGGTGGAGCAGGTCATTGCCGATACGGTGCAGATCATTGACGAGAGTCTGGCAATGAACGGCATTACCCTGGAAGTACACTCCGCCGGTGAGCCGCAGATCAATGGCTATCCCAACGAATTTGGTCAGATGTTGATGAACCTGATTCTGAATGCCAAGGATGCCCTGCAGGAGCGGCAGGTCAGCGATCCCCGGATTGTTGTGCGTTCCTGGTCCGAGCAAGGGCGGGCGATGGTGACCATCAACGACAACGGTGGCGGCATCAAGCAGGAGATCATGGCCAGAATTTTTGATCCGTTTTTTACCACCAAACCGCTCGGTAAAGGGACCGGGGTCGGTCTGTTTCTGGCCAAAACCATTATTGAGAAAAATATGGGTGGCTGCATCACCGTGCGTAACACCGCCGATGGCGCAGAATTCAGGATTGAGGTCTGATATGGAACATACCCGTGCCACAGCCCGTTTCAGGTTGCTTTTCGTGGAGGACGATACGATTGTCTGCCACGCTATCGGCCGCATGATAGCCAAGGAATTCCCCGGTGCCCGGGTCTACACAGCCGAGAATGGGCAGCGTGGACTTGCACTGTTCCGGGAACATGCACCGGAGATTGTTATCACGGACATCAATATGCCGGTCATGAACGGCATTGAGATGGCCGAGCGGATCAAGGAGCTGCAGCCCGCTACCAGCTTCATTGTGCTCACCGGCTATAGCGAAAAGGCCTATCTGGAACAGTTCAGCGCTATTGGCTTCTACGACTACATCATAAAACCGGCTGATCTGGACAGGCTGTTTGAGGTGATTGAAAGGTGCCATGCCGATAGTCTGCATGCACAGGAACCCCGTGAAGAAACCTGTAACATGCTGTAACTTCAGTAGTATGTTTTGGCACAGAACCTGCCATAGGTACCTGGTATCGCAGTGCATCCCTGAGCCGTATCCCCTATATCCAAGGAGTTAGAAACTCGTGGCAGATCAAGATATTATCATCAAAAAAGTTGACCAATCCTGTGTCGCTGCGGTGCCTGGTCTTTTTCGCGCAATTTACGGAGATGCCTTTCCGGTGCAGTATGTCTACCACGCTGATCTGATCATGGCGGAGATTGAGGGGGGACGGCTGGATGCCTCGATCGCCTTTGATGCTGTCGGTAATCCGGCCGGGTATATTGCGCTGTATAAAAACGCCCCAAACCCGCAGTTGTGGGAAGGGGGTAATCTGCTGGTGTTGCCCGGCAGCGCCGGGAGCAATCTGGCCTGGCTGCTGGTTCAGCATTATGCACAACCTGAAAATATCCCTGCCACGGGCAGTGACGGTATTTTCGGCGAGGCGGTCTGTCATCACTATTTTACGCAGATGGGCGGGGTGAAATGCGGCTTTGGTGACTATGCCCTGATGCTGGATCAGGTGAACGGGGCCTCGTTTCAGGAGCATGGGCCGGAAACCGAACGGGTGGCCTGCCTGTTGCAGTTTCTGGAACAGTCCGACCCGCCGGATCTCTGTTACCTTCCTGAACAGTACCTTGAGCCGTTGCAAAAACTGTTGACTCCATTACGTCCCAGAACGGCGCTGCCTGGTTCCGCGCCCCTGCCGGTAACAGGTGAGACAGCCTCTTCTGATGTCTGGTTCAGCGACGCCGGTACCTGGAGAATCTCGGTCAGCTCTTTGGGGGCGGACTGGCCTGCCTTTCTTGATCAGCTGCTGGAGCAGGCCCGGCAACGGCAGGCGGTCAGTCTGCAGGTGGTGCTTTCCGCCGGGCTGGATTGTACCACTGCGGCGGTGCAAGAGATGCGGCAGCGCGGTTTCTTCCTGGGTGGCCTCTTTCCACGCTGGTTTGGCAGTGATGGTATCGCCCTGCAGCAGGTGCTGGGTAAAGAACCGGATTATGACGGTATAAAGCTGTACAGCCCGGTCGCTAGGGAGTTGCTGGGCTTTATTCAGACAGACCGTAAGTCGGTGCTGGGCTGAAAACAGACAGGCGCCCTGTTTGAGGCACCCTATTCTAAAAAGGAGTATGTGCGATGACAACAGCAGAAAAAGTAACGGAACTGATTCTGAAGGCCAAAAAAGGCAAGCTGGCTGCGGCTGAGGTACAACCTGAGTCTGTCCTGCGTGATGACCTGAAGTTTGATTCTCTGGGGATGACCGAACTGCTGGTGCTGACTGAAGACTGCTTCAAGCTGCAGTTTTCCATCAAGGAAGCCCTGTCGGTCAAGACCGTTGGTGAGATGGTTGCCTTGATTGATGCACGTTTAGGAGCCTGACGGACTCCGCCAGACTCCTGGCTGCCGCATAGCGCTGCCTGTCCTGAAGATCAGTCTGCTTTTGTTGTTTGAAAAGGAACCGTCTGTATGCTGCATGCCTTTGAAACCTATCGTCTGATGCTTTGTTCCCGCTATCTTGATCAGCAGGAAGAGGAACTGCACAAGCAGGGGCTGATCGACTTCTGCGTCTCTTCTGCCGGTGCTGAGGCGGTGGCTGCCTTTCCTGCGTTTATGGAGCAGGATCTACTCTTCCTGCACTACCGTGACCGGCCTCTGATGCTCAGGCAGGGCTGGAAACCGGAAGAGTTGCTGGCATCGGCTATGGGACGCGCCTTTTCTCCGGCAGGGGGGAGAAACCTGCACCCCCTGCTGGTCTCATCTGCCAGACGGACCTTTAATATTTCAGGCCCTCTGGGGCAGGCCCCCCTGCAGGCGGTGGGGGCAGCGCTGGCGTTAAAGGCCAAAACCGGCAATGCACTCGTGCTGGCCTCCATGGGAGACGGCACCACCCAGCAGGGGCAGGTGTTTGAGGCCCTGGCCGAGGCTGCCCGTGAAGCAGCGCCGGTGCTGTTTCTGATCCACAACAACCGTTGGGCCATTTCCTGCCCCACCAGCGGCAAGACCTTCTGGCACCTGCCGGATGGACGGCTGCTGGGGGAATACTGGGGCATTCCGATCAGCTACCTTGATGGATCAGATCCGCTTGCCTGCAGCAGAGGGTTGACAGAGGCGGTCAATCGTGTCAGATCCGCTCAACAACCGCAGATTGTGGTGCTTGATATGGCCCGGATCGGCGAACATTCCAGCGCAGACCGCCAGGAAACCTATCGGGATGCTGCCGAGCTTGCAGCCGAGCGGACCACGCAAGACCCGTTGCATAACCTGCATCGCCTGCTGCTGGATGCAGGCCGGACCGAACAGGAGCTGCAGGCCCTTGAGGCTGAGGTAAAAACAGAGATTGAACAGGCATTGGCCGTTGCCAGGAGTTTCCCGCTGCCTGAACCGGAATTTGAGGCGTCACCGGCTTTTCAGAACCTGGATCAACCGGAACAGGCCCCCTTTGCAGAGCAGGGCTGCACCATGGCCCAGGCGTTGAACGCCGTCCTTGCCCTTCAACTCCAGCAGGATGGGACGGTCTCTGTGCGTGGTCAGGATATTGAAGATCCCAAGGGGGATGTGCTGGGGCTTACCAAGGGGCTCTCATCGCGCTTTCCCGGCCGGGTCTGCAATGGTCCGCTTGCCGAGGCTACGCTGGTGGGAAGCGCCATCGGGCGGGCACTGGCCGGTGAAAAACCGGTGGTGATGATCCAGTTTGCCGATTTTCTGCCCCATGCCTGGAGCCAGTTGACCTGCGATGCCGCTTCCTACTGGTGGCGCAGCGGCGGCGAGACCGACTGCCCGCTGATTCTGCTGGCTCCTTACGGCGGTTACCGGCACGGGCTGGGGCCGTTTCACTCCCATTCACCGGAAGGGGCGCTGGCCCATCTCCCCGGACTGCAGGTCTTTGTCCCTTCCAATGCCCCGGATGCTGCAGGGCTGTTGCAGGCCGCCTTTTGCAGCCGGACACCCACGGTGCTGCTTTACCCCAACAACCTGCTGCATGCTCCTGTCAATTACGCCCCTGCCGATGTTGCCGGGCTGTTCGTGCCGCCGGGCAAGGCGCGCAAACTTCGCAGCGGTACTGATCTGACCATGGTCTGCTGGGGCAACACGGTTGCGATCTGCGAAGAGGCGGCTGCGCTGCTGGCAACCGCCGGGCTGGCCTGCGATCTGCTGGATCTGAGGACTATCGCCCCCTGGGATCGGTCAGCGGTGCTGGAATCGGCGCAACGAACCGGCAGGTTGCTGGTGGTGCATGAAGATACCCTGACCGCAGGATTTGGCGCAGAGGTGATCGCCTGGGTAACCACCCATGCCCCGGCAGCGCTTTGTCGCAGGGTGGCCCGGCCTGATGTGCTGTTGCCAGCCAACAACGCCAACCAACTGGCGCTGCTTCCTTCAGTCCGCTCAACCCTGCAGGCAGCGGCAGAACTGCTGGATCTGGAGATCATCTGGCCTGAAAGCAACGCAGTCAGGGAGGATATGGTGCTGGTTCCCGGCCATAATCCGGCTGATGAAGAGATTCTGGTGGGCAAGCTGCTGGTAACAGTTGGCGAGACCGTGGCCGAAGGGCAGACCCTGGCTGAGCTGGAGGGGCAGAAGGCCAGCTATGACTTTCATGCGCCGCGTGCCGGTTGCATTGCCGAGCTGTTTGTGGAAGCCGGCGAGGTTGTCCGCCCCTGCAGCCCGTTCCTCCGCTTTGTATCACAAGGACAAACCACCGCGCCGGTTACGGTACAGCCGACCATACTGAAGAGGCCACAGATCAGCGGCAAGGCGG
>Ga0074197_1002559_pt1 | contig 12427 bp, 8 predicted proteins | sample EPASupsiteSAE305_FD_64526 | JGI IMG/M metagenome (GOLD analysis project Ga0074197, IMG submission 64526) | Bioremediated contaminated groundwater microbial communities from EPA Superfund site, New Mexico - SAE3-05 reassembly with SPADES | ecosystem: Environmental > Aquatic > Deep subsurface >...
AGGCCGGATTGTAATCATGACGAACGATTTAATGTTATTGATGCCACTGATCATTGTTGGTGCCGGAGCGATTTTGTTGATGATCGCTGCAACCTATGACAAATTTACCCATGAACTAGCGGCTTTCGGAAGCGCAGGCATTTTTGCCTTGGCTTTTCTCGTTCAGTTAGCATCCTGCATTTCAGGCAATGTTGTACTGTTTTCCGAAGCGTTTAACGGTCTGCTGGTTGTGAGCAGTTTTTCGAAGGCTGCTGGACTCATTATCCTTGCCTGCGGTTTTTTCACCGCGATGAGTTCACTATCCTATTTCAAACAGAACTCCTTCTGTTCTTCAGAGTACTACAGTCTGACCGCTTTTGCCGCCTCGGGCATGCTGCTCCTCACCATGGCCCAGGAATTGATTTCGGTCTTCATTGCTCTTGAAATCATGTCGCTGGCCATTTACATCCTGGTGGGTTATGACCGTAAAAATGTTATCAGCACAGAAGCTGTCTTAAAATATCTCATGCTTGGAGCTTTTGCCGGCGCATTTTTCACCATGGGAAGCGCTTTTGTTTATGGGGCTGTAGGCAGCACCAAATTTATAAAAATAGGACAATTTCTTGCGGCCAATGGTTTTCTGCAGTCATCGTTAATGATTGGCGGCGCTTTCTTTATCCTGGTCGCTTTTCTGTTCAAAGCGGCAGCGTTTCCCTTCCATGCTTGGGTGGTTGATGTCTATGACGGTGCCTCTGTGCCGGTAACCGGATACATGGCCACCGGGTTGAAAACTGCCATTTTCGCAGTATTTGCCAATTTCCTTGTTCTTGACGATACCCTGCATAAAGGATGGATCAATTATCTGTTTTACATTGCAGTGTTCACTATGTTTGTCGGCAACCTCATTGCCATTGGCCAGCAGTCGTTGAAAAGGATGCTTGCGGCTTCCGGTATTGTGCATTCCGGATACCTGCTGATCGCCTTGGTCGCGGTGAGCACCACCGAATTTACCGGCAGTGTCATCGCCTACTACCTGGCCACCTACGCAGCCAGCACTTTGGGCATATTTACTGCTCTTTCGTATCTTGGTGGATCTGGTGAGGCTCGTAAAACCTTTGAGGATTTCAAGGGGCTGGCCAAAAAAAGACCCTACTCAGCTGCCGCCATCTCCATTTTCTTGCTGTCCATGGCCGGAATTCCCCCAACTGCCGGATTTATGGGTAAATTTTATATAATTACCAGCGCCATTGATGCTGGGCAGGTAACATTAGCTGTCTTAGGGATTGTTAGCAGTATCATTTCCATGTGGTATTATTTACGATTGATCATCAATATGTATTTTCATGAGGCTGAAGAACAGTTCAACGAACCTGTGTTGTCTTCGTTTGCGCCGGTTTGTACCTTCGTCCTTGTAATCTGTGTGTTCGCCATTAGTTTATACCCTATAGTGGTTTGATTTAATTTTCTTAGTTTGAGCGTCTTGTCGGCTTGGAAGGAATAGATTTAATACACTCTTTAAAGGAGTCTGCATATGAAAGTTAAAGACATATTGAAAGTTAAAGGTACCAAGGTTTACACTATTTCGGAGAACAGCACTCTTATGGCTGCGACCGCTAAATTTTTCAGTAACAAAATTGGCTCACTTGTAGTTACTAATGATAAGGATGAAATCGTTGGCATCATTTCTCCCAATGATATTCTTAAAGCTGTTCATGAAGGATGCACTGAAAACTGTGCACTTCAGAAAGTAAGTGAAGTGATGACAAAAAACATCATCTGTGCCTCTGAAGAAGATAGTATTGATTATATTCAGGCCGTTATGACTGAAAATAGGGTGCGTCATATTCCCATCATGGAGAAGAATGAACTAAAGGGGCTGATCTCCATCGGTGATGTCGTGAGTGCGCAAATAAATGTCCGTGAAGTGGAAAACAGGTACTTGATCGATTACATTGAAGGGAAATACCCTGCCTAAGGGCATCGACCTCACTGATTGTATATTTTTTAGGGAAGAAGATGCCTTAGGCCTTTTCTTCCCTTTTTTATTTCTTTGACCGGAAATGAGGATAATTACTCTGGCTAACCCATATTTTCTTTCTTATACAGAATAATCACTTCTTTTTTTTGCTGTTGAACACCTTGTTCTGGGATCTTTTTGTGGGTGTATACATGCAACAAAAAACAGCAGATCCTCATCAACAACCCACCCGATTCGTTCTGGATAACACCCTTGTCAAAACTAGGCTGATCATCATAGCCGCAACCACCCTCTTGGTCACGGTTTGTGTTTTTTTCGCCAGCGATCAGGTCGCCTTGTTTTTGCATCAGCGACAACAACAACCCGATACTGAAAACCTCGCGCGGGAATTACACACCTATATCATTCAGTATTATGCCGAATCAGTCAGAAGGTTGGCTTCCAGGCAAGAGATTGGCGACATCTGTATAGGCACGACCGCAATCGACAATCCCACTCTGCTTCGGGTACTGAATACTTCGCAGAACGTTTTGAATGTGTCGCTGGTTTATGTCATGAATCGTGAAGGCACCGTGGTTGGCTGTTCCACTGCGCCGGATGAAATGAGTTTGACCGGAAATAATTATCGTTTTCGGCCTTACTTTTATCAAGCCATCGCTGGCACACCCTATATTTTCCCAGCGGTGGGCATCACAACCAATGCCAAAGGGATATATTTCAGTGCTCCAGTCTATGAATCTGAGAGAAGCGAACCAATTGGTGTTGTTGTCATTAAGACCAAAAGCCATGCCCTTGACTCAATTTTTGCCTCCTTGCACAAAAAAGGGTTGGAAGCCCTGCTGTGTTCCTCTGACGGGGTTATTTTTGCCTCTACCCGGAATCAATGGAATTTCCGGACAGCAAAGCCAATCGCTCCGAATAGGCTGCAAGAAATAAGAGCAAGTAAGCAGTTCAGCCATTTTGAACTCTCTTCGCTTCCTTTTTCTCTGGAGAATTCGATTGTCCATTATGACGGTTTACGGGCAACGGTCGTTGTCCAGCCTCTGCAGATTGTTGGATGGCATATCGTCACCCTGGCTCCGGTTCCATTTCCTTGGTTTGTTGTTCTTCTAATTAGTTGCATAGTTTTATCTCTCGGAATGCTGACCGCAGTTATCATGTATAACGCGCACAGAGAAGAACAACTTGCCGGCCAGATCATTGCCGGCCAGGAAGTAAGTAATCGTGCAAACGCGGCGTATAAAACTTCTGTTTTGGAGCTGGAAACTATTTTTAGTACCAGTCTAGTCGGGATCGTTCTGGTGCGAAATGGTCTCATTGTCAACGCGAATAAACGCATGTGCGAAATGTTTGGGTATGACCAGGACGAAATGATCAACAGCGATGTACGGCGGCTTTTTTCCGGCCGCCGCACTTTTCGAAGATTTGTTCGAAGACATCTGCATCTCTTGATGGATAGCAACATCGAACAGGTCGAGTATGATCTTAAGAAAAAGAATGGTGCGCTCATCCCGTGTACGCTCAGTGGCAAGGCCATTGCGCGATCTAACCTGGCGCAAGGCACTGTGTGGGTTGTTGAGGATGTTTCCCGATGGAAGGCCGCTGAACAAGAATTGAAACATGCCCGAGAGGCTGCCGAGGCCGCCAGTTTAGCTAAAGGACAATTCCTTGCTAATATGAGCCATGAAATCCGTACGCCCATGAACGGCATTATCGGACTGACCAATATTCTTCTTCGGTACGATATTCCGGATGGGCAACGCGAATATCTAGTGTTGATTCGACGTTCTGCCATTCGGCTGATGACCATCATCAACGACATTCTCGATTTTTCAAAACTTGAGGCCGGGCGATTCGAACTCGACCAGCGGCCATTTTCACTGCGTGGACTGCTGCGTGAAGTCGTTCAGCCAATGGAGCCTACAGCACGTAGAAAGAAGGTTCAACTCAAGCTGACAGTTGATCCCGCTGTTCCCGATATTCTTCATGGCGATCAGACTAAGGTCATGCAGGTATTGACCAATTTGATAGACAACAGCTTGAAATTTACTGACAAAGGATCTGTCAATGTTGAGGTTCGATTGGAAAAACAAGACCAGTCTTTCTCGCAAACAGTCCTGTTCAAGGTGGCTGACACCGGTATTGGAATAGTTCCGGCCTATCATCCCAAGGTTTTTGAATCATTTTTTCAGGCAAATGCTTCCCATAACCGGAAAGTTGGAGGCACCGGCCTTGGACTCTCCATTTCCAAAGGTTTGGTTGTACTTATGGGAGGGCACATTTGGTTTGATAGTGAACCCGGAAAAGGAACCAATTTTTATTTTACCCTCCCATTAACCCTGCATGCTGAGAATGGCCCTGAGTCGGGGGATAGTTCGGAAAACGGTCAACGGGAGAAAGAAATGGCGCTACAGGCCTGCGGCAAGCGCATACTGGTGGCTGAAGATGAATATATCAACACAATCCTCATCAGCACCCTGCTCAAGCAGGCGGGCTACCACATTACCGCGGTGCGAAGCGGTGGGGAAGCGGTCGCAGCTTGGCGCGGAGGTAGCTTTGACTGTATTCTCATGGATATCCAGATGCCGGAAATGGATGGTTATGAAGCCGTGGCCCGCATCCGTGAGGTAGAGGGGGCTGATGAGCACATTCCGATCATCGCCATGACCGCATATGCTATGAGCGGAGATCGGCAAAAGTGTCTGGCCGCAGGCATGGACGATTACATCGCCAAACCGATTGACGGTACTATGGTCTTGCACCTATTGCGGCGCTATCTTCCCGTTGATAAAAAACAGCCAACCGTTGCAGCCAATTCGGAGCCGTCATGACTCGCCTCCTTGCTTTGCTCCTATTGTGCTTGGTTGTGGGTGGAGGCAGTTATTTGCTGATCGTCGGCATCAAACCCCAGGGTAAACTCCTTGATTATTTTCCTGCCGATACCCTTGCTCTGGTTGAATGGGAAAATCTCGACCACTCATGGGAGAGGTTGCGATACAGCCTTAGGGAAGAAAAACAACAGCCAACTTTTTATCAGATTCTTGATCAATTAGGTGTTCCTGAACCCCTTCTTGATGACGCAAAGAAGGGCGCCGTGTTTTTTGAACAGTACTCAAAGCTAGTTTCCCTGCACTCGCTATGCAACACGAACGCGGCATTGGCCCTCCTGCCGGTCACCGCCGGACAGCCTTCGGCTTCTGTCGCCTGGCCAAAACAATTAGTGCTCGCCCTTCAGGTGAAATCTGATTTTTTTTCGCAGCAACTCCATGAAGTGTTGAGTTCCGTGCAATCGCAGCAGACCACTGTCTATCAAGGCGAGCCTTTGGTGACCCTTGTTTTTACGGACGGGAGTACGCTGTCCTACTGGGTGCAAGGAAATATTTTGATCTGCGCCCAGGAGGCCGCCCAAGTCCATCGTTGTATCGATCAATCAGGGCAACGGATGGTGCGGCCACGCTCGGGATTGCAATTGAATGAAGGGTATCAGCGCTTGAAACGGCAAAGCCGGAACAGCACCGATTTTTTCTGTTATGCCGATCTGGAGAGGCTGCGCCTTTTGTTGCCAGGGCTTCGGGAATTTGATGCGGAGACCAGCGAATTTCTGCCGCGGCAATTGGCCCTCTTTCATCTCGCCGAAGAGGAGAAGGACCGTTTGGGGATCATTGCCCTGGCCAGTAAAGAGGCGTTGACTGCCTTTACTACCCTGCATCACTTGGCACCGCCGGTACAGGGACCGGCGTTTCGCCTGGTTTCGAGAGAAACCGGATTCTCTTTATGGACTAATTGGTTCAAACCGAAAAAGCTCTGGGATCTATGCCTGCAACGCTCCAATCCCGATGTCGTGGCGCTGATGACATCGGCGGACCAGCAGCTTTCCGAGCTCACAGGCAAGTCTCTCGATGCTTTTTTTGATGTATTTGGCGATGGATTCGGGGTATTTATTAATGAAGAAACGGTCCCGCGCCAGTCGGATCGGTCCATGGGCGGTCTCATTGTCGAAATGCGTGATCGCGTCGCCGTTGAAACCATGATCAAACAACTGCTTGATGGTTTGCAGGTGATCACCGTCAAGTCCGGCGGAATAGAGATTTCGTCGGTGATGCTGGCTGGCGGGCTGCTGCAGCCCGCCTTTGCATTGGTGGACAATCATCTCATCCTTGCCGATAGTGTGGAGTTGATTGAACAGTTGCGGCAAGAGGTCAGGTATGTACCAAACGGGAGCGAACATGCGCCCCAGAGGGGCAGTGGTGAAGCCGGCAACCTGTTTATGTTTGTCCGGACCGGGGAGATGATCGAGCGTCTCTCGCCGCTGCTTACCCTCATGGCAAAGGAAACCAATGAGCAAAACAGGATGTTGTCAGCCGAGAGCAGGCTGTTTGTGCGTGAGGTCGGTTTACCGCTGTTGACACGTTTGCGCACCATTGCAACAACCCGTCTTCGCGGCTACGCCGTTAATGATACCATCCTTATAGAGGCAGACTTCACTCTGCGCCGGGAATAAATCCCTCGTGGCCCGCAATTCAGGGCGAATCGACTGTGGTTATGCTGTTTGCATGCAAGAGCCGTTATGGAACAATTAGTTGCCGAACTGAAAAAAATCCTTCCATTTAAAGAAACAACCGTTCCTGGCGATATTGTCTTTGTCGCCGCCAAGCATCCACAGATGCTGCTCTACGCCTTAGTGGGGGAGATTGTGCGGGACGAGACACGCAAGGAGGAGTGGTGGCAGGTAACTCTGCACCTGCTCTCCATCCCGATGCAGACGGTGGTCTGGACTTTACGCACGCCGCAATTCACCGGCCGGGAAATCTTCACCATGGGCGGAGAGGGACGGTTTATTCAGGCGGTACAGATTAAAAGCGGGCGGTCCAAGCCACCGCTCAGCCCGGTGCGGGAGGAGAAGGGAAAGCAAGGGGAACGAAAAACAGGGCTGCGGATTGTGAAATGACCTGGGCACAGATCACTCCGGGGGGGAGGGCACGGGGGGTACGGTCGGGTATGATCTCCGGCTGACTGAGGGGGCCAGTCATAGCCGTATCAACAATCGGAATCATGTAACCACGCGCAAGGGTATAAGACATACGGAGCAGGGAAAGGAAGGATTGTGGCAATCCATGACCAGCGCCCTTTGAGGTGGCGGTGCTTCGCCCGGGAGCAAGCGGTTGCTGCAAATTTTGGTAGCCGCGAGCTATAACAGGGGCGGCCAACTTGACTCTGCAATGCGGCGGTAGTGAATTCGACCGCGAATTTCTGGCGGCCAAGCTGCCCAATTATGACCTCCAAGGAGTTCTATCTGCGGTGAATGAACGCCAGATTATCGAATATATCGCCACCCTTGCCGGACCAGCCGATACCCGGTTGATTAAGGGCATCGGCGACGATTGCGCCGTGATTCAAAAAGACGGACGGCAGGTCTGGCTTCTGACCATGGACACCCTGATTGAGGGGGTTCATTTTAACGCCGCATTCCACCCGCCCGAGAAGCTGGGCCGTAAGGCTGTTTCGGTCAACGTCAGTGATATCGCGGCCATGGGGGGCAGGCCTCAGTTTGTTTTGCTTTCGGTGGGTATTCCCAAGGCGTTTGACGAATCATGGTTCCAGGCCTTTGCCCGAGGACTGACCGAGGCCTGCCGGGAGTATGGCTGCCTGTTGATCGGCGGTGACACGGTGGCCAGCCCGCAGGGGTTTAATTGCACCCTGACCGTGATCGGCGAGGTGGAAGCGGACCGGGTCGTCTATCGCAGCGGTGCCCGGGCCGGTGATATCATCTGGGTCAGTGGTTCCTTGGGTTTTGCTGCGGCCGGTCTGGAACTGTTGCAACGGGGAATTGATCTCGGCAATGCTGCCTTTGTCCCGTTTCAGGAACAACACTTGAATCCCAGGGCCAGGGTCGAACTCGGTAACAGCCTCGGGGCAAGCGGGTTGGTGCATGCGATGATGGACCTCTCCGACGGCCTGGCCACCGACTTGGCCCATCTCTGTAAGCAATCCGGAATAGGGGCGCGTCTTGAGGCCCATAACCTTCCCGGTGTCGCCGCCCTTGCCGAGGCTGCCCGCTTATGCGGCGCGGACCCGGAGCAATGGATCATCGGCGGCGGCGAAGACTATGAACTGCTGTTCACCGCCAGTCCCGATCATCAGGACCGTTTGCTCGAGCTTGGCCGCCAGTGCGGACTGGCGCTGTCACCGGTTGGGACTATGGTCGCGGGCGAGGGTGTCGCCTTGATCCGGCAACGTCCGGATGGGACCAGCGAGGAAGTTGCCATTGCCTATCAGGGCTTTGATCATTTCCGTAACAGGGAAGGGCGGTGAGATGCCGGTCGGCGCTCTCTTCAAACATTGGTCATTGCGACTGCTCGCCCCTGACCGGGTTCTGCAGCACACCTACGAGGCCTTTAAAACCCTGCTCGTTTTTGATGGCAGGAGCCACGAGTTGATGGCGGAGTTCGAGGCCCTCTACCATGAGGGCAGGCGGGAGGATCTGGCCCGCACCCGTACCCGTTACCGCCTCTTTGCCGAGGCAGTAGCGGGGATGATTACTGCCTTGGAGCGCATGCATCCTGGACAGGCGGGCGCACTGCCTGACTATTACAAAAAATACGATTTTTATATCCGTCTGCTGCTCGCCCCGCCCGAAGAGTTTCTCATTCCTCCTTTCGTCCTCGCCCACGACAGCCTGGTGGAACCCAAACTTGCTGGTAATAAAAGCCATACTCTGCTGCTGGTCAAACACACCGTCAAGGCATGCATCCCTGACGGTTTTACCATCGCTGCCACCACCTACGGTCTCCTGGTTGCGCATAACCGGGTACGTCCGGCCATGGATCTTCTTTTGGCCGGGATCGACCCCGATTCAGCTGCCAGCCTGGATGCGGCTTCGCAGGCCTTGATGACCCTGGTGCGGCGGATGGAAATTCCCGATCAGGTGGCACAGGCCATTCTTGCTGAATACGATCACCTCACTGCCACGCGGTCCGGAGAGGCTCCGAGAGTGGCGGTGCGATCCTCGGCGCTGCACGAGGATGGCACGCACAGCTTTGCCGGTCAGTATCACTCGGTGCTTGGGGTGGAGCGGGAAGGGCTGCTGCATGCCTACCTGGAGGTGGTGGCTTCCAAGTACACGCCGCAAGCCTTGCTCTACCGGATTCATGCGGGAATCAGCGACGAAGAGGCGGCGATGGCGGTGCTGGTTCTGGTCATGGTCGATGCCGCAGCCAGTGGTGTTGTCTATACCCGTGATCCGGCCGCCATGGACAATGGGGCTTTGCTGGTGCATTCCATCCATGGCCTGGGCCTCCCCTTGGTGGGCGGCGAGATCGTGCCTGATGTTTTTGTATTCTCCCAGGACAGAGAGACGCCCGCCAGGGTAACCGCTGGGATGCAGCAGTGGCAACTGGTCCTGCGAAACGGAGAGCTTCGAGAAGAACCGCTCGCTCAGAAGGCGATCAACCAGCGCTCGATCAATAGGGAACAGGCTATGCAGCTTGCTGGTGTGGCCAGAAATCTGGAACGTTTTTTCGGCGGTCCGCAGGATATTGAATGGGCCCTGAATGGCGAGCAGAACCTATTTATCCTGCAATCCCGTCCGTTGCAGCTGGAACGCGACCGGCGGCCGGCCTCAGAAAATGCGGTTGATGGCACAGAAGGCCTTCTGCCCCTGCTGTCCGGTGCCAGGCGAGCCGCCGGCGGGATTGCGCATGGCGTCGTTCATCATTGGGTCCAAGGAGAAACAGAACTTCCATCGGCTGGGACGATTCTGGTCACCCGGCATATTGCCCCCTCCCTGGTTCGCCACATCCCCAAGTTGGCGGCGGTGATCTGCGAACAGGGATCGGTCAGCGGCCATTTCGCCACTGTCTGCCGGGAGTTTGGCGTGGTGCTGCTGGTGGAGGCCGCCGAGGCATACACCCTGCTGTCGCAGGGGATGGAAGTGACCGTCGACGGTTATGGGGGAAGAGTCTATTCCGGCAAAATTACCGGTCTGCTTGCCCGCAGCCCAAAGGGTGGGATACCGAAAGATTCCGCCTACGCCCGTAAGCTTCGGGCCCTGCTCGATTATATCACCCCGTTGCATCTCCTTGATCCGGCAGATCCGGACTTCCGTCCTCAATCGTGCCGTTCGCTGCACGATATCATCCGCTACGTCCACGAAAAGGCGGTGCAGACCATGTTTGGCCTGGGCAATATTGCCGGGCCCCCCTCCTCCCAGTGCCGTAAACTGGCCACCGAGCTGCCGCTCGACATCTATCTGCTCGATGTTGGCGGCGCCTTCGCCGACCCTGGCGGAGAGACTATCACGCCGGCGTCACTCCGTTCCGCTCCGTTTCTTGCTCTTTGGCGGGGGCTCAGTCATCCGGAGGTCGACTGGCAAAGCCACCTCCATTTCGACTGGAAGGGATTTGGTGACATGGCGCTGTCCGGGGGCATTGCTGCGGGCGGTTCCAAGGATTTCGCCTCCTATGCCGTGGTCGGCGCCGACTATCTCAACCTTAATATGCGCTTTGGCTTTCATTTCACCCTGATCGATTGCCTCTGCGGCATCGACAGTCGGGCCAACTACTGTCAGCTGCGCTTTGCCGGCGGTGGCGGCGACTACCAGGGGCGGGCGGTACGGGTCGGTCTATTGCGGCGGATTCTTGAGCGGTTGGGTTTTGAGGTCAGGGTCCAGGGCGACCTGCTCGACGGTCGACTGATCGGGTATCCGGCTGCAGAACTGCAAACCCTGCTGGTCGAGGTCGGCCGCCTGCTCGGTATGACCAAATTGCTGGACATGGTGCTGCGCGAGGAGGAAGTTGAACAAAGAGTTGAGCAGTTTTTCCATGGGGCCGAGGAGATCACCGGTCTCGAATCATCTCCGCGCCAATAATCTATGTATCAGCTGCACTGGATCACCGATCATCTGGCCACAGGCTATGCCCCCATGTCCTACGAAGACTTGGATTCCATCCGCGAACAGGGGATCCGTGCCATCGTCAACCTCTGCGGCGAGTTCTGCGATCTGCACCAGATTGAGGAGAGCAGCGGTTTCGAGGTCTATTATTTGCCGGTCGTCGACGAATGCGCCCCGGACTTGGAAGCGATGGAAAAGGCGCTGGACTGGATGGACGAGAGCATCTATCTCGATAAAAAGGTGCTGGTGCACTGCCGTCTTGGCCATGGCCGCACCGGTACCTTCATTGCCGCCTATCTGCTGCGCCGGGGTTTTGATTTCAAACTGGCCGAAAAGACCATGAAGGGGAGAAACGCCAAGCCCGCAACCTATGAACAACGCAGTTTTCTCAAACAATATGGCAAGCAGGAGCCACCGCTGCAAACCGTGCCGCCCAAGATCGATAACCGGCCCGCCATGGGTATTGCACCGCTGCTCGAAGCCTATGCGCACTTGATCGCTCGCTATGACCAGGGCATGACAGTGCCTGCAGGGCAACCATGCTGCGGCCGGGACAACAGCCCCTGCTGCCGGAGCCCCTTTGATCTCTTGCTGATTGAAAGTATGCATCTCAGTCAGGCAATCAACAGGAGCCTGAAACAGAACCAGCGGCAGAAGGTGATTGAGCGGGCTGCTGACCTGGCCCGCCGTCTTAAGGAGCTGCATCATCGCCAGCCCGGATTGGCCACCGATGCCTTGGCCGCAAACTTTCCGGAAGAGGAGCTTTCTTGTCCGCTCCTGGAGTCGGGGCAATGTCTGGTATTCGGCGACCGGCCGCTTCGCTGCCGCTCCTGGAACGAGGGGAGCGGCGAGCAAGGGGCGCATGACCTCTTGCGGGAGATTGCCGGTCTGTCAAAACAGGCCTATCAATTGCTCACCGGCAGAACACCGCCCGCCGACGATCTGCGGTTTTCTTCGCCCGACACCATCTCTGGCAAGTTCGTCCAGCTTTATTTTCAGGCGATGGCCGGCCAGAACGGGTAGGGAAGGGGATGAGCGAAATGACCCAGGCCAGGATATTGATTGTCGACGATGAGCCCGATATGCTCAATTTTCTGGCCAAGATGCTGGCCAAGAAAGGCGGCTGGATTGTCGAGACCGCCGCATCGGCCGAGGAGGCCCTGGAAAGGGTTCAGGTTGAGCCGCCCGATGCCGTGCTCACCGACATCAAGATGCCCGGCATGGACGGCCTGACTTTTCTCCAGCGGATGGGCACCATCGATCCCGCGGTTACCACCATTCTCATGACCGGCCACGGCACCATCGAGATGGCGGTTCAGGCCTTGAAGGACGGGGCCTATGATTTTGTCGAGAAGCCCTTTGACAACGAACGGATTCTCCGCACCGTCGGCCGGGCGATTGAACGAACCCGGCTCTTGCGGGAGAATGTGCAACTGCAGCACCGGCTCTCCGGCCAGGACAATCTCTACGGATTCATCGGCCGCTCGCGGCGGTTGCTGCAGACGGTGGAGCTGTTGCGGCGGGTTGCTCAAAGCAGCGTCACCGTGCTCATTCGCGGCGAATCGGGCACCGGCAAGGAG
>Ga0074197_1002560_pt1 | contig 12426 bp, 9 predicted proteins | sample EPASupsiteSAE305_FD_64526 | JGI IMG/M metagenome (GOLD analysis project Ga0074197, IMG submission 64526) | Bioremediated contaminated groundwater microbial communities from EPA Superfund site, New Mexico - SAE3-05 reassembly with SPADES | ecosystem: Environmental > Aquatic > Deep subsurface >...
AGCTGCGACAAGCGCGGTCGCGTGAAGCCGTGGTGAGCAATTGTAATAAATCTGGGCGAGTAATTGGCAAGCATCGGCAAGCAGTTGGCAAGCAGTTGGTAGAGGCGGAGAAGTACGGCACGAAGATGCCGCGAGAAGTGGCGATCTCATCGCCGCAAAGTGCCGGCACCGCCGGCGGGAAGAAGGTGTTAAAAGTGTGACAAATTCCCCTGTCCTCCTGCCCCTTTGCCCCTAACAAACAACCGTTTCACCACTGCTTCACAATTGCTTCACGCGGCATGTTTCTGCCGCAGTTTCACCATTGTAAAAGCCGCTTCCCAATTGCTTTGCGGAGTATCTCAGTCGCAGAGATATCCTTTTCTGCGCAGCTCACTTTCTATAAGGTTCAGATCTTCTTCGGTCTCAGCCTCAACCAGGTGGCAGTGTCTGTTCTGCGTCAGGTTTTTGAGAGGGCGGCTCCTGCCCGACGAAATGCTTTCCATGAGTTTTTCCGCATCTTTGCGGGATCTCACATTAAGCATTGCAGCAAAATTTCCGTATGCCGGATGTTGGATCTGGACGTCAATTATGTGACCGCCCAAATCTACTATTGTGAAAAGTTCGTCCAGGATGCTCTCGTCATCGTGAACTACGTAAAAAAGTCTCTGGGGTCTTGAAGGGATTTTCAGGATGTAGCCGGAGTTTGTTGAGAGGATATCATGTTTCTGTGCCCTGAGAAGGGCGATATCCTGGACTATCACCTGTCGGCTCACGCCGTAGGCATCAGCCAGCAATGACCCCGAAAGGGGAATGCTGGTCTGTTTGAGATTTTCCAGAATATTATATCTTCTCTTTTCTCCGTCCATTATTATATCCTTTCCAGTTCTTTCAGCGACAGGTCCAGTATTGAAGAATTGTATGTAATGGCACCTGATGATATGTAATCTATACCAGTCTCCCTTATCATGGGGATGTTTTCTATTGTGACATTTCCTGAACATTCTGTCTCAGCCCTGCCAGCTATAAATTCCACAGCTTTTTTCATTTCTTCAACATTCATGTTATCAAGCATTATTATATCCGCTTTAGCCTCCACTGCCTCTTTGACCATTTCCAGATCTTCAACTTCTACCTCAATTTTATGGACAAAGGGGGCATATTCCCTTGCTGAAGCAACGGCCTGCTTCACTCCCCCAGCTGCGGCTATATGATTGTCTTTGAGCATTATGCCGCCGGAAAGGTTAAACCGATGGTTGTGTCCCCCGCCTACCCTGACCGCATATTTTTCAAATATCCTGTTGTTAGGGGTTGTTTTTCTGGTATCCAACAGTTTTATACCACTGCCTTCGAGCAGTTTCACTATCTTTCTTGTGTGTGTAGCAATCCCGCTCATCCTCTGTATGAAATTCAGCGCGGTACGTTCGCCTGAGAGTATTGCCCGGATGTCTCCCTCAACCAGAGCTGCAGTGTCATTTTTCTTAACGGTATCTCCATCATGGAAATAATGATCAATCTTAATTTTATTGTCGAGAAGCAGGAAGACGCGCTCGAAGACTTTGAGTCCTGCTATGACCCCATCTTCTTTGCAAATGAGTTTAGCCCTGCCTTTAGAGTACTCTTTTATCACCGCGTTTGTCGTTATGTCCTCGTGGGATATGTCCTCTCGCAAGGCCGAAATGATCAGCCTGTCAATGTTATCCTGCATCATTCTCTCCCTTTCTTATCTCACGCATGATCAAGTCCTTATCTTCAAGGATACGTTCTTCACAGGAAAACTCAGACGGTTCAGGGAAGATAGGATGCTCCACCAAATGCCGGTTCCTGTTTATATCCTGTGCTGCCCTCTTGCTGAACACCAGACTCTCCAGCAGGGAGTTGCTTGCGAGGCGGTTTTTGCCGTGAACTCCGTTGCAGCTCGTCTCTCCTACCGCATAGAGGGAGTCCATGTCCGTCCTGCCGTTGAGATCTGTCTCTATCCCGCCCATGAAGTAGTGCTGAGCGGGCGTAACTGGAACAGGTTCTTTTGTTATGTCGTATCCCTGGTTCAAACAATGCTCATAGATCATGGGGAACCTTTTCGCAATATCGCACTTCACATATCCTTTTAGACAGAGGCGTACATAGGGCATTTGATCCTTCTCCATCTGTTGATATATCTTTTGAGTCACAATATCGCGGGGCTGAAGTTCATCCGTGAATCGCTTTCCATCTTTGTCTATGAGGACGGCACCTTCTCCGCGAACTGATTCAGATATGAGAAAGGCCCTGCCCGGTTCCTCCGTATAGAGCGAGGTAGGATGGATCTGGATATAGCTGATATCACGGATCCTGATCTTGTTTTTCAAAGCTATTGCAAGGGCGTCTCCTGTAAGATGTGAGTAGTTTGTGGACCGCTTAAAAAGTCCCCCTATTCCGCCTGTCGCCAATATAGTTGCCTGGGCGCAGTAATTTTCATATTTTCCGCTGATGTCCCTTACTGTCACACCGTGACAGCGGCCATTCTCTGAAAGTATGTCTGTAACAGTGATCTTTTCCATTACAGTAACGTTGCTGAGCTCCTGCACCTTTTTAAGCAATCTGCTGTTTATCTCTCTGCCAGTGCTGTCTTTACAGTGCAGTATCCTCGGCCTTGAGTGTGCAGCCTCTTTGGTGTACGAAAAGCCTGAATTGTCTCTGTCGAACTCGACACCCGCCTGAAGAAGGTCCTCTATTATCTCCCTGGACTGGTTTATCATCACAGCGACAGCTTCCCTGTTGTTTTCATAGTGGCCCGCACTCAGCGTGTCCTCCATGAAACTTTCGAAATCTTCATCATCAGCCTGCACACATATACCGCCCTGCGCCAGAAAAGAGTCTGTTTCATTCAGGGCTGCTTTGGTCAGCACTGCTATCTGCCTGTCGTTATGCAGATTAAGCGCGGCGAAGAGTCCCGAGACTCCGGTACCTACTATGATCACATCGAACTTTTTCATTCTATCTATTCGCTTTTTGCATACTTGAGCATGTTTTGAAGAGGTTGAAGGGCTTTTGCTGCCATTTCCTCATCGACATGGATCTCATGGCCCGGTTCCTCCAGAGCTCTTAGGACATTTTCGAGCGTGTTCTTTTTCATATCCATACAGACAGTACATTTGGAGGGGGTATAAAAGCATTTCCCTGATGTCCTCTTATTGAGCTCATGGAAGATGCCTCTCTCCGTGCAGACAATAAATTCTTCAGAGGAGCATTTTTCAACATAATCGATAATACTAGAGGTACTGCCAATGTGATCCGAAAGCCCAGTTATCTCTTCCCTGCATTCGGGGTGAGTGACGACCTTTGCCTCAGGATGTTCCTTTTTCAGGTCAAGGACATCTTCTGCACTGATCCCTGCGTGCACGTAACAGAAACCATCGTTGAAAATAAAGTTTTTTTCGGGTATTGTCACAGATATGTATCTTCCAAGGTTTTTGTCAGGAATGAAAAAGATGTTTTTTTGAGGCAGGGATCTGATAACTTTGAGTGCATTCGAGGAAGTGACACATACATCAGAGTGGGCTTTTATCTCTGCAGTGGAATTTATATAGCAGACAACGGCAAGGTCTTCGTATTTGTCCCGCATACTTTCGATCTCATACGTTGCAGACATGTGAGCCATCGGACAATCCGCTCCCGGGTCAGGCATCAAAACAGTTTTGTACGGGTTCAGTATCTTCACACTCTCTGCCATGAAGGAAACTCCGCAGAATAAAATCACTGTCTCCTTTATCTCGGAGGCTATCACGCTCAAATAGTATGAATCGCCCATATGATCAGCGATCTCCTGCACTTCGTCCGGGGCATAGTAATGTGCAAGGATCGCAGCATTCCTTTTCTTTTTAAGCTCGATTATTCTTTCTTTGACATTTGTCATCCGTGCCACCCTCAACTTTTGAAAAAATCGACGGCACGAACGATAGCACCTGACAAGACAGGTGTCAAGACTAACCAAAAGAGAATGAATTAACGAACTGAGGAAGAAAATAAAAAAGCACAGCGGATCTTTGCGCGGTCCGCTGTGCTCTGTTTGTTTGAGATAATTCCAACAGGATCTAGAAGAGCCCTACTATGCGTCCTTCGTTGTCTACGTCGATCTTTTCGGCGGCAGGGACCTTCGGGAGTCCCGGCATTGTCATCATAGCACCGCAGATTGCAACGATGAATCCTGCTCCTGCGGACAGACGGACTTCACGCACTGTGACTTTGAAGTTTTTAGGTCTGCCTTTTACAGACGCGTCATCGGAAAGGGACATCTGGGTTTTAGCCATGCAGACAGGCAGGTTTCCGTATCCAAGATCTTCGAGCTCCAGCAGCATCTTGGAAGCCTTGTCTTCGTACACCACGTCATCGGCTCCGTAGACTTGTGTAGCTACGGTATGGATCTTGTTCCGTAGGGACATTTTAAGCTCATAGAGCGGCTGGTAGTCGTTCTTTTCGTTTTCTATCATGTTCAGTACCTGATCGGCCAGGTCAAGCGCACCTTCTCCGCCTTTTGCCCAGACTTCAGCCAGGGATATCCTTGCGCCAAGGTTATGAGCTGCATCCTGGACAAGCTTGAGTTCGGCATCTGTGTCATCAACGAAACGGTTAAGGGCTACAACAACAGGAACGCCAAACTGCTTCATATTCTGGATGTGGGCTTCGAGGTTGGGGATGCCCTTTTTCAGCGCCTCGATATTCTCGAATTTCAGCTGGTCCTTCGCTGCGCCTCCGTGAAGCTTAAGGGCACGGACGGTTGTAACTATGACAACTGCGTCCGGATGGAAACCGGCGTAACGCGAAACTATGTCCATAAATTTTTCAGCGCCCAGGTCGGAGGCAAATCCGGCTTCTGTAACCACGTAATCTGAAAGCTTGAGAGCCATCCTTGTTGCCGTGACTGAGTTAGTTCCGTGCGCTATGTTCGCAAAGGGTCCGCCGTGGACAAATGCAGGAACCCCCTCTATCGTCTGTACAAGGTTGGGGTTGATGGCATCACGAAGCAGTGCGGTCATTGCACCCTCTGCCTTGATGTCACGAGCAGTTACAGGCTTGCCGTCATAAGTGTACGCTACAACGATCCTGGCAAGGCGTGCCTTGAGATTTTCAAGGCTGTCTGCAAGGCAGAAGATCGCCATTACCTCTGACGCTACTGTAATGTCAAAACCTGTCTCCCTAGGAACGCCATGTGCCGTACCTCCAAGTCCGATCACGATGTTACGGAGCGCACGGTCATTCATGTCCATTACCCTGCGCCATACTATCCTGCGCGGGTCAATGTTGAGTATGTTGCCCTGCTGGATGTGGTTGTCTATCATTGCAGAGAGGAGGTTATGTGCTGTTCCTATCGCATGGATGTCTCCGGTAAAGTGCAGGTTGATCGATTCCATAGGAAGTACCTGTGAATAACCGCCGCCTGCAGCCCCGCCCTTAACTCCAAAGCAGGGGCCAAGGGAGGGTTCCCTCAGACAGGTCATGGCTTTTTTGCCGAGTTTGACAAGTCCCTGGGTAAGACCTATCGTGACCGTGGTCTTTCCCTCTCCTGCCGCGGTTGGTGTCGTGGCAGTTACAAGGATCAGCTTTCCTGTTGGTCTCCCTTCTATCTTTTTGAAGAAATCAAGGGAGATCTTAGCCTTGTCATTTCCGTATGGAATAACATATTCCTCCGGGATACCCGCTTTATCTGCGATCTCCTGGATCGGTCTGAGCTTTGCCTGCTGCGCTATTTCAATATCTGAGAACATAATATCCTCCTCCTGATATATAATTACTACTGGGGTTGAAGTTACTATATATACCATAAATGCCCCAAAATGTTAATGTTAAATACTAATTTTATTTTCGTGATGTATGGTGATAAAGCATGAAACAGTGGAAGAGCGGCAACCTGATCAACAAGACTATGTTTTCCCTGAATGGCATTTACTCTGCTTTTGTTTCCGAAAACGCAGTAAGACGCGAATTTGGCGCACTTGCGTTTCTTTTGGTTCTTGCGATATGGATGGACAAGGATATCAAAGCTGTCCTAGCTGTCTTTCTGGCAGGGCTCTTTCCGATAGTTATCGAACTTATCAACACCGCTTTCGAAACGGCCATCGACCTGCTGCTTGGCTCCATCTACAGGGAAGATGTTAAGCGTGCCAAGGATATGCTGTCGGCTGCGGTCATGATCAGTTTATTTTGCGGTTACACCGCTTCATTAATTTTAATATTTGGGTGATTTTCCCAAATATTAAAATTGTGAAATGCGGCAAAAATCTGCCGCAGTTTCACCATTGTAAAGGCTGCTTGCTGCCGCCTGGGGTTATTGCTTCAGCTACACTGATCGTACTTTAGCGGGAAGTATGTCGTTTTATACGATACAACTTCAGGCCCTCTTCGCCCGTTTCCGGAGGAGCTTCTTCTAACTCTCCGCCCGAAGCTTCCAGCGCTTCGGCCTGAGCCCTCATTGTGGTTTCTTCTTCAGGAGTAGGGCCTGCTTCTTCTTTGCCGTCTGATCTTTTTATTTTTATCATTTTACGGAGCAGGCCTTCTACATAGTAATTCGTGTCTACAATGACCATTGCGCCCTTTTTGATGCGTTCTGCCCGGATCTCGCTCTGCAGACGGTCGTCAAGGAGGTCTTCAATGCTTGGCTTTTCCTTGCTCTCTTTATCTCTGGCTTCAGGACCGTCTATCTCCGCAACGATCTGATTGTTGGTCTCCTTTATGCTCAGTTCTTTCAGAAGGTCATCAAGGCTCGATATCGCGCGCAGACCCGTCGCAAGCGATTCCTGCTCCGGTTCCATGATGCCGCCGCCCCTGACAAGGATCTCGCAGAAACCTACAGCATTTTGCGGAACAGTTATCGGGATTCTCTTTATCATCGATCTTTTGCGCCAGGGCCTCAGCGTTATCTCAAGTTCTATCTTCTCACCCGGGGCATAAGAGTCTTTTTTGTCAACGATTTCAAGTTTTTCAATGAAAACAACACGGGCATCCCTCGTTATTTCAACGTCAAGCTCTACGCCAAACGGCCTGATCTCCTGGAACTGGTTGAGCGAAAAGAGCTCCGCAAGGTTATCGAATTCCGTCAGCAACGAGCCCATAAGGTCCTGTTCTGAAAAGAAGATATTTCTCCTCTCCCATCCATTTGGGAGATTTCCTCCGTAGAATTTATATTTGAGGATGGCGGTCCCCTCTCCCTTTCGTGCCCAGAGATCGTCTATTATCCCAAGCATTCCCATGCTTCCGATCACCGGGCCGGCGAAAGAATCCGCGACAGTCTGGAATCTTTTAACGTTCTCTTTTTTGCTGTCAACGTCGTTGAACCTTACTTTGTAACTTATCGCAGGCGCCAGCTGCCCGATGTAGCCGGCAATGGCTTCAGGCCTGTCCTGGGTTATTATTCCGATTATCGGCCCCTGGTACCCAAGTTTGAAGGAACTTTCCATGCCGGGTATGACCTGAAGTATCGTAGCCTCTGTCAATGGGTATGCGACTGCACCCTGACCGGCCATTGGGTGACCGAAGCCAAGGAAGCGTCCTTCTTTTGAAAGCGCTGTAAGTGTCCCTATCCCGCCGATCTGTATGTCGCCCCATGCAAGAGAGGCCCCTATCGCTGATCCGGGTTCCGGTTTTGTGTTGAGTTTGGCGGCAGTGCCTTCTGACGATGCTCCGCCCAGAGGTATCAGAGGCAATCCGAGCCTTTTTTTCAACTCCTCTGTGACCCTGTTGCTGATGCCGTCAACAAGTATCGGCATCCCAAGGGGTACAAGTTCGGCATCATAAAGCTTTGCGATGTCTTCTGATGTTGGTTCGGTCTTGATATCACCGGAAACCGTTTCGTCGTTCGGCTCTTCTGTTTCTTCCGTTCCTTTATCAGTTGCAGGATCTTCTTCAGGACACTGGTCTCCTGATGTTACGTCCGCTGATGTGATCCCCTCTATTGCAAAATCACAGGGGGCCGGTTCTTCTTTGACATCCTCTGAAACCGGCTCTTCTGTTTTTTCCTCTTTAGCATCAGGTTTAATGTCCGCACTGATCGGCTCTTTCGGTATCTTAACCGATACTCCGAAAGGCGGAATTTTGTCCGGCCAGTTGAAGGCTTTGACCATTTCCTCGATCGGTGTGACAAGGCCAAGGTTGTTGTCGCTGAACTGCCATCCGTAACCTATAGCGCCGACGAGTTTCCCTCCGACATATACAGGAGAACCGCTCATTCCTGCTGCGATGCCTCCATTTGCCCTCACATAAGGGTCGTCTACCCTTATAAGGACAAGGTTTTTCGGGCTTGTCTTCCTTGGAACTATGCCAAGCAAAGTAGCAGGAAACCTGGATATCTTAGTTCCATGCAGTACTGTTCTTATTTCAGCCTTCATTCCCGGTTTTATCTGCGACAGAGGCAAGACAGGGTCAGCCGGGATGAATGGCTTATTTTCAGCCGCACAGGATGACACCGGCAGCAATGCACTCCCAAAAAAGAGTAATATGGCCGCGATTACTGTTAATTTAAGCAAAAAACTACCCTGTTCCTGGACTGGCGGGGCGATCTGCTCAATTTTTAGCGGTTTCAAGCGATGCAGAGAATTTATATTCATCTTCAATTGTCACTCCCGTTTTGGAGTTTTCCGGTTTTCATATACCTTAAATAACTCATTATAAGCTCATCTAGGTCACCGTCCAATACTGCCTGGACATTTCCAATTTCACATCCTGAACGGTGGTCCTTGATCAGCTGGAAGGGCTGAAGCGTATAGGACCGTATCTGACTTCCCCACGCAACAGTTCTTTTTTCGCCTTGTATGTTGTCGAGCTGCGCCTGCCTCTCCCTGAGCGTCTTCTCAAAGAGCTTTGAACGGAGAACCTGCATCGCGGTCGCCCTGTTCATGTGCTGAGAGCGTTCAGTCTGACAGCTTACGACTATTCCGGAGGGCATGTGGGTTATCCTTATCGCGGAATCGGTCATATTGACATATTGGCCTCCCGCTCCGCTTGAACGGAAGGTGTCCACTTTGAGGTCTTCCGGCCTTATCTCCACCTCAACGCTGTCCGGAAGGACAGGCATAACTTCAATTGAGGCGAAACTTGTGTGACGCCGTTTCGCTGAATCGAAGGGAGATATCCTTACAAGTCTGTGTACTCCCTGCTCGCCTTTCAAATATCCATATGCGTAATCTCCGTTAATAGATATAGTTACGCTTTTTATCCCCGCTTCTTGATCGGGCAGTTCATCTATAAGCTTTACTGTGAATTTATTTGATTCTGCCCAGCGCATGTACATACGGTAGAGCATTTCTGCCCAGTCCTGTGAGTCCAGGCCACCGGCCCCGGCATGTATGGTCATTATCGCGTCGCCGGAGTCATATTCTCCGTCAAGCAGCACTAATATCTGGTATGCTTCGATGCTTTTTGCCATTGCGGATGATCTGGCATAGAACTCTGAGTTCAGCTCAGGATCATCAACTTCGCTCAGCAGCTCAGCCATAGCTTCGAGCTCAAGAAGCTCATTTTGTGATGATTCGATTTTGTCAAGTCTGGACTGAAGAAGTGAGATCTCCCTGTTTACCTCATGGGCATTATCCGAGGACCAGAAGTCGGGTTCAACTGTAAGTTTTTGAAGTTCTTCTATCCTTGTTTTCAGTGTAGACGGGTCAAAGACTTTCACGCAACTCGTCAAAAGACGAGCGCAGATTGGTCATGACAGTAGATATTGGCAATACTACCATGTGTACCTCTCCCTTTTATTACAAATAGTGCCTTGTTGTGCGAGCTTTATTATATCAAAAGTACGCGTACAATTGGGATATATAACAGCGCTGACTTAGCAAGGCTTGTGGACCCTCGCGTCGACGTATTGATATACGCCTTTGCGAGGGTACACTGTGCATTGCGTCGTCAGCATCCACGATCTGTCCCAATTGCGGTATTACAGTTGTCTATCGCGAAAACCTTAAAAACACGGCGCTGGCTTAACTGGTGAATTTGCGACAAATCCGGTCGCGGAGAATTTGCAGCGAAAATCATGCCACGGTGAATTTGCAGCTTTTTAAGCTGCGGCGAACATAGACGATCGGGCCACCCATCCTTCAGGCAGCCCGATCGAAGATCTTTTATTGTTCCCAGCGACTCCGGTCATACTTGATTAAGAGAAGCGGGACGAGAAGCAATGCCAGGAGCGGAGCAAAACCGGTCGAACACCCTCCTGAGCTTGACTCATTCAGGTGCATGACAAATGTTTCGCTGGTTCCTTCCACAGGATCTCCGTGACTGTCGAACGCCGAGAGTTTTACGGTCAGAGGGCTGTCGAAGTCATCTGGAATGGGGATGTCGTGACGGAATTCGTATATTGACGCTTTATCTCCGTTGATTCCGTAGCGAATCAGCTTAACGAGCTTCGCATCGAAGGAAAGGACTTCTGTCGTTCCGTCAAGCACGGAGTAATGTACTGTCGCGATGCGGTTGTTCACGCTGTAGGTCCCGTCATCATTTGCAACAACATCCTCGGGGTCTGGCTGGATCGGGGTGACCGCACCGAAAATGCTGAGAAGCTGCTTCGGCTTCACGAAGACACCGTTTGATACGTTCCAGTCGACCTGCTTGTCCGCTAAGTCGGGCGAGCAGACGTAATCGGCCTCAGGAACTTCTGTCACGCCGTCTCCTCGGATCTCAGCGCGCGTGAGCACCAGACGGTCGTCAGCATCGAACGCGACAATGCTGCCTTTTTTCTCTGCGGTGCTCCCGTTGCCTGTATCGTATTTTACGGTAGTGTCGCCGATGTCATAGTAATACCAAAGCATCGAATCACTATCGAGCAGAAGGGCACTGGCCATGCCGCCGATCTCTACCGCCTGCGTAGCGCTTGTCTCATGGACACAGTAGATAATACCGCGAACCGTGCCGTTCAGGTATTCGAGTGTATCGCTGACGCGCCAGCGTTTCACGATCTCATAGAAGAGTGTCGAGGGCTCTGTCCCGTGGGGCAGCGTTTTCGCATCCCAGTAGCCGGGAAAAAGGTCCAGGTACATGTGCGAGTCATTTGCTTCAGCAAAGGCCGTAACGTTAGTCATGTGTTCTCCCGGGCTGAAACGGGAGAGGATCTTGTCCGGAACGGATCCGAAGGTAAGGTCAATACTTTCTGTGTCAAGAACCAGGCCGTCATCCTTGCCGACGGCCGTGACGGTGAGCGTGTAACTGCCATCCTCAAGATCCTGGGAATATTTACTGTCATAGTCTGTGTCGAAATCCTTGGTGCAGCCGCCCTGGATAAGCGCCGCAGCGTAGTATTCCATAACGACAGCCTTTTTTTCAGGGTCTAATTTCGAACCCGGTTGGGCAGGATCGAATACAAGGTCCGGAAGCGGCGAAGCAACTATGTCAGCCGAGGTCGCGGGAGTCCAGCCGTTCGCGTAGTCTGTCTCGATCGCGGTTGCCGGGGTCAGGCCGTTGTCATCCACAGCGCTCGTGATGGTTCGGAGAGGCGTTGGATTTCCGTTAAGGGAGAGTTCGAAGCGCACGTTGAAAGGCTTTCCCTCTGGGGTTTGCCCCTCACGGTCAAGCGATGCGATCACGTAAAAATCGCGCGTCGGGGCAAGTATGCGGCTCCCCTCCGATGGAGCGACTATCTCGATACTGAGTGCCTCGGCGTCCGTGATTCCGATGCAGAGACACAGGATCAGTAGCAAGCATGTTGCAGTTTTTTTCATAACGGTTACACATCCTTTCACAGTAAAGTGGTGTGAAATCAATTTGCAACAGAACTGCTTTATACGGCATGTGTTTGCCGCAGCTTCACGCCGGATTTTTTCCGGCAGATTCACCATTGTTCCTGCATAAGGATATGACTGATATTTATTTGATATTTATTTCTTTTTGGGGATTATAGATCTGCCAACGTTTGGTGGTTAACCTGGCTTCTGACATTTCAAGAGCGCAAAAGTCAGTTATAATCTAATTTCAGAGAAACTGGATCTCCGATTCATGCATTCGGGGACGACGGTTCTATTAGGGGTTTAAGATTTTACGATTGTTCAGCAACCGCTCAGCAATTGCTTGGTTATGTTTTAAAACTACTGCTTCGCTGCGATAAAATCGCCACTTCTCACAAACTGAATTTTCCTTAGATTTTTTTACGATGGTTTTATTGTCTTAATTGGGACATATCGGAAATGATAACGGCGCAATGCGAAGAGATGCCAGCTAAGGCGTATATAAATACGTCGAAGCGAAGGACCTTGAGCCTTGCTAAGTTTGCGCTCCGAGATGCCCCAATTATGTTAAACCAGTCTAAGCAAATTATCCCCCTCAACAAACTTACCTATCTTGACCGACCAATTAAATCCTCCTGCATGCAGCTGTTTCAGCAGTTCCTCTTCGTGCTCCGCGGAAATGGCGATGAGAAGGCCTCCTGAGGTCTGGGGGTCAAAAATAAGATCTTCTGCAAAGATGCCCATTTTTGACTCATTTATAACT
>Ga0074197_1002562_pt1 | contig 12424 bp, 4 predicted proteins | sample EPASupsiteSAE305_FD_64526 | JGI IMG/M metagenome (GOLD analysis project Ga0074197, IMG submission 64526) | Bioremediated contaminated groundwater microbial communities from EPA Superfund site, New Mexico - SAE3-05 reassembly with SPADES | ecosystem: Environmental > Aquatic > Deep subsurface >...
TCCCTGTTTCCCCTGACGATAGCCACCGCCCCCGCCCGTTGGGGGAAATTTTTCATACCCACCGGCCGCCCCGGAATCCGGACCGCCGCCCTCGTCCCCCGCCATGTTTGACCAGCCCGGAGCGTTCAGCCTCGGATCATGGCCATGGCTCGGAATCGCCATTCTGCTCTTTTTATTCCTCGCGCCCGCCTTTTCCCTGTTAAACTGCCGGGTCATTAGAGCGTGCCGAGCCGAACCCGGATCGGGCGCTTTTTCGCTTCTCGTTATTTTTCTTATAGCGCTTTGATTGGGCATACATAAATTCTAACTTACCTTAAACCCGATTTCCCCTGTTGCCGGTTTTTCATCGCTCATCAGCCGGTTCAACACATTCCATATCCGGCCGATCTCTTTATTATGGCTTTGCTCTATCTTCGCGATTTTCTCCGCCAGGTCTTTATAGGAATAAACCAGCTTCCTGATTTTCACGAACGCGCGCATTATGGCAATATTTACTTCAATCGCTTTCTTGCTTTTTAAAACGCTAGAAAGCATAGCTACGCCCTGTTCGGTGAAAACGTATGGCAATTTTCTTCTACCTCCCCAACTTGAAGTCACATTTTGTGACTTCAAGTTTAGCTTATATTGGCCATTTTTATCGTTTGAAGTCGCAAATTGCGACTTCAAGTCGTTATCTATTAGCCCCTCTCTGATCAAAAACTCCGCTTCCATCCGCGTTAACTGAAACATAAAATCCCCGGGAAATCTTTCCCGATTCCTTTTAATCTGCTCGTTCAGCCTTTTGGTCGGCACCCCATACATCTCAGCCAAATCTTTATCCAGCATTACCTTTTCCCCTCGTATTAAAAGAATTCTATTTTCTATTCTTTCAATAGGAATCAGAGCCGACGAGCTTATTTTTTTCGCTTTTTTTCCCATAACTTATTAAGTCATCGCTCTTCTATACCGGCAGAATCCCTTTTCAGGAGATTCTGCCGCGACGTAAAAAAGAATCAGTGAAATCAGTGTTTTCAGTGAAAATCAGTGGTTCAGACAACTTATCTCACCTCTCCTTAACAACAATCCAGTGCGGGAATTCTTTATACCCGCCGACCGGACAATATGGTTTGGCGCTGGTTCCGTTATTGCACCAGCCCCAGTTGTCTTTAATTTTTATTTTTGGTTTGATTTTGCATTTCCCGGAAACGGAACAATCAATACCCGAACCTTCCGCGGTAGCCGCTTTTCTTTTTAAATCCCAGTAGTCGTAGAGGTGATAGAGTGAATGCGGGGTTGACGAACTCTGCCGGTCGCGCATTTCCACGCCGGTAATTATGGTTTTTTCTAAATCTCCCCAGTCAACCGCGATCATGGTCATTGGCAGCTGCTGAGCGTCCAGCTTTGAAGTAAAAGCGAGGTTGATAAATCCGTTGCGGTTAATAATCTCGTTTTTACTATAATTTTTATTAACGCTGATATCGCCGATTTTCGGCGGGATGGCGCAGAGATCGGCGTTCGGGGCGGCGGCCGAATATTCCGGCCTCACCCGCGGATCTCCGCCGCAAACTTTGTCCGGCGGGTTCCAGTTCAGTATGCAATATCCGCCCGGGCAGTCATCAACCGAGCAAGATTTTCCGGCTCTACTGCCGCCATTGCATACCAATCCAACGCAACTCCCATTAGGGCAATCGTCAGTCTCGCAATCCATGCTATAATCGTTAGAACATTTTGACGATACGTTTATATATCTTCCGCCGCCGTTGCAAGTCCCTCCCGGACAGTTGTCGGTATCGCAACTATCGCCGGCATTCGCGCCTGTGTCGCACTTACTATCCGTTCCGCAGGTTCCTCCGGGGCAGTCATCGGTATTACAATCGTCGCCGGCATTTTCGCCTGTATCGCATTTATATCCGTAATTTTCCCAGCTCCAAATCCCATAACTCTTGGCGAAAAGCCGCTGGGCGTTATTCTCGGAAACAACCTGTCCCATGCGCGGCTGATATGGCGCCGAAAGGCTCGTGTCCGGTATTTCATAATATAACGGCTGGATTCCGATTTCGCCCTTACTGTCCCATTCGTAAGGATTAGTGGATGGGTAAGGATAAACCAATGAGCCAAAAAGCGGGTAGTCTGACTCATAAGCGCAAACATCAGAAACGCCGGGCGCGAATTTTCTCAAACCGGCATTGCAGGTAAACTGATATCCGCTTCCTTTATACGCTCTTCCGCTCCAAAACTTATTCTGCCCGCCCGGGGAGGCGACCTGCGCGATTTTTGACGCGGCCGGAACGTCGGAATGTATGGTAGCGACGCAAGTGTAATTTTCGTTGGAGCCGCCGGTTTCATGGGCAAAAACTCTAAAGTAGTCAAGGTGGCTATTGGCAAAATATGCTACAAACCTAATTACATCTCCTCCTAATTTATCAACACAACAGCTTTCAATGGTACATCCGCCGCAGTCATCACTATCAAATTCTTTTCGCGTCTTATCCTGCATATCTCCGCAATTTCCTTCGTCTTCATCGGAATCTGAGTCAGACCAATTATTATTACGATTTAAAGTCAACTCTAATGGTTTATCATTACTGGATACGCAATTAACAGTTATCCTGCTTATATTATCAATCATTAACAGTTCCGGATCAATCCTGCCGCTTTCTTTAAACAGTTCATCCGAATCATGCCGGGCGCAGGTGCCGGGATCACCGTTTTCGACTTGAAGCTTAGTCGTAATCGGCCTGTCCGCGAATATCTTCTCTGTCGTATAATAAAGCGGGAACCGGTCTTTATAGCCCGCGCCTTCCTCTATTCCCTCGCCTTTTACTTTATCAATCGGCCACCACATAAGGCAATTTTCCGGCGAGCCGGGGGCGCGGTCGTATTGGAGGCAGTAGCCGGTAAGGCCTTTTTCCCTAAGCCCGGAATCGTTAAAGTAGTCGCAGGAAAGCGAGTCAGACTGCGGATAAAGCCGGCAGGACTGGGTAAGGTTCCATTTATCCCGCGCTTTAAGAGCCGGCATGATTTTTATCTCGTCAATATATATGTTGCCGATACAGTTGCCGCCCGAAAGACAGTCCGCGCAATTATTTCCGGCGCTGTCGCAGGCCTTGGAAGCTAAATGCAATTGCACATTCCGGCTGTTTCCCGAATTAAACTTCTTTACTTTTAACTGCCAGCCCTGGCCTTTGTCGGCGAACGAAGGATCTCCGATCGTCTTTTTATTTTCCCTTTCAATTACTACCGCCGCTTTTACGTCATTAATCCCGTCTTTAGATCTTAAGTCCTCGGTATTAATCCGGTAGCTTAAGAAGTAATCCGCTCCGGGTTCAACTTCAATAAGCTCGGAGAGCGGGCTCGTAGTCACGGATTCGGAAGAATATTTTAGGAAGCTTATGCCTTCAACCGGATAACCGATTCCGCCTTTTCTTGAATTACCGCCTTCGGCCTGAGCCGCGTAAGGATTATTAATAACTGAAAAAAGATTGTCTTTCCAGCTCGCGTCGTCGTAAGTAAGCCAGCCGATCGGGTATTTATTGGCGCCATAAATTTCAAAGTTGCCGTTCGGAACGGCCGCCACTTCTCCATCCTGATCCATTGACCCAAGCGGCAGATAGCCTTGCATTCCCGGATCATCAACCCCTTTAAGCCCGGCTTTTGAATAGCCGGAGCGGTTCGCCAATTCCGAAACATTGCTTGACGTACTGCCGGTTATTTTCGCTTCCATGGCTTTATCATTATCCTGCGCAACAAAGCTCACGCATTTTCCCGACTCGTCCATCCGGTTGCAGGCGCCGATGTCAAAGCAGGCCTGCTCTTCGGAACCGTTCGCGTTGATTGTTCCGAGTCCGACTGCCGACCGGCAGGCGAGCCACTCATTGCAAACCCGGTCAGGAGTAACCTTAATCAAAACGTTCGCGTTAGCCGGAGAATCAATTTTAGGGGTTTCCCCGTCTTTTGAAGTGTCGGCGTTCATGCTAAGGCCGATCCAGCCGGAACCGGCGTAAGTCCGCTCATTAAACAAAACGCATCCGTCGTCAAAATTAACCAGTCCGTTGCATGAAGTCTTATCAATATTTTTCTGGAGCTGGTAGCTTACTACCGCTTCTTTCAGCTCTACTTTTGATTCTTTTTTTGTTATTTTATTTACCTTAAGCGTCGCCTTGATTATTCCATTGCCAGATACGTAAAAACGTCTGCTTTTCTTCTTTTCGCCGGATAAGTTGAAAGATATGGCGTTTACCCCGTTTTTCAGGTAGTTAGCGCCGCCTCCATCAGGCTCCTCAACCAATTCATTAATATTTTTCGCCGCTCCCTCATTTTCCGTTAAACTTACGCTTCCGCCGGATAATTTTTCACCCGAAAGAATATAGAGGGTATTGGGTGCCAGTTGCAGATCCTGCGAGCACTCAGTCTCGCCCTCATTACAATTCCAACCGTCCCAGCCGTTGTTATCAACATCCTGAGAAAAATCGCCGTTAAAAATGAGGTTAGCGGAAAATTTACTGACCGGATCAATATACTCGGAGCATCCGGCTTCCGCCGCCGGGCAGGCTCCGGCCCATTTTACGGTTTTCCCATCCTCAACAATTTCCTTGTCCGGCTGTTCAATCGGCACTCCGGGATAACCAATGGTTTTAGGGGTGATAAACGATCCGTTTTCATCGCCCGCGTTGTCAACCTGGCAGGCGTAATTATTAGCGTCTAAAACGCAGGAGTAGCGGCACTCGCCTTCAAAGCAGGTTCTAAAAGCTCCGCAAACCGCGTCTGAATCGCATTTTATTCCGGTCCGGCCGCAACCGCCAGAATCAACACAGACCTGATTTTCCAAAGCCCTTATTGGATTTTCTTCCGCGTCGATTTCCGCGTCAATTTTTCCGTTAACCGACCCTCCGCCTGATCCGTTATCGCATCTCTGAACCTGTTTTTTCCACCAGCCCGAACTCTCTCCGTAAGCCTGCCGGTATTCGCAGACCTGATCGCCTGGATCCTTAAAATAATTTTTTTCGCTTCCCAAAGAAACCCACTCTTCGCATCCGTCTTCGGACGAGGAGCAGAGGATCTTCGGATAAACATCCGGATCATTCTTTAAAAATTCGTTCTGATAAACCGATTGGCCGGAATAGCTATAGGGTTTGCCGAGCCGCGCGCAACCTTTGTCCGCGGCGTTGCAGGTTTTTTTCTTATCGTAAACCGCGTAAATAAAATCGTCAGCCGGAATTTTTGCTTCGCCGTTTTCATAGCTCGTCGCTTTCGGATTGGTTGAATTATGGGTGTCTATTAAAAGTTCACATCCGACGGCCGAATCCTGGCATAGCGCGGAAAAACTTTTTAAATAATAATCAATTTTATCGCGATCCTGATACTGGTCGCAATTAAGCATTTCCTCGTAAAAACACCGACGCGGACTGCCGTCACCCTCTTCTCCGCAATTTTCATTATCATAATCCTTCTGCCCGGCCGGATCGTCCAGCTTATTGTCGCATTCCACCGGCGTATTCCAACTATTTTTAATCAGATAGTAGCGATCGGTTATTTCCGTGAGCTTTATATTGTCAATATAATACTCTTTGTTTTCTGTATTGATTATTAAAGTCTCATTTTCGGCAATATCATGATCCAATTTTTCCAAATTAAATTTAAATAATCTCCACTCCGAACCAACGATAGAAGTTCCTGATTGTTCGTCAAAATCAAACTCGCTTCCCTTGCCTTCTCCTAAAGTCGGCTTGCCGAGTACTACGTCGCCCCCGACCGCTTTGGCGGTAAAAGTAAGAATGTACGAAGAATCCTTAAAAACGTCAAGGCCTAATTTCTTGCTTAAAACTTTCGCTCCTCCGCTTACCTTAAGCGAATGGTTGCCGACAATATAGGCGGTTGAGTCTACCTTTCTTTCTCCGGGATCAACCTTCCAGCCGGCCGCGTCTCCGTTTTCTTCAAAATCAACCGCGAAAACCGTCCTGACATTCGCCCCGTTATTGCCGTTATATTCGCGGCAACCGGCCTGACTGGCCGAACAGGTTCTTCCTTCGACCGGAATAGCCATATAAACGCAGGCGTTATGATCGCTTCTCCAGGTTCCGCCGTTTCTACAGACGATGCATTTTCCGGCGTCGCTATCCCAATGCCGATGCTTATTATTCGGACAATTATCTTCGGTAACATCGTCATCGTAATTATTTTCCGTCCGCCGGTAAGGATGGCAATTATCCGAGCAGGATATGGTTTTTAGATAAAGATGGTAAGAAATTCCTCCCTGACGATTATAAAACTGGCGGCAATCGGAGTTGAAGCGCGCGTCATTCATGTCTTCAATATTATATATTTCCTCATTGCACTTCTTCCGGCCTTCAGCTTCATCAGTATCGGCCGGATCCTCGTCCCAATCGTCGCCATCGTCGCTGTCGCTCTCATCCTTCTTTAATTTAAAAACTTTTAATTGGAATCCAGTTTCACTTGAGCCTTCCCAGGTATAAAAATCATTGCAAGCTGATACGCCGGGCGATATTTCTTCATCCGATTTGACGCACTGCCTTAATCCCGAGTAGTATTCCTTTTTTTCCGCGCCTTTTTCCAGTTCGTCTAGATTAGTAAACTCGTCGCAACCGACCGAAGCGTAATTACAGGTCTTCGCTTGTTTAGGGATAAAATATTCATCCCGCTTTGAATCAAAATCAGTTGCTTTTTCTATAAACATGTCATATCCAACGCACGCGGCGGGGCAGGAATCCTTAGCCGAAATTTTCGCCGGAACCGCCTCTTTAGTTCTGACTGACGTATATAATTCGCAATTGGCTTCGTCCGCGTTGCACTTTCTCGCGAAATTTTCGCATTCAGGTAAAGCGTCAGAGCTGAACGTATAATCAAATCCGCCCTCTGGATTAACGTCTTTATAGCAATAACTTCTTTTTTCATTTTCCGCGGATTTTTCAAGATAAGCCGGCACGAGCTTTTCATAAATCTTTCCCGCTGATCCATAACTGCCGTAGTCGGTAGCGACCGCGCCTCTTTCCAGCTTCATGTCGTCAATTACGCATCCGGCCGGGTATTCTATTAAACCGATTTTAACTTTATCTAAACCGATTTTAACTTTATCGCCCTCGCCTTCAATTTTCGCGCTTAAAGTTAATCTTTGCCAGTCTGAAGATTCGCTTAATCCGGTTTCGCTCACCGCTTCTCCTAATAGAGCTTTAAGGCCGGAACATTTTTTCGCGTATAAAGAAAACGTGAAATATTCGCCGGCTTCCCGCGAACCGACAGCTATCCTTTTTGACAAAGGATTATCTTTATCGTAATCCGTTATTTTCAAAGCGCTCGCGCCGCTTCTCCGATCCGAGTCAACCTTTCCCCATTTGTCCCATCCCCCGATATCAAGGTAATCCTCAAACCCGGAATTGATTATGAGGTTCGCTCCGATTCCGGCTTTGGTTCTTATTAATTCATGACAACCCTCGTTTCCGGAATCGCATTTTTCCGCGTCCTTGTCAAAATAAATTTTATCCTCCGCGCCGCCGCATTGCCATTCTCCGGATAAAGTATCCGGACTGGACTTAATTCTGAAAGTCTTAATTTCATTCGCGGGATCCATAAACCCCTGGCTCGCGTCCAGCATTCCTCCTTCATAAGCAAAAACGAATTTATCCACGCCCATTGTAAGCGTCGGAGTAATCTCTACTTCCCAGTTTCCGGACGGCATTTCAATCACGCCGCCGTCGGTATTTTTCATGCTCCATTCCTCCGTCCAGCTCTCTCCCGCTTCTATTTTATTTTTTATTTTGCTTTTATCAGCGTCGCCGGAATCATCTTTTACTACAACCTTATTTCCGGCCGTAATTTTACTAAATGCGAGCGCCGCTTCCCCGCCATCGCAATTTACATCATCATCCCGGTCTTCCATCCTTCCGCTGATTTTATTGTCGCAATAATATTGCCCGTCTCCATTTTGATCCGTATATTCAAAACAATTTGCCGAAGAATCGCTGTATTGCCAATTTTCTCCGTTGTCGCAGGCTCCTGGATTAGCTGAATTAACACACCAGTCATGCTCATTCTGCGCGTCCTTAGGATCATCAGGATTATTATCGTAAGCCTGGCATTTAACCAGTTGCGGCTTGTCATGAAGCCAGCCGATACTGGTTACTCCGCTAGTTTCTCCGGTACCGGTCTGGTAATGAATAAAAAATTCGCTCCGGTCGGCTTTAACAATCCATTGGTTTTCCATTAATGACTTTGGCGGGTTATAGCCGTAAAATTCCGCGGCAGTCTGGGTATTCTGGAAAGTCGCCGGGAGTTCCCATTTCCTGGTTCTTATTTTCCCTCCTCCAATTTTATAGTCCTGCTCAATAATATAGGAAGCGATCTTTTTCGTCGGAATATAATTTTCCGTCTTGCAATAACCGAGACAGCCAACGTTGTCGGCCGTACAGCCGTTGTAATCCAGAGTATTTTCAAGATAAGAAGCCGTGTCGCCGGAGCGCGAACGGAAAGTTTCGCAGGTATTAAAACGCGGGTCGCAGGATCGGTTATTAAAATTCCAGGTGCGCCGCTCTTCGGAACAATAGCCATAAACCTGGCAGGAGCCGTCAAAATATTCTTTAATGCAGGACTGCTCGTCAGCGCAATAATCGTCTTTTCTTGAAATATTGGTTTTACTCCCGTCCCCTTCGCCGGTAATTGTCTTTGAAGTTATTTCCGACCCGAATCCGAGCTTTTTGCAGTAGTTCAAAGGCGCTTTTAGAACCCAATTCGGATCTACGAGCCCCCGGCACCAGGACTCTTCATAGCCTTCAACAGCGTCTTCCGAGTCAAAGCAGGCGACCATTTCCTTTAAACCAATATTTTTACCTTTATCGCCCGAGTCGGCTACTTCGCCGGTATGCATCTTTATATACTGAGCCGCGATTTCCCAGCCGACCGGGATGATCCGGTATTTTCTTAAAATTACCAGACTGCGGTAAGGATAATCCTCATTTTCATATTTCGGCTCAAGGCTTTTTCCGGCAACAAACCCAAATACCCCGCTCTTGTTAAGATATCCCTGATCCATGGCCGACTTAATTGTCAGCCGGTTAGCGATTGCCTGCCGGAATTTTTCCGTTATTACGCAGTCCGAAGGGCCGGGGTTTTGCGGGTCAGGACAGGATGCGAGACTGGCAAGAATATCGTAATCCGCCCGAACTTCAAAATTCGGCTCCAATAAAGTCCTAAACCTTTCTTTGGCGGCTGAAATCCCTCCGCTTTCCGCCTGTTCTTCAAAACCGGGGATGTCGGTCATGTCAGGAATATCGGAAATAAGACCCTCGTAAAACCATTTTTCAATAAGCTTCATTATCAGAGTATTCATAAATGTGCCGATTGAATCAGCCAATATATCGCCGGTATATACTAATTTTTCATTGGCAATCGCGTTGAAAACGCTGTTAATTTTAGCGTCTATTACGGTTACCGGGGTCTTTATTGTTTTGGTTATTTCATCAATCTTGGATTTCATGTCCTTGCCTACGAGCCTGGTAAGCGTGTCCGCATTTACGGCCGCCTGAACCTTCTGTTGGGCTGAGGACTGGATTGTTAGAGCCACCCCTAAATCACTGCTTTGGGGATTAAACATGTCCTGAAACCTCGGAAGAAAATCGGGGCTGGAAAGTTCCTGTTCCCAATTGTTTTTCATCTGAGAAAATGTGCATCTCGGCTGTTCATAAGTCTTTGGATGCAATCCTAAGGCGATTGATATTTTAACTGAAATATTCGGATCGCAAACGTTAAATCCTTTAAGCCATCCGGTCTTATCGCCAATGCCGACCACTAATTTATCTAAAAACATGCCTAAAGCGCCGTCAGCCGCCTTGGCAAGAAAATCTCCCCAAGGATCAGCGTAAAACATCGGCTCCTGGCCATTCCCTCCGGTTACGAGATAGGTGGCGCTTTCCTCCGCCAGCCTGTTCAAGTAATAACCCAAACCGGATCTAAAAGCCATTGCCGCCGAACTTCTTAAAAATTTCCAAAATGTTTCCCAAGTATTAACAGTACTTGATACCCCCGTAACGCTCAAGCTTACTCCTTTAGTAAGGAGATGCTGAATATCATCTCTAGTAGAAATCGCCGGAGCGGACATGCCGCCCTCCATAGACTCTAAACCATTTTCCAAATCAACTTGTGCCAAAACTGTTTTTGGAGCGATAGCGGCGAACGAAAAAAACAAAACAAAAATAACCGTCAAGCCGGCGCAACAATTTACTTTTTTTCTTCCGAATTTGTCCATCTTCTTTTTCTAAATTATCGGATATTATTGAAATTTGCCAAAATTTTTTCCGAATAAACTTTTAACTACATCCCGCTTACCACTTCCCCAAAACTCTTTAAAAGCTCTTCGTCGCTTATCTTATTAAGGACATCTTTTGGCACGCCGTTTTCCAGAAGCATCTGCCGGAGACTGGCCGCGTCAATATCTCCGCTGGTAAAATTCTCTAAAACCTGCTGATTAGTGGTTGTTGCCTGCGCTGATAACCCGGTTTGTCCGCCGCCGGAGTTAAGCGATTGAAATTGGCTGGATAGATCTCCCGCCGAACTTCCGCTCCCGCCTCCCGCGTCGTCTTCGCTAACGAGCGGCGCGCTGGAGCACTCCTTCCCCTCCGGGCAGTTCGGATCTTTATTGGCGTCTATTTCTTTTTTATCGCTAATCCCGTCCGAATCGGAATCTTCAAGGTAGGCGGAAGTTTTATGGACATACCGCTCATCATAATCGTTAAGCCCGTCCTTGTCCGTATCTTTACCTTTCAGCGCTTCAATTGTCGCCGGACAGTCCGGCCCCGAGCAGGCGGACGTATTTTTGGCGCCCGAATCAGCCGGCCCTTTATAAACAAAAGGCTCGCTAAGGCCTTTTTTAAACTGAATCGTCCACATAACCATGATGAACAACGCAAAAACAGCCAAAGCCGCTACGGCGGTTTTTTGGCTTTTTCCTAATCCCGGAGATTGCCTTTGCGATTGTTCTTGAGGCTCCTCTCCGCTGTTGCCTTCTTCTCTGTTTAGAAGCATGGGGGAAAAATATTTTTAATTTGTTGTCCTTGCTTATTATACCATATATTTATTCAGCTCGCCAAGCAATTTTACCCAATCATCAACAGTCAACCCTTCCGCCCGAATTTTCGGATTCAAGCCGATTGCCAAAAGCGCCTGTTCCGCTTCTTCGCTTTTTATTTTCAGTCCGCCCGCCAGGTTGTTTTTAAGCATCCGCCGCTTTGAACTAAAACCGAACTTCACTAACCGGAAAAACTTTTTATCGTCAATACTTTGGCGAGTTATGAGTTGCGAGTTATGAGTTATGATATTTATCACCGCGCTATCCACTTTCGGCGCTGGCCAGAAATTTCCCTTAGCTACGGAACGGATAATTTTCGGCTCAGCGTAAAGCTGGACTGAAACAGCGAGAACGCTCATTTTCGGAGGAACCGCGACAATCCGCTCGGCCACTTCTTTCTGCAACATGAGAGTCATGGACTTTGGCTTGACTTCCGCTTCTCCCAAAAATTTCCGCAAAAAAATGGAAGTAATATTGTATGGAAGATTTGCTACGATTTTATATCCATAACTTTGAACTTTTAATATATCTTCATTAATAACTTCCACGTTCTTTACGCCATGCGCGTTCAGCCCGTCTTTTAAAGCCCGCGCCAATTTATCGTCCAGCTCAACGGCAATCACCCGCTTTACGGTTTTCGCTAGCTTAGCCGTTAAAAAACCGAGTCCGGGCCCGACCTCTAAAACAGTGTCCTCGGGCTTTAAATCCGCCGCCGCGACAATAGCGTCGTAAATTTTTTCATTGATTAAAAAATTCTGCCCTTTGGATCGGGAAGGAATGATATTATATATTTCACAAAGTTTTTTAACTTGTCTCAGTATATCCATTTAATTTTTTAATCACACGTATCCTTTGTTGATGACGCCATCCAGCCGTAGATGAGGTCATCGCTTAAATCCTGCTCCTTGTAAGGCTTGATATAATCTTTGAAGCTCACCGAATAACCAACATGGCAATTCTCGTTTTTAACTTCGCAACAGCCAGTGCTTAAGCAGACAGCCGGAGTTGATGAGCTGTATTTACAGCATCCTTCGGTATAATAATAACAATTGCCGGCGTTAGAGTCCCAGTCCCATTGGCCGAGACAGGTTGTCGTCGCGCAACTGGAGATTGTCGGACAATGGGAAATCCCTTCTCCCCGCGTCCATTCTATAAAATGATCCTTTTCTCCGTTAAAAGGCTCTGCTAAGCCGGCAACGCTTAAAGCTTTAGCTATAGTAGTGGAAGCTAAAATTTCCGCGTTAAAAGGATTGTCGCCGCCGGAATTAAGGATATCCTGGTTGCCGGGCAGGGCGTAAAGGGATAAGATATTTTTTCCTCCCGCAATAAACGAATAGCCGGAATCTCCAACCGAATCAGCGACATAAAAAT
>Ga0074197_1002564_pt1 | contig 12422 bp, 11 predicted proteins | sample EPASupsiteSAE305_FD_64526 | JGI IMG/M metagenome (GOLD analysis project Ga0074197, IMG submission 64526) | Bioremediated contaminated groundwater microbial communities from EPA Superfund site, New Mexico - SAE3-05 reassembly with SPADES | ecosystem: Environmental > Aquatic > Deep subsurface >...
CTATACATTACTCACCCGTGCGCCACTAACGAAATAAGCAAGCTTATTTCATCCGTTCGACTTGCATGTGTTAAGCACGCCGCCAGCGTTCACTCTGAGCCAGGATCAAACTCTCCATAAAATTTTATGAAGTGTTCTTCAATTGACTTATCTCTTTGTTTGCGAAGAGTTGATAATCTCTTACTTTATTTGCGTCCTGGCTAAGGTCGCTTATTTAGATTTCAAAGATTGAATTTGACATTGTTAAATTGTTAATGAACTTGAACGTGAATCCCCAACTTTGGGCCGTTCTCTTAAACCCCGTTCTCTCAAACGAGGACGAAATTATATATTTAACCTCCTTAAATCTAGGTTAAATGAATGAAGGGATTTTTATTTAGTAATTTTGAGCAGAAATATAAGTGTAACCAGTTTCAGGAACAATGGTGATGGTTACGTTTTGAGTTGCATTGGCAAGCGTAATATTACAATCATTTCTTAGTAATCCAGAATATGGTGCCGGATTGGCAGCCACAGAATTTACATAAGGACGTCCTAAATTATCGAAAAAGAAATCTAAATAGCCTGCATCACAGCTTGCAGTAACACTTGTAATACCAAATGTCGTTGTTAAATCCATTTTATTATTGTTCCTTGAGTCAGAGGGGGTATTTCCTACAAATAGGTATTTACTGGATAAAGGATCTATCGCAGGTTCTGTATGTGTTGTAGTATCTACATTACCATTTCTATCTTTATCTGTGAATACAACATAATAAACAATACCTGATACCGTATAGAAACGCATTCTCCAAAATTCTTTATACCATTCTCCGTTATGAGATGCTGAATAATTAGGGTTTGATTTAAATCTTGCATCATTAGGATCAAACTTATCATCTATTATAGCAAGATGTTGAGTATAGCGAATGTGACTGACGACTTGATCGGCGGCTTCACGTAAGGGATTACGTTGAAAACTAGAAGATACAAAATAAGATAAAATACCTACGATCACAATGACAAACACCAGTTCAAGCATCGTAAACGCTTTTTTCATTTTATCCTCTTTTTATTTGAAACTATAAAGATAAAAGGTCTTCACTACCTTACCATAATATGTGATATCAATCTGTTCATAACCTTCTTCAATCTCTTTTTGAAGTGAAAGTTTATAATTGCCACCTCGTTCTATCTGATAAAATTTAAGTCTGAGTGCCATTTTATCATCTTTCATCATTACTTTTGTAATGCCTTTAGATTTAAGAGCATCAGCTAACTCTTTAGCAATATCATAATTAATCGCAAAATGTTTTGATGGTTCGCTCATGAAAGCATAAAGTGGTTTATGAAAAAAGCTTAACATCGTATTGGCAATAAGAAAAATAAGTACCGTAATAAAAAAGAATGTATGCAGTTTACGAAAAGCAGGTAATCTAACGCGATAACTATTGAAAAAGACTTTAACCATTAAAGGAACAGAAAGAACCACAAAAGGAGCAAAATCTTCAAGTAAAAGTCGTTGTCGTAAAGAGAGTAAAAGTGAGACAACTAACGAAAAGAATGAAATGTACCATAAAAGATTCTTTTCTTCTTTAATAAGAATACGATACATCGCATAGACAAAATACAAAAATAAAAGCGGTGAAAAGACAATAGCATAAACACCTAAAGTATCAACAAAATACCCCTTAGGTTTTCCACCTGTGTCAAAACCATACAGATACATCGAAGCACTAAACAAGATCAACGTTAAAATCAATAGATCTGTTTTACGCTTCATAATTGCATAAGCAAACAGTGCAATATAAAAAATCGCAAAAGAATTATCGATGAAAAGACACACAATAAGAACTAAATGCGAAGCAACTTTATACTCTTTAAGATAAAGGTAGGTAAATAATAGACTAAAAAAGATAACAATAATGCCATTATTGACTAATAATGCGACGCCATTCACACCTGGTAAAAGGGCGTAGATAGCAATGGATATAATACGATCTACTCGTTTTTTGAGAAAAAGCTTACCAATTTTATAGAGTAAAACAATAGACGCTAAATGAAACAGAATAAATGGCAAACGAAGAGCAAAATCATTTTGTCCTAAAAACTGTGTTGAGTAAACAGCCAAATAATGAATAAAGCCATTTCCATTAAAGAAAATATTTGCCTCATCATAGCTAATCGATATACTCTGTGTTGCAAACGAGAGTAAGATACCGCTTAAAACGAGGATAAGAAGTAAAAAAAGTCTTTCTCTCATAGTTTTAAAAAATTATTTAAGATAGCGTGGCCATGTTCACTTAAAATGGACTCTGGGTGAAACTGAACACCGTAAATTTGTTTGTCTTTAATCTGTAATGCCATAATCTCATGATCATCTGTACTATACGCCGTTGGAATAACGACATCAGGTAAACTCTCCTGTTCAACCGTTAAAGAGTGATATCGTGTTGTCGTGAATGTCTCTGGTAATCCCTCAAATAAACAACTGTTATGAAGTTGCTTGGTAGTAGATGTTTTACCGTGCATCATACGTTTTGCACGTACGACTTTACCACCAAAAGCTTGACCAATTGCTTGATGTCCTAGACAAATTCCTAAAATAGGAATTTTGCCGCCAAAATGCTTGATGACTTCTAGGCTTACACCCGCTTCATTAGGGGTTGCAGGACCAGGAGAGATAATAATTTTTTCAGGATGTAACGCTTCAATCTCCTCGATGCTGAGTTCGTCATTTCGAATAACTTTCAGATCAGCTCCAAGTTCTAAGCAATACTGAACAATGTTGTATGTAAAACTGTCGTAATTGTCTATCATTAAGACCATAAGTGTTTATCCATTTAAATAAGCTAGGTTTAATAATGATAACACTCTTTTGCTTAAGAATTGACTATTTGGGCAAGTAGCCACGTCATGGCTAAAAGATCGGCACTGCCCCCTGGAGAGAGATTTTTCTCTATCATTGCTCTATCAAAATCATCCAAATATGCATCGAGCATCTCTATTTCATTGATACTTTGCAAAAGATTGCACGCTTGGGTTTTAGCATAGACAAGCCCTTCTATTCCACCTCTCGACCACAACGTACTATCATCCAACTCACTGATGAGTAAAAGTAGTGTCTTTTTAAGCGCAATCTCTTCACCCTCTTCTTGCGCACATGACCTATAATAAGGCAAACTCTTCTCAAAAATAATCGCAAAACCACTTTGAGCAATACCCCTAATACCAGTACTTCCACTCTCATAAAAAAATCGAGCCCCTGCACTATTGGGCTTTGCATAAACAAGATCGTCTTCGACAAGATTATGACAAAGAGCTTTCATATGAACATGTACATTTTGATATGTGAGATTTTCATGGTTTCCATGAATGCGTCCAATAGCACCACATAAAATAGCCAAACAGAAGATCATTCCTTTATGGGTATTGACCCCTTTTGTCGCTTCAAACATCGCTTGCTCACAATCTATACCAATCTCTCGTAGTCTTTTAAAACATATTTTTGCCTCTTCATGAGCATACACGTGTGCCGTCTGTATTAAACGAGGTATAAAAGATTTGATCGCCTTAATGCTTGCATAAAAGGTATAAATGTCCATATCTTGGTGTGCGCCACTATTTGATCTATCGACCAAGCCTGGTTTAGGGGTGAGTTCCACCTCTTTTTGCATCGCTCGTTCACACCATAAAGCGATAGAGTTGGCAAAAGCATGTTTTTCTACCAATCTCTTAATATGAAGATTTAACTCTGTGTAGCTGTGCTTTTGTGCTCTTGCACAAAGGTGTGCAGTGTCATTACACACAAAACATTGACGTTTAGAAAGTCCAAGTTGATCTCTAGAGAGAATAGAGCCAGAAAAATCCAGTACATCTATATCCATCAAACGTCCAAGAGGATGTGCTTGCTCTAGCGAACACGTTAACACTTTGAGCATTTTTGCATCTGCGCTGCACACAAAGAGCGACTCCGCTCCTGTTGGGGCTATTTTACTTTCGCACAACAGTAACTCCATACCCTCTTCTTTTAAAAGCGAGAGAATACTTTGATGAGCTATTTCATGAATGACAACAGCTTCATGCGATAGCTTAATAAGACTTGGAATATTGATGGATAATGAAATAAGTGACGCTAGAGGAAAGCGTGCCAAAAGCTCTTTTTGCTTGAGTGCACGCTCCTCCTTCGCTTTTAAAATAGCATCTAATGTTGTTGGTTTGTCTATCATTTATGCAAGTTGGCGCACGACATCAATGATCGAACCGTCACGGTAACGGATAACCGCAACCACTTTATCTTTATACTTGATTTCAGCAGGTTCACCACACAACGCAATCGCTCTTTCATAAAGCTCTTGCATTTCTACGATTTGAAGCCCTGCTTTTTTAAGTCGTTCTTTAAGCTCTTTGTTTTTAGGATTCACCGCTATACCTTGATCGGTGACAACAATGTCAACGGTTGAACCAGGGGTTACAATCGTATTGACTCGTTTTGTCACAGTTGGAAGACGTCCGCGTGTGAGTGGTGCGACAATGATAGAAAGCTTTGCCTCAGCCGCTGTGTCACTATGACCTCCTGATGCCCCTCGTAAAAAGCCTTTAGAGCCTGTAATGACATTAACATTAAAATCAAGATCAACTTCAAGCGCACTTAATACAACAATATCCAGCTGTTTAATGGAAGCACCTTTAGAACTTGGATTAGCATATTCATTCGCGCTGATTTCGATATGGTTTTTATTTTCACCTAATGATTTTGCAGCAAATTCATCGAAGCTTTGTACGTCTAAAAGCGTTTTAATGAGTCCGCGCTTTAGCATATAAACCATAGTCCCTGTGATACCACCTAAGCCAAAGCTAGCCGTAATGCCTTTTTCTTCCATTTTTTCACTCAAAAAGACGGTTGTTGCCAAAGATGCACCACCTGTACCTGTCTGAATACTAAAGCCATCTTTAAATAGCCCTGAGTGCTCAATCACCTTTGCCGTATGACTCGCAAGCAGTAGTTCTTTAGGATTGGTCGTCATACGGGTTTCCCCTGCACCAATTTTAGAAGGATCGCCTACCTCATCGACAACTACCACAGCATCCACTTGGTCTTGATGTAAGCTTGCAGGTACATTTGGATACTCTTCCAAAGACTCCGTAAGGACAATCACATAGTCCGCATACTGCGCATCAATCATCGCGTAACCTAAAGAACCACATTTGGAGCGACCTGAATAGCCATTGGCATTTCCAAAAGCATCACACACTGGCACACCTAAAAAAGCGACATCAATTTTAAGCTCACCAGATTGCACCAGATGAACACGACCACCGTGTGAATGAATCTGCACAGGTTTTTCCATCAACCCTTTAGAGATTGCCTCTCCAAGCTTGCTTCTAAGACCTGATGTGTATATCTGCGTTACGACACCGTTTTTGATATGCTCAATCACAGGATCATGCACAGAAGCAAGTGAACTTGACGCTAATGTGAGATTTTTAAAACCCATTTTAGCAATGACATTCATCACATTGTTAATCAACAAATCTCCACCGCGAAATGCATGATGAAACGAAATCGTCATGCCATCTTTGAGTCCTGAGCGTTTAATGGCTTCTTCGATGCTCTCACAGATTTTAGCACGTCTGTCTTCACCTTTAACGTTCTCTTTTTCACTGTAGAAAGGGGCATTTATAGGCGTTAAGGCTTCTGTCGTAAAATGTTTTGCTATATCTTTCATTGATCTTCTCCTAAAACACCTGAAGCACGGGCTAAATTCATAATCCATTCTGCTCTTAAAATAATAGGCGCATCAACCATTTTACCATCGAGTGAAATAACACCTAAACCTCTCTCTTTAGCATCTTTTGCTGCTTCAAGTACTTCTATCGCCCAGTTAATATCTTTTTGGCGTGGTTCAAACGCTTTATGAAGCCATGGAATTTGCGTCGGGTTAATGAGTGATTTCCCATCAAAGCCAAGCCCTTTAATGTACTCTACCTCATGCATAAAGCCCTCTTTGTCTTTTACATCCGAAAAAACAGAGTCAAACGCACCAATTTTTGCAGCACGCGCAGCAAGCAAGATTTGATTACGTGCTGCCATAAGTTCTAATCCCTCTTTGGTACGTTGGGTATGAAGATCGCGTACAAAATCCTCTGCACCAAGAGCAATTCCCATCATACGTTTAGAACATCGTGCGATATCCACGGCATTAACAACACCAAGTGCACTTTCAATCGCTGCTAGAAGTAAGGTTTTTTTCTCACGTCCTATTCGATTTTCAATATGAGCTATCTCTTGCTCCATTTCAAGTACATCATCAACGGTATCTGTTTTTGGAAGACGGATGATATCTACTCCAGCACGAATGACTGCTTCTAAGTCTAAAAGACCAAATGGAGAGTTAAGAGGATTAACACGCACCGCCGTTTCGATGTCTTTGTAGGTAAAATGTTGTAATGCATGAAAGACCATCATACGAGCAGAGTCTTTTTCACTAAGAGCTACTGAGTCTTCTAAATCGAACATGACGGTATCTGGCTTATAGATAAACGCGTTACAGACCATACCTGTATTAGATCCTGGCACAAAAAGCATGCTTCTTCGTAATTTTTGTTTCATGAGAGTTCGCTCCAATCCGGTTGAGTCTGAGACGCAGCCCTTAAAATAGCAGTTTGAACACGCGCTTTGATGACATAATCCAGCGCTCCTTTATCTTGAACGATCAGTTTAACACCATCGACTTTCATTGCTTTCGCCGTTTCTAAGATGAGATCGCGTATGGCATCTCCATAGATCTCTTCGACACTACTCTCTAACTCAATTTCAATGCCTTTTGCATCAATAGGAATCACACGTACAAACGCATCACTTGATTCTAATGTCCCAGCATGGGCTGTTTCTAGCTTTTTGCTCATTTTTCTTCCTCTTTAGACATCATTTTTTCAATCAATGCATACGTCGTTGGAGGGACAAGCGGTATGATCTCTTCCAAACGATTTTCGTGCATTAATTTTCTGACTCTCGAAGCCGAAATTGGCTCACCACCATATTCAATGCGCCCTAGCACAACCACTTCAATGGGTGGGAATTCACCAGGTGCTGCAAGTAATTTTTTCATTTGCTCATTATACTCATTTGTCACGGCACATAAAGGCTCTTCTCCAACATAACGATGAGTAATACCGAGTTGTGGGGCTAAATGATTTCTAAAGATATTCAGATCAAGCTCGGTATAGAGTGAATCGATCTGACGTTTGTCCTTAATAAAATAGGTCGGAAACGTCGCTTTAGAAATGATATAGTCTGAACCCTCATGTATCGTGAGGTTTTGTAAATCTTCCAAGCCTTCGCAAATGAGCTTGTATCGATCTTGAAACGTAAAAAAGGAAGCATCTTCCTTCACCACAAACAAATGCACCCAATGTGATCTTTCACACGCTTGCTCTACAAGATATCGATGTCCTAGCGTAAAAGGATTGCAGTTCATGACAATACTGCCCACAACGTGACCTGTATGTTTGTACTTTCGCAATCGTTTCTTGTAAAGATCTAAATTGTAGCTGTTTTCCATCAAAATAACTTGATGGTTTGCTTGTTCTATGTACTTAAAGCCGCACGATTCAAACACCTCCTCATATTCAGGTTTTGTAAATAAAAAAAGATCATGTCTGCCTTCACGAAATGCTACCTTAAGGAGTTCGCTCATTAAACTCAGCGCTAAGCCCTCGCCTCTTATAGATTCATCAAGCGCAATATTTTTCAATACTTTACCACTGAGTCCTCCACAAGCAACAACGCGATCATCCTCTTTTGCGATCACAAAAATTTCGACATCTTCCGACATTTCAAGATCAACACTCTGTAAAAAATCCTTCACTTTTTGCATTCGAATAACGCTGGTAGATGGTACTTCTGAGAAAGTAAAACTCATCTATCCCCTTTGGGGCGAAGGTATTTGACAAAAACAGGCGCTACACTCATCACCAAAAACATTCTTACGATATGATGCAATGCTACATACGGCAAATTTGCGGCAACAATGATGGCGATAAGGTTCATTTCTGACTGACCTCCTGGAGAAAACGCCAAAAGAATTGAGACTAAAGGAAATTCTGTCATCTCTGTGACAACAAAAACAAATAAAGCAGAGATCATTGCTAAAATGACAAAATAGCCCAACGTTTGCCCTAAAATTTTGACAATCTCTTTTGCTTTTACTCCAACAAAAACAAACCCTACCGTAGTCCCAAGAATAAGCTGAATCAGTTTGATAATCTCACTGGGTGGTCTGGAATGCACCATACCAGAACCATACACAAAGGCACCCAAGATCATCGGCCCTAGCATGGTTCCACCTGGGAGTTTAAGCTTTAATGCACCCCACCAGCCCAAAAGCGCACAGGCAATTAAAATAACCATATCATGAGGGTCACTGTGTAGTAAAGGCTGGGTAATGCTGACTCTGCCATCTAATGAGACATGAGAAATCGCTTGAATGATAAAGGGAAGCGTAAAGACAATACATAAAAGACGAACCGACTGCGTCATTGTCACTTTATAGACGTTTGCGCCCATCGCTTCGGCCAAAGTGACCATCTCAAGAAGGCCTCCGGGCATTGAGCTAAAATAGGCTGTCATCTTATCAAACTTCAGCCATTTCCAATAATAAAGCATGCCACAAAAAGTAGTTAGAAGCACAAAAGGTAAAATCAAGACTATACTAGAAATGAAATCTTCTAAGTAATGCAAGATAGTAGGATTAAAAGCACTACCGATGGTAATACCAAGCACAGCGCGTGCTGGAGCGGAGAACATTTTAGGAGAGCGAAGGGGAATTTTTGGGAAACGACTGGCTATTGCAATGGCAACAATAGCACCCAAAAGCCATGGCAAAGGCACATGAATAAACGAAAAAACGATGGCTCCTAAAACTCCTATAAACAGCGATGCTACTACAGGTAAAAAGCCTTCAAGCCATTGCATTGAACATCCATTAAATGATCTGTGTAAGTCATGGCAATGATACCTTTTCTTTCATTAAGAATAACTAAGAAAAAAGAAGCTCAAATACGGCTATTTATGGGCATTTTGTGCATAAAGGCCACTCAAAATTAAACAGAGCTTTTTTGCATTTTTCATGAGGTAAGTTTTAATAAAAATTCAGTAGACTTCTTTATACATCATAGAGGAACTAAACCATGCAAAAAAACAAAAGCACCTCTTTTCTTCATGAAGGTTTATTACTTAAATTACTTATTTTTTCTACCATGCTGGTTTTAGTAACCCTGTTTACGTTTAGCCTCTTTTTAGGGCATATTCTCAAAGAATTGATGGAAGACCAGATAGGACAACGTGCGCTTGCTATTTCTAAGACTATCTCATTAATGCCAGAAGTCATTGAATTGGTTGAGAAAAAAGACCCACAGGGTCAATTGGCAACAATGATTGCATCTTTGCAAGATTCTATTGATGCTCGATTTATTGTTATTGGAGATAAAGATGCTATTCGATTAACCCATCCAACAAAAGAGCTCATTAGAGAGCGAATGATGGGCGAAGATAATGAAAAGGCTCTTAATGAAGGGTTATACTATACATCAAAAGCGACAGGAACACTCGGTCTTTCCATTAGAGGAAAATCTCCCATATTTGGGAAAAGTGGTGAGATTGTGGGGATTGTCTCTGTAGGATATTTAGAAGAAAATGTACAAGAGATTATTGCAGAGCGGTATCATCAGTTTCTTATCTATCTCTATGGAGCAATGTTTTTAACTGTTGTTATGGCATTTATTCTTTCACGAAAAATTAAAAACTCTCTTTTAGGTTATGAACCTAGTGAAATTAGCCGACTTTTTCTCGAAAAAGAGGCCATTTTAAATGCTGTTAAAGAAGCCATTATCGCAACCAACATAAAAGGAGAAATGACCTTATGTAATGAAGTAGCGAAAAGTTATTTTCATCTTAGTGAAGAAGCCATCCACCCTCCTTTAGGGTTGGAAAAGTATCTTCTTGGCTGTAAAGAGATAAAAGATGCTACGATTGAGATTGAAGGAGAAGATTATATCTGTAATCTCTCACCTATCATTCATGCAAATAATACGATTGGTATGGTAGCAAGTTGCCGCAAAAAAGAGGAAATTGATGCTCTTATTTGGGAATTAACCCGAGTGAAACAATACTCAGAACGTCTGCGCGAAAAAAAACATGAGTTTTCTAACCTTTTACACCTTATTTCTGGGCATATTCAAATTGGTGAATACGACAAAGCGATTGCACTGATCTGTGAAGACCATCTTCCCGATGAAAAAATTATTGAACAATTTCAAAACGTTATCCGTGATCCAATGGTCGCTTCGATTTTTATTGGAAAATACTACTTTGCCTTTGAAAAAGGGGTTAAAGTTATTTTAGATGAAAATAGTTCTATTCAACAAACGATTCACCCTTCCATTTCAAAACATCTCCTCACTATTTTGGGAAACATCATCAATAATGCCATTGATGCAGCTGAATTCTCTGAAAAGAAAGAGGTCACCTTATTTGCAACGGATATTGGGAATGATCTTATCTTTGAAGTTGAAGACTCTGGTATGGGAATTGATACAACAATGCATGAAAAAATCTTTGAAAAAGGTTTTACAACAAAAGGTGATCTGCACAGTGGTTATGGTCTCTTTTTTGTCAAAAGTACATTAGAGTGGCTGGGTGGATTTGTCTCTTTCGACAAAGGAAATTATGGTACTATTGTAAGCATTCATATTCCTAAAGGTGGTCGTAATGATTAAAGTTTTGATTGCAGAAGATGACCCAAGAATTGCTCTTTTACACCAAAACATGGTAGAAAAAATTGCAGATTTTGAAGTCGTCGCTATTGCCAATACAATTACAGAACTTAAAGAATATATTCACCTTATGAATCCTGATTTAGTACTTTTAGATGTCTATTTTCCTGATGGAAATGGCATTGATTTTTTAGGATGGATGCGAAACCATGCCATCAGTACCGATGTGATTTTAATCACAGCTGCTAAAGAAATGACCTCTTTAGAAAAATCTTTACGATACGGTGTTTTTGACTATCTTATCAAACCCATTATGTTTTATCGTTTTCAAACTTCTTTACAAAAATTTCATACTTATAAAGAAAAAGTCAACGCCAAAGAAGAACTCTCTCAAAGTAAAGTTGATGAGTTTTTTAATAAAACAACACAAACAGAAAAAACGCTACCAATAGGACTACCAAAGGGTGTTGATAGCATTACATTGGAAAAAATTCTTAGTGCATTACATCACAATAAAACTTTTTTGTCTGCTAGTGAAATCGCTGAAATGCTAGGGATCAATCGGACAACAGCTCGAAGATACTTAGAGTATTTGGTAGCGGTGAGTAAAGTTGAAGTCGATTCTTTATATGGTTCGGTGGGTCGTCCTGAGCGCAAATACAAACTCAAGACGACACTATAGTCCTTAACGAACAGCTAACATAACGGGAGCACTAATACCCAAAAGTGCCGTAATAAATATTGTTCCAAATATAAAACCAAGTTTCCAAAAATCTCTTCCTGTGATATAACCAGCTCCGTAATATAAAGGAGCAGGACCTGTTGCATACGGTGTAATCACGCCCATAATACCATGTGTCATGGCAAGAAGCAAGCCAAATTCTTTAATTGGCATGCCGGGCACACTCATTCCCACAGCAAGCATCACAGGCATCATGGCTGTAGCATGAGGTGTTGTACTTGCAAACATATAATGAGAAAAAAAGTATGTGGCGACTAAAACATACATCGCAACGATAGGAGAAAAGCCATGCATATATGTAGCGATTCCATTGTCGAACCAATGAATAAAACCTGTACGTGAAAGTCCTTCTGCCAAAGAGACAAGAAAAGCTAAGAGTACGATAGTGTTCCATGCTGTTTTATTACCAGCGATATCATCCCACTTCACAATTTTAAGAAGCATCATAAAGGAAACAGCTACAAGAGCTACGGTAGTCGCATTAATAATGGAAGAACCAAAGATCCAAAATAAAATTGCAGTAAATACAATCAGCCCCAACATTATCTCATTGAGCGTAATTTTTCCCATTTTTTCGAGTTCACTTGCCGCCCACTGCGGTACAGCGTCACCTTCTTTAATTTCTGGTGGATAAACCCAATAAATCAAAAGAGGCAATAAGAGAAGCATAACGATGCCAAAAGGAGCTGCTGCAAAAAACCAATCCGTCCATGAGATTTCAACCTTTGTGATCTTTTTAATAATCTCAACACACAGTAAATTAGGAGCTAGCGCGGTTAAGAACATCGAACTTGTGACACCGGTAGTTGCAAAAGCAACCCACATGACATAACCGCCTATTTTTCGTGATGATGCGTCATTGGGTTTTGAGTCATACAGAGGTGGTAAATTGCGTACAATAGGGAAAATGATGCCACCGCTTCGT
>Ga0074197_1002566_pt1 | contig 12402 bp, 8 predicted proteins | sample EPASupsiteSAE305_FD_64526 | JGI IMG/M metagenome (GOLD analysis project Ga0074197, IMG submission 64526) | Bioremediated contaminated groundwater microbial communities from EPA Superfund site, New Mexico - SAE3-05 reassembly with SPADES | ecosystem: Environmental > Aquatic > Deep subsurface >...
CCGGTCTTTTATCTGTATATGGAAGAGTTGCAGCAGTGGCTGCGGCGGAGAAGAGAGACAAAGAGCATCCCAACCGGTCGACCGTCGACCTGAGATGCCCGGCAAGGCTTCGACAACTCGATTGTCCCGGCCTCGACATTCCCGCCGCCTTCGCCGTACCGGCCATCGCTGCATTGATGCCGGCTCTTTCTCTCGACATTGACCTTCTTTCCCCAGGGACACCGTCTGATGAACCGCAAAACCTTTTTTCCCGGGCCATTGGGAGCAGCGCTGCGAATAGCCTTGTCATATCTGGCGATCTCCATTCTGTGGATCTGCTTTTCGGATCAGGCCATCCTTTTTTTATTCCACGATACTGGAACATTGACCACTGCCCAAACCTACAAGGGCTGGTTTTTTGTGACCGCATCCGCCCTGTTCCTCTTCCTTCTTCTGGGCAATGAGATCAAACGCTATGAGAAGGCGGCGGAAGCGCTCCGCGCCGGCGAGCAGTATCTGGGCAGCATTCTCCGGGCCGCGCCCATCGGCATCGGGGTGGTCAGCAATGACCGGACGCTGCTCACCGTCAACGACCGCATCTGCTCGATGTGCGGCTACAGCCGGCAGGAGCTGATCGGACGGAATGCCCGGATGCTCTATCCCGACGAGGCGGAGCATGACTTGGTCGGCGAGGAAAAATATCGGCAAATCAGAGAAAACGGCGCCGGTACGGTCGAAACACGCTGGCAACGCAAAGATGGCCGGATCATAGACGTCCTACTGAGTTCAACCCCGATCAATCCCCATGACCCTGGCTCGGGCGTGACCTTTGCGGCCCTTGACATCACCCAGCGGAAACGGGCGGAAACCACTCTCAAGGAGAGTGAACAACGCTTTTCCAAGGCTTTTCGCTCAAACCCGGCCCCCATGGTGATCACCGATGCCGAATCCGGCCTCTTTCTCGATGTCAATCAGCGCTGGCTGGAGATGATCGAATTCTCCAGGGAAGAGGTCATCGGCCGGACTTCAAGGGAAATCGACATCTGGCAGGACCCCGAAGAACGGGACCGCATGGTTTTGGAGCTGGCGACCAGGGGAGCCGTCAGGGACTATCCGGTCACCTTGAAAACAAAATCCGGCAAGACCCTGTTCACGCTCTCGTCGGTGGAGAAGATTACCATCAATGGGCAGGATGCCTTGCTCTCGCTCATTCACGACTATACCGAGCGCCAAACCGCTGCAAGGACCTTGCGGGAGAGTGAAGAAAAATTCGTCCTGGCTTTCGAGGCCAGTCCCGATGCGGTGAACATCAACCGGCTTGCGGACGGCCTCTATGTGGAGATCAACCAGGGTTTTACCGCCTTGACCGGCTACACCCGCGAAGACGTCCACGGCAAAACCTCGCTCGAACTCGATATCTGGCACGATCCCGCCGACCGGCAGCGGTTGCTCGAGAGCCTCGAGGAAAAAGGATACTGTGAAAACCTTGAAGCCCAATTCCGCAGAAAAGACGGCAGCCTCACCACCGCTTTGATGTCCGCCCGGACCATTTCATTGAACAAGGTGCCCCACATCCTTTCCATAACCCGCGACATCGGTGAACTGAAGCGGATGGAACAGGAGAACCTGGATCGAAAACGCCTGTTCGAGACCATGTTCAACGCCATCGCCGACACCATCGTGATTACGGATAGCCAGGGTCGGGTCCAGTTGGCCAACAAAGCCATGGAGACCATGTTCGGATACCAAACCGAGGAATTGTACGGAAAAACCACCGAAGTTCTGTACCTCGACCATGACGCCTACATACAGACGGGAAGAACTGTCTATGGTGACGAGGCCATTCCTGCAACCCATCTGTACATCACCGCCTATCGAGATAAATCCGGACGAATCTTTCCCGGCGAGACTTTCGGGACCCGGCTCTTCGACAGTAATAATCAATGGATCGGCAATCTTGGCATCATCCGCGACATCACCCAGCGCAGCCGGGACGAGGCCGATCTTAAACGGCTGCAGGTGGCCATTGAGCATGCCGGCGAAGTTATTGTCATCACCGATGCGGCGGGAAATATCCAGTATGCCAATCCGGCATTTGAAAAAACAACCGGTTATACCTTCGAGGAGGCGCTCCACCGGAACCCGCGCATTCTCAAAAGCGGCGAGCACGACGAGGCCTTCTATACCGAACTCTGGAACACCATCTCCAGCGGCCGGACCTGGACCGGGAACCTGATCAACAGAAAGAAAGACGGAACCTTGTATACCGAGGAGGCAACCATTTCCCCGGTTTTCAACACCCGGAGTCAGATCATCAACTATGTGGCCCTGAAGCGGGATATCACCGCCCAGCTCAAACTTGAAGCCCAGTACCAGCAAGCGCAGAAAATGGAATCCGTCGGCCGGCTGACCGGCGGCGTGGCTCATGATTTCAACAACATCCTGGCCATCATTCTCGGCTACACCGAAATGGCCTTGCAGTTGGCGGAGCCCTCCCAGAAGTTACACTCCTACCTGGAAAGAATTTTCGAGGCGGCAAACCGCTCCGCCGACATTGTCCGGCAGTTGCTGGCTTTCTCCCGCAAGCAGACCATTGCTCCCAAGGTGCTCGATCTCAACCGGACCGTGGCCGGGATGCTGGCCATGCTGCAACGGCTGATCGGCGAAGATATCGATCTTGCCTGGTTGCCCTCGCCCGACCTCTCCCCGATAAAAATGGATCCGGCCCAAATCGACCAGATCCTCGTCAACCTCTGTGTAAACGCCCGGGACGCCATCGCGGGCATCGGCAAGATCACCATCGAAACCAGCACAGCCCGTCTTGATGCCGCCGATTGCGCCCAAAATACCGATGCCCGAGCCGGTGAATATGCGGTGCTTGCCGTCAGCGACAGCGGCTGCGGGATGAAACAGGAGGTTATCGATAAAATATTTGAGCCCTTTTTCACGACCAAGGATCTTCTCGGCACCGGTCTCGGCCTGTCCACGGTGTACGGCATCGTCAAACAGAACAACGGTTTCATCAATGTCTACAGTGAACCGGGCAAGGGCACGACCTTCAAAATCCACCTGCCGCTCCATAAGGATGCAACTGTCTGGAAAGACGAGGAGAATCCGGGACCTCTCGCGATGAGCCGGGGAGAAACCGTTCTCCTGGTTGAGGATGATCCGATTATTCTCGAATTAGGGTTCGCCATGCTGGAAAAGCTGGGCTACCGGGTGTTGACGGCGAACACCCCGGACGAGGCGCTGCAGCGGGCCGGACAAGTGAGCGGCACGATTGATCTGCTGATCACCGATGTGATCATGCCCGGAATGAACGGCAAGGAATTGGCACAGCAGCTGCTCAGGCTGTATCCCGCGCTCAAGCTGATCTATATCTCCGGCTATACCGCCGATGTCATCGCGCACCATGGAGTGCTCGACCCAGGGGTGCAGTTCCTGCAGAAACCTTTCTCGATACGGGATCTGTCCGGCAAGATCAGAGATGTTTTGGATGAAACGATAAAAAATTAAACGAAGGGCGCCGGGGCTCCCGAATCACAGCTCGTACTTTATCCGCCGGTACCGGTGTGTGGGGCGGGCTTGGCGCCTCGTTTGCCTTCAAACAGCTTCTTGGCCTGCTCCTGCATTTCCTTCTTCCATTGACCGACCGTCACAGGATGGACACAGTATTCCTGGCCGATTTCGTTGGTTTTTCTCATCCCTTGCAGTGCCTCCAGCCCTTCCTTCGCCTTGGACTCTGGTGTACGGACTTTCCTCTTCTACGCTTCGCTCATAGCCGCTCGTTCCTCATGATGGAGAAACTACCGGTGCAGACAATTTGGGAATCAACACCCCCTCGCATGCACCGATTCGTATAAGGAGCGAATTTTTTTCGACTCCCGCCAATTGCGCCAAAACCATTGCGACGCAGAGGATCTTGCCTTTTTTTCTTGAAACATTGAGGAGATAGCGAAAAAATATTTGTTGCGTCGCCGAGATATCCTTTGGTAGAGAAAAAAATGTTGGAAGACTGGTTCTCAGTGACCATCCTCCGGACTTCTGACAACTGGGGTCGGAGTTACGCTACAAACCAGGAAGAAATCGGCAGATTTTGACGGCATGAATTCAACTTGTCAGCGCAAGCCAGAGAAAAAATAGGGACACTTCCCATATATTCTACCAATCCGGCGATAACGGTCCCGCCGCCAGTGCCGGCCTTCGTTATCCCACTGGCGTCGCAGTTGACGCAACAGGTAATCTCTTTATTGCGGATGCATTCAATCATCGCATCCGTAAAATTGGTCCACCCCCGGTTGCTCGCAAAATTGGTGCAGATTTGACAGGAGTCTATGTCATTGACAGAGACGATACAGCCCATATCTTTTCAGCGGCCGGCCTGCATCTCCGAACCGTGGATTTCAATACCGGCATTACCCTGACAACTTTCAACTACGACGCCAATAACCGCCTCGTCTCCATTACCGACCGCTTCAACAAAACCATCATCATCAATCGCGACGCTGCCGGCAATCCAACCGCCATTATTTCCCCCTATGGTCATCGCACCGGACTGGCGGTTGACAGCGAAGGCAATCTGATAAATATCGACTTCGAGGACGGCGCCGGTTACAGCTTCGGCTATACCAGCGGCGGGCGCATGACCTCGATGACCAATCCCAGAGGTCTTACCTCAACTCATACCTTCACTGACGCCGGCAGCGTCATCAGCACGGAGGACCCCGAGCATGGCATCTGGACCTTGGATAAGGTTTGTCATGCCGATGGCGCCGTCAAATCTTCCATTACCAGCAGCGAAAACAATACCACCTCCCATCTCGACACCAGGGGACCGGGCGATGTTTACAACTCGGTAACCACCTACCCCAGCGGTGACACCTCGACCTTTGTCAGGAAGAATCAGAATCTCGACGATTCGAAAAAACAATGCGGCATGACCACCGATATCCGTTACACCCTGGACAAGAAGTCCAAACTGAAGGTGCCGCAAATCTTGTCTCTCACCTCGCCTAGCGGTTTGACTGCCCGGCTCGGACTGGACAAAACCTATGTCGACGATGCCGACGGCCTCACCCGGACGGCCACCGCCACCCTCAACCGCAATGGCAAAACCACCACGTCGACCACGGATTACCAGACAGGCAAAGCCATAACCACCAGCCCGACAGGCAGAAAATTCACCAGCACCTTCGATCTGAATACCCTGTTAATGAGCGATGTGGAGTTCGGCAATCTGCTGCCGTCCCATTTCACCTACGACACCAATGGCCGCCTGACCACGGAGAGCACAGGATCTCGAACTGTCTCCTACGGTTACGATTCCCGCGGCAATCTTGCCTCCGTCACCGATTCCCTGGGCCGGACCACCAATTACAGCCATGATCTCCTTGACCGGCCCACGCAGGTCGACCGGGCGGACAATTCGACCGTCAAGTTTCAATACGATGCCGCAGGCAACATGACCGTCCTCACCACTCCGGTGTCTGCCGAGAATCGCTTTAGCTATAACGGGGTCAACCGGGTCTCCGGACTGACCACGCCGCTTAACAGTGTCACCACCTTCGCATACGACAAGGAACGGAAACTTAACGCAATCAAGCTGCCGTCGGGCAAGACCATCGCCAACACCTACACCCATGGTCGCCTTGCTCAAACGGCAACCGCCGAAGGGACCACCGACTATGCCTATGGCTGCGGCAACTTGCCGTCCTCGATCAGTCGGGGCGGCGAACAGTTGACCTTCGATTACGACGGCGCCTTGCTCAAAACCATCACTCAGGCCGGTTCGGTCGCCGGCAATATCGGCTTCGCCTACAATAACGATTTCAACCCGTCCGCTATAAGCTATGGCGGTTCAACCGCCGACCTCGGTTACGATAACGATGGCCTCCTGACGACAGCGGGAAGATTCGGCATTACCAGAAACGGCGCCAACGGCCTGCCGGAGCTGGTTTCAGCCGACGGCTTTCAGCTGAACCGCACCTTCAGCGGCTATGGCGAAGTGGAAGCGGCCGATACATCTTTAGGCAGCAAGGTGTTCTCCTATAATCTCACCAGAGACGACAGCGGCCGGATCACCGCCAAAAACGAGCAAATCGGCGGGAAAGCCAACAACTTCGCCTATACCTATGACAGGCTCGGCCGCCTGCTGACCACCACCAGGGACGGGTCTCTGGTCGAAGAGTACCGCTACGACGACAACGGCAACCGCACTTATGAGATGAACGACCTGCGCGGCATCGCCGGCCGAACCTTCAACCATTCGATAGAGGACCACACTCTCACTGCCGGCCCGATCAGCTACGAGTTTGATTACGACGACAATCTCGCCGCCAGAAGAGAAGGCGACCAACTCACCCAATATCGCTACTCCTCAACCGGCGAACTGCAACGGGCAACCCTGCCGGACAACACCCTGATCGAGTATATCAACGACCCCCTCGGCAGACGGATCGCCAAGAAGGTCAATGGGGCGATAGAGGAAAGATACCTCTGGCTCGACCGCACCACCTTGCTTGCCGTCTACGATGGCGCAGGCAACCTCCGGCAGCGCTTCGAATATGCCGACGACCGCGTTCCCTACGCCATGACCTCCGGCGGCGCCACCTACTACCTTGCCTACGATCAGGTCGGCTCCCTGCGCCTGATCACCGATAGCGCCGGCAACAGCGTCAAACGAGTCGATTACGACAGCTTCGGCAATATAATCAGTGACAGCAATCCCTCATTTGCGATACCCTTCGGTTTCGCCGGTGGACTCCACGACCGGGATACCAAACTGGTTCGGTTCGGCTATCGCGACTATATGCCGGAGATAGGCAAGTGGACTGCGAAAGACCCGATATTGTTTGCCGGTGGGGATAGTAATCTGTATGGGTATGTTGGGAATGATCCGGTTAATTGGATTGACCCGGAGGGGTTGGCGATTGCTGTTCCTGTCCCAGGTGCCCCAGCTATTGGGGGTGGAGGGACAACCATTCTAACTCCAGGGCAGTGGCAAGACCTCAAGGACGATCTAAACCGACTCAAGAATTGGGTGATGAACGAAGGGGATGGAGAGAAATGCGAAGTTCCAACAACCCCTCCTGATGGTTTAGTTGAGAATCCTAATCGGCCTGGTAGTTGGGGAGAAATTGGTCCAGATGGAAAATTTACAGAGAAGTGGCGACGCGATAAAGGTCGACCTGAAGTAAAAAGCGGCCATGGATCTCAAGACCATATTCATGTCGGCGGTAGATGGTATCCTATAAGGAAATAGTGATTGATAATGGAAGAGATTAGTATAGAAACCATTTATGATTTACCGGTTCATGATTCCGATTTTTTAGGGGTAAAGATTTCACAGAATGATAGTGGCGAGACTGACCTGAGCTTAACTATTGCTTTTTGTAAAGGTGAATTTGAGGGTTTAACTGATTATTCGACAGTCATTTCACCTGAAGGTCATACATCTTTGGTATTTGTCAATTGTTGTTGGATCAATATCAATACATTTTGCAATATGACGCAAAGGGACTCCGTCGATTATATCGAATTCAAGAAAGACACCTCTCAATTAGAACAGTATAACACTCAAAATGACAAAGAACATATTGAAGTGGTTTTTGTGAGCGGATCAAGAATAGAATGCATTATGACGAGAATAAAATTGACCACAGCCAAGTAAGGCGGGCACAGCCCGTAGGATTTGATCTACGTCACAAGGTCAGAGAGCCTTAAGGTCGGGTTCAAGCTGTCTCTGTCTCGGTATGGTGGGAGCTAACCACCATGTAAACAAAATACAAGGGTGGGCACGGTTGTATCGTGCCCACTATCTATTGTCATCTCTCCCCTCGCGCAGCGCGCCAAAGGGGTCAGATCTTGAATATTGCATCATTCTGGAGTATCTGCTCTTCATGACCCGACCACTCCGCATAGAATTTCCGGGAGCTATCTACCATGTAACCTCCCGGGGCAATGCCCAGGCGGCCATTTTCCTGGACGACATCGACAGAAATAACTTTCTCTCCGTGCTCGGTCTGGCCTTGCGTCGGTTTAACGTGATTTGCCATGCATATTGCCTGATGACCAATCACTTCCATCTGTTGATTGAGACACCGGATGCCAATCTTTCCACAGCCATGCGCCAGCTCAACAGCGTCTACACCCAAGCGTTCAACCGTCGACGTGACCGGGTTGGGCACGTGCTGCAAGGGCGTTTCAAATCCATCGTCGTTGACCGGGAAGCCTATCTTCTCGAACTTTGCCGCTACATTGTCCTTAACCCCGTCAGGGCCGGAATGGTCAAAGAGCCCGGTTCGTATCAGTGGTCCAGTTACCGGACCACGGCAGGACTCGAAAAGAAACCGGACTTTCTCGTCGTGGACTGGATCCTGGAACAGTTCGGCCCTAATCGCCAACAGGCGCGGAAAGAGTATCGACGTTTTGTCATGGCAGGTTTAAAGCTGGAGTCACCCTGGAAAAATCTTAAAGGTCAGTGCCTTCTCGGAGACGATGCGTTTCTGGGAAAGCTCTCCCCCCTGCTCAAGGACAAAGGCGTTCTCAAAGAAATCCCTCGCGTCCAGCGCTTTGCCGACCGACCACCCTTGGAAGAAATTGTAACCGACACAGGAAGCCGCGCAGACCGTGACTCAGCCATTTTCAAGGCCTGCCAGGAGTTCGGCTACACCCAAACACAAGTCGCCAGAGCAACGGGCTTGCACAATTCAACGGTGAGCAAAATTATTCGAAAAATGGAGTAATTCAATATTCAAGATCTGACCCCTGTCCTGCACGTTTTAGAGGCATTATCAGGTCTTGAAACATAACAATATGACATTTCAAGACCTGACCCCAGATCACGTGGCCCCATATCACGTACTTCAACCTTTCAAGCCTGCCTGCTCGCTACCCTACGCTTAAAATTGCATGTTGCCATGCAGCCTTCAAGGACTCCCTTGCCCGGCCGCACTTTTACTCTGCCCCCAATTGCCCGGAGAGTTGATATTTTTTATATACACTGTCGCTTAATTTAACCTCCATAGGCAAATCGCTCGCCATAATTTAGTGTGTTCTCAAAAATAAGCTCTGGATTGTTTTTTTTATGTCTGCAACAAAATCGGCAACGTCTGCGGTGTCGATTGAAAAGTCGGTCGCCGAGAGCTATTCAAGGTCCTTATCGGGCCTAAAAACTGTCAAAGGAGAAATGAGATGAGCAAACAATTTACAACAACCCGTAGATTTTTATTGGCAGGAGCAGCCTTAACCTTGCTTGCAGCACCGATGCCGGCTGCCGCCCAGACCGTTCCCTTTGGTCTGGAAGGACCGCTCCAGCGGGTTCTGCCCGCTCAGAACACAGTGGTGGTGATGAGAGCCAGGGTAACCATTCCACCGGGCACCCCGATCAACACCCCCACCGGTGAACTGACAGGCATCAGGGCTTTGATCGGCGATCCGCTTCCCGGTAGATTCCAAGCAGACGGTATTACGCCTATCCCCGGGTTTCTTAACGGCACGGCCATTGTCAACGGCACCATCAACGACCTGACCGGTGAGCTTGTTGCCACGGATGTCTTCGTCGAACCCTCTGAAAACGTGATGATCGGCACCCTCACCGAAGCCGTCTGCACGAATGCCGCCTGTGCCGGTCCGGGGAATCGCATCACAATCAATGGGACGGTGATGCGACCGCTTCGCGACCCACGGATTGCCGCGGGGCCGGTGACCAATGATTTCGGTTTCGCAGTCAACCTTTCCGGTTTGGCGGTGGATCCGGCAGCAGGTCCATCAGGAATAGCAGCTTCAGCGGAAGGATATTTCGCTAGAGGGATTTTCCATTATTTCCTCATGTCGGTCGGCGCCGGCGCAGCTCCTCTGGTCAATGCGAATGTAGCCGAGGTGAGCATCACCCGCGCGCAGTGCCGGCAACGTGCCGGCGGCATTGATTTGAGTATCCTGGGCAATACCCATCCGAACAACGGCGGGTTGGTTACCATATCCAATGGAGGGACAACGTTCGGTACGGTGAATGCAGTTCCCGCTGGAGTTGTCGGTTTTGGCGCCTACAATTTCGGTTTGAATGGCAATCCGGCGTTTAATACATGCCCGGCTAATGTCACCGCCGGTTTTGGCGTCGCCACGGCCACCTCTCCAGTGGATATCATTATCAATTAAGAGATCAATGCCGGGGTTGGTTCTTTTTAACCGACTCCCTGGAATTTACCGTGATCGTTTCCGGACATGCCTGGCATGTCCGGAAATGACCCGTTCCATCCCCCCATTTCCCCTTCCCGCCTCTTTCTTTCAAGCCGCTGCATCTCATCGAGAGGGTCAGGTTTAGCGGATCCGCCGCCATTGTACCGCCATTCCCGGCACCACCCGATGACGGCGGCAAAAGCCGGCCGGCACCTCAATCACGTATTGGGCCGGTGCCTGTGAGTTATAGATGGTATCTGACAGCGGGAAAGTATCTTCGGCAATATTGATCACTTTTTTTTCCGCCGACAGAAAAATAATATCCAGGGCTGTCGGGGTATTGCGCATCCAGAGAGCCAACGGTTGCGCTTTTTCAAAGATAAACAGCATGCCCATTGTCTCGTCCAGCCCGGTTCGCCACATCAGTCCCCGGTTGCGCAGCTCCTCGTTATCGGCTATTTCGATGGTAATCGTTGAACGCACTTTCCCGGCAGGATCCAGAAAATCAAGGCTGCCGTCCGCACTGACCGCCTGATTCTTTTTCAGCCCCTGCTGGTCAGCTGTAACGGCCGGACCGGTGGAACCGAGAACGGCAAGGGCCAGCAAAAGAGTTGTGAGCCTGCGGAAAATGACATTCCCAAGGCAAAGCTTGCCGATAAAACCTGAACCGCTGCTTCGTTGCCTCATAACAATCCCTTTGTTAACATGACTGGAAATGAATTGGACCACTTCCGGCAATCCTTGATGAAAAATTTGGATCATCGCGGAAACGCGTGCCTGGGGGCGTGGAAATTCTATATATAGTAATTGAGGTCAAGTAATTGGGGTAAATTTAAAGATTAAGTCGAGTAAAGAGCGGCCTTATGAAGGCGCCTTTCCGCCAATACCGGGGTGGCGCCTTTTTTCATTCTTGTTCCGGAGGGTTGATCCGGGATTTGGCCGACAAGAACAAAGATGTTCCGGATGTATCAACCAAGAACTCAGCGAGGAGCGCCGTGGCTCCCGCTCACAGCTCATACTGCATCCGCCGGTATTGGACTGCCTCGGCGACATGGGACACGGTCGGGGCCTCGGCCTCGGCAAGGTCGGCGATGGTCAGGGCGATTTTGAGAATGCGGTGGTAGGCCCGGGCCGAGAGCCCCAGGCGGGTGATGGACTGGTTGAGCAGGTGGGCTGAAGCGGTGTCGAGGCGGCAGTATTTTTTGACATCCTTGGCGCTCATCTGGGCATTGCAGTAGATTCGGGCCGCACCCGCAAACCGCTGCCGTTGCCGCATTCTCGCCCGATTGACCCGGACGCGGATGGCGGCGGACGATTCACCGGCGGGCTGGCCCATCAGTTCCTTGACCTGGACCGCCGGCACATCGATATGCATGTCGATCCGGTCCAAAAGCGGCCCGGACAGACGGCTGCGGTAGCGCTGCACCTGGAGCGGACTGCAGGTGCAGGGGCGGACCCGATCCCCCAAAAACCCGCAGGGACACGGATTCATGGCGCCGACCAGGGTGAACTGCGCCGGAAACTTGAGGCTGGTGGCGGCCCGGGCAATGGTCACCGTGCCGTCCTCAAGGGGCTGACGCAGCACCTCGAGCACATGTTTTTTAAACTCCGGCAGCTCATCGAGAAAAAGGACGCCGTTATGGGCGAGCGACACCTCGCCCGGACGCGGGATCTGGCCTCCGCCGATCAGCCCGGCATCGGAAACGGTGTGATGGGGCGAACGGAAGGGCCGGGTCACCAGCAGCGGCATCTTTTCCGGCAAAAGTCCGGCGGTGGAATAGATCTTGGTGGTTTCAATGGCCTCGTCCAGGGTCAGATCCGGCATGATGGTCGCCAGACGCCGGGCCATCATGGTCTTGCCGGTGCCCGGGACGCCGCAAAGCAGCAGATTGTGGCCGCCGCTGGCGGCGATCTCCATGGCCCGTTTGGCGTATTCCTGGCCCTTGACATCGCTAAAATCGACCGGATACTGGTCGTGACGGGCAAAGAGGTCGGCAGGGTCGATCGAAAGAGGAGAAAGCGGATTTTTTCCGGCAAGAAATTCCACGGCCTGATCAAGGCGTTCGATGCCGTAGACTTCCAGCCCCTGGACAATGGCAGCCTCGGCCGCGTTGGCGCTGGGAACGAGAAAGCGGCTGATCCCCTCCTGGCGGGCAGCCAGGGCCATGGGCAGCACGCCAGGAACCGGCCGGACCGTGCCTGCCAGCGAGAGCTAGCCGGCAACGGCGGTCTGCACGACAAGGCAGC
>Ga0074197_1002567_pt1 | contig 12398 bp, 14 predicted proteins | sample EPASupsiteSAE305_FD_64526 | JGI IMG/M metagenome (GOLD analysis project Ga0074197, IMG submission 64526) | Bioremediated contaminated groundwater microbial communities from EPA Superfund site, New Mexico - SAE3-05 reassembly with SPADES | ecosystem: Environmental > Aquatic > Deep subsurface >...
AAGATGAATTTTAAAAATGGCGGCGGAATTTTCCACCGCCATTTTGCTTTTTATTTAAATTTTGAGCATATCAAAAACTTGCTGTTCCATTGTATCTTTCTCACACACCTGTGTAAATCTTACATGCTTGCTTTTTAATTGTGCAAGCTGTGGTGGAATTTGTGTTCCTGTCTTTTTAGCTAATATATCAGCAATTTCAAAATCATCCGCATCACTTGGGACTGGTTGCAATGCTTCGAGAACACTTTTCGAGAACTTATATGGGCTCGCTGTAGACGCTATTACAATAGGATTTCTATCCCCTGTATCTTTCTTGTATTGATTGCAGACATTAACTGCAACCGCTGTATGCGTGTCACAAAGATAGTTGTTATTTTCAAATGTCTCTTTTATTGCAAGCTTTGCACCTTCATCATCACAGAAGCCTGCACAGAACAACTCTTTAATTTTATCAAGCATATCTGAACCAACATCATAAATGCCGTCTTTTGAAAGTGCTGACATCCAGCTCTTTAACTGCTCATCGTCTTTACCACAAAGGTCAAAGAGAAGTCTTTCAAGATTGCTGGAAATAAGAATATCCATCGATGGAGAAGTTGTTGTGTAAAATGCTCTGTTACGGTCATATTTACCTGTGTTTAAAAAGTCTGTGAGCACATTATTGGCATTTGATGCGCAAACAAGTTTGCCAATTGGAACGCCCATTTTCTTTGCATAATATGCCGCAAGTATGTTGCCAAAATTGCCCGTAGGAACAACAACATTCATTGGCTTGCCATTTTCAAGTGTGCCCTTTAAAACCATGTCGCAATACGCACTTACATAATAAACAATCTGTGGAACAAGTCTGCCCCAGTTAATTGAATTTGCTGATGAGAACATCATATTAGACTGCTCAAGTCTTTTTGCAATTTCACTGTTTGTAAAAATTTCTTTTACTCCGCTTTGGGCATCATCAAAATTACCAACAATGGCACAAACGCCAACATTGTCACCCTCTTGTGTTGTCATCTGCAATTTTTGCATTTCACTGACGCCATCATTTGGATAAAAAATAAGTATCTTTGTTCCTTCAACATCTTTAAATCCTTCAAGTGCTGCTTTACCAGTATCACCAGATGTTGCAACAAGAATTACAATTTGCTTGCCTGGTGCTGCTTTTTGAGATGCTGTTGTAAGTAAATATGGAAGAAGCTGAAGTGCCATATCCTTAAAAGCACATGTAGGTCCTTTCCAAAGTTCCAACACTTCTGTGCCGTTATCCAAAGCAACAAGCGGAGCTACCACATCTGAGCTGAATTTGCCCTTTTCATATGCTCCGTTTACACACTTGTCCAATTCCTCTTCAGTAAAGTCAGTAAGGTACATAGACAAAATGCTCTTTGCCCTGCCAATATAATCAAGCTTTGCAAGTGATTCTATATCGCTTGCTGAAATCTTTGGAAACTCCTGTGGAACGAAAAGACCTCCGTCCTTTGAAATTCCCATTGTTATCGCCTGTGCTGAAGTAACACTGACGCTTTTATCTCTTGTGCTTGTGTAAAACATATCTGTTCCCTCATTTATATTTAACTTAAATTGTTTACAAAAAATTTATATGCATTGTCAAAAAATATTGCATCAACAACGCTTTGCGAAATATTTTTGCTTAAAAGATAATCATAAAGCCTTGGCATTGTATCAATCCCTAAAAGCTCCATAACTGTGGTACAACCATCAAAATCACTGCCAATTGCTAGCGTTTTTTCAGCACCGAGCGAAAGCATATGATATATGTGCCGATATACATAATCGCAGGTGTCGCCACCAATAAATTTTCGAAACAAATTTATTCCGATAAGCCCACCGCTATCTATTATTATATTTATCTGTTCATTTGTCAAATTTCTTTTATGTGTATACACAAAATCGCTGTTTGAATGTGTTGCGATGAACGGTTTACCCGACTGATTTGAAAGCTCTGCAACATCATAAAAGCCTGCATCGTTAAGATGTGACACATCAATAAAAATTCCAAGCTCTTGCATTTTTTGCACTGCTTGTTTGCCAAAATCTGTAAGGCCTCTCTCATTTTCGGACATACAGCCGTTTGCAATCTCGTTTGATCCATTCCAAGTTAGAGTAACAAGCCTTACTCCGCAATTATATAGATAATTAATCCTATCCAAATCACCTGCAATTGCACTGCCACCCTCAACAGTTAAAACGCTTGCAAACTTGCAATCTTTCATCGCTTGTTCAATTTCCTTGCCTGTTGTGCATTTTGCAATAAGCTTTTGGTTTTTATCCATTTGCTCATTGTATGTATAATAAATATCTTCAAAATATTGGCAAGCTTCTTTTCCCCTGTAATCATCTGGCATCCATATGGCAAAAAGCTGGCCCCAATTTTGAAGATATTTTGCTTTTTTTAGAGAAATATGTAAATTGTTTTTCGCAAGCTTTTTGCCCTCAAGTGAGCATTCGGTTATTGTGTCACAATGTAAATCAAAAAGCTTCATAAAAAAATCCCTCTGCAAAATTTATTCAAATGCATTATCAATATGATTGATGCTGACAAGTGCATCCTTTGAATTCAATATAACCTCAACCACATCAAATCTTGGCTGAAGCTGTGTTGCATTTTTTGAAAGATAAATAAGAGTTGTTTTGCGTATTTTCTCCTGCTTATTTGAACCAACCGCCTCCGCAGGAGTAACGAAGCTTTTGGGACCTCTTGTTTTAACCTCAACAAAAGCTATGTACTTACCTTTTGTTGCTATTATATCTATTTCACCAAATCTTGTGTAATAGTTTGCTCCAATTATTTCATATCCCTTATCACGAAGATACCTTGCGGCACAGCGTTCGCCAATATGTCCTCTTACATTTGCAGTTTGCAAATCATTCACGCTCCAGAAGCTTTTTTAAAAATGTCCTTCTGTGTATTTCGGAAATTCCATATTGCTCCAACATTTCATAATGCAATTTTGTGCCGTACCCTTTGTGTTTTTCAAAATGATACTGAGGATAAACCTGTGAAAGCTGTAGCATATATCTGTCCCTGCTAACCTTTGCAAGGATTGATGCTGCTGCGATTGATATTGACTTTGAATCGCCTTTAATTATCGTTCTTTGCTCAATCTCAAGACCTGGTTTTTGGTTTCCGTCTATCAATGCTATGTCAGGCTTTACACACAGTCCATCAACCGCTCTGTTCATAGCAAGAAATGTTGCTTTAAGAATGTTTATGTCGTCAATTTCTTTTTCTGTGGCCGTTGCAATGCTGTATGCCACAGCCTTTTGCGTGATTATGTCAAAAAGCTGTTCACGCTTTTTTTCAGACAATTTTTTAGAATCGTTTATGCCCTCTATTTCACAGTCCATTGGCAAAATTACTGCCGCCGCAAAAACAGGCCCCGCAAGTGGTCCTCTGCCTGCTTCATCAATTCCGCAAACAGTTTTAAAGCCATCATTTAATGCCTGCTGTTCATATTCATATGTCATAATATCTTCCTTTTAATATAAGCGGCTTTAATGCAAAGCACGCTTTAAAAGTGTTTAAACCGTTGGGCGTTCAAGCGTGATTTTCCCAAGCTTACCGCCTCTGTATTCATCTAAAAGAGTGGTTGCAGCACGCTCGGTATCGATCTCTCCACCGCTTATCAGCATCCCTCTTTTTCTGCCAATTTCCTGCAAAAGCTCATAAGACTCAAGTTCGCAAGCATCGTTTAAAAGTTTGTATCTCTCACAAAGTCTGTCTGCATAGTCAACTTTGAGCACATCAAGAAGTCTAACTGCAATTGTTTCCGCATCCATAATTTCATCTTTAACTGAACCAATAAACGCAAGCTTGTTGCCAACATTTGCGTCTTCAAACTTTGGCCAAAGCACACCTGGGGTATCCAAAAGCTCAATACCGTTGCCAATAACCACCCACTGGTTTTGCTTTGTTACACCTGGTTTATCTGCAACCTTGGTACGGTTTTTGCCTGCCATACGGTTAATAAACGAGGACTTACCTGTGTTTGGTATTCCTACTACCATGATTCGCAACGCTCTGCCTGCCATACCTTTTGCTTTGTTTGACTCTATCTTTTCTTTCAAAGCCTTGCGTACAAGTGCATCATAGGCCGAAAGTCCTTTGCCTGTTTTGCAATCAACCGCAATTGCGTATGCACCCTGCTTTGTATAATAATCTATCCACTGCTTTGTGGCATTATCGTCGGCAATGTCACATTTGTTAAGTAAAATTATGCGTGGTTTGCTTGCTGTCATTTCATCCAGTTCAGGATTACGACTGCTTTGCGGAATTCGAGCATCAACAAGCTCTGTTACAGCGTCCACAAGAGGAAGGCTTTCTTTAATCCTTCTTCTTGTTTTTGCCATATGCCCAGGAAACCACTGAACAACCTGTTTTTGAGTTTCATTCATAGTATTAACCAATAGCTACAAAGCCGCCATTTACGGAAGCGTTATAAACTGCCTTTCCGAGAATATATTCTTCCCTAACCAAACCTATAACAGACGAGCGACTATCTGTTGAATGCTGCCTGTTATCTCCCATTACAAATACATATCCATCTGGAATTTCAAGAGGGAATTTTACATCAAAATTATCTGTAGTCGCATTATTTATATACGGCTCTTGAATTATTACTCCATCAACAAATACATTACCATTGTCAAAATCAATATCTATTGTTTGACCGCCTGTTGCAATTACTCTTTTTACTATATTTTCTTTAAATTCATTTGGTTGAGTAACTACAACTATATCACCGTTTGTTATTTTGGGTGTATACTGCGAAATCATAAGCCAATCACCATTATGAAGGTTTGGAAGCATAGACTCACCAATTACTCCAACAAATCGCCATCCAAATGTAAATAAAATTAATATTATTACAACAGCAGAGATAAAAACACTTGCTGCCTCATATGCAGTGCAAACAAACTTGCCCGCAGGCTTTTCTTCAATCTCTGAAACTGAATTGTCATTCTCTATTTCTTTTTCATCAGGGTTAACTTTTTTTGATTTTTTCATTAATATATCCCCCATTCACCAAACGGTAAAATTCTAAAATACGCCTTGCCAAAAATATATCGTTCATCAATAAGACCAATACTTTGCGAACGACTATCCAACGATGCGTTACGATTATCCCCCATTACGAACAAGTATCCTTGTGGCACAACCAGCGGAAATTTGACCGAATCAGGAGGCTCGTAGTTTGTGAGCGTATTTATATACGGTTCATCAATCTTTTTTTCGTTTATATATACTATGCCCTTTTCAAAGTCAATATCAACAGTATCTCCACCAACGGCTATTACTCGCTTGATTAAATTTTCATTAAGATAATTAGGTTGAGATACAACGACTATATCGCCGTATTCATAGTTTGAATTAAGATTGCTAACAACAAGCCTGTTACCATCATCCAAAGTTGGTACCATTGATTCGCCTGAAACAGACGCTATACGAAAAACAAAAGCAAGCAAAACGAAAACGATTATGAAAGACGAAACAAATGTACCTGCCCATTCATAAATTTTAAAAATAACAGAATTAATATGCTTCTGTTCTGTTTTATTTTTATTAAATGTTGCTGTATATCTTTCAGTACGCCTCAAGTTTTTCACCTCTCAATAGCACATCTACAGTATCATTATTTACTTCATAACAAATGGCACAACCGCAAGTCAAAAAGTGCCAAAACAATAAACAAAATCATTATACTACAAAAGAATTCAAAACTCCATTGTAAAAAGCAAAAAAGGGACAATAAATTGTCCCTTTAAAAAGTTCTGCTGTTATCTAAGCTGCTCTTTAACTTTTGCTGCCTTACCGACTCTGTCACGAAGATAGTAAAGTTTACTTCTACGAACACGACCGGCACGAACGAGCTCAACTTTGTCAACATTAGGTGAGTTAACAGGGAAAACTCTTTCAACACCAACGCCGTAAGTAACACGACGAACAGTGAAAGTTTCAGAAACACCGCTACCATTGCGAGCAATGATTGTTCCTTCAAAAACCTGAATTCTTTCTCTCTCGCCTTCACGAATCTTAACATGTACCTTTACAGTGTCACCGATTCTGATAACTGGCTTGTTTTCCTTGATTTGACCTTCTGTTATAATTTTGAGTGCATCCATTGAAAAATCCTCCTTAAAAATCAGAACGTTCTTAACACTAATGTGACAGAGGACCGTCCGCTTCAATACTAAGCTTTGCTTGGCATTAAACCCCTAAACCATAAATGGTTTTGGAAACAAATGCTCTAGTATAATATCATAAATCAACTATTATTGCAAGTCTTTTTTATAAGAACAACTCTCCACTTTTGGTTTGCAAATTTTTTCTTGTTATATCTACCGCCTGTGGCTGAGTTTTTATTTCTCTTGACAATGCTTCAACGAGAAGTGATGGATTTATATTTACATTATTACCCGCAGAGAGCAATACTGTTGTTTTTATACCATTATCATTTTGGGTAACTTCATACCTATTTATATGTTCTATTAAATTAATCTGTTTTAGTACTTTTTGCCTGCCTTTTTTGCCCAACTTTTCCACCACCAGTTCTTCTGAACCAAGAAGTGCCTGTGTGCTAAAAAAGAAGTTACTTACCTCACTGCTTTCAAGTTCAAGCAATATGTCATACTCTGCAGATACAATTTCAGATGCGTCCATTTTTGCTTCATTAACGCAATATACATTTATACCAACTGGCATTGCCTGTTCCAAACGCTCTTTAATTTCATCGTTTTGCATATCGCCTTCTATTTTAATATCCATTGATTCACACAAGCTCTCTGTACCAAGTGAAAGTGGAAGTGCAAAGGTCATATATGGATGAGGATTAAAGCCTTCGGTGTACCACATTGGAATTTGTGCACGCTTCATAGCTCTTGACATACAGCGTGTTAAATCAAGGTGAGAGATATATTTTGCCTGCCCTGTTTTTTCAAAGCGTATTCTAACCAATCGCATCGCACTTACCTCCGCTGAGCTTGTTTGTTCCACAACCTGCACATTTTTGCCTGCAATGCGGAGTTGTAACTGCACTGTGTGCCTTTTCGTTTTCTCTTATTAAAAAGCTTTTATCAATTGCATAGTCCATATGGTCCCATGGAAGTATTTCATCAAACTCTCTTTTACGATTTGCATAGAATGCAGGCGATACAGAACACTCTTCAAAAGCTTGCTGCCACAAATCGAAGTGAAATTGGTCATCCCAACCGTCAAATTTGCATCCCTTTTGCCACGCAAGGTAAAGTACTTTACACAGCTTTCTATCGCCTCTTGCAAACACACCTTCAAGCAAACTTGTGTTTACTTCGTGCCAACTTAGATTTATTTTCCTTGTTGATACTGACTGTTGCAACTGATGTTGTTTTTCGTGTAACATTTCACCTGTATCCTGAGGTTCCCACTGAAACGGCGTAAACGGCTTTGGTACAAATGATGATGCACTAACGCTAACTGTAACTCCCTTGCCCTTTGGTTTGTTTGGATTCCTATAAAATTCATCAACAACCTTTTGTGCAAGTTCTGCTATTCCAGCAACATCTTCCATTGTTTCCGTAGGCAATCCGAGCATAAAGTAAAGCTTAACACCTGTCCAGCCACCCTCAAACGCCTTTTTACAGGTTTTTAGCACTTCTTCCTCAGTTATATTCTTATTAATAGCATCACGAAGCCTTTGCGTACCTGCTTCTGGTGCAAAGGTAAGCCCGCTACGCCTTATAAGTTTCAGCTTTTCTACAAGCTCGTCTGAAAAATTGTCAATACGAAGCGAAGGAAGCGAAACATTTATCATTTCTTCCTTTGTCCAGTCTAACATATCATCAAGAAGTTCACTAAGCTGAGTATAATCACTTGTGCTTAAAGAGCACAGCGAAACTTCATCATATCCACTTGTTTTGCAAAGAGTTTTGCACTGGTCATTGGCTGTTTGGGCTGATTTTTCTCTTATTGGTCTGTATAAAAAACCTGCCTGACAAAAACGGCAACCCCTGATACAACCTCTAAATATTTCCTCAACAACTCTGTCATGAACTGTTTCAATGAACGGCACAACAAAATGCGTAGGGTAATATACATTATTAAAATCTTTTATTATTCTCTTTTTAACCTTTTGTGGTGCATCGCCCTTTGGCTGTACCTGCTTTATTGTTCCATCTTCGTTATAGTTTACATCATAAAGTGAAGGAACATAAACGCCCTCTATTTTACACGCAGCCTGCAAAAATTCCTGCTTTGTACTGCCTTTTTCCTTATGCTCCTTGAGCAAGTCAAGCAAATCATTTGTTACCTCTTCACCCTCACCAGGTAAAAATATGTCTATAAAATCTGCAAGCGGTTCAGGGTTACATACGCATGGTCCGCCTGCAATTATAATCGGCGTAAGGCTCGTCCTGTCTTTTGCCAAAACAGGAAGGTTAGCTAAATCAAGCATATTTAAAACATTCGTATAGCTAAGCTCATATTGCATTGTAAATCCGATAACGTCGAACTTAGAAAGCTCATCCCCGCTCTCTAATGCATAGAGTGGGATGTTGTTCTTACGCATTTGCTCTTCCATGTCAATCCACGGTGCAAAAACACGCTCGCACCACGCATCGTCTCTTTCATTTACCAATGAATAGAGTATCTTCATTCCCAGATGTGACATACCTATTTCGTAAGTGTCTGGAAAACAAAAGGCATAGCGAAGCTTAATAGTGTCTTTATCCTTAATAACACTATTAAGCTCACCGCCCGTATATCTTGCCGGCTTTTGCACAAGTGGCAATATTTTTTCTACCTGTTTGCTAAGCATAAAATTCTCCTGTTTCTTAAAACTGCCTACATTTAAACTGCCTTTTAGGATATCATATCATACATTCAAAGTCAAAACAACAATCGCACTATCCACGAAGACATAATAAAGCTCGTAAGGTCTGCACTTAAAGCACTAGGAACTGTGTGGCGTGTCTTTTTTACATCCACCGCTCCATAATATAAAGTTATAGCATAAAATGTTGTTTCAGTAGAACCCATCATAATTGATGCTACACGCTCTATGTAATTATCTACACCATGCTTATTTAGTATTGCTTCATACATGCTTAATGAACCGCTACCTGATATTGGGCTTAAAACGGCTAGAGGCACAACTTCATCAGGGATACCTGTAAGCTTTGATATTGGGCTCATAAGCCATGACAATATATCAAGTGCTCCTGAAGACCTTAGCATACTTACCGCAAGTATAAGACCAATAAGTGACGGCATAATCCCAACCAGTGTTTTCATACCGTCCTTTGCACCCTCCACAAAGCATTCAAACACATTAACCCCCTTGAAAAGTCCAAATACAATTATGGAAAAAATCATAATAGGTAAAACCCATGCACCGATAACATTCATAATTTTTTACTCCTTCCAAGGAGCCATACCATAGTCATTCCAACAAGCAGTGACACAGCAGAACTTATCCACGAAGATGTCATAATATCCATTGGTACCTGTGCTCCATGTTGCTGACGAAGCATTGCAACAGTTGTGGGGATAATGCGTAGTGATGCAGAGTTTAGTACCACCAGCTTTATCATGTCATTGGTTGCAACGCCCTTTGTTGGATTTTGGGCGTTCATTCTTTTCATTGCTTCAATGCCGAACGGAGTTGCCGCATTTCCAAGCCCTAACAAATTTGCTGTCATATTCATTGAAATTGCCTGTGCAGTTGGAGACTTTAAATCCATTTTAGGGAAAATTAGTTTTAAAATCGGATAAAGCAGCTTACAAAGTGAATTTGTGAGCCCTGACCTTTCAGCTATTTTCATTAACCCTCCCCATAAGCACATAATCCCAAGCAATCTAAGGCACAGATTTATTGCATCTGTACCACCAGTCATAACAGAATCAGATAAGGCTTGCATATTTCCTTGTGCCATTGCAGAAAAGAAAGCAAGGACTATCATCCCTGCCCATATATAGTTCATCATAATCTCACCTTTTATAATATATTGTGGAAACATTAAAAATATGTTCGACTTTTTATTTCAAAATTCATTGACTTTTTTGGGATTTTTTGGTATATTGTTGTTGCAGGAAGAAATATATTATAAAACATCGAAAACGGAGTGTGGGTTATGAAATCAGCGGGCATTGTGAGACCCATCGACGAGGCAGGTCGATTGGTTCTCCCCAAAGAACTTCGCAAGGCATTCAATCTTATTGACAGCGAAAGTTCAGTTGAAATTTTTACAGATGGGGACAAAATTGTTCTTCGCAAATATGCACCTGCATGCATATTCTGCGATTCTCTTGATGACATTTTTGAATTTAAGGGACACAAAATATGCAAGTCGTGCATAGAAAAACTAAATATCATCTCTGAATGAATTTCATCTCTAAAAAGAACCGCATATTATGCGGTTCTTTTTATTTGTTCATTTAAAAGCAATCAATTGTTTTTCTTGTTAATTTAGGATTAAAAATACCCTCCGGCATAAATAATCGGAGGGTTAATTTTATTTAAGTTTTTCTGGTGGGTCTGTTGCCTGAATTGCACTGACAAATTTAGAATTACCCTTAGTGCGAAGTGTGATCTTTACATACTTGCTTGGGTCTGGTTCAACCATTTTGCCATCCTCATCCTGTTTCCACTCAGAGCCAGAAATATATCCTACTGTAAGCACTATTGCACTGCTCTTCTTTTCTATATCCAACACTTTGGGAGTATATGTGTTTTCCATTCCGAAAATAGGAATTTTATATGCCTGCATTGTTTTGTCATACTCAAATTGGTATTCACTGCCAAGTACTGTTTGATGCACTGGTTTTACATCTGTTCCGAACATCTTTGCGAACTGATTTTCAACATCCTTTTGAGGCACAAGAAGCTTATCTTCAAAATACTCATACTTATCGGTTTCAACATTCTTTTTTATAAGTGACCATATTGTAGAGTCCAAAAGCTGACCCATATTAGCCTGTGTTATATCGTCAAATGTATCTGGGTCATTCATAACTATTGGAAGCAAAAACGACTCATATGATTTCTTTTGCTTGTTATTTTCAGAAATCTTTTGTATTCCCTCTACTCCAAGCAGAATAAGAAAGACTATACCCACTACCGCAAGAAGAACTATAACAAGCCCTAGCGGAAATGCCCATTTATTTCTCTTTCCCGACTTTGTCATTTTGTCTGCTCCCCCTTATCTTATCTGACCGTTGCCATAGATTGTATATTTAACAGTTGTAAGCTCTGGTAATCCAAGTGGACCTCTGGTATGTAGCTTTTGAGTAGAAATTCCGATTTCTGCACCAAAGCCAAACTCTCCACCGTCAGTAAATCTTGTAGATGCATTAACATAAACAGCAGCAGCATCAACCTGGTTTAAAAATTTCTGTGATGCTTCATAACTGTCTGTTACTATGCACTCGCTATGACCTGTGCCGTATGTTGCAATATGGTCAATAGCTTCATCCACGCTTGATACAACCTTACACGAAATTACATAATCAAGATATTCCTTGCCCCAATCCTCATCAGTCGCTGGAACAGCATCAGGCAAGATTTCGCACGTCGCTTCGTCTCCCCTTATCTGCACTGACTTTTCCTTAAGCCTTTCGTAAATTGCAATTAGTGCAACCTCTGCAATATCCTTGTGAACCAAAAGGCTTTCACAAGCATTGCAAACAGATGGGCGAGATGTTTTCGCATTAAACACTATATTTGCAGCCATATCAATATCAGCATAAGCATCAACATATGTATGGCAATTGCCCACTCCTGTTTCAATAACAGGCACTGTAGAATTTTCTACAACCGACTTAATAAGTCCTGCACCGCCTCTTGGAATAAGTACATCTATATATTTGTTAAGCTTCATAAGCTCGTTTGCTGTTTCTCTGCTTGTATCCTGAATAAGCTGTATGCAATCCTGTGGCAAACCTGTTGATGCAATTGCATCACGCATTGTACTTGCTATAATTTTGTTTGAGTTAATTGCCTCTTTTCCACCACGAAGAATTACAGCATTGCCAGATTTAAGGCAAAGTGCCGCAGCATCCGCCGTAACATTAGGCCTTGCTTCATATATAACTGCAATAACGCCAAGAGGAACACTAACTTTTACAATCTTCATACCGCTACTGTTTACTGTACCGCCAAGAGTTCTTCCTACTGGGTCTGGTAGCGAAATAATATCCTCAACACTGCTTGCTATTGCATCTATTCTTTTTTTGTCAAGTGAGAGTCTGTCAAGAAGTGCTTCACTGAATCCTAATTGCTTTCCATTTTCCAAGTCCTTTTTATTCTCTTCAATTATTGCTTGTGCATTATCTCTTAGAGCATTGGCAATCGCCTGTAATGCGTTGTTTTTTTGACTTGTGGACGCTGTTGAAAGCACTCTTTTTG
>Ga0074197_1002568_pt1 | contig 12396 bp, 9 predicted proteins | sample EPASupsiteSAE305_FD_64526 | JGI IMG/M metagenome (GOLD analysis project Ga0074197, IMG submission 64526) | Bioremediated contaminated groundwater microbial communities from EPA Superfund site, New Mexico - SAE3-05 reassembly with SPADES | ecosystem: Environmental > Aquatic > Deep subsurface >...
GATGGGACCCGAAAGAGACGTGGGCGCTCGTAACTATTTTGGTTTATGCCGTGGTTATCCACTTACGCATGATTAAAGGTGCTTACAGTGACTATATCTTTAGTGTGGTATCATTACTGGCATTTACTGCGGTGTTAATGACCTATTTCGGGGTGAACTATTATCTGGCCGGTATGCACTCGTATGCAAAAGGTGACCCTGTCCCGGTACCGGATTTTGTACCGTGGACCTATGCTGTAATCGCTATCGTTATTGCGATGGCTTATCCGAAACGGAGTACACGATAAATGAGCGAAGCGTTAAAAGAACTTTTTGACGCGTATAAACATCTCCCCGTTGGGGTGATGTTTTTTAAAGAACATAAACTTTTTTTTGTAAATGATCATCTGCGTACGGTTTTGCTTCTTCAGAATCTCGGGAGTGATGAAGTTATCCATATCATAGGGGATATGGTCGGACTTGAGAACGCCTCACACGAATCTCTTTGTGATTTTTTATCTTGCAACGGCTTTTTTCTTTATCGTGATCGGATATTACAGATCGATCAACAACATTTTGATAATACCGATGTTTTTGTGATTGTCCGCGTAACCGATGAATCGATTAATACTATCGATAAAACACGTTCTTTGAGAGAACTGCGCCAAGATAAAATAACCGTTGATGCCAAACTAAGTGACGATTCTTATCAATTATTGAATAAAGCATTGGGGAATTGGGAAAAGAACCATTTCCCATCGGTAGTATTGTATAAGGGGATTCCGATCAAAGGAGATTGTACAATCGTCCATGCTCACAATGGGGAAATTGCGATCAGAGTTGAAAAGAAACAGCTTTCCGCAGCTGCGATCGGTATTTTATGGCTCATTGGCAGCAATCGGGAAAAAATGCTTTCGGGTGAAGTGAGCAAATACGATTTGAATCAATCGGTAGTGTGGTTAAAAAATCTTCAGATGGTTGCAGATGGTTTCCATATACGTCAGGTTATACGTTACGGTGCCTCTTTGGAAGATAAAATGATGCTGAGCATTAACGGTAAAAGATATACCTCTTCTTTACATGATGTTTCGGAAAAAGGGGTATCGATTCAAACGGACGATGCGGCACTTTTAATTGCTTTATCCTCAGCAAAGGGGAAAACTCTGAATGCGGAGCTGAGTTTTGCAAATATCACAATAACGGTTCACGCGGTTTGGCTTTATACCATCGCATTAGAAGCGGGAACGCTGATGAAAACGGCTTTTACCATCGGATATGATCTGCATAATGGAAGCTTGTTGCGTGAATGGCTGAACTCTAAACAACTTCAACTGATTAAAGAAGTACGTACTTTTGTCCAAATGATACCTGCACCGCCAATAAATGAAGAGTCGGAGTGGATTATCTAAACGAAATTTTCTCTTTTATCGTTTCGCCAGGGATGATTGTAAGGTTTCTAAATTGCTAACCATTTTTTCATCTAACATAATAACGGAGACGGAGACGGTTATCCCTACCTCTTTGAGCCATTGAGCATAGAAATCATCAATATTGGGTATCTCTTCATCTTTTCGAAAGATAATAAAGTCATCCCCCTGAAAGCGGATAATCGGTAGTTGTGGGCAATATTCTTGTAGCATTTGCGCATAATGTTTCAGCAAATCATCCCCTTTGTCCCATCCGTATATTTTATTAAAGTGACCAATATTCCCGAGATTGATGAACCATAGCTGTCGATATTGGCTAAAATCCGGTTCAAAAAAGAGAAAATTGAGATAGGCAGAGGTATAAAGTCCCGTAAGGGAATCTTTGTAAAAATAGGAGAAACGTTCCATCTCCATAGGGGTAGTAGGGCGTTGAGAATGGGCAACTTCCAAAGAGATGGTACTGAGTGTTATGAGTGCTGCATCGATCACATCGGCACGGAATTTAATCCCTCGGACGGATCTCAATTCTTCTAACGCTTCTTGCAGCGTCTTTCGCCCTTTATAGATTCGGTTGGTCGTCATAGCATCGAAACAGTCGGATACCGCCATAATCTGAGAGAGCAGAGGGATCGCATCACCGGATATTTTATGGGGATATCCACTACCATCGAGACGTTCATGATGGTATCGAACAATTTCAGCAATCGAGGCAAAGATATCGACCCGTTTTAAAAGGGCATAACCGGCATCCACATGTTCTTCAATGAGTGTCCGTTCAATCGGATCAAGGAGACCGGGTTTGAGTAAAATTGAATCGGGAATAGAGACTTTACCGATATCATGCAATGCGCCGGCACGGTAGAGTTCTTCTTGTATCTCTTGTGAAAGTCCCATTTGAGCTGCAACAAGACGTGAATATTCACCGACACGCCGTCCATGTCCGGCCGTATAGTTATCGCGTTGTTCAATCAAGGAGACAAGGGAAAAAAGATTTTGTTCGTATAAGTCGATTTTTTCCTGAATTCGTGATACGGAGGATTTGTACCCCCAGTGAAAGCTTAATACGCCCAATATCCATACCCAAACTAAAATGAGGGCGGTTGTTATCAGCCCTTTTTGAAATACGTCATCATAACGGTTCATAGGGAGGGTGATGGTCAGTGCACCGCGTATATCCCCAATCTTGTATCCTTGATCGGCATGACATTTCATACACTCAGATTTTATAAAGAAAGGGATCATGTAGCTAAGAGACTTTTGGTTTCCAACGGTATGAAATTCATAGACTTCTTGTCGGGTTTTAAGGAGTGTCTTGAGCGATTTTTTTTCCCATGAATCAGGAATATTTTTTGGATTGATGTTTTTATCGCTTGATAAATGGCTTCTGATACCGTAAAGTGAGCTGTATTGTTCCGTCATTTGACGTAATGCATAGGCTGGATTAATGAGGGTAAGTTGGACTCCCGTTGTGGTATTGAGATCGCGATGTTTGACTTTTAGATAGGGGTTCGGGAGTAGCTCTGCAGTAATAGGGACATAAACACCGCCGTGTGTTGCCACCCATTTTCGAAATGCAATATCTTTATTAATACTGGTTTTTGCTTCGAGCAGAGCGAGCTCTTTGACTTGCTCATATTTTTGATAGGTTAAATAGACAAGTATCAGAGCAACAAAGATCGTCCATATTACTCCAATTGTTGCAAAGATTCTGAAAAGCTGTTTTTTGTCTTTTTTCATAAACGCCTTTCCATAAAAACGTATTAGTTATATTAATAATATCGGCTGTTTATTTAAACCAACCTTTGACTTTTTCGAAGGTTGATTCGAAAAGGGATTCATGAGGTTTGGATTCGATTCCGAAACTCTCTTGAAGCTTTTGGAGAAGCTCTTCTTGTTCGGAATTGAGCCGATTTGGGTAGGTGAGGTGGATTTGTGCGATCAAATCCCCTTTCCCGCGTCCATGAACATCGGCGACCCCTTCACCACGGAATCGATACTGTTGGCCGTCTTTGGTCCCTGTTTCGAGTTCGAGTGTGACTTCGCCGTTCAAAGAGGGAATAGTAATATCTTCGCCCAAAACGGCTTGGGTGAAAAATACCGGAACTTCGAGGTAGATGTCGTTTCCGTTACGGATAAAGTGACTGTCTTCTTCGACTTCAAAGGTCACGTACATATCCCCTCGCACACCGCTTTTACCGATATTGCCGCGACCCGATACGCGTAAACGGTTTCCGGTATCGATTCCGGCAGGGACTTTGATCGTGACGCTCTCTTTGGTCTCCGTGTAGCTTTTGCCTTTACAATCACCGCATTTCTCACTCGCCATCGTCCCCTCACCATGACAAGCAGGACAGGTTTGAGAGAACGTCATAAACCCTTGGCGTACGTAGACTTGCCCTTTGCCGCCGCATTGGCTGCAAGAAGTTATTTTCCCCTCTTTAGCTCCGGTCCCTTTACACGTTTTGCATGAACTTTTTGCGCTAAAGGTTACTTCTTTCTCACATCCGAAAACGGCCTCTTTGAAACTGACCCGCATCTCGACACCCATATCGAGCGGGAATTTATCCGCCGCCGCACGCGATTGTTTGCGTCCGCCTCCGGCAAAACCGTTGAACATCTCTTCGAAAATACTTCCGAGATCATCAAACCCGCCGCCGCTGCTTCGTCGACCCGCGCTCCCTTGCAGTCCTTCTTTGCCGTAACGGTCATAGCGTGCACGCTGTTGCTCATCGCTCAAAACTTGGTACGCTTCATTGCAGAGTTTGAATTTATGCTCTGCGCTGTCATCGTTTGGATTACGGTCGGGATGGTAAAGTTTCGCCATTTTTCGGTAGGCTTTTTTGATTTCGTCCCCGTTGGCATTTTTGGTGACTTCTAAAATTTCATAATAGCTCATCTCTTCCACGCAATAACTCCAAAATCATATTTTTCGCGCAATTATACCATGTCAAAAAGAGTGTTAGCTTAATTGAGTCATTGAGACTAAACAATAAAAAATCGTAAGATTAAATTATTTAAACATAAATTGAAGAATTTAATTCATCATAGTTTGTCTGTTTGATATACTATTATCTTTAAAAACATAATTAAAGGTCAAAAATGCAATATATGATTTTTATAGTAATAACATTAATTTTTTCAAGTTGTAGTTACGGGAGTGAAAATCTTAAAAATGAAATCAACTCATTAAAATCACTGAAAAGTTTTATACAAGATGGGCAAAAAAATGGGTATTTTCCAAAAGAAATTCTCAATGGTTTACCGACTTTTCCAAAAAAACTACAGCCTATAGATCTGGAAAATCGTACATTTATCACATGGGGTATGAACTCTAAATGTGAAGGTAGTGGTAAGAAAGTAATCTTAGCAATTGATGGTAAAAATCACTCTATTGTCTGCGATGCTGGTGATGTTGCATATATCGCAGGTCCTGGAAATGATTGGGTGGATGACGCTGTTGACAATGATATTTTCTCTATGGGCAAAGGTGACGATACAGTTAAAAATAGTTGGGGTAGTGATATTTTTATTTTTGAAAAAAACTGGGGGCATGACGTTATCGAATTTAACCCAGAAAGTGTTGATACAAGTGAAATCGAGGGCTATGATGGCTCTTATCCTTGGAAATACTCTTCTTTTATCATCTTTGGCAAAGGCATTAAACGTACAGACATTTACTGGAAAGGGGATACTTTAGTACACGCTAAAACAGGTGACTCTATCAAGCTAGATTCAAAAGAGATCAACATCCTCTTTGCTGAGGAAGATAATTCGAAAAACATCGATAAAAATTTTATTCCGACGAAAAAAATCTCAAAGGAAATTCCTATAGAGCAAATAAAAGGCGAATCTCTCATTATCAAAAATAACACTCTTTTTCTCGCTGATAATGGTTTAATGATTATCGATCTACACGATGTAAAAAAACCTACTTTGCTGAGCGAGTTGCATCACTTACCCGGTGTTGCAACATCGATAACTATTGTAGATGATATCGCCTATGTCTCACAAGCGGCTCCATTTTTTTCCGAAGGTGCTGGCGGATGGGTGAGTATCGTTGATATTAAAGACCTTCAAAACCCAAAAATTTTAAGCACCTTGAATTTTGGAAATAATATTTTCAATATAGCCATCAATGGGAAATATCTCTATATCGCGGATACAAATTTTAGCTATAAAGATAAGCGAGAGTTATCAATTTTTGATATTACACTGCCGAGTAAGCCAAAGCTCCTCTCAAAAATAAAACTCAAAGATTATAGTCGATTTATAGAGTATGGAAACAATTTTTTGTTTCTATCAACTTTCAATGATGAAATGGTCGTTATGGATGTACATAACCCACATAAGCCAACAAAGCTTGCTTTAGATTTTCCATTTGATGGGAAAGTTATGAGCATAAAAGCGCATGGAACTAAACTACTGGTTAATCAAGACGGAGGAACACTGAGTATATTTGAAATGACCAAAAATAATCCAATAGTTTATCTATGTAATGTTACAAGCAATGGAGAAAATTACTATGCCAGCAATAGTTCAAGTGCGCTAACGATGCACAATGGACTTCTTTACAAAGCGCGATATCAAGATGGTGTGAGTATTATCGATATAGATAATTGTTCAGTCAAAAAAACAATCCCTTTTCCCGGCACTTATATTGAATCTGTGGGGGTGAGTGAGACTACTCTTTTTGCTATGAATAAAGAAAAAGGGTTTGTCTATGATTTGAATCTTCCGCAAGCTAGAGCGTTAAAATCTAAGATTGTTGACCCCTACGCAAACCTCAGTAAAGATCAACTTCAAACCCTCCTGTATGAAGCGGCACAAGATAACAAACCAGACGAAGTCATTAAACTATGCAAAGCAGGGGCGAAGCCAAATTTCGCAGGGCACGAGAGACACACGCCCGTACAAATCAGTGCTCGGCTCGGAAGTGTGGATGCATTAGAGGCATTGTTGCAAAATGGCGGTATCGCAGACAAAGAGAGTATGATGTACTCAGCCCTTACCGAGCAGATAGAAGCTATGAAATTGCTTGAAAAATACGGAGGCAATATCGCTCAAACTGATAAAGATGGTTGTACAACGCTCCATTATATCGCCCAAGACGGCACTGTAGCGATGGTTCAATATCTCATCGAGAAAAGAGTCCCGATCAATGCTACATGCAGAAATAAAGAAACTGCTTTAAAGTGGGCAAATTATGGTAAAAATATCGAGGTTATACAATATCTGGAGAGCATGGGAGCGAGATAAGATTTAATTATCGCTTCCTCCGAACTAGTCAAAAAGAGTGTGAGTCATAGAGTATAAAATTCTAGGGATGAGGAACCTTGTCATTCTTGTAAAGAAAGCTTTAATTAGAAGTTTATCGATTTTCTTTTAATGGTTCGAAAAAACAAATTAATCGTACCAAATTTGGTATGAATATTACGAGAAAACATCTCATATCAAAAGGATTGTTCGTTTAATTGTGTCATATAGACAAATATCAAATCCATTTAACTAAATATCACGTCAAAAAGTTCAAGGTGCTGAAATCCTCCTCTCGATTCAGAAAGGGCTTAATGATGTAAAGCAGAGTCGAGTCTCGCCTATCGAATCTTTGTGGGATGAGCTGGATGAGCAAGAACGTATTAATATTCTCAAAGGCTATATAGATAACCAATGATAAAACATCTCATTTTGGTTATAATCTTTCAAAATAAAATATTTTGCTAGGAGTTTTTATGACAAAAACGTTTATATTAGACTTTTTGGCACAACATAAAAATGTTTTTTATCAAAAATACGGTGTTACAAAAATAGGGCTTTTTGGAAGCTATGCTCGTGAAGATTTCAAAGATGGAAGTGATATTGATATTGCGATAGAAATGCAAAATGAAAAGAAAAGTTTAAACACATTTTTTTCGTTAAAAAGAGAGCTTGAGGAAGCATTTAAAGTAAAAGTAGATCTTGGAATCGAGAGTTCACTCAAAGCTATTGCAAAAGAAAAAATAATGAAAGAGATAGTGTATGTCTAAAAGAGACGAGCTTCTTTTTTTGCAAGATATTTTAGATTCGACGGAAGCTATATTCGAGTTCACAAACGCTCTTAGTGTAGATGAATTTTCTACGAATAGACTGGTGTATAGTGCTACAATTAGAGAATTTGAGATTATAGGTGAAGCGACCATTCACCTCTCTGATGAAACATTATCAAAATATAACCAAATCGTATGGAGAGATTTAAAAGATTTTAGAAATCTTTTGATTCATGAATATTTTGGGGTGGACAGTCATATAGTTTATAATACAATCAAAAATGATCTACCTAATTTAAAAAATGTCATTCTAAAAATGATAGAAGATTATTCTTAAACAGACAAGGGACAATCTTTGCTACAATACGACCATGAAACGTTCCCTAGAGAAATTTAACCGCCTCGTTGATGCACTGCAACAGCTCCCCACCATCGGACAAAAGTCCGCGACTCGTTTAGCCTATCACATGGTTATGCATGACAGTTTCGGGGCACTCAAACTGGCTCACGCTATCGAAAACGCGATCACTAGCCTAAAAAAATGCCGATCGTGCGGAGGGCTTAGCGAAGATGAACTCTGTTCCATTTGCAGTGATGAACGGCGTAATCACGAAATCCTTTGTATTGTTGAAAATGCCAAAGATATTTTGACGTTTGAAGAGAATGCTCTGTTTGACGGACGCTATTTTGTTTTGGAATCGATCGAAGAGCTCGATATTTCCCATTTGCGCGGGATTGTTCAAAGCGGTATCAAAGAGGTGATTTTTGCCCTTACTCCCTCGATCGCTAATCAGGGGGTTATGCTCTACATCGAAGATAAACTGATGGATTGCGATGTACGCTTTAGCCGTATTGCACAGGGGGTTCCGACGGGGGTGAGTCTGGAGAATGTCGATATCCTCTCTCTTACCAAAGCGATGGAAGATCGGGTGAGTATTTAAAACTATCAATATAGTTTCGTTCGTGGTGAGCCTGTCGAACCATGAACGGGCACACAGTTAGTTGTCCATATATTTTTTCGTTCTGCTCGTCGCCTCGGCATTGCGTGGATCATCCGGCCAGTAGTGTTTGGGGTATCTCCCTTTGAGCTCTTTTTTGACATCGCTGTACGAACCCTCCCAAAACCCGACCAGATCACGGGTCACTTGGATCGGACGGCGGGCAGGGGAGAGCAAATGAACCAGCAGCGGTATTTTCCCCTCCATGATACTCGGATGGGTAGTGAGACCGAAAACCTCCTGTATCCGCACTGCCAAAATGACCGCTTCGGGATCAGAATAATCCAATGCAATGGTACTTCCGGTGGGAGCGCTAAAGTGTGTCGGAAAGAGGGTGTTTAATCGTTGCATTTGTTCCCACGTGAGTTGTGAGGCTAGAATAGCGTAGAGATCGAGAGATTCACATTCACGCAGTGAGCTTTGGGTAGTGATATGGGGTAAAAGCCATGTTTCCAAAGAACTTAGGAGAACTTCATCGCTAAAATCACCCATAGCGTTTTCAGGTGAATAGTGATGTAGGGCTTGGAGACGATGGCGAAGAGAGAGTGCTTGCGGTGAGTGTGTCAAAGCCTCTAAGCCATGATATCGGATCCCCTCTAAGAGTTTTTGTTTAACCTCTACAGTGTCGGGATGAGCAAGAGGGTGTGAGTCGAGGATGATCGCCCCAATCCTCGTAATCTCTCGTGCTTCAACCCGTTTTGATTCGCTATTCCAGCTAATTTTCTCTTCTCTCGTAAAAAGTTCAGGCTCATGACGTTCCAATAGATTGATATCGAGTGGTGCACACCGATAGATACGCGCCATCGTCGAATCACCGTCGCTTTCACAAATAACGAGCCACTCTTCACCGTGTAAATCATCTTCACGGCTTAAAATTGCCTCTTTAGCGTTGCTGAGGAGATATTTATCCCCCTTTGGCGTTCGTAGACGAGCAATTCGATCCGGATAGGCGAGGGCAAGTAAAAGGGCAATCATCGATGAAGGGAAATTTTCTGATAGTCGCAGCGTCATGTTGAGGCGGTTCGATAGTTCTCTTGCGGTTTTGAGTATGGTTTCAGAGTTTTGAGTCTGTTCGGCAGCGATTGTTTTGCCACGCAGATGATCCGATAGAATCCAAAAACGCTCTCGCATATCGGAAGAACGGTGGGTACTTTTTGAAAAGAGATCGCGTTCATTCAGCAATGCGGCAAGGAGTATTGCTTCGCTCTGGGCTTCAAGGGATTTGGCGATGAGAATCATGTGGGCAAGTCGGGGATGGAGCCCCAGAACCATCATTGCTTTGCCGTGAGGGGTAATATTTCCTTTATAATCCGTAGCCCCTAAGATACTCAGAAGTTCTAATCCATGACTCAGCGCTTTTGCAGGAGGCGGGGTGATCCATGAGAGTTCCGAATCTCCCCATGCGCTTAGTTCCAAAGCGAGCGGTGTGAGGTCGCACAGACGAATTTCCGGCTCTTTATGGGGAGGGAGGGCGTGATGAGAAGTTTCGCTCCACAGCCGGTAACATTTCCCTTCGCTTAAACGACCGGCACGACCTGAACGCTGATCGGCGGAAGCACGAGAAATTTTTTGGGTAATAAGCCGTTCCATCCCGCTGCGAGGATCGAAGGTGAGGACTTTTTCCAGACCCGAATCGACGACGACCGTGATCCCCTCGATGGTGAGACTTGTTTCGGCAATGTTGGTGGCGAGTACGATTTTACGCTTCGCTGAGGGGAAAATAGCTCGCTCCTGAGCCTCTTTGGAAAGTTCACCGTAAAGGGGTGTGATATCGAGATCAATACTTTTACAATGCTCTTTGAGGGCGGTTTCGAGTGATCGGATTTCACGCTCGCCGGGTAAAAATACGAGGATGTCCCCTTCATCATTTTGAATGCTGTTTTGAAGTATATTCATCAGTGCGGGGACGATTTTTTTGGGTTCAACAGTGGGGCTATTGGGCGGTAAATACTCTAGGGTGATCGGATAACTGCGACCTTCGCTGGTGATGAGAGGCGGATTCTCCATAAGTGTTTGCAATGTCTGGGTATCGAGTGTTGCCGACATCACCATAATCTTTAAATCTTCGCGTAAAAACTCCTGAGACTGGAGGGCAAAGGCGAGGGAAAGATCGCTGTGCAGATGGCGTTCATGGAACTCATCAAAGATAATGAGGGCAACATGTTCGAGTGAGGGATTATTTTGGAACATACGAGTCAAAATTCCCTCGGTAACGACAAGAATTTTGGTTTTATCGCTCAGTTTTTTTTCGGCTCGGATTTGGTATCCGACCCGCATCCCGACTTTTTCCCCCAGTAACTGTGCCATGCGTGATGCCGAACTGCGAGCCGCGATACGGCGGGGTTCGAGCATAATGATCTGTTTTTCTTTGAGCCACGGTTCATCCAAAAGAGCGAGGGGGACAGCGGTGGTTTTTCCGGCCCCCGGAGGGGCTTGGAGGATAAGGCGATTGTAGGATACGAGGGTGGAGCGAATATCGCGGATCACCTCATGGATGGGGAGCGTATTCACTTACGACGCTGGTTTTACTACTTTTTTAGCTGCAGTACGTTCGAGACGGATTAAGCCTGCAGCCGTATAGACGTTGCGCGGATTCCAGAGAATCCATCCGCAGCTTCCGAAGTCGTCACTGGCACGGATTTGATCACGGATCTCTTTGTCCCCGTAGATGCGGCGATCAAACGCGTAGTCACGAAACGCTTGAAGCCATGGTCGATAAGCGAGCGGTGAACCGCCTGATTTTTCGAGGGCTTTATCGAGAGAGTGTTTTACAATTTCATAGTTCGCGGCAACCGGATTGGTATATCCCGGAATTCCCGCATTAAATCCGCTTGGGTAGAGCATAGGAGAGAGATAATCGACATACGGTGCAAGTGCATCGACACGCTGACCTATTTCGATATCGGCATCATGCCAGCTTACGTAGCCGAAAATATCGGCTGAGATAAAGACATTATAGGGGATCAGGCGGGTACGGGCACTTTCCAAAAATCCGCTGATGGCTTGTACGCGGTTGGCTTGGTTGTTTTCGACCGAAAATTTGATCCCTTTGCGGTCCGGAAATCTAACATAGTCGAATTGAATCTCATCAAATCCCGCTTTGGCCGATTCTTCGGCAATATCAATGATGTATTTCCAAGACTCTTTACGGGAAGCATCGACCCAATAAAGTCCCTCTTTGTCTTTAAACAGTGTTCCGTCGGTTTTTTTGACCCCGAATTGCGGATAGGCAGTGATATAAGGGGTATCTTTGAATGAGACGATACGAGCAATGGTATAGATTCCCTCTTTTTTCAAATCAGCCACAAATTTCGGGAGGTCTTTAAACAAGATCACCTCTTGCGCCCCGATTTTATTTGCAATTGGATTTGCGGTTTTAAATGCAATTTGGCCACGGTCCATTTTGATGTCGATAACGAGAGCATTTACCTCGGTAGTACAGATCAAATGTTTCGCATTGCCCATGATTTTACCGTGAGTTGCCCCGAAGCTTGAAAGATACAGGGCTTTAGGGATAACACGGTTCAGATACATTTTCCCGCTGTTTTTATAAAATTTGCGCTCATATCCTACAGCGCGGATGCCCACTAAATTAGTTTGCGGGATTCGAAAGGTACCGTTTTCATCGGTTCGGTACTCTTTATTTCCCGAAATGACAATGGCAGATGCGATCGGCTTAGCCGTTTTTTTATCCAAAACAATTCCGCTTGTCGAAGCCCCCCATGAAAACGCTGCTAACGTCACTAAAAGCATTATTGCTCTCACTCTTTTCTCCCTCTCAAATCAATTGCGGTATCGTAGCAAAAAAAATGCCATAAATGGGAGGTTTGAAGCGATAAAATGTTAACATTCATGAACAAAATACCAAAAAGGTACTATTATCATGTCATTTACGACTTTAGGGCTTAATGCCCACCTTCTCGAAACCCTAATCGAGAAAGGATACACTGAGCCGACACCGATTCAAAC
>Ga0074197_1002570_pt1 | contig 12393 bp, 8 predicted proteins | sample EPASupsiteSAE305_FD_64526 | JGI IMG/M metagenome (GOLD analysis project Ga0074197, IMG submission 64526) | Bioremediated contaminated groundwater microbial communities from EPA Superfund site, New Mexico - SAE3-05 reassembly with SPADES | ecosystem: Environmental > Aquatic > Deep subsurface >...
TGGATGCCATCAACAGGGGGAATACAACCCCTGATCTTGGCCCTCTTACCAGTACCAACCCCTGCGGCGAATCACCCCTCTATCCTAACGAAGCCTGTAACCTGGGATCAATAAACCTGGCCAAAATGGCTATAAAAGGCGAGTTTGATTATGAACTTTTAAAGAAGACAGCGGCTATTGCTACGAGGTTCCTTGACAGCGTGATAGACGTAAACCACTATCCGCTTCCGGAAATATCCGAAGCGGTCAGGCATACACGCAAGATCGGGCTTGGAGTGATGGGCTGGGCTGACCTTCTTTTTCAGCTGAGGATCCCTTATGACAGCGAACAGGCCATAGAGCTTGCAGAAAAGATAATGTCCCTGATCAAAGACACGGCGCATAAAACATCAGTTGAACTTGGAAAAGAAAAGGGCATACCCGGAGCGCTTGAGCATCTCGGACGCCGCAACGCGACCCTCACGTGCATCGCTCCTACCGGTACGATAGCTCTTCTTGCAGACTGTTCTTCGGGGATCGAACCTCTCTTTGCACTTGAGCACACGAGGGTACGCACCCAGATAGACGGAACAAAGGTAGTTATGAAACAGGTGAATAGGCATTATGCCGATGCCCTCAAAGATGGACTGCCGGAAAATGTAATAAAATCTGTTTTTATTACGTCTCATGAGGTTGCGCCGCTCTCCCATGTCCGCACCCAGGGAATATTCCAGAAATACACAGACCTTGCAGTCTCAAAAACGGTCAATCTTCCCCACGAGAGTTCAATAAAGGATGTTCTCGATTCTTATGTCCTCGCGTGGAAACTGGGATGCAAGGGGATAACGATATACCGCGACGGCTCAAAGTCAATGCAGGTCCTTTACAGGAAAGAGGAAGACAAAAAACTCCAGCCGGAAGGCGAGGACATGAAGACCGAAGAGTCTTTTGACAAAGTCCCTGTTGCTGTGCCTGCGGCAAGACCGATAAAGCTCCTTCTCAAGAGAAGACAGGACTGACAGGGACATTTATTCGATTTGACCCAAAAATAGAGATGGAAGACCGAAGGGACGATCCTTCGGTCTTTTTTTGTTGTTCCGGAGCATGACAGGTCAGATGTTCGCAGAAAAAATAGTCAGACATTATCAAATATACCGATATCTTTCATGTTAGAATTGCTTGCAATTAACGTACTATTCAAAATATGACTCAAATTGTGAAAATTATATTGACGTTTTAGTAAAATGTGTATATATATGTGTAACAGACAACGAAAGCAAAAAGCGGTACGGCTTGTAAATATCATAAAAGATCCACGGCCGGCCTTAATAGTAAAGACTAGCAAGCAACAGGGTGTCTGCATTTGCAGGGAAAAATCACTCTGCAGCAGGGGCATGGATAACAGAGAGCATTTGATTCATCTGATCTGTCTACAGATTTTCAAGCTTAAAAGCGTTATCGATAATAAGTATAAAAATTCTTGTTTTCAGATAATTTAACAAAAAATGCTAATTTTCAAAACTTTTATTAGCCTGACCCTGTCCGTAGAATTCAAAACGAGTACAAAACAATAAACTTCATTCTTTAAAATTATTTTTAGCAAATTTTAATGTTTACATTTAAGGGCATCATTGGTTTTTTATAAGTAATTGTGGAGGAGGTGAGATGGGCTTATTGATCCTGGTAACAGAATATCTGTAAGATTTTGTGAAATGGCAGGAACAGAGCTGAAGAATCAAAAAGGAGTGGATGGAAGTGCTGAAGTTGGTCAGAAAAGGAGTATATTTGCTCCGCGGAAACCTCTTGGTAGAAGAGGCGGAAAATATCAACATGGATGAGATAAACGACCGCTTGACAAACGCAGGCCTCGATCCAATGGGAAGTGTCCTGCCCGACAAGATGAAAGCGTCAAACGGAACCATTGCCTGCCGTATCCTGCAGGAGCACAATGCAGATAAGACCGGTGAAAAACTAAAGATCCATTTTGATGCGCTGGCATCACATGACATTACTTATGTGGGAATAATTGAGACCGCGATAGCCAGCGGCATGAAAAAATTCCCGATACCCTATGTGCTGACAAACTGCCATAACAGCCTTTGTGCCGTTGGCGGGACCATAAACGAGGATGACCATGTCTATGGACTCTCCGCAGCAAAGAAATTCGGGGGGGATTTCGTTCCTCCGCATATGGCTGTTATCCACTCATATGTACGGGAGATGATGACGGGCTGCGGCAGGATGATCCTTGGTTCTGACAGCCATACGAGGTATGGTGCGCTCGGAACGATGGGGATAGGTGAAGGAGGTCCGGAGCTGGTAAAACAGCTTTTGAGCCATACTTATGACTTCCCTCGTGCAGAGGTCGTAGCGGTTTATCTTAAGGGTTCGCCGCATCCCGGCGTAGGTCCGCAGGATGTTGCCCTTGCTCTCATAGGGGCGGTTTTCAAAGATGGTTTTGTAAAAAACAAAGTTTTGGAATTCGTTGGTCCGGGCGTCAGCAGCCTGCCTGTAGAATTCCGGAACGGGATAGACGTAATGACAACTGAAACAGCCTGTCTCTCTTCTATATGGAGGACTGACGGCAGTGTGAAAAAATATTATGAGATACACGGAAGACCCGCTGATTACACGCAGCTTGATCCAGATGAAGCTGCGTGGTATGACGGAGCCGTGGTGATCGATCTTGATAAAGTCAAGCCAATGATCGCCCTGCCCTTCCACCCCAGCAACGTTTATACGATAGATGACCTGAACGAAAATGCCGGGGATATACTGGAAAAGGTAGAGAAAGAAGCCTCAGGGCAGATAGAGAATCCCAATCTCACGCTTTCCCTTAAGGATAAAATCCGCAGCGGACGTCTCTGTGTCGATCATGGCGTCATTGCCGGATGCGCGGGAGGTACACCGGACAACATCGTAGCAGCGGCGCAGATACTCAAGGCAGGCAAATCAGGGATCGGCGAGTTTTCGCTGAGCGTATATCCGGGCAGCCAGCCGATAAAGATGGAGCTTGTGGAAAACGGCACCCTTTATGACCTGATGTCTGTGGGAGCGACTGTAAGGACAGCCTTCTGCGGTCCATGTTTCGGAGCATGTGACACTCCTGCCAACAATGGGCTAAGCATCAGACATACCACCAGGAATTTCCCTAACCGGGAGGGCTCAAAACCTGACGGCGGGCAGCTTGCTTCTGTAGCTCTTATGGATGCCAGATCGATAGCGGCTACTGCCGCGAATGGCGGGATCCTCACCTCAGCGGAGCAATATGGGGAATTCTTCCATGATGTCGAATATACATTCCGAAAAGAGATATACGACAAAAAAGTCTATCGCGGATTTGGAAAGCCTCAGTCCGAAAGGGAACTCGTATATGGTCCCAATATCCGTCCGTGGCCCAGGGTCTATCCCCTGGCAGAAAATCTGATGCTCAGCGTGGCCTCGGTAATTACCGATCCTGTTACGACCACGGATGAACTTATTCCGTCCGGTGAGACGTCATCTCTTCGCTCCAATCCACTGAAACTGGCTGAATACGCCCTTTCACGCAAGGATCCGGGATATGTAGGCAGGGCAAAAGCGGTCCAGGCTCTTGAAAACACGCGTAGAAAGACGGCTGATGCAGGATCCAGGGAGGTACCTTTTGACCTTAAATCCGTGCTTGCACTGACTAAAACAAACGATCCCCTAAAAAATACAGGAATAGGCAGCACGATATTCGCTGTAAAGCCAGGGGACGGTTCTGCCCGTGAACAGGCGGCATCTTCCCAGAAAGTACTCGGAGGCCAGGCAAACATTGCAGAAGAGTATGCAACCAAAAGATACAGAAGCAATCTCATCAACTGGGGAATGATACCCTTTATCATCGCCCGGGAGAACAGGGAAAAACTTTCCGTAGGAGACTGGATATTCATACCCGGGATCCGCAGCGCAGTCATGGAAGGCCACGATCAGATCCATGCTGTCGTGATACACGGAGCTTCAAGGACGGATATCACGCTTAAAATGCCGGGCCTCACCAGGGAGGACAGGGAGATCATCCTTGCAGGATGCCTTATGAATTATTACTCGCTGCAGAACGATCTTCAGAGTGAGATAAACAGAAAAAAAGCAGTGATCAAATACATTTAGATATCCAAAGAGAAGGGTGGGAATGATATGAAAATTGGAATGAAGACACCGTTGGTCGAGATGGACGGGGATGAAATGACCAGGGTCATCTGGGGGGAAATAAAAGAGATCCTGCTTGAACCTTATATTGACCTGAAAACAGAATACTACGACCTTGGACTAAAGAAACGCGATGAAACAGATGACAGGATAACTGTGGAAGCCGCCGAGGCGGCAAAAGTATACGGCGTAGCAGTAAAATGTGCCACAATAACGCCGAACCAGCAAAGAGTCGAAGAATATGATCTTAAACAGATGTGGAAGAGCCCAAACGGGACAATAAGGGCAATACTTGACGGAACCGTCTTCAGGTCTCCCATCTTTCTTGACTGTATCAGTCCCACTGTAAGAACATGGAACAAGCCGATCACGATCGCACGTCACGCATACGGTGATATATACAAGGATGTAGAGATGGTCATTGATACTCCTGGCAGGGTCTATATGACATTTGAGCCTGCTGACGGCGATGAGGGAAAAGCCCAAAAAGAGCTGGTCCATGACTTTACGGGCAGCGGTGTCGTTATGGGCATGCATAACCTTGACAGGTCAATAAAGAGCTTTGCGCGTTCATGTTTCAAATATGCGCTTGCTACTAAACAGCCTCTCTGGTTTTCAACCAAAGATACCATCTCAAAAAAGTATGACCACCGCTTTAAGGATATTTTCCAGGAAATATTCGATGCAGAATTCAAGGCGGATTTTGAAAAATGCGGGATAGAATATTTCTACACCCTGATCGATGATGCGGTAGCAAGAGTAATACGTTCTGAAGGGGGCTTTATCTGGGCCTGCAAAAACTACGATGGTGATGTTATGTCAGATATGGTAGCCACTGCATTCGGAAGTCTTGCAATGATGACATCGGTCCTTGTCTCCCCTGATGGCGTCTTTGAATACGAAGCGGCACATGGTACAGTTACCCGCCACTATTACAAATATCTCAAGGGCGAAGCGACTTCTACCAACCCGATGGCGACTATTTTCGCATGGTCGGGTGCTCTCAGGAAGCGTGGGGAGCTTGATGGGATAAAAGAGCTCCAGTCCTTTGCCGACAGACTTGAAAGAGCCTCAACAGAGACGATAGAATCGGGAATAATGACCAAGGACATTGCATCTATAGCTGATATATACGACAAAAAGGTCGTTACAACGGAAGAATTTCTCCATGCAGTAGCGGAGAAGCTCAAATAAACTAATATAATCAACGGGGGAGGGAAAAAATTTTCCTCCTCCGTTGACTAAGAATGAAAGGTGATGGGCAGATTGATATTGCTTAAGACCGCCAGCGCCGGGACGTTGGAATCATCCGACTGCCTGGTGACGGTTTCACCGGCTGAAAAGCTTAAACTGGAATATAAAGGGCCCAACAGCGAAGTTTTTGCTGAAAGGACGATGGCGCTTGTTGAGAACGTGTCAAAAAGATACAGCCTCAGCGGAGCAGAAATATCGATCCAGGATCAGGGTGCCCTTGAGATAACGATAAAGGCGCGACTCGAAACAGCTCTCATGCGTGCCGTAAAGGGAGTGGCGAAAGAATGAAGCCCTGCCGTTCAATGCTATATATCCCGGGGGACTCCCCCGGCATGATCCAGCATACGCCAATCTTTGGAGCTGACAGCATACTGCTTGACCTTGAAGATGCTGTGGCTCTCACGGAGAAGGATGCAGCAAGGAAAATGGTCGCCTGCTACTTACAGGATTATGATTTTAAGGATCTCATTGTAACTGTCAGGGTAAACGGCGCGGATACGGAATTTTTTGATGACGACCTGAAGGAGATCATCCCATGTTCCCCCGCTGCCATCAGGATCCCGAAATGCAATGGTCCCGCAGATGTTCTGGCCGCGGACAAAAAAATTGAAGAGATAGAAAAAGCGAATTCCATACCGGTCGGAAAAGTCAGGATCCATGCGATGATCGAAACAGCAGTAGGGGTCGAGAACGCATTCTTTATAGCATCCGCATGTCCTCGTGTCCAGGCCCTTACTCTGGGCGGACAGGACCTTACGGCAGATATGGGTGTCCAGAAAACGAAAGAGGGCTGGGAGCTTTTCTATGCAAGAAGCAGAGTTGTAGTCGCAGCGCGCGCTGCCGGTGTGGATGTATATGACACGGTGTGGGCAGACATCACTGATAAAGAAGGACTTCTCAAAGAATGCAGATCGATAGTGGGTCTTGGCTTTACCGGCAAGGCCGCCATACATCCTGATCAGATAGAAACGATCCATCAGGCTTTCATGCCAAACGAAAAAGAATTCAGAAAAGCGCTTCGTGTAACGGAAGCCGCGGAAAATGCGAAAAAAGAGGGCAAAGGTGTGATATCTGTCGACGGCAAAATGGTAGATGCCCCTGTTGTGGCAAGAGCCCGTCATCTTTTGGAGCTTGCTGATCTCTATGGTTTTGAAAGGAGCGGCTCGTAATGAATATGGCATTGAATTCCCTGGGCAGAAACGTTCCTCTTGAGCTTCCCGGAGTAGGATCTTTCGCTCCGTATAAGTCACCATTTGCCATGCTCGGTCAGCCCGGCGCATTTGCGGGGACTCAGATGCAGCTGCGCCGTCCGGCGCCTGCCCGGAGCAAGGTTGTTGAAAATATCGAGAAAGCTGTGGAACTCTCAGGGCTGAAAGACGGTATGACGATCTCATTCCACCACCATCTGAGAAACGGTGATGCTGTGATACCCATGGTCCTTGATATCCTGCGAAAAATGGGCTTTAAAAGTCTTACCCTTGCTCCAAGCTCAATACCGGATGCCCACGACTGTATTGCTGACTATATCCGCAGCGGCCTGATTAACCGCCTTTATACTTCTGGAGTCCGCGGCGAACTCGGGAAACTTCTATCTGGCGGCGAGCTGGAAATACCCGTTGTGATCCGCAGCCACGGTGGACGGGCCAGGGCTATAGAGGAAGGATCGATATCTATAGATGTCGCATTCCTTGCAGCTCCTGCCTGCGATCCACTTGGCAATATCACCGGCAGTACAGGGCCTTCCGCATGCGGTTCCCTTGGCTATGCGATAACGGATGCCAGATATGCGCGGCATGTCGTTGCTATAACGGACAACCTTGTAGAATATCCGCTTAATCCCAGGATCTCTATACCACAGTATCTTGTTGACAGCATAGTATGTGTCGACAGTCTGGGAGATCCGAAAAAAATTGCGACAGGAGCTGCAAGGATAACAAGGAATCCTGTTGACCTGAAGATCGCCAAAGATTCTTTCCGCCTGATGAAAGCTTCCCGAATACTGGAACCCGGTTTCTCTTTCCAGATGGGAGTGGGCGGAGCAAGCCTGGCTGTGGCAAAATATCTCGGGGAATATATGAAGGAAAAAGGTCTCTGCGGCAGCTTCGGACTTGGCGGAGTGGGCGGGTATATGGCGGGCATGCTTGAGGAGGGGCTCTTTGACGCAGTCTTTGATGTCCAGAGTTTTGATTCGGCTGTTACAAATTCGATGCAGAAAAATCCGAAACACATCGAAATAGATGCCTCTTGGTATGCTAGTCCCTTTAATGCAGGGTGTATAGTAAACAACCTGGACTGCGTCATCCTGGCAGCTCTTGAGGTCGATACGGATTTTAATGTAAACGTACTCACAGGACATGATGGAGTACTCAGAGGCGCATCCGGCGGACATCAGGATACTGCCGCGGGAGCAAAGCTCTCGATAGTAGTCGCGCCATCTTTCAGGGGAGGCGTTCCCTCAATAAAGGACAAAGTCACAACGGTAACGACGCCCGGTGAGACAGTTGATGCCATCGTAACAGAGAGGGGGATCTGCATTAACCCCCGCAGGGAAGATCTTCTTGGCTCTGCTTTAAAATCAGGACTCCCGGTCGTTGATATCACGGCATTGAAGAAGGAAGTCGAAAAGCTTACAGGCGTCCCGCGTCCTGCTGAATTTGATCACGATAAAATTGCCGCAGTAGTTGAATATCGCGACGGGACCCTTATAGATACTGTATATTGCAGGAAATAGGGGATATTTTCAAATCACTGTATCAAAAACATCTACTTGAACTGAAGTGTGAAGAGAGGTTGTTTGACAAGGTTTCTGCCACTGCCTCATCAGACACATTGAAGCTTGTCCGCCTAACAAGGACCGATCAGAACGTACAAACAAATCAATAAAAGCGGGACGAAGAAAGGAAAAAATCTTCGGCCCGCTCTTTTTTATCGGCGCCACCCTGAAGTAGGTGGCGCCAGGAGAAAGGAGAGACAGAGGTTTGTCAGAGTTTATTTATCTTCCATAAAAGGATACGAATACCAACGCGGCGGCATAAGGATTTCTTTTATTGTCCTCGGGGAAACCCATTTTAAGAGATTCAACTGGCTCCCGGCCTTGTCATTTGTCCCTGATGCCCGCCCGCCGCCGAACGGCTGCAGTCCTATGCAGGCTCCTGTTGTTTTGTCATTTATATAGAAATTGCCTGCTGCGTATTTCAGTGTTTCATGTGATTTTCTTATTGCTGCACGGTCCTTTGCGAAGAAACTGCCGGTCAATGCATATGGAGACGTATTATTGCAGATCTCCATCATTTCTTCAAATTTGTCATCTTCATAAACGAAGAGGGTAAGTATCGGACCGAATATTTCTTCTTCCATTGTCAGGAAGTGAGGGTTGATTGTTTTGATAATTGTAGGCTGGACAAAATATCCTACGCTTTTATCCCCCGAGCCGCCATGAAGTATTTCTGCTTCGTTTGATTTTTTTGCATAATCTATATATTTCATGCAATTTTCAAAAGAATCTTCGTCAATGACTGCATTTACAAAATTGCGGAAATCACGCGGATCTCCTGTTTTTACAGTTGCCATCATTGTATCCAGCTCAGTTTTCACTTCATTCCAGCGGCTGGCGGGGATATAACAGCGCGATGTTGCAGAGCATTTCTGTCCCTGATATTCAAAAGCGCCTCTTACCAGCGCAGTTGCAACTTCTGTTGCGTCCGCGGAATTATGCATGAAAACGAAATTTTTACCACCTGTTTCCCCAACTAAACGAGGATACGACTTATATGTATTCAGGTTTTCAGCTATTCCCTTCCACAGATTATTGAAAACCTGTGTTGAGCCAGTAAAGTGTACCCCAGCCAGGTCTTTATGGTTCAGAACGACTTTGCTTCCTACCGATCCCGGCCCCGGCATGAAGTTTAAAACGCCTGCAGGCAGGCCCGCTTCTGCATAAATCTTCATCAGGTAATAGCTTGACAGCAGAGACGTAGTTGCTGGTTTCCATACCACAGTGTTTCCCATCAGAACGGGAGCCATCGGCAGATTGGCTGCGAGAGCAGTGAAATTGAACGGCGAAACTGCATAAACAAAGCCTTCAAGAGGTCTGTATTCAATGCAGTTTATAACCCCAGTTTCTGATGACGGCTGATTTTTATAAATTTCACTCATATAATGGACTGCGTAATGGAAATAATCTATGGTTTCGCTTGCCGATTCTATTTCAGCCTGCCATACATTCTTGCTTTGCCCCATCATCGTTGCAGCGTTTAATATGTAGCGATATTTTGTTTTTATCAGCTCTGCTATTTTCATAATTATCGCAGCGCGATCTGTGTAAGATATATTTGCCCATTTATTATGGGCCTCAAGGGCCGTCTGTATGGCTCGTTCCATTTCCGCACTTCCTGCTTTGTGATAGACAGCCAGACGGTGTTTGTGATCATGAGGCATTACCACATTGCCTGTGTTTCCTGTAAAGATTTCTTCTCCGCCTATTATTAGTGGTATTTCTGCGACATTGGAACATATTTCTTCGATAGCTTCTTTTAGAAGTTTTCTATCCATTGATTCTGGAGCATAATCCCTGGATACATCATTAATTGGTTTTTCATAACTAAAAAGTGCGTTACTCAAACGATTACCCCCTCAATTTTCTATATGCAACTCAGTTGCATTTAAACAGCGCAAGTATGATAGCCTGAAGGGATTGTTGAGTCAAGGAATTTTTTTAGGCTATTACTGAAAAAAATAAATCATATTATAAAATTACTAACTTAAATTAACTATGCCGTTTATGTTAATTTTAGAACATAAATTTTACTAATATTTATTGTTGATTGCTGGACTCAACTAACATGGGGGCAATTGGATACTTGGTACAAGAACATATAAAGGATTACCGAGACATCACTACACTGGCAGACTTGCTGGACCATGTGCAGAAAATGACTGCCTGCTATCTTGAAGAGGTTTACTGCAACAAAGGGTACATGAGCAAAAAAGTACATAAAAACCTGCAATTCAGAGTTTTCACTCCCAAAACAAAACAGAAAATTACAGCAGTCCATAAGAAAAAATTCAAACGAAAAATGCGATAGAAGCATTAATAGGAGAGCTGAAAGAAAGCCATGGCATGGCAGGTAACTTGCCTGAAGGGAAGGATCGGGGATGAAATAAATGTTCTGATGGCATTCTGCGGCATCAACCTGAAAAATCTGTTGGAATCGTTCAGGACGTTTTTATCTCAATTAATACCAATCCTGATTTTCGCCGATTTGGGGCTAAACGACAAAAATCAGGCAGGACAATTTGTGTATCGGATCTTTTAGATGTTTTTCAGTAATGGTTATTTATAGCCAGCAAATTCAAGAAATATTATCAACTTTTGCCTTTCTAATTCCTATCAGAACCATGCTGAAAATAATGAGGAACCCGCCGGTCCACTGAATACACTCTATTTTTTCCTTCAAAAGGAACAGGGACAGAAGCATTGAAGTAAGGGGCATCATCCCAGAAAAAGCAGCGGTAGTATAAGCATTGCAGCGCCTCACACCCTCAAAGAAAAACACGAAAGCGAGCGCGGTCACAATTAAACCATACCAAACCAGAGCAAACCATTCTTTCCATGCAAGTGAAGATATGGAGGCTAACGGGTGTTCACAAAGTGAGGGGACGATGGACAGAATGAAAGCAACTGCGGACACCAGGAGGGTTTGTACCATTGGATGGATCTGCGCCGTCGATTCATTCTGCGCTATTGCCTTATGTTTTCTTGAAATGATATTGAATGTTGATTCGCTTGCCGAAGCACAAATAATCAACATATTTCCTAAAACATGTTGAGTTGAAAACTGTGCGGACAAAAGGTTGACTCCCTGCAACAAAATAATACCCACGACAGTAAAGCCAATTCCCAATACCGTTGCGCCTGATAATCGCTCTTTTAAAAATAAGAAAGCCATCAACGAGGTGATAACCGGAGTGGTACCAGTTAATATTCCTGCTTCCGCAGTGCTGGTCAAATTTATACCCAAAAGTAAAAAAGTGCGAAATAGAAATATCCCAAAAACGGACTGAAACAATATCGTTACCAAATCAGTCTTTGTAAGAGCGCGTATTGTCAGGATAGTTTTTGTTCCATAAAACGGCAGCAAACAAACAATCATAATTCCCAGACTGAGTGCCGTTATTGTAAAGCTGCTCAATTTCAAAGCAAGAATATATCCTGTAATCACCGAAGTCCCCGCCAATGAAAAAGCACCAAGCAGGTACATTTTTCCCTGAATATTTTTCATTTTGAACCTTCTTTTTATTATCGTATTCATATCAATTGTTGTTATAATTTTATCGTTGCAACTGGATTGATGTAAGTGCCACTATAATGATATTTTAATAGTACCAGTTCGAGGAGGGGGGAGGGTACTTACATGTGGGGAATCATATTGCATAAAAACAGCGAAATAGGCTTATCACGTCAAATCTACCTTTCGTTGAAGGAGCATATTCTTACGGGCCGAATTGCGCAGGCAGAAGCATTACCATCTACAAGAGAATTTGCAAAGGGCTTGGGTGTCTCTCGCAATACTGTTTGCGAAGCATACGATATGCTCTGGACTGAAGGTTTCATCATAAAACATCAAGGCTCACCTTCACGTGTAGCTAATGGACTTCAAATCCAATCAGTTCATAAAAAAGAAATGGAGCATGATCTGGATAAATGCGAACCGACTATCTTGTGGGATTTTAAAACAGGTCAGCCTGATTTATCACTTTTCCCCAGACAGGTGTGGAATGAAATCATAAGCAAGGCCGCATGGAGCTTATCTGTCAGGCAGCTGGGATACAGCGGACCAAAGGGGTATGAACCTCTTTGCGAGGCAATTGCCCTTTGGCTTTGGCGCAGCAGGAGCATGAAAGTTGATTCAAAGGATATATTTATTACATCAGGAGCTACTCAGGCGCTTAGTCTACTTGTTGATATTCTCAATAAGGAGAAACATGCTT
>Ga0074197_1002573_pt1 | contig 12374 bp, 10 predicted proteins | sample EPASupsiteSAE305_FD_64526 | JGI IMG/M metagenome (GOLD analysis project Ga0074197, IMG submission 64526) | Bioremediated contaminated groundwater microbial communities from EPA Superfund site, New Mexico - SAE3-05 reassembly with SPADES | ecosystem: Environmental > Aquatic > Deep subsurface >...
CGTATAAAAAAACTTTAAGTTTATTCATTTTGAAAGTTTCACGCGCGCGCACGTCCCGCGCGGCCTACCCGGTTTTGAATACGGAATATTCTAGCAAAACATTCCGGCCCTGCCACGCTCAGGAGAGCGTTTTGTCGCTCGCGTACCAGTCAACCCTGCGGGTGAAGTACATTATGCCGGCGAGAACTGCAAACAGTCCGACACTGCCCATGAGCAGGGCATAGTCCTCCAGCTGAAGCAGGATGTAAAAATAGCCGTAGAGCAAGGCGAGACCTCCCCCCATCACGACAGCGCGGGACCCGCCGCCGAGAACCGCCCTGCTGTAACCCGCTATAACGGCCACCGTCGCAACAGAGGCAATAAGATAGGCCGGGCCGAAACCGAGGAATTCTGATGTCGAGAGCAACAGCATATAAAAAAGACACAGGGCCAGGGAGACAAGCAGATACTGGACCGGATGGACACTCTTCACATTAAATATCTCGAACATGAAAAAAACCATGAAAGTGAGCGATATGCAGAGCAGCCCGTACTTGGTGGAACGAAGAGTTTTCTGGTACGAATTGGCCGGCGTTATCAGTTTCACCCCGAAGAGCGCGGCCGAAAAATCAGCGGCGCTGACGTTGGCGCCGGTCCATTGTTGGGGGAACCGCCTGGCCAGATAGAAAATATCCCAGGAAGCGCTGAAGGATTTGGCGGTAACATCCCTTTTGGAGGGCAGATAGGCGCCGGAAAAACTGGGAGACGGCCAGTCCGCGGCAAGCTCGACGTGGGTTTCCTTGCCGAAAGGGGCAAGGGTCAGCTCGCCGCTTCCGTTCAGGTTAAGATTTATGCTGAAGGCATGACCACTGTTTGAGGCACTCACAGGAACACGGACGCCTATGACACCGCCGCCTCCCCAGAGAGGCGGCATGGCGCTTGGGCTGAACGAGCAGAGGACCCCGTCCCATTTCATCACGATGTTCTCCCTCACGCCGTGGCTGTCGGCTATTCCCAGAATTACTTCCGCATCTTTCCAGCGCACGTCCTTTTCCGGAATCTGAAGTTTTCCGAAGTCCGGAGGCGCGAATGTTCCGCGCATTTCCAGGCCGGCGCTAAAAAGCACCGCTTCGAATATGCCGCGGTACCTTATCTGGGGATTAAGCCTGCCGGAGACCGCGAGCGTTTCAGGCAGGAAATAGGCCGTGTCGATTTCCACCGCCGGCTTTCTCTCAATCACAGTTTCCTCACGCCCGTTCCGGCCGGAAATCACGCGGCTGCTTTCCACCATCTTTACCCTCGTGAAAGGAACCGCCAGCATAGGCCCGTTCACTGCCTGTGGCGCTCCCCACTTATGGCTTATCTCTCCTATGGCGGAGTCCCGGGTCCGCTCCCTGTCCTCAATCTGTCCGCGTATCATGGACAGAGGAATCATCATCACCAGAAGAATCACGAATATGAAGGCCAGTTTTGCTATAAGAAAAGGTTTTCCCGCACCCATAAATTGATTACCCCTTTGAAAAGATGAAATCTATCATCAATTTGAGCATTTAAGCGGCATGCTTTCAACAGGGCGAATCACATGTCAAAAGAATCCCCCGCCTCAAAAGATTTGGGACGGAAAAGGATAATTTTGTACAATAGAGTATTGCTTGTGTCCATATGCCGGACCACCCGGCAATGGGAAACGGACGCGGGCAATGGTTGACAAGAAGAAATCAAAATCCGGACGGGATAACGCGCGGCGGCGGGGCAGGGAAAGGCCCGCGGCTTTTTCGTTGGGGAAAGCGGAAATTCCGGCGGACTATCTGGATATCGATTGCATATCAACTTAGGAGGGAGTATGCCCGAAGAGAGACCATATCTTACAGGACGGACCTATCTTTTCCGGCTTAACAAGGGGGAAGATCTTCTTGAGCAGCTTCAGGAATTCTGCCACAACAATCAGGTCAAGTGCGCCACGTTGAACGCCATAGGCGCGGTCAGCGCGGCCACATTTAGCTTCTTCGACCAGAAGAAAAAGAAATACGTGAAAGTCCATAAGGAAGAGGAGCTGGAAATACTCAACCTTACCGGCAACGTCAGCCTCATGGACGACAAGCCGATGGTCCACGCCCATATCACCCTCGCGGGAGAGAACGGCGCCGCCATAGGCGGGCACATGATGCAGGGCTGCACCGTATACGCCTGCGAAGTGTTCATGCAGGAACTGGTCGGCGAACCGAAAATCCGCAAATCGGACAAGGCCGCAGGACTGCTGCTGTGGATAAATCCGCAGCTCAAGCCCCGTTAAGATGGCGGGCTTCAAATCGGGTTTTATCGTGCTTGCCGGCGTGCCTAACGCCGGCAAGTCCACTTTATTGAACAGGCTGGCGGGAGGCAATCTCGCCATAGTTACGCCCAAGCCACAGACCACGCGCGACAACATCATCGCCGTCCGCGAAGGCGAGGGCTGGCAGGCCGTTTTTGTCGATACGCCGGGTTATCTTGAACCGAAGTACGGCCTTCAGCGCACCATGCTGGGCCGCCTGAAACTGGCCCTTACCGAAGACGCAGACGCAGTGGCGCTCGTAGCCGAGCCGGAAATGCCCGGCCCCGAAGCCGAGGCGATAGCCAGGGAAGTGGGCGGACTGAATGTCCCAGTGTTTCTGGTCATCAATAAAATGGATAAAAAGCCCCAGCCCGCGCTGGTGGAGCAGGTAATGGCGCGTTACGAGCAGATTATCCCCTCGCTGGCTGGCAAATTCAGGCTTTCCGCGGCTAACGGGAACGGAGTGCACCTTCTGGAAAAAGCCGCCGTTGACGCGCTGCCCGAACACCCCCCCTATTTCGACCCCGGCACATGGACCGACCGCTGGGAACGCTATTTCGTGGCGGAGATAGTCCGCCAGCAGATACTCGCGCTCTACCAGCAGGAGATTCCCTACGCCTGCGCAGTGGAAGTGGAGGATTTCAAGGAAGAAAAAGGTCGGAAGGACGCCATCCGCGTCATAGTGCACGTAGAAAGGGATTCACAGAAACCAATCATCATCGGGAAGCGAGGCGCGGCCATAGCGAAGCTCCGCGAAACGTCGCAGAAGGCCATGGAAGCCTTTCTGGGCAGACCGGTAATGCTGGCCCTGTTCGTCAAGGTAACCGAGAACTGGAGAAATGACCCGGAGCAACTCGCCAGGTTCGGCTATTGAACCGCCAAACGGATTCAAGGAAAAAGTGCTGCTGTCCGCGCTTTATGTGACAGCGGTCACGATGGGCTTGTCCCTGGCGGCGCTGGCCGACGCGGGCGCGCTTTACGCTCTGGAACAGTATTTCGTCCAGAAATACGGCTCCCCGCAAATCGCGGAAAAGGCGCACACCTATTCTTCCGTCTCCTTCGCCGTATTCGGCCTGGGGGCGGCGATAGCCCACTTCTACGCCGTCATGTTCATCAACAGGATGCTCGAATACCGGCGGATGAAACACTACGGTTTCGCGCTTGGGTGCGTCGTCTGCCTTATAGTTGCGATGGTCATGGTATCTGACGCAAAATTCAGTTCCAAAACGCTGGCGCTGGTTCCCGTGATGGCGGCTTTTGTCTTGGGCGGCTACATGGGCGGGCGCGTACCCCTTGAGGAAAATCCCTTCCGAAAGCTGAAACCAAAAGACTAACGCCACACTCCCGGCACGTTCTTCCAGCAGCCGGGACATTTACCCTCTGACAGGCAGTTCTCAATCACCGAAAATCCTCTGCGTTTAATCAGCGCGGCGCCGCAGTGCGGGCATAAAGTGTCTTCCCAGCCGACCCTTCCGCCGGGACGAGTAAGCTGCCCGGTGTTGCCCACGTACACATACCTCAGCCCCGCTCCGGCCCCGGCTTCCGCCGCGCGAAGCAGCGTGCCGTCAGGCGTGGACGGCACGTCCGTCATCCTGTAGGCGGGATGAAAAGCCGTGACATGCCACGGTATATCAGGCGAGACGCCGCATATGAATTCGGCTATGGAAAGCAGCTCGGCGGGAGAATCGTTGAAACCCGGAACAACAAGTGTTACCACCTCTACCCACACTCCGCGGGAGTGAAGGCGCTTTATGGTTTCAAGCACCGGGGTCAGGCCGCCGCCAGTCACTTTGCGATAATTCGCGTCGTTGAAGCACTTCAGGTCCACCTTGAATGCGTCTATGACAGGCAGGAGGAAATCAACAACCTCGACCGAGGCATAACCATTGGAGACAATGGCGCAACGCAGGCCCTTCGCCTGACCGGCCTCGAACACCGCCCTGGCCCATTCCGCCGTTATAAGCGGCTCGTTATACGTGGAAACCAGCATCTTCGCGCCGCAGGACTGAGCCGAGACGCACAATTCCTCCGGGGATGTTTCTAGCACGGAGACGAAACCTGAAATTTGGGAAATGTCGCTGTTCTGGCAGAAGGCGCAGCGGAAATTGCAGCCCAGCATCCCGAAAGAAAGCGCGCCGGCGCCCGGCAGAAAATGAAAGAACGGCTTTTTCTCAACCGGGTCGCACGCGGCGGAAGAAACATAGCCGTACGGGACCATAAGTTTGCCGCCGCGGTTTTTACGCACCCGGCAAAGCCCGGTCTTGCCTTCCATTATCCGACAGGCATGGGCGCAGGCCAAACAGCGGACATCGTCCCCGCAAGCCTCAAAAAGCTTTCCCTCCACGGCCAAATCTTCCCATTTCGCTCCCATATTTTCCCCCATCCCCGGACACGCAATGCCCCCGCACGCTTACAGTTTAGCAGAAGGCGCAAAGGCCTTCCACCCCCACAAGAAAAGCACCTGTCTACAGTTTCGCCTCAGCAGCTAAAACGGGGATTTTGGGCTCTGCCAAAGCGAAGCTAAGCGAGCATCCTCGCAGATGGTTGTGAGGGGAAAACGCGAAGGCAGAGGCCGAAAGTGTAGTTTGCGGCAGAACATGGATGCTTTATGAAATCTTGCTAATGAATATATTATTTTATAGCCTACTTTCATACGCAGTAGAGAGGCATAGGCGAGCCATGATAAAAAAACTATCGGCGGCAATACTTCTGGCGCTGTTTTTCCTTTCGCCGCTGCAAGCCGCGACAAACTCCGACGGACAGTTCTCGGTCAATCCGCAGATTGACGCCGCCTGGATAAAGGGCCTTGACTATATGTACCGCCTGGACTTCGACAGGGCGGACTCCGAATTCAAGAGGCTCATAGCCGCATACCCGGACCATCCAGCCGGATACCTGGCCCTGGCGGGTCTTCAGTGGTGGATTCTTTCCCAGAACTTCGACAACGTGGAGGACATGCGCTCCTACGAGACAGAATTCTTCTCCTACATAGACGAAGCGGAAAAACGCAGCCGCGCCATGATGAAAAACAAGCAGGACGACACCGCCTGCTTCTGCCTCGGCGTTGGCTATGGTCTGGTGGGCCGCTGGTACGCGGTAAAACGCCGCTGGTGGAAGGCCTACACCAATGGCAGCAACGCCAAAATATACCTCCGCAAGACTCTGGAGCTCAACCCCAACGCGCATGACGCGGCCCTAGGCCTCGGGATAATGGACTATTACGCGGACACGCTTCCGTCCGTGCTCAAGCTTATGAGTTCCATCTTCATCCACGGCGACAAGGAACGCGGCCTCCAGTACATAGACCAGGCAATAAACAAGGGACGGTTCTTCGTCACGGAGGCCAACCTTTTCAAGATAAGCATATACCTCCAGTTCGAGAAGAAATACGCCGAGGCCATCGCCATGTCGCAGGCTCTTGAGAAGAAGCAGCCGGACAACGAGTTTTTCCGCTTCGCGGAAGTGGTGACGCGCTTCAACGCGAACGACTGGCCGGGCACGCTTTCGTCCGGACTGGCGTTCATCGAAAAGCATAAAAACGACAGGACCAGCCAGCTTGGACAGCAGCTTGCGCTCGTCTATCTGGCCGTTGGGGACGCCTACTTCATGGCGGGGGACAGGAAGCGCGCGATAGAATATTTCAGCCGCGGCATAGAGGACACGGCCTATCCGAGCAAGGGATGGATAACCTTCTGCCACCTGCGTCTGGCCCAGATGTACGACCTTGAGGGCATGCGCGACAAGGCCATAGACCATTATTTGATAGCCGCCTCGCGGCCGGACTTTTTCGACAGCGAGCAGCAGGCCCGCGCGGGACTGCGCAAGCCCTGCACCGAAGAGGGCATAAAGAAGGAAATCAACAACGCCGAGGGATAGAGAGTATGGGCAATCTGCCGGACAACGAAGTCAAGGCGCTCATGCGCCTTGTGGAAGACGAGGAAGAACAGAACGCCAAAACCTTGAAGGCCGAGCTCTCCGCCGTGGCCTCAGCCGAACCGGAAAGATTCGAAACTCTGGCCTGCGGACAATATCCGGCCAGTGCGCCCCCCTTCGTTTCCACCCTGCTTGAGGAAATCCGCTGGCGGCAGATAGGCAGCCGCCTCCAGAACCTCCCCATGGACGCGGACGGCGAACTGAACCTTGAGGAAGGACTTTACCTCATATCCCGATTCAACACACCGCAGCTTTCCCCGGAGAACGTGTCCGCACCGCTGGACGAAATGGCCGCCTCCGTAAAAGCCCGGCTTGAGGACGCCCTGGACCTGAACCACTTCACCAGAATACTGTCAGAAGTGGTGTTCAAGGCCCACGGCTTCCACGGAGCCAGCGCGCAGCTTTTCAACCCCTCGCAGATTTACCTGTACGACGTTCTCACGCTGAAGTCGGGCAGCCCGATATCACTTTCCGCCGTATACATACTGCTGGGCAAACGGCTCGGCATACCCATATCCGGCATCGGCCTGCCGGGGCATTTCATCGTCCGCATCAAGACATGGAACGGCGAGATATTCCTGGACCCCCACCGCGCGGGACGCACGCTGTCCGTGCGCGAATGCCAGGCCATGGTCTTCGGCCGCGGCATGCAGTGGGACCCGCAATACCTTCAGCCGGTAAACAGCAGGTATATACTGTCGCGCACCATAGGGAACCTGATTTACATCTACAACCACACGCGCGACGAACGGCGCTCCTCGTTCCTTAAGTCATATTTCGAAGCCCTGCAGGGCGAGCAGGAAAAGACCGCCTCCTGATGCTGTCCGCCAAGAACCTTCACGCCAGATACGGGGATATCCTGGCTCTGGACGGTGTTTCGCTCGAAGCGAACACAGGAACTGTCGTCGGCCTGCTGGGCCCCAACGGGGCAGGCAAAAGCACCACCATGCGCATTCTCGCCGGCGCCATGACGCCGGAAAAGGGCAGCGTTTCAATAGGCCGGGCAGACTGCGGAACGCACCCGGAAGCCTGCCGCGCCCTTGTCGGCTACCTGCCGGAAAACAATCCCCTCTACCAAGAATTCACCGTGGCGGAACACCTTTTCATATCGGCATCCATGAAGGGCATGGACCCGGAGTCCGCCGCCGCGGACATAGCGAAGAACGTCTCGAACTGCGGGCTCGGGGAAGTGCTGTCGCGAAAGACCCGGGAACTTTCAAAAGGATTCCGTCAAAGGGTGGGGCTGGCGGCCGCTCTTCTGGGCGACCCGCGCGTTCTTCTGCTGGATGAACCGACATCGGGCCTTGACCCCAATCAGGCGATGGAAGTGCGTGCGCTCATCAGGGCGACAAGCCCCGGCAGGGCCATAATACTTTCGACACACCTGCTGGCGGAAGCGCAGGCCTGCTGCGACAGGCTGGTGATAATCAATAGGGGCAAAGTAGCCGCCGAAGGCACGCCGGAAGAGTTGACGGGCAAAGCCTCCTCCGGAACGGTAAAACTCCGGCTTGAGGCGAAACTCCAGCCCGAAGCGGTCATGGATAAACTGCGGAATTTAGGAGAGGTTTCCGTAGAGAATGCCGGCACGGAAATCCTCGTCGCAGTCACCCCCCCTTCCGGCGGGGACATCCGACGTGAAATCGCGGAAACGGCGGCACGGGAAGGATGGCCAGTGCTTGAAATCGCGCAGGAACGCCAGTCGCTCGAAGAGTACTTCAGGAGGCTGACGCAATGAACGGCATGTTCGCCCGCCTCTACCGCAAGGAACTCCTTCAGTATTTGTGGACGCCCTCAGCGTATATTCTGGCGGCGGTATTCCTCCTTCTGTGCGGCTACGCCTTCGCCACGCCGCTGTTTCTGGTAAACCAGGCCACGCTGGCCGCCTTCACGGGTGCGGCCCCCGTGCTGCTGGCCTTTCTGCTCCCGGCGCTGACCATGCGGATTTTCGCGGAGGAAAAACGCTCCGGCACTATGGAACTGCTGCTGTCCTCCCCGGCCAATGACTGGCAAATTCTTCTTTCCAAATACTGCGCCGCCCTGACGGTTTACGGCGCGATACTGCTTCTGACGCTTGCTTATCCGCTCTGCGTGCTCACGCTGGGAGATTTGGACACCGGCGTCATCGCCTGCACCTACGCGGGACTTTTCCTGACAGGAGCGCTCTTCACGGCTGCGGGGCTTTTCGCCTCCGCTTTCGCTCAAAGCCAGATGACGGCATTCATACTCGGTTTCTTCTTCTCGTTCGCGCTGGCCGAGGCGGGAGCGATGTCCCGTTTCCTTTCCGGCGCGGGAGGCCTGCTGGCCGACTTCGCCGGAATAGAATCGCACCTATCCGACATGGCGCGGGGAACGCTGGATTCGCGCGACTTGCTTTACTATGCGGCGGCGACGTTCGTCTTCCTGCTTTTCTCAAGGATACAGCTCGCACGGATGCGCAGCCCCTCCGGCGGGGAACTTTCCGCGAGGAAGCTGAAGCCGGCCGCGATTGCGCTGGCCTGCGCGGCGATACTCTCCCTTGCGTCCGGAAGATTCCACTTCCGGATGGATTTAACCCGCGACAGGATATACTCAATCTCCTCCGGGACCAGGAACATCCTAGCCCCGCTGGACAAGCCACTCCTATTCACGGTATACGCGTCAAAAGACCTCCCCGCCCCCATCGCGGCGACGCGGGAATACCTGCTGGACCTTCTGCGGGAATATGCCGCCGCGGGGCATGGCAAAATAAGCGTGCGGCTTGTGGAAACGGAGGCCTCCGGGCCGGAACGGGGAGAGGCAATGCGCGCAGGCATACTGCCGGTGCAGTTCGACATTTTCTCCAATGAAAAATACGAAAGCAGGGAAGGATTCCTCGGCCTTGCGCTGAATTTTTCCACAAGAAAAAGCGTCATACCCTACGTGGAGAAGGCCGAGACGCTGGAATACGAGATAACATCCAAAATACAGGAGATGTGCTTCCGGCGGGATGAAACCATCGGCATCATCGGCGCACGCGGTTCGGCAGCGTCATTCAGCCTTTCCGAGGAAACACTGGTAAAGCTGACTTCACGCTATGGCGCCGTGTCGATAGACCTGCCCCCCGGAAAACAGATTCCCCCCGGCATCACGGCCGCGTTTCTGCTCGGCCCCAGGGAAAAACTGACCGAACCGGAACTGCGTGAACTGGACAGATTCCTTCTTTCCGGAGGAACTCTGGCCATAGCGACCGACCCGGCTGAAGTGGACCACCGTTCGTTCACCGCGAAAGCCATTGACGACGGGCTGGATCCGCTGCTTAATTCAAAGGGCATACGGCGCCTGCCGGGCATGGCAGTGGACGAGCAGAGCCAGGCCATACAGATATCGCGGCAGGTCGGCACCTACACTATGAAGAACGTGGTCAGGTATCCGCCCTTCATAGTCTCCACCGCGCTGGGAGACACCCCGGCTTCAAGAGGCCTGGGGTCGCTGATTTTCCCTTTTACTTACGCTCTGGAAATAACCACCGCCGCGCCGAAATCGTCCGTATTGGCCAGGGCCTCGGCCAAAAGCTCCATTTACGCGCCGGTGGCCGGGGAATATGACACCAGCCCCTTTACCGGCTTCAAGCAGAATCTTGTCCCGAAACCTTCCGCAATACTCGCGGCCGAGACGGAAGGGATGTTCTCCCCCATGCCGGGCGCTCCGGCATTCGCGGGGGAAAGAAAACCCGGGAAGCTGATATATCTTGGCTCGTCGCGCATGTTCATGAAGGAATACGGGCTGCCGGACGCGAACCCGGTTTTTCTGCTTAACGCGGCGGACTGGATGAAGCAGAAAACGGAATTGCTGGCGATAAGGTCCAGGGCGGCGGGCTTCCGCCCTCTTGCCGAGATACCTTCTTCCGGAAAGAAAATAGCCAAGTATGCCTGCATCTTCGCGCCCCCCCTGCTGGCGGCGCTTTGCGGGATCATCATATACAGATTCAGGGTCCGCGCATGGCGGCGTCATGAAAAACAATTCGCTGTTAAGAAAGACGCTTAAGCTGACGGCGGGCGCGGCGGCCGCGCTTTTACTCGTCCCGCTCCTTCTGCCCCCGCGAAAGGACAGGACGCGCCTCCTGCCGCTGGACGCGATAGTGAAAGCGGCCTCGCTGGAAATACAGTCGCCATCCGGGCAGATACTCCTTGCCAAACGCGACGGCAGATGGCAGATGCTCGCCCCCTACCAGTTCACGGCGAACGGGGAATTCGTGGAGTCCTTCATCTCTGTCATGGCGGAAACGAACCTTTCCGGAGAACTGACCTCCTTTACGGATGATTTGCAGCCGTTCGGACTCGGACCGGAAGACGGGACCAGCCGCCTCAAAGTAAAGTATGCCGACAGCCGGACCGCGCTGGACATGATATTCTCCGCGAAAGGGCCGGACTACATCCCTCTTGTGCCGTTCACGCCGCGCAGCGTTTTTGTGACCCCGGCCGGAGAGACCGAGGTGCGCGAGGCGATAGGAATGTCCCCGAAAGTGTTCACGCTGCCGCCTGAAGCGTGGGTGAGCAAAAAGGCCGCGGAGTTCGACCCCGCGGACGTCGTATCCCTCACGGTGGCGAAGGGCGAAAAAAGCGTCACCATCCGTTTTATGAGAGAAGAGTACCTCGAACAGTCGTCTCTGCCAATTAAAAAAGAGCAGGCCGGGGAAGCGCTGTCCGCCGTGTCCGCGCTGCCGGCCGCGGCCACGCTGCGCGTATGCCCCTCGTGCGAAAACAAAATACTTCCCCAGGCGGAAGAAACCGTCTCCATAGCCTTCAGGAACACCCCTCCGGTAACGCTCAATATTGGCGCGGGTAATGAAAAGCGGCCCGTCTGGACGACGGGCCGCGAAAACGAACTCTACATTGTGGATTATGCCGCGCTTGCTCCGGCGCTGAGCCTAGTTCAGCAGCAGTAAATCCCCTTCCGATGTTTCCGTCGCGGCCGGCTTTTTAGTCTTGCGGGCCGGTTTTTTCTGCGGCTGTGGCTGTTCCTCGTCCTCCGGCAGCGTGACGGAACGTTTCTTTTTCACCTTGGGCTGGGCGGCAGGCTCGGACACTTCCTCCCCGCCGTCATCAATAAGCATCAGGTTCTTGTCCTTTGGCTGATACCGCTGATAGGACGAGCGGCGGCGGGCGGAAGGCGCGGCCTGCGCCACGGCGAAGCGGTAGGACAGGCTGAACTGCCCCGTGTTTTCCAGCTCGCTCCTGAAACCGAGGCCGAAATCAGCGGTTAGGTTGTTCACTGTAAGGCCAGCGCCCAGGGAAAGGCCGCCGAATTCTCCAAACCGATAACCGCCGCGGATACTAAGCATGCGGGAATAGGAAAACTCCGTTCCCAGCCGTATGGAAGTGTACTTGTCCTTAAGCATATGCTGCCCGTCAACGGCGAAGACAAAGCCGATATCGCGCGTCAGCAATGGATTGTCATAAGCCAGCCCCACTCTTGCGGTGGCGGGAAGAGGAGTCCCCTCGCTTACATATTTGAGTTCCCCTCCCATGTTGGTCAGTGCCGCGCCGAAGTTGAGATTGTAGCGCCGCGCCCGGGCAAGATAGCCAAGGTCGGCCGCATAGGTCGTTGCCTTGACATCGGTGGTGGCGGAAGAGGGCAGCTTGGATGAAATGAGCTTGGCCGAAGCGCCAAGGTAGTGATCCGAATCCCCGTATTTGCCCATGCCGAGCGAACCGAGATAAGTTCCAGCCCCGAGCGTTACCGCGAGGTCGGAACCCGCGCTTATGCTGGTCCCGTTTTTATCGGCGCTGCCATCAGATTTCAGGCTGTAATAATCCATGTCGCCGTTCTGGGAAAGCTGAACGCTTAATCCGGCGGCGGTGGCTCCGCCGGCCTCAATAGGAAGGAACGGCACCGGCATGGCAAAACCCAGGAACTGCATCTTGGTATCGAACATTCCCTTCTGGTACATGCCGGCGGCCTGCGCCGAAGTCATGCGGCCAAGCGCGGCGGGATTGTATCTCATGCCGAAAAGGTCGTCCGCAAGCGGGGTGAACGCGCCGGACATGGCGGTCTGCCTGCCGCCCAGGTCGTTATTGAGGAAGGCCGCGCCGGAAATGCCGTTGTCCGAGGCGAAAGCGCTGCCGGCGCAAAGGCCGCGAAGGGCGGCGGAGGCAGCCAGTGTTCTGGGGGGGGGATTTTGTCGTCGCGCACC